>Ga0209056_10001502_pt1 | contig 25697 bp, 24 predicted proteins | sample GraSoiAngelo_114_FD_185876 | JGI IMG/M metagenome (GOLD analysis project Ga0209056, IMG submission 185876) | Grasslands soil microbial communities from the Angelo Coastal Reserve, California, USA - 14_0903_13_40cm (SPAdes) (version 2) | ecosystem: Environmental > Terrestrial > Soil > Grasslands... | reverse complement strand
CCGATTCCTACTGGACCGCTCGTGCGACGCCCGAACCGGCGCGGCTGCTGCAGGCGGCCGGCGCCGAGGGTTAACGAAAGGAGATCTCCCATGATTCTGTCGCCGGGGACGAGGGCCCCCGATTTCACCCTCAAGCAGAGTCCCAAGGAAACGCTCAGCCTCGCCGACCTGAAAGGCCGGCCCGTCATCCTCGCCTTCTATCCCGCCGATTGGAGTCCGGTCTGCGGCGACGAGCTCGCGCTGTTCAACGAAGTGCTGTCCGAATTCCAGCGCTACGACGCGCAGCTCGTCGGGATTTCCGTGGACGGAGTGTGGTGTCATCAGGCCTACACCCAGGCACGCAAGCTCGACTTCCCGCTGCTCGCCGATTTCGAGCCCAAGGGAGAGGTGTGTCGCCAGTACGGCGCCTACCGCACGCAAGACGGATTTGCCGAGCGGGCGCTGTTCGTACTCGACGGCGAGGGCGTCATCCGCTGGAGCTACCTGTCCGACGTCGGGAAGAATCCCGGCGCCGATGGGGTGCTCGCCGCACTGGAGGAATTGTCGCAGCCCGCGCGCACGCGATGATTGCTGGACACGTGGAAGGAGGCTACGATTGACGCCCCCTAAAACCGGGAGGCTGAATGATCGCGGTGCACGCCCTGTGGCTGCCGATGCTCGTGTCGGCGGTGGCGGTGTTTGTCGTCAGCTCCATCATCCACATGACCCCGCTGTGGCATAAGACCGATTACCCGCGCTTCCCCAACGAAGACCGCGTGCTCGACGCGTTGCGTCCCATCGGCATTCCGCCCGGCGACTACTTGATGCCGCGTCCCGCCAACCCCGCCGAAATGCGCTCGCCCGAGTTCAAGGAGAAGATGAAGCGCGGACCGGCGGTGCTGCTGACGGTCATGCCGCCCTGGACCGGGTCGCTGGCATCGAATCTGTCGCAGTGGTTCGTGTACTGCCTCGTGGTCAGCGTGTTTGCCGGATTCATCGCCGGCTCCGCGTTGCTGGGGGGCGCGGCGACGGTTCGCCAGATCTGCCGGTTCGCAGGGACAACGGCGTTCCTCGGCTACACACTCGCGCTCTGGCAGATGTCGATCTGGTACCGCCGATCATGGACCATGACGCTCAAGTCCACGTTCGACGGGGTGATTTTCGCGCTCGTCACCTGCGCGGTGTTCGTTTGGCTCTGGCCGCATTGACGACGTTTCCCCCCGTCCTCTGCTACCACCGCATCGGCGGCCCCATCGAGCTAGGCGTCACTCGGGTGGGCCGCTCCGTCTTCGCACGGCAAATGACGGCGCTGGCGCGCGCGGGATGGCGGACGCTCTCGCTCGCGGAATTGGCAGATCATCGCACACCACACGCCGCACGCCGCACGTTTTTGCTAACCTTCGACGACGGCTACGCCTCCCTTGCCGACCACGCCTATCCCGTCCTCAGCGACCTTCGTTTCACGGCGACGACGTTTCTGATCACCGATTTCGTGGGAAAGACCAACACCTGGGATGTCCGCTACACCTGGAATCGGCTGCCGCACCTGAGCTGGTCGGAGATCGAGCGTTGGCGCGCGCGGGGCTTCGATTTCGCCTCGCACGGAGCGACGCATCGCCGTCTCACCTGGCTTGGCGACGCGGCGATCGAAACCGAGCTCAGGAGCTCACGCGAGGCACTAATGGCGTGCCTCGGCCCCGAAGCCGGCCGGGCCGTTGCCTATCCCTTCGGGGCTGTAACTGAGCGCGTGCTCGAGTCGGCACAAAGAGCCGGATATGAGCTGGGCTTTGGAGGAGTGAGGGGAAACGGGCATCGGTTACAGATCGCACGCATCCCAGTCTACTTTTGGGATGTTGGCGATGTGCCGTTCGGGCTGCGGGATGATGGCCTTGGCGCGCTGGGACGAATCGTTGCGCATGCGGCGAATCGGTGTGCAGTGGGGACGTCATTGATGCAGGTCATCGGTCGTCGGTCATCGGTCGTCAACACTCTGACGACTGATAACCGATGACCGATTACACAAAGAATCTCGCCGCTACCGGAATCAACTGCGGATGCCTGATCAGTGCATGCGCAAAGATCCGCCCAATTGACCGCTTCTCCTGCGGAATCTTGTTCACCGTCCGCGCCAGCTTGTTGAAGAACGCGTCGTCTACGCTCTCCAGCGCCTGCTTGATCCGGTAGTACTTGAGGTGGTCCTCGCCGAGTAGCTCCATCCAGGCGTGGTGGTACGCTGACAGGCGCCGTTCGCTGGTATCACCGGCGCAGATCGCCGCCGCCGCGGTCCGACCCGCCAGCCGCCCCGCCTTCATCGCATTCGTGATCCCACCACCCGAAAGCGGGTTGATCATGTGCGCCGCGTCGCCCACCACCATCACGCCGTCGGCGTATGGCTTCTTGATCGTGGTGTGCACAATGACGCCGCCGACGGTGTAGCCCGTGCGCGCTGCGCTGGGGAACCGCCGCGCGACCCACGCGTCGAGATACTGGCGCGCGTTGCGGCCGTCAGTCTTCAGTGCGACGAGGCCGAGGCCGACGTTGGCGACGCCGATCGCTTTGGGGAAGATCCAGGCGTAGCCGCCCGGTGCGATGGCGTTGCTGAACTGTAGGTAAATCGCGTCGGGATTGAAGTCGATGCCTTGCAGGACGTATTGAGCGCACGACTCCATGTCTCGCGCGGGCACGCGCGTGTCGAGCCCCGCCCAGCGGCCCACCATCGTCTCGACGCCGTCGGCGCCGATGACGACGCGGGCGCGATAGAGGTCCTCTCGGCCGCGCTCTTTCACCCGCACGTGCCAGCGCTCGTCACCGTTGCGCGACATGCCGGTGGCTTCGGCGCCGACGAGCACCTCCGCGCCCGCCGCGGCCGCTGCCGCCGCCAGATGGGCGTCGAACCGCGTGCGTTCGAGGATCCAGCCGAGTCCGCAATCGGCGAGCACGACTTGCGTGTCGTCAGGCGCTTCGAAGATGACGTCGGTGATCCGCCGCGAGACCCAGTCGGCGCCGTCGGGATTGGCGAATTCGCGCAGCCCGGCATCACCAACTCCTTCTGCACAGCGCACCGGTGCGCCGACCGCCCGGTCGCGCTCCAGTACGACAACGTCCAGCTCGGCGGCCGCCAACTTCGCGTGCCGGGCCGCGACGGCGCCGGCCGGCCCGGCACCGACGACAAGGACGTCGACGTCAGGCATAGGCAACCATGGCGAGCGCTCCGACCGGGCACGGAGCGACGCATTTCTCACAGCCGGTGCAAACCGCGTCGTCGACGGTCAGGACATTCAGCTCGAGATGGATCGCTTCGGGAGGGCACAGCGGTAAACAGAGGCCGCAGCGGTCGCACACCGCCAGGTCCACCACGGCAATTGTGTCGGGCGTCACGCGCCGCATGGGCGAAAGGCTAGCCGGGCGTGAAAGGGCCGTCAAGCTTCATCCTTGCTTGGGGTTACGCATTTCATTACCTTGTGCGCGTTCGCGAGAGCCCGCCAAACTCTTTTACCGACGATCATGTGCTGCCAAGCTGGCTGAATTTCAAAATGGGTGTATGGAGCCCGGCGAACGAAATCGCCGTGGACCTTGGCACAGCTAACACACTCGTCTACGTCCGCGGCGAGGGGATCGTGTTGAACGAACCCTCCGTCGTCGCGATCGAAAAAGCAACCGGCAAAGTCAAAGGCATCGGCCTCGAAGCGAAACGCATGCTCGGCCGTACGCCCGACGGTGTGCTCGCCGTCCGGCCGTTGAAAGACGGTGTCATCGCCGACTTCGACGTGACCGAGAAGATGCTGCGCTTTTTCCTCAAGACCATCATCGACCGGCATCTCTTCCGCGTGCGCCCCAAGGTGATCGTGTGCGTACCCAGCGGTATCACCGAGGTGGAGAAGCGCGCCGTGCGCGATTCCGCTCAGTCAGCGGGCGCGAAGGAAGTGTACATGGTCGCCGAGCCGATGGCGGCGGCGATCGGCGTCGGGCTCCCTGTCGAGACGCCCACGGGCAACATGGTGATCGACATCGGTGGCGGCACGACCGAGATCGCGGTGATCGCGCTGTCGGGCATCGTGTCCGACACGTCGATCCGCACCGGCGGCGACGAGCTCGATCAGGCCATCGTGCAGTTCATGCGCAAGAATTACAACCTGCTGATCGGCGAGCCGACGGCGGAGCAAATCAAGATTCAAATCGGTTCGGCGGCGCCCATCGGGGAAGAGCGCGAGATGGAAGTGAAAGGTCGCGACCTCGTGTCGGGCATTCCGAAGATCGTGCGCGTGCACTCGAGCGAGATTCGCGAGGCGGTGCAGGAACCGATTCAGCAGATCGTGGACGCGGTCCGTCGCGCCCTCGAGATCACGCCCCCCGAGCTCGCGTCCGACATCGTGGATCGCGGCATCGTGATGACGGGCGGTGGCGCCTTGATTCGCGGACTCGACCTGCTGCTGCAGCAAGAGACCGGGTTGCCGATTCACCTGGACGAGGACCCCATGACCTGCGTGGTGCGTGGGGCGGGGCGGATCCTCGACGCTCCGGAGAAGTACCGGAACGTCCTGACCACGTAGCCCCAATGGCGATCGGAACGGATCGCTACGCGTCCCGTGGCGACACGCTGCTCTTCGTCGCCTGCGTGGTGCTGTCGATTGCGGCGCTGAGCCTCCCCGATCAATGGCGCGACCCGCTGGCGCAAGGCCTGCGCCAGAGCGTGCTCGCGCCATTCCTGTTTCTGCAGCGCCAGACGGAGCTGCTGGCCGCGGCGCGCTACCGCTACGACGCGGTCGTGGCGCAGCGCGATTCCGTCGCGCTGGCGGCCACGTTCCTCCCCGAGCTGCGCAGCGAGAACGCCCGCCTCCGCGGACTCCTCGGTTTGACCCCGCGCCTGGGCTATGGCTATGTCTCCGCCGAGATCCTGCATCAGCCCGAACCGACCAATCCGCTCAGTTTCGTGGTGTCGGCAGGCAGGCGCGAAGGGGTTCGTCCGCTTTCGGCGGTGGTCAGTCCAGAAGGTCTGGTCGGACTCGTCGCCAGTGTTGACGAACACACGAGCGTTGTGCTGAGCTGGGCGCATCCCGAGTTTCGCGCCAGCGCGATCGCCACAGACGGCAGTGTCGTCGGGATTGCCGCTCCCCACGGTGCAGAGGGGCCCGGAGTGTGGCTGCTCGAGCTGCAAGGCGTGCTGTACCGCCAGCAAGTGCCGGCCGGGACGGTCATCGTCACATCGGGCCTCGGTGGGGTGTTTCCCCGCGGCATCCCGATCGGTGTGGTGATCGGTCCTGCGGGCGAAGAGAAGGGGTGGGGACGCACCTATCTGGTCCGGCCCGCGATTCACCCGGCCGAGCTCTCCCATGTGATGGTTCTGACGTCTGCCCGTCCCGCGGGGTCGGACTTGCGGAACGCGTTCACCGTACCGGCGGACAGCGCTCTCCCGCGTGAGGCACCGCCGCGATGAGACGCACCGATCGCTACCGTTATCCGTTCATGATGACGGTGCTCGTCCTGCTGCAGTTCACGGTGCGCAGCCGGCTGGGTGGGGACCGCATCGCGCCCGATTTCCTGCTGCTGGCCCTGCTCATTTACACGATTCGAGCGGAGCCAGGGAAAAGCGCGGCGGCGGGCTTTATGCTCGGCCTGCTCCGCGACGCGCTGACGCCCGCGAGCTTCGGGGCGGGAGCGCTGGCGCACACGCTCGTGGCGTTCACGTCGTCGTGGGCCAAGGCCGTGTTCTTTGCCGAGCACGTGTTCGTCAAAGGCTGTCTCTTCTTCGCCGGCACGTGGCTGCGCAACGTCATCGTGCTGCTCGTATCGGGGCGGTTACAAGGCTCGCAGGTGGCGTGGGAGCTGCTGGTCTGGTCGCCGCTGCAAGCCCTGACGACCGCCCTGGTGGGTGTCGTCGTGCTGTGGTTCTTCCGCGGCTGGCTGTCGCCCCGGCGGTCGCGGGCCTCAGGGGCCCTGGGAGTCTCGGCGTGAACGCGTTTCATCCGCATCTGCTCGATCGCCGCCTGGGCGTGGCGCGAACCGTGGTGTGGATCGTACTGGGCATCATGGTGATGTCGTTCTTCCGCACGCAGATCCTCGGGCACGGCAAGTACCAGCTGCAGTCGGAAACGAACCGGCTGCGGCCGATTCCGCTCCCGGCCCCCCGCGGCGTCATCTACGATCGCAATGGCCACGTGCTGGCGGAGAACGTGCCGGGCTATACCGTGTCCCTGCTGCCGGGGCCTGAAGCGAACCTGCGTTCGACCCTGGCACGCATCGCGTCGATCGCGAACATCGACAGCGCCGAAATCGAGCGTGTGTTGCAACGCGCGCGGCGTGCGCCGTACCAGCCCACCCTGGTATTGGGGAACGCACCGTTCAGAGTCGTCTCCGCGCTCGAAGAGCGGCGCGTCGCGATCCCGGGATTGGTGATTCAGGCCGAGCCCAAGCGATTCTATCCGGACACTGCGGTGGTGTCACACCTCGTCGGATATGTCGGCGAAGTCACCGAAGGCGAGCGCGCGACGCGACGGTTCGCCTTTGTCCGGCTGGGCGGGCTCGTGGGCAAAGACGGTCTCGAGCGCGAATACGACGACACCCTGCGCGGATCCGAGGGTGTGCGCTTCGTGGAGGTGAGTGCGCGCGGACAGATGGTGCGCGAAGCGGAAGCCGCGGCGAACCTCGCGCCTGTGCCGGGCAGCGATCTCCACACGACGATCGATCTCGATCTGCAGCGTTACATCTCGCAGACGTTCCCGGCGGGCCAACGCGGCGCGGTGCTGGCGCTGAATCCGAACACCGGCGAAGTACTCGCGCTCTACAGTGCTCCTGGATTCGACCCCAATGCCTTCGTCGGTGGAATCTCGGCACCGTACTGGCGCTCGCTCAATGAAAGCCCGGCCCACCCGCTGCTCGACCGCGCGATTCAGGCGCGCTACCCGCCCGGATCGGCGTGGAAGCTTGCCGTCGCGGCGATGGCGCTGAAGCGCGGCATCGTGGGCCCGCGCAGCCACATGCCGATTCCGTGCCGGGGGGGCCTGCAATACGGCAACCGCTACTTCCGGTGCTGGAATGCCCATGGGCACGGGGACCTCGCGCTCACGGAGGCGATCGCGCAAAGCTGCGACGTCTACTTCTACCAGCTTGGCATCAAGCTGGGCGTGAGCTCGCTACTCGAGGACGCGAATGATTGGGGCTTCCGCGGGCGTACCGGCATTGACCTACCCGGCGAGATCCCCTCCGAGTTTCCGACCGGCCCGGAGTACTACGACCACCTCTACGGCCCACGGCGCTGGACCTCGGCCGTCGCGCTGAACCTGGCGATCGGACAGGGCGAGAACGCGCAGACACTCGCGCAAATGGTGCGCCTGTATCAGCAGCTGGCAAGCGACGGCCGCGTGCGGACGCCGTTCGTCGTCCGCAGAGCAGCGACCGGGACGGAAAACGCGTCGCTCGATCTCAACGCCGATCAGCTTACGACGCTGCGCCGCGCGATGATCGCCGTCGTGGAGCAGGGGACGGCGCGTGGATCACGGCTCGCCAACCTCACGATCGCCGGGAAGACGGCGACCGCGCAGAATCCGCACGGTCTCGATCACGGCTGGTTCATCGGCTTCGCGCCGGCGGACAAACCGGAGATCGTGGTCGGAGCGATCATCGAGTCGTACGAGCACGGCGCCCGTGTGGCGCCGCTCGTGTCACGGGCCATCGCGCACTACCTGGGCATCGACGAGCGCACGGCCTCGCAAATGAAAATCACCCTCCCCAACGATTCCGCTCCGGCGCCGTTCCAGATTCCGGTGCTGCCCGATACCCTTCCTCCCGTCATTCCGATCGATAGTGCTGTCGCGCGTCCGCCAACTCGATAAAGCGCTGGTCGTCTCGGTCGGCGCGCTGGCCTTGTACGGGCTGGCAACGCTGTACTCGGCCGGTCAGACCGACGTTCCGACGTTCGTGGCAACGATCTGGCAGCGGCAGGTCGTCTGGTTGGGCCTCAGCCTGTTCGTCGCCGTGCTCACTTTCCGCACCTCCCCGCGGATGCTGGAATGGGCGACGCCGTTCGTCTACGCGATCGCGTTGTTCCTCCTCCTGCTCACGCTCTTCATCGGCACGGGCGCGGGGACGGCGGCGAGTAGCAAGTCGTGGATCGCGATCGGTGGGCATCGCTTCGGGCAGCCCGCGGAGCTGGCGAAGCTCGCGACGATCCTGATGCTCGCCCGCTGGCTCGCGGCACTGCGCGAGCCGCCGGCTACGCTCCGCGATCTGATTATCCCGGGCCTGATCGCCGCGTTGCCCTGCCTGCTCGTGCTCAAGCAGCCCGATTTGGGCAGCGCCATCGTGTTCATCGCGATCCTGTTCTTCATGCTGTTCTGGGCGGGGACGAAACCGTCGCTGTTAGTGCTCGCCGCTTCACCGGTCATCGGGCTTGTGCTGGCGTTCTCGACCGTCGCGTGGGGCGTGTGGATCGCGGTCCTGGCGGCGCTGCTGCTCTGGTGGCGACCCTACCTCTGGGAAGGGATCGCGATCATGGGCCTGAACCTGCTCGGCGGCGTGCTGGCGTTGCCGTTTTGGAACCGGCTGGCACCCTACCAGCAGAACCGGTTACTGGCTTTCCTGAACCCCGACGTGGACCCGAGAGCGGCAGGGTGGCACGTCATCCAGTCGAAGGTAGCCGTGGGCTCCGGCGGCTTGCTGGGGAAGGGATTCACCGAAGGGACGCAGAAACGTCTCGCGTTCCTCCCGGCGCAGCACACCGATTTCATCTTTTCGGTCGTCGGCGAGGAGCTGGGATTCGTCGGCGTGCTCGTCGCGCTGTGCCTCTTCGCCTGGATGCTATTCGGCTTGCTGCGCGTGGCCCGGAAAGCAACGGATCCGTTCTCGAGCCTATGCGTCTTTGGCATCGCCGGTCTCTTTTTTACGCATATCGTCGAGAACATCGGCATGACGATCAACCTCATGCCGATCACCGGCATTCCCCTTCCGTTTTTTTCCTACGGTGGATCGTTCCTCCTGGCGTGCTCGATTGGCGTGGGGATTGCCCTGCGTGTTGCTTGGGAGTCCCGCCAGTCTGGTTATGCTGAACTAGGCCAATAGCTTAGCCCCTAGGGGGCTAGCGTTGGTAAAGCAGCAGTCACAAATTGTGCGCTTCGTCACTATATGGCGCGAATGGCCTGGTTCAAAAAGGAACGTAAGCCGCGCACCTCCGAGCGTGTCAAGCTCGAGATCCCGGCAGACGCCTGGGAAAAGTGTGATCAGTGCGGGCACGTCGATATCCGCGAACGCTTCGTTCGCGCGCTCAACGTGTGCCCGAACTGTGGCCACCACCGCCGCATCAGCGCCCAGGAGTACATCGACCTGCTGGTCGATGAAGGGTCGTGGCACGAGCTGTTCGCCGGGTTGAAATCCGCCGATCCCCTCAAATTCGAGAACTACGCCGACCGTGTGCAGGCCGCCATCAAGAAGGCGGGTCCGCTCGACGCCATTCGTACCGGCTACGCGCGACTGCACGGCATGGCGATCAGCCTCGGCGTCATGGATTTCGGATTCATGGGCGGGTCGATGGGGTCGGTCGTCGGCGAGAAGATCGCCAGGCTGACACGGCACGCGATCGACAAAAAGACACCGCTGATTCTGGTCTCCGCTTCGGGCGGCGCGCGGATGCAGGAGGGGGTGCTGTCGCTGATGCAGATGGCCAAGACGTCGGTCGTGATCGCCGAGCTGCAAGGGGCGAGCGTGCCGTTCATGTCCGTGCTCACGAATCCGACGACAGGCGGCGTTTCGGCCTCGTATGCCATGCAAGGCGACGTCATTCTTGCTGAACCGGGTGCCGTCATCGGATTCGCCGGACCGCGCGTGATCAAGCAGACGATCGGCCAGGACCTGCCCGAAGGGTTCCAGACGGCCGAATTCCTGCTCGATCATGGGATGATCGATGCTGTCGTCCCCCGTGGCGAATTGCGGGACACGGCCGCGCAGCTGTTGCGGCACATGACCGGCGCATGGCCGGCTGAGGCTGCCGACTGACCTTCGAAGACGCCTGCCAGTTTCTTTTCGCACGACAAGCGGCCCGAATCAAATGGAGCCTCGGCCCGACCGAGGGGCTACTCGACGTCCTCGGCCATCCGGAGCGCCACTTTCCCGCGATCCACATCGGCGGCACGAACGGGAAGGGGTCCACCTGCGCCTTCGTCGCCAACGAGCTGCGAGCGCAAGGGTGGCGAGTCGGAGTGTACTCCTCACCCCACCTCATTTCGCCGTGTGAGCGGATTACCGTAGACGGCGTGCCGATCAGCGAAGATGCGTTCGCCGAGTGGACGACGCAGCTCAAGCCGCATATCGAGCGGATCGAAGCGAGCTTTTTCGAGGCGACCACTGCCATCGCGTTCGCCGACCTGGCGGCCCGGGACGTGGACATCGCCGTCATCGAAGTGGGCCTGGGTGGCCGGCTCGACGCCACCAACGTGCTGACACCGCTCGTCACAGCAGTCACCAAGATCGCGCTCGAGCACGTCGATTACCTGGGCCACGACCTGAAGGGCATCGCCCGCGAAAAGGCGGGTATCGCGAAGCCGAAGGTGCCGTTCGTGACCGGCGAAGCCGATCCCGAGATTCGCGCCGAGCTCGTGCGGGAGGCCAGACGCCGGGGCGCCGAGCCGATCATCACGGTCGATACGACGCTGCGGCCGAGGCGCGACACACACCTGGGGCTCAAGGGCCGCCATCAGGTGGCCAACGCGCTGGTCGCGCACGCGGTCCTCAAAGCTTTACCAAGGCCCTTCGGGCCCGTCGGCAAGAACCTGCCGGCGAGCTTCGCGCACGCCTACATCCCGGGCCGGTTCGAGGTCCGCGGCAAATGGATCTTCGACGTGGCGCACAACCCGGACGGGATGGAGGTGGTAGCGGACGCGATTCGATCCGCCCAGCCGCCGATCCGCCGGCCTTTGCACGCGCTCGTCGGCATTCGCAACGACAAGGATTGGCGCGCGATGCTGGAGATGCTGCGTCCAGTTGTGGACAAGCTCGTGCTCACGGTGCCGCCCTCGATCCCTGTCATGCAGCGCTGGTCGCTCGAAGATCTGGACGCGCTTTCGCATTTCGAACCCGATTTCACGCGCGCGCTCGAGGACATTCAACAGGGCGCGGGGACGGTGCTCGTCACCGGATCATTCCATACAGTCGGTGACGCGTTCGCTCGGCTGCCCGGTTTTGCGCCGGTCGGGTAGGGGGGCTAAATTGTTGTGATGCAAGGGAAAGCGCTCCCCGGCTTCCGCGATTTCTACCCTGAAGACCTGATCCTCCGAAACCACATCTTTGCGACCTGGCGCAGTGTGGCCGCACGCTACGGCTTTGAGGAATACGACGGCCCTCCCCTCGAATCGCTCGAGATGTACACGCAAAAGAGCGGCGACGAGATCGTTCAGCAGCTGTATGCATTTCGCGATAAAGGCGACCGCGACGTCGCGCTGCGGCCCGAGATGACGCCGACGCTGGCGCGCATGGTCGCCGCTCGCGTGCAGGCTTTAAAGAAGCCCATCCGCTGGTTCTCCATTCCGCAGCTGTTTCGCTACGAACGCCAGCAGCGGGGTCGCCTGCGAGAGCACTTTCAGCTCAACATGGACATCATCGGTGAGGCTGGACCGCTCGCGGATGCGGAGCTCATGGCCGCCTCAGTGGACATCATGCGCGGCTTTGGGCTCGGTCCCAGGGACGTGCAGCTGCGGATCTCCGACCGGCGGGTGATCAGGGGACTGTTGCTGGGCCGCGGCCTGACCGAAAGCCAGCTACCCACCGCCTTTGCCGTGATCGACCGGAGCGAGCGCGTCCCAAAAAACGTGCTGGAGGAGATGCTGAAAGAGACGGGATACGGGAAACGGGAGATAGCGGTCGTATTCGATGTCGCGGCGCTCAGGGGTCAGGAGGCGATCCAAGCCGCGGGAGAAACCGGTGAGCCCCTCGCTCAGGCCGTGCAGGCGCTCGAGGCCATGGGGCTTGGTGACTTCGTCTCGGTGGACCTCACCATTGTGCGCGGACTCGCCTACTACACCGGCATCGTATTCGAGCTGTTCGACGCCCAGAAAACGCTGCGCGCGATCGCGGGTGGAGGCCGCTACGACGGTCTCCTCAATCTTCCCGCCCTGGGGTTCGGCATGGGAGATGTCGTCCTCGGTGACCTCCTCAAGGAGCGCGGCGCGGCACCCAAGGCGTCGACCGAGCTCGGCGCCTTTTTGATCGCCGTCGGCGGCGACGATCTCCCGACGATGTTGCAGCTTGCTCACGCCCTGCGGGAGCGCGGCATCTCCGTCGAGTACGGTCTCCGGCACGGGGGGGGGGTCCGCAAACAGCTCGAGCTCGCCTCGGCGCGAGGTGCTGCCCGGGCCGTCATTGTCGGTCCGGAAGAGCGCGCCCAAGGCCTCGCAGTCGTGCGCGATCTCAGGACAAGCACCGAAGCCAAAGTACCCATTCGCCAGCTGCTCAACGGATATTTCGATTAATGGCACAAGCGCAGAAAATCACGCCACGCGCCAAGGATTTCAGCGAGTGGTACGGCGACGTCATTATGCAGGCGCAGCTTGCGGACTATTCGCCGGTGCGTGGCTGCATGGTCATCCGGCCCCACGGCTACCGCATTTGGGAGCTGATGCAGGGCGCCCTGGACGCCATGTTCAAGGCCACCGGCCACCGCAACGCCTACTTCCCGCTGTTCATTCCGATGAGTTTCCTCGCCAAGGAAGCGGAGCACGTCGAGGGGTTCGCGAAGGAAGTCGCGCTCGTCACCCATACCCGCCTGCGCGCGACCGGCAAAGAGGGGAAGGCTGCGATCGAGGTCGATCCCACCTCGGCCCTCGAGGAGCCGCTCGTCGTGCGGCCGACGTCCGAGACGATCATCTACGCGATGTTCGCGAAGTGGATCCAGAGCTATCGCGATCTGCCGCTCCTGTTGAACCAGTGGTGCAACGTCGTGCGCTGGGAGCTGCGCACCCGTCTCTTTTTGCGCACCACCGAGTTCCTCTGGCAAGAAGGCCACACTGCGCATGTGGACGAGGCGGACGCGGAGCGCGAAGCGCGGACGATCCTCGCCATCTACCGGCGCTTTGCCGAGGAGTGGCTGGCGATGCCCGTGCTCACCGGCGTGAAGACCGAGAGTGAAAAGTTCGCCGGGGCGTTGCGGACCTACGCGATCGAAGCGCTGATGCAGGACAACAAGGCCATCCAGGGCGGCACGTCGCACAACCTGGGCCAGAACTTCGCCAAGGCGTTCGGCGTGCAGTACCAGACCGCCGCGGGCGGCCTGGAGCACGTCTGGAACACGTCCTGGGGCGTCTCGACCCGGCTCGTCGGCGGACTCATCATGACCCATTCGGACGACAATGGCCTCGTCGCGCCTCCCAAGGTTGCGCCGGTGCAGGTGGTGATCGTCCCTATCTGGAAGACGGACGATGAGCGAGGACAGGTGTCAGGTGTCGGGTCTCAGGTAAAAGCCGACCTGGAGAAGGCCGGCCTACGGGTTGAGCTGGATCTGCGCGACAACATGAAGCCGGGCGCGAAGTACTTCGAGTGGGAGGCGCTGGGCGTGCCAGTCCGGCTCGAGATCGGTCCCCGCGATCTCGCGGCGGGGCAGTCAATGCTCGCGCGCCGCACCGGAGGCAAGGCGCCCACACCCATGGCCGGGCTCGTGGCGGCCGTCACCAGGGCGCTCGATGAGATCCAGAGCGCGCTGCTCGCCGTCGCGAAGGAACGGCGCGAGAAGGCATCGATCCGCGGCGTCACGAAGGCGCAGTTCATCGAGTTCATCAAGGGCAGCGGTGGATTTGCGTATGGCGGGTTTTGCGGCAGCCCTTCCTGCGAAGCGGAGATCAAGAAGGAAACGAACGCCACGATTCGCGTCCTCCCGGATCCCGAGTTTCGCAGCAAGGAAGCGCCACGCACCTGCATGTGGTGCGGGAAGCCCAGCGTGGCGGAGGCCGTGTGGGCTCAGGCGTACTAGGATTCGATCCGGGGTTGCTTCAGGCAATCGCGGATCGGATCGGGACGCCAGCCTACGTCTACAGTGCCAATCTGATCCGCGCGCAGTACAACGCGCTGGACGACGCGCTCCAGGGCATCCGGCATCGCATCTGCTACTCCGTCAAAGCCAACGGCAACCTCGGCGTGCTGCGCGTGCTCAAACAGCTCGGTGCCGGTGCCGACATCGTGTCGGTGGGCGAGCTCCGGCGCGTGCGCATTGCAGGGTTCGATCCCGACGGCATCGTCTTCTCGGGCGTGGGAAAGACGACGGCGGAGATCGAAGAGGCGATTCGCGCAAGGGTCGGGTTCCTCAACATTGAATCGTCCAGTGAGCTGACCACGCTCACCGCGGTCGCGAACGACGTCAAAACGCCGGCGCGAGTGGGAATTCGCGTCAACCCCGACGTCGCCATCGACAGCCATCCGTACACGAAGACCGGTGAGAAGACGGCCAAGTTCGGCATTCCGTTCGACGAGGTCGTGACTGTGGCCCAGCGGATCGCCGCCGAGCCAAGGCTGGTGCTGCGCGGGTTGGCGATGCACATCGGGTCGCAGATCACCGATGTGGCCCCCTACCATCGCGGCGCGATCAAGCTGATCGAGCTGGTCAGCGCGATCCGCGCCTCCGGCATCAACACGCTGGAGGCGCTCGACGTGGGCGGCGGACTGGGCGTGCGGTACCACAACGAGAAGGCGCCGACGCCGAAGGCCTTCGCGGAGGCGGTGGTACCCGCGGTTGGCGCCGCGGGACTGGGCCTGCTGTGTGAACCAGGTCGCTACCTGGTGGCTAATGCGGGTGTGCTGCTCACGCGCGTCCTGTACCGCAAGCACGCCGGCGGCAAGGAATACGTGATCGTGGACGCCGGGATGTCCGACTTCGTGCGGCCGAGTCACTACAATGCACACCATGAGATCATCCCGCTGCGCGACGGGAAGCGGCCCGAAGAGGTCGTCAACGTCGTCGGCCCGATCTGCGAAACCGGAGACTTCCTCGCGCTGGATCGCAAACTCGTCGCCGTCGGACCCGGCGAGGTGCTGGCCGTGCTCGGCACCGGCGCTTACGGTTTCGTCATGAGCTCGACGTACAACCAGCGGCCGCGGGCCCCGGAAGTCGTCGTCGATGGTGACCGTTACTACGTCGCCCGCCAGCGCGAGACGCTCGACGATCTCATCCGAGGCGAGACCGCCGAGCCGACCACGTGGTACAAAGCGTGAATCGCATCCTCATCCTCGACTACGGCTCGCAGTTCACGCAGCTGATCGCGCGGCGGATCCGGGAAGCGAGCGTGTACTGCGAGATCCACCCCGCCAGCAAGGGATCCGACCTCGCCTTCATCCGGGCGTTCGACCCCAAGGGCGTCATCCTCTCCGGCGGCCCGAATTCGGTATTCGATGAGGGGGCGCCGACCGCCGATCCCGCCATTCTGGATCTCGGCGTGCCGATCCTCGGCGTTTGCTACGGAATGCAGCTCGTCGCCCGGCTGTCCGGCGGGAAGGTCGTCCCCTCGAGCGAGCGGGAGTACGGCCGTGCCGAGATCGCGATCCGCGAGAACAAGGGTCTCTTCGCGGGGTTCGAGCCGCGCGCGACGGCGATCGTGTGGGCGAGCCACGGCGACCGTCTGGACGAGCCGCCGCCCCATTTCCGCGTCACCGCGACGAGTGCCAATGCGCCGGTCGCGGGAATGCAGCACGATCAGAAGCCGATCTATGGCGTCTTGTTTCACCCCGAAGTCGCCCACACGCCGCGCGGCGGCGAGATCCTGCACAACTTCCTGTTCGACATCTGCGGCTGCATTCCCGACTGGACCCCCGGGCACTTCATCGACCACGAGGTCGCGCGGATCCGCGAGATGGTCGGCTCAACGGGACGCGCCATTTGCGGCCTGTCCGGCGGCGTGGACTCCGCCGTGGCGGCCGCCCTGGTCCACCGCGCCATCGGCGATCGCCTCACCTGCGTCTTCGTCGACCACGGCCTGTTGCGCCGCGGCGAGCGGGAGCAGGTCGAGCAGACGTTCCGCGCGCACCTGGGTATGGACCTGCGCGTGGTGGACGCGACGCACCGGTTCCTGAAGGAGCTGAAGGACATCGAGGATCCCGAGGAAAAGCGCCGGCGCATCGGCCACACGTTCATCGATGTTTTCGAGGACGCGGCCCGGCACATCGCCGGTGAGGTGGGATTCCTGGTGCAGGGAACGCTGTATCCCGACGTCATCGAATCGTCGTCGCCCAAGGGCGGGCCATCGGCGACGATCAAGACCCACCACAACGTCGGCGGACTCCGCCCGAACCTGCCGTGGAAGTTGATCGAGCCGCTGCGCGAGCTGTTCAAGGACGAAGTACGCCAGGTGGGTCGCGAGCTCGGGTTGCCCGATGAAATCGTAGGGAGGCACCCGTTCCCCGGTCCAGGCTTGGCCATTCGCGTCCTGGGGCCCGTGAATGAAGAGCGCCTCGACCTGCTGCGCCGCGTCGACGCGATCTACCTGGAGGAGATCCGCGCGGCGGGGCTGTACGACCAGATCTGGCAGGCATTCGCGGTGCTGCTTCCCATCAAATCGGTTGGCGTGATGGGCGACGGCCGGACGTACGATCACGTGGTGGCGCTGCGCGCCGTGACGAGCCGCGACGGTATGACAGCCGACTGGTTTCCGTTTCCGCCCGATGTCCTGGGCAGGATTTCCAATCGCATCATCAACGAAGTGCGCGGGGTGAATCGCGTCGCGTACGACGTGAGCTCCAAACCGCCGGCCACGATCGAGTGGGAGTAACGAGTCGGCACGCCGTACTGATTACCGCTCTCGTCGCCGCAGCGGTTGCGGCACCGTCGATTCGCAATGAGTTCGTCGCCGACGATCGCTGGGTCATCGCCGAACGGCCGTTCTTGCATCACCCTCCCTCCATCGGTGGAGTGCTCGTCGAACCCTATTGGCCGGCGACGTTCGGCGGCTCGATGTGGCGCCCCGCGGTACTGACTTCCTTCGCACTCGATTATCGCGTCTCTGAGAACCCGCACTGGTTCCACGTGGAGAACGTGATCTGGGCGGCGATCTCCGCCGCCCTCCTGGCACTCCTCGCGTGCGAGCTGGCCGGACCGCTCACCGGCGTCATCGCCGGTCTGCTCTTCGCGGTTCACCCAGTCCACGTGGAGGCCGTCGCCAATGTCGTGGGGCGCGCCGAGCTCATGGCGGCGGCCGGGTACGCCGCGGCGTTGCTCTGCGCGTTGCGAGCGGAGCAGCGGCCGATCTATCTGATCGGCGTCGCGTTGGCTGCGGCGTTTGGCATGGCATCCAAGGAGCTGGTGGCAACGCTCCCGGCCGCCATCGTGCTCGTGTATGTCGCCCGGCGGATTGATTGGCGAAAGGCGTGGCGGCCGGCACTCGCTGCTGCCGTGCCTATCACGGGCTACTACCTCGTCTACGCGCTGGTCAATGCCCACGCGGTGTTCTTCGCCGGAGGAATCGCCGTCGGGCTGGAAGGCTTGACCGTGTTCCAACGCACTTCGGCGATGCTCCCGATCTCGCTGGAGTGGTGGCGGCTGCTCTTGTTCCCGGCGCATCTCTCGGCAGACTATTCTCCCGGCGAGCTGACGGTCGCGAGCGGGCTCACGGCGACGCATCTCCTCGGCACGCTCGTGTGGGCGGCGTTGGGTTTCGTGGCGTGGCGCACGAGGCGCACCGTACCAGGGATCGCCGTCGGGTTGGCGTGGTTCGTCATCACCGTGTCGCCCGTGGCCAACATCGTGGTGCCGATGGAGCTGCTCATCGCCGAGCGCACCCTGTACCTCCCTTCGTTCGGGATCGCGTTTGCGCTCGCGTCCGCGGTGGTCGCGGCGCCCTGGACGCCCCGCGTCCGCGCAGCTGTCGTCACGGCTGTGGTCGCGCTCGGCGCCGCGCGCAGCGTTGCCCGGATCCCCGCCTGGCACGACGACGAGCAGCACTATCTGGCGCTCAAGCGTGAGGCGCCGCGTTCCTACCGAACCCTGTGGCTGGAAGGGAATGACGAGTTCGCTGCGGGACGATGGGGATCGGGCGAGCAATTAATGCTGCAATCGATAGCGCTCGCGCCGAGAATCGTGGGAGCGCGCTACGATCTCGGCCGCTTCTACATGCGAGCCAAGCTGTGGCAGCCCGCGATCCGGCAGCTCCAGGCTGCGATCGCGCTCGATAGCGCGTTCGAGCCCGCGCACGAGGCGTTGCGGGAAGCATTGGCGGCGGCCGGGGACACGACGTCTAAACTTGAAAGGCGACGCTAGGGATAAAGCGACGCTAGGACAAGGCGACGCTAGGCGCGCTTGGCGGCCTCTTCGATCCGCCGCAACAACGCGTACACGAGCCGAGCACAGTTTGCTCGCTTGATCCGTATTAGCCGTAGCTCTGCCTCCTCCAGATAGCCGAGCACTTGAACCAACTCGAGGATCCCTTCGACCTCGTGGAGGGAGGAACGAGCAATATCGAGATATCTGCGAAACTCTCGTGGTCCACGTCGGCTGTTACCCTCGGCGAGGTTGAGAACAACGCTATAGGCGGCGCGGCGCCATTGATCGCCGAGAGCGAAGCGCTCGTAAGACGGCAGTTTGGCGATGGCGGCGGCGCTCACGGAAGCAAACTCTTTGGCCTGCTGCCAAGCCTTGAGATTGCGGAAATCGCCCATCCAGGACAATACGATGGTGAGAGCGGTTGTCCTGGATCTTTGTGATGCGGTAGGGACCCTTTCTACGTGCAACTAGCGTCGTCGTTTTCTAGCGTCGCCTTACCCTAGCGTCGCTTTAAATGTTTTTCTCCTCCAACAGCGCCAGAAACTCACCAGGCGTCTGCAACTTTGCCAAGCGAGCAGGTACATCTGATTCCTTCGCGAACTGGGCAATCTTACCGAGCACCGGCAAATACTGGTTGGACACCTCAAGCGGCGGGGCGACGATTAAAAAGAAGTAGTTGACGGGCTGGTCGTCGATGGCCTTGAAGTCGATGCCTTTGGTGCTGCGACCAAACGCGCACCGCAGGCGGGTCACGACCAGCGAACGGCAATGGGGAATCGAGATGTGCTGCCCAATGCCGGTCGATCCCAGCGTCTCCCGCCGTTTCAGCATCTTGAACAGCATCCCCTGGGCTTTTTCGTCGAGCTTGAGAAGCCCGACCAGCTCCTTGAGCACCGCGTCCTTCGTGGTGCTTTGGAGCTCGAGCGTGATGGCATCTTCGGAGAAGAATTCGCGCAGGCGCATTCGCGCGCGAAAGGTAAAACTTGGTTGCTCCGCGCGCAACGCGCTATTACGTTCCAGCGCATGCACTTCCCCTACTCGGTCGCCCACGAGTTCCCGCTATTCCTGGCTCCTATGGCGGGGGTGTCGGAGTCGCCATTCCGGCAGGTTTGCCGCCGCTACGGGGCCGACGTCGTCGTGTCCGAGTTCATCTCGTCGGTCGGCATCTCGTTGGGCATCGAGCGGGTCCTGGCGGAGATGCGCTTCGAGCCGGTCGAGCGGCCCATCGGGATCCAGATCTACGGCGCCGACGCCGATATCATGGCCAAGGCCGCCGGGATGGTGACTGAGCTGTTTCAGCCGGACTTCGTGGACATCAACTTCGGCTGTCCGGTCAAGAAGGTCGTTCGGAACAACGGTGGATCGGGATGCCTCAAGGACATGGGCTTGGTCGGCGGCATCATCCGGGCGGTCCGCGACGCGACCCACCTGCCGGTCACCGTGAAGATCCGGAGCGGCTGGGACGAGACGCAGCGTGACCCCGTGGAAATCGCGCTCCGGTGTCAGGAGGCAGGGGCGCAGGCGCTGACGCTCCATCCCCGTACGCGGACCCAGATGTATCAGGGCGTGGCAGATTGGGACGAAATCGCCGCCGTCGCACAGGCACTCACGATCCCGGTCATCGGGAACGGCGACATCCGGACGCCCGAGGACGTGGTGGCCATGCGCAACCAGACGCGCTGTGCGGGCATCATGATCGCTCGTGGCTCGTTCGGGAATCCGTGGCTCTTCGCCCAGGCGCGCGACTTGCTCGGAGGCCAGGCCAAGCGGCCCGATCCGTCGCCGGAAGAGCGTTTCAGCGCAGCGCTCGAGCATGCGCGGCTGGCGCTGCGTCTGCAGGGCGACACGCGCAAGACCGCGCTCGAGTTCCGGAAACACTTCGGCTGGTACACGAAAGGGCTGCCTGGCGCGTCCGAGCTGCGCCAGCGGCTCTTCGCCATCGAGTCGATGGCCGAAGCCGAGGCGATTTTCGGGAACTACCTGGCGGACAGCGCCGCTCCAATCGCCGCGTGAACCTCGAACGGCTGCCGTTCGCGACGATCGATCACCTCCGGCCCATCACCCAGGGGCATCAGGAGGTGATCTTTTGTCCGGGCAAGACCGTCGGCCAGGTGCAGGCGATAGCGGAACGCCTCGAAGCGGCCGGCGGGAGCTTTCTGGCGACACGTGCCGACGCCGCGCAGGCGCAGGCACTCGCGGGCCGCTTTCCGAGGGTCGAGATCAACGAGATCGGGCGGACGGCCTATCTCCCGCCCGACCCGGAACCCGCGCCCACTGGTCGCGGAACGGTGCTCATTTGCACGGCGGGCACAAGCGACCTCGCTGTCGCGGAGGAAGCAGCGGTCAGTGCGCGGGCACTCAAGAACAGCGTCGAGCGCCTCACCGACGTCGGCGTCGCCGGGATTCACCGCCTGCTGACGCAGACCGACGTACTGCGCGCCGCGAGCGTGATCATCGTCGTCGCCGGCATGGAAGGCGCGTTGCCCAGTGTCGTGGGCGGGCTCGTCAAGGTGCCGGTCATCGCGGTGCCCACCAGCGTCGGCTACGGGGCGTCGTTCGGGGGCCTGGCCGCGCTGCTTGCCATGCTGAACTCCTGCGCGTCCGGCGTAACCGTCGTCAACATCGACAACGGATTCGGCGCGGCCGCCGCTGCGAGCCGCATCAATCATTTATAAACGCACGCCGGCGCGACGCTGGGTCGCGCTCGCGCTGCAGGTGCTGGGACTGGCCGCCGTCGCGATCGGCGCGTGGCGAGGCTCCGTGTGGGGCGTGCTCGCCGCGGCGGGCGGTGTTGCGGCATCGTTCGGATGGACGATTCGCTGGCGGCCGGGCAGGCTGCGTCGCCGCGGGCCGCCACCCCTGGGACTCGATGAGGTGCTCGACCTGCTGCGGCAGGCGTATGGCGGCATTGCCGGATGGGGTGTGGGTGCCACCGAGGGCGCGTTTGAGGTCCTCGCCACTCCCCACATGGGGGAGGAGGAACGGCGCCGCGGTGCAGCGTTGGTGCAGCTCGCATCAGTAGACGGTCGCCTACACGTCATTCGTGACCGCGATGCGACGTTCATTGCCGTCGGCGATTTCCCGTATGGCGCCGGATTGGCGCTCAGCGGCGGCGATCATGCCGAGACGATCACCGATGGCGTCGCCCGCGCGCTACGTCGCTATGTCGGGGGGATGCGGCTCGCCGAGGAACAGAGTTCCGTGCCACGCGCTCGCATGATTGCGGGACGAGTATCGCGTCTCGTCGCGGGAGCGGTGACGTTGGACGGCATGGCGCGCGCGGCCGTGGAGCTTGGCGAGCAGCTCACGCATCGCGGTGTCGCGCTCGTCATCGCCGGGGCGGATGGCGCCCATGTGGTCGCGGTGTCCGGCGCGGCGGATCGGCGCCTGCGTGGCGTGCTGCTCTCTCCAGAGTCGCCAGTCGCACGAGCCGTCGGTATGGGGGTGCCCGTTGCGACGCGAGGGAACGAGGATGTGTTTGGGCCGGGAGTCCCGGAGCGGCGGCGCAGCGAGCGCGCGGGAACGGCATATCCGCTGACGGACGGATCGGTCGTCGTGGGAGCATTGGTTCTCCTCGGCTCGCCGCTCGAGCCGGATGCGTCAGTCCTCGAGGATCTCGGTCCGCTGCTCACGGATCTCGGCCCGCGGCTTGCCGCGGCGCGTGCCCTGCATGACGCCGAGCGGCGCGCCGTCGTGGATCCGCTGACGGGCCTGCGCAATCGACGCGAGTTGGAGCGGGCCCTGAGCGCCTATGGGCCGAGCTCGCCCGATCCCGCAACGCTCATCTACGTCGATCTCGATCACTTCAAGCGCCTCAACGACACGCTCGGCCATCCCGCGGGTGACGCGGCGTTGAAACATGTCGCGCGTCTGTTGGAGACGGCGGTGCGCGACGGCGATCTCGTGGCCCGAATCGGCGGGGAGGAGTTCGCGGTCTGGCTGCCGCGGACTCCCTTGCCCGAGGGACTGGAGGTGGCCGAGCGCATTCGGCGGTCGGTGGCGGAGAAGGCATTGACTTGGAGCGGCTCCGTCTATCCGCTGACAACGTCGTGTGGGATTGCGTCCTATCCGGAGCCGATCGGCGACCTGCTCAACCTGCCCGCTGCGGCAGACGCCGCATTGTATCGCGCCAAGCAGGCAGGGCGCAATCGGGTTGAAAAGGCGAGCCGGTCCGACTAAAGTAGGTTGTGGAGGATCGTGGAAGATGGTGGAGGGTGGTGGAGGTTTTACCTCGACCGCCCTCCACGATCCTCCACAAACCTTCACAACCTGCCGCCGTAAGGCGGCGAGGGGGCGACAGGCTTCGACGGGTTTGGCGAGGGTACTGTTGCGTGCCCAGGTTCTCAGTCACCTGGTAAATCAACTGGGACTATACACAAGCCAACTCTGAACTGGCTCTGGCTGCGTAAGCTTCGGCTTCACGCACCTGCGTGAGTGGCAGCCCGCCTGAGGCGGCGCTCACGTATCGCAAAGTCGGGCTGGTGTCGCGTGGGGCCTCAACGCGTGACGCAAGAGATTTCAGAGGCTTGTTGCTACCAGGGCTGACGAGGCGCCGAGGTAGCGAGACCACAAAGCCTTGTCTACGCACGTAGGAGTGGTATCGGAGTCATGCTCGGACCGGGGTTCGATTCCCCGCGCCTCCATTTGGGCAGTCGCTACCGCAATCCGTAGACGACGACACGGTTAGAGAACGTCGGCAGGTACACGTGTCCGTCGGCGATCGTCGGAGATGAGAATTTCGCGTAATTGCCCGCTCCATCGCGGGCGACATTCTGATGATTGTTCCACAGCTCCCTGGTGACGTCGTTCGCGTCGAAGGCCCGCAGAATGCCGGGGCTGACGAAGCTTTCCGCATCACCCGTGGATGCATAGGACGCCCACAGAATCCCCGTCCCGTCCGTGGAGCCGTTCGACGAAACCGACAACACGGCCCCGCTCTGCCCGGTCGGTCCACCCGTGCCAAGGAAATCGATCTCGCCCGTGCGATCCAGCTGATTGCTGCCGCGGTCGAACGGGATCGCTCTCAAGACATCATTCTCGGACCACACATAAATGAATTCCTTCGAGCTTCCTTTGTAGTACGCCGCGTGGCAATGCATGTTGGAGCTGGAGCCCAGCGGGACGACTTGCTGCACCTGGTTGGATGAGGATACCCAGCCGCCCATGTTGTCCTTGTTCAAGAGATAGAGACTCCCGTCTTTGCCGCCGGTCAGGAAATAGGTGGAGTTGGGAATCAACAACGAGCCCATCGTTCCGTAATCCAAATCGGCGTCGTTCTGAGCCTGGTAATCGAAGGGAGTGAAGTAGCTCGACACCTGTAGCGTCGCTCCGGACGGCGTGAGCTTCAGCGCGCTGTTCCCCCGATTCGTCAGCCGTGTCGGATCGCTGCTGTCCCCCACTGTGCCATTCCCCGTCACTACGTACAGGCCTTGCGCATCCGCGGCCATGCCCATGCCGCTTTCCCAGATCCCGCCCGCGTAGCCGTTTGGCGTGTCGTTGTAGACAATGAGGCGCTGCAGCGTCGCCGCGTCATAGCCCAGAATCCAGCCGTGATACGGCCCCCAATCGCAGTGGGACGAAAACGTCACGTACACGACGCCGTTGATCAGCGTCAAGCCCTGACGCTGGTTCTGCCGCTGGGCATCAAAGGCAATCACGCCGTTGGCGCTGCCGTCTCCAGTCCCGCTGTAGAAGGCGGTGATGGCTGTCGGGCTGCCGGCCATCTCACTCCCGTCGACGATGTTCACGGCGTGCAGGTACTGAACGAACGTGCTGCCCGTGGTGCTGCGCGCGACGAAATACATCGTCCCCCTCGCAGAATCGATCACCGGGGTGCCGACGATCCCGATATTGCCGCTGAAATTCGTGTACGTCCCGCCGCATGCCCCCGTCATGTCGGTGTTCCGCGGGGGCCGCATGCCCGGCGCCGTGAAGCTCTTCCGCCAGTACAGTGTGCCGTTGTCGCCGTCATAGGCATACAGCGTGTTGTTGACCGTGGCGATGTAGACGACGTTATGGTAGCCGCCGCCGATGTAGAGGTGACCGACAACCAACGGCTGGGCATACACCTCGTCGTCCACGGTGAGCATGAATACCGCGCCAAACTGCTGCACGTTGACGTTGCTGGTGGTCAGCGCGGTTTCGTTGTCGTTCCAGCCGGACCGGGTGTTGTCGTTGTGCTGCGTCAGCACCGAGACGGACTGGGGATTCGTCGTGCTCGGGTTCGTCGGGTTGTCCTTGCACGTGGCGAGCAACAGCAGGACAAGCGACAGAAGCTCCCGTCTTGTCTTGATTAGTGGCGCCGTCCAGTGAACGTGCGCAGCTCGCTGCTGGAAGGAATGACGAGGCTCGGCGCCATCGGGTACGCCATCGCGGCGGACGGCTGAGGAGCAGTGGGAGCACGGAACATCGGGCGCTCGAATCGCCGGTGCTCGCCGTGCACGAAGAGCGGCAGATAGTAGGGGACGTAGACGGGCGCGGGCGCGGCGGGCGGCGCGGGCTGGTAGGCCATCTGCGGCACGCTGGCGAGAGAGACGCTTCCGCTGTTCACGCCGCAGAACGAGTTCGTGAGTGACGCATTCGAGCAGTCGACCGCGTTCGCTGGGACCGCAGCGGGAGCGGCCGCCACCGGTGTGCCCCGGCGAACGCAGCTCAAGCAGACCGCGGGCGGGACCAACGGCCCGCGTGCCACCACGGTGCCCTTTCTCGAGTAGGTCACGACGCCGTAGTCGTACGGACGACCGTCCGTGACGCGATCGGCGATGTCGAGCAGGGCCGCCAGCGGGTCGCCCGCAGTGGGCTGCAGCAGCAAGGCATCGTAGTAATTCCAGGTTGGCCCCGCTTGCAGTGCCGCGAAGTCGAAGGGCCAACGCGATCGGACCGCGACGAAGGTCGACGGGTTGCCCTGCGCTTCGGGCGGTATGGAGATCTCGACGGGCGCGTCGCCGGATATCGCAGTGTCGTCGTAGGGATCCAGCGGAGAAAGCACTCGTATGCGACCGATCGCGTCGACGTGCAGGAGCACGAGGTGCCCCGGCTCACGCAGCGCCACATAGACGGTCGAGTCGGCGCGCCAGAGGCGGACGGGGTCGGGTACGCGGGTGGCACGCGCGAGGTGTGGGCTGCTTGCCGCCTGCAGCAGCAGTCCGAGCGTCACCGCGAGAGAAGGGATCATGGGGTCCGTCTTCCTAGCCTACATCCTGGTCACGTCGCTGGGAAGGGCCCGGACCCGTATATTGGCCGCCGAATCCTCCCCGGAGACCCCATGGGCATCACCGCACCGGTGCCGGCCACTTCCGAAAAGAGCCTGTTCAGCGACATGCTCGATGTGTTCAACGTGCTCCACGATCCTGTCGCGGTATTCAACCGCATCAAGGAACGGCCTCGCATCCTCGCGCCGTGGATCGTCCTCTCGATAGCGTTCGTCGTGATCACCATTCTCACGCGGCCCTACCAGCAGGCGGCGATGGACGCGTTCAAGGCCACGCTGACTCCAGAGCAA
>Ga0209056_10001501_pt1 | contig 25708 bp, 17 predicted proteins | sample GraSoiAngelo_114_FD_185876 | JGI IMG/M metagenome (GOLD analysis project Ga0209056, IMG submission 185876) | Grasslands soil microbial communities from the Angelo Coastal Reserve, California, USA - 14_0903_13_40cm (SPAdes) (version 2) | ecosystem: Environmental > Terrestrial > Soil > Grasslands... | reverse complement strand
CTTGTCGGGCAGCAACAGCCGCCACGTCCACAGGAGGGCCTGCAGGTCGCCGGCACCGATGCGCACGCGCCGCCGGAGCTCGTGGCGGACCTGCGCCGGCGACGTTTCGTAGGCCCGGGCCGCCGGCACGAAGAAGACCTCCCCGTCCGCGTGCAGTCGCATGAGCATCGGGACGAGGAAGTCGTCCACGATGGCGGCGGCCGGGAGCCGCCGATAGCGGGCCCGGTGGAAGGCGTAAATCGCACCGTTGGCTCCGAGCACCGCGCCGAAGTGCGACTCCAGCGTTTTGATCCACGTCTCGTAGCGCCAGTAGGTGCCGTCCAGGTTCCCGGTCGCAACGGGCGAGCGCAGATCGAGGCGGCCGACGACCGCGCACGCCGTCGGGTGGCGCCACAGCGCCGTGACCAGCGCGCGCACGGCGTCGGGATAGAAGAAGGTGTTGGCGTCGGTGAGGACCACGACGTCACCGCTCGCCCGTTCCACGAGGTCGTTCAGGACGCTGGCCTTGCCCCGCCGGTGGGGAAACGCGACGAGGTGCACCATGTCGCCCGCGCGCGCCTCCACGATCGCCGTCGTGAGATCGGTGGATCCATCGGACCCGATCACGACATCGAAGCGGTCGCGAGGGTAATCGAGCGCGTGCAGGTTCTGCAGCCGATCGGCAATGACGTGTTCTTCGTTGTAGGCCGACACGATGATACTGACGCGGGGCCACTCGGCCGGCTCGCCGGATCGACGCGGGCGTCCGGGGATGATCTTGCTGAGCAGCCACAGGAGTCCGGGGTATCCCACGTAGGCGTACGCCAGCAGGGCGAACGAGCCGAGCGTCAGCACCGCGAAGATCATCGCCCCGCCCCCGCGGACACGACCTCGTCACACCGCGCCGCAAACTTCCGGGCGATCGACGCCCATGCGAACCGCTCCTCGACGAGCCGGCGCCCGGCCGCGCCGAGCGTCTTGCGTTGCACGGGATCCTCCAGCAGCGCAACGACGGCGCGCGCGAAGTCCGGCGGCGCATCGGCACGCAGGTAGTGCGTGCCGGGAACGAGCGGCAGCCCCTCCGCGCCGACGCCCGTGGCGACGACGGCCTTGGCCATGGCCAGCGCCTCGAAGATCTTGAGGCGCGTGCCGCCACCGACTCTGAGCGGTACCACGACGACGGCCGCCTCCGACATGTACGGCCGCACGTCGTCCACGGTCCCGGTGATGCGGACGCCGGCGTCCGCCGCCGCCGCCCGCAGTCGCGCCGTCGGATTGCGGCCGACGACGGTGAGGGACGACTCGGGCACGCGGCGGCGGATCTCCGGAAGGACGGCGTGGATGAAGTGCAGGATCGCGTCTTCGTTCGGGTACCAGTCCATGGACCCGACGAAGACGAGGGACGCCGACGCTTCGTGCGAGCCGTTGGGCGTGAAGAACGCCGTGTCGACGCCGGTGGGAATCGAGCGGATCGCGGCGCCGGGGGCGTCGGTGGCAAGCCGCCGCCGATCCAACTCGGACACTGCGATCGTGAGCCGGGCCTGCAGGCATGCCCGGATCTCGGCCCGGCGCATCTTCCGCCACTCGACCTCCAGCAGCAGGCGGCGCCATCGGGTCGCCTCGACCTGGCTCAGACGCTTCCAGATGACGTGCTCGACGTTGTGGTCGAAGAAGATCGTGGGGACCGGTCCCGCGAGCGGAACGTTCGGCGTCGTGTAGAGGAAGTCGGCGACGCACAGATCGACCTCTCCCGCCGCGAACATCTGGCGCACCGCCTCCCGGACCCCGGGGACCTGCCATTTCCAGAGATCGACGGGCAGCGGCGAGAGCCACGATCCCGCCACCGCGCGCGCGAACCCGACGCTGCCCAGCTTCGGCGCCGCGTACGGAAACGACGTGACGCGCTCACACTGCGGCAGCCGGCCGGCGAGATCGTCGGGACGCTCTCCGGGTCCGTGGGTCGTCATCAGCGTGACGCGATGGAGTCGAGCGAGCTCTGAAAGGATGTGAAAACTCCGGAGCCGCCCCCCGCTGTGCAGCGGCCACAGCCCGCCGACCTTCACCCACAAGATCCGCAGCGGCCTCATGGGCGCCGTCCGATGTCGGCCGGATCCTCGCCGTCGAGGAAGATCCGCTGCCAGATTTCGAGGTTGGCGAGGAGCCAGAGACGATCGCCGTGCCGCTCGGCGCCCGCGCGATGCTCCTCCGCCAGCCGGCGCAGGGCCGCCGGCCTGAAGAGGCCGCGGGCGAGCGCGCGCGGCCCGAGGACGAATTCCTCGACGATCGGCCAGAACTCGGCTCGGAGCCAGCGTCCGACGGGGACGGGGAATCCCATCTTCCGCCGGGTGAGGATCGTTCGGGGCACGCAGTCGGCGAGCGCCGCTCGCAGCACCGCCTTCGTCCGCCACCCACGCAGCTTCACGCGCGCCGGGATCCCGAGGGCGTGCTCGACGAGCTCGTGGTCCAGGAAGGGCACGCGACTCTCCACCGACGCGGCCATGCTCATCTGGTCCTGTTTCATGAGCAGCTCGACGAGGTAGGTCTGCACGTCGGCGCGGCTCATCCGGTCGAGCGGGCTGCCCCCGCCCTCCGCGTAGCAGCGAAGCCCTTCGGCGTACGGATCCCGGAGGGTGAGCCACTCGGGGTTGGCGAGCAGCGCCTGCTGCCGCGCGTCGCTGAACACGGCGAAGTTCTCGTAGAAGAGCGCGCGCACGCCCGGCGGCAGGGCGAGGACCGTCCGCTCGGCGTATCGCCGAGCCGCCGCCGGCAGGCGTCCCGTGAGCGCGGCCACGGTGTGCCGGATCGCGGGCGGCACGACGGCGCCATAGACGGAGGCGATCCGGTCGTTCCAGGCCGTGACCCGGTACCAGTTGTAGCCGAGGAAGAGCTCGTCGGAGCCTTCGCCCGTGAGCACGACCTTGACGTGCTCGCGCGCGAGCCGCGACACGAAGTACAGGGGTACGCTCGAGGCGTGGGCAATCGGCTCGTCTTCGTGCCAGACGAGCCGGGGCAGCGCCTCGAAGAACTCCGCGGGCGACACGACGACCTCGCGGTGCTCGGCGCCGGCCGCGCGCGCTGCGAGCCGCGCGTAGCCGAGCTCGTTGGCCTCGCGCTCGGCAAAGCCCACGGCAAAGGTGCGGATGGGCTCCTTCACCATCGGCGCCATCAGGGCGGCCAGGCCGCTGGAGTCGAGCCCGCCGGACAGAAAGAGGCCCAGCGGCACGTCGCTCATGAGATGGCTGGACACGGCGGCATCGAGCCGCGAGCGCAGCTCTCGAGCGTGAGCGCCGAGGTCGGCTCCCCCGTCCTCCGTCGCGACGGGTAGTTGCCAGTAGCGACGCGTCTCGAATCCCGCGTCCGCCGACCACGTGAGCGTCCTGCCCGGGAGCAGCTTCCGAACCCCCTGGAAGAACGTCTCCTCCCCGGCGACGAAGCGATTGGCGAGGAACTCGGGAAGAATCGTCTCGTTGAACGCGGGGCGTGGGCTCGCGGCAAGAATGGCCTTGATCTCGGAAGCGAACAGGAGCTCGCGCCGCGTGACGGCGTAGTAGAGAGGCTTGATTCCGAGCCGATCACGGGCCAGCAACAATCGCTTCCGCGCGCGATCCCACAGGGCGAAGGCGAACATGCCCCGCAAGCGCTCCACGCAGCGCTCCTGCTCCTCCTCGTAGAGATGAATGATCGTCTCGGTGTCGCTCCGGGTGCGGTAGTGATGGCCACGTGCCTCGAGCCCGGGCCGGAGCGCCGCGTGGTTGTAGATCTCGCCGTTGTAGACGATCCAGCACGATTCGTCCTCGTTGGCCATGGGCTGCTGCCCGCCGGAGACGTCGACGATCGCGAGCCGTCGGTGACCGAACCCGACCGGCCCCTCCGCCCAGAGGCCCTCGCCGTCGGGCCCCCGATGACGGAGCACGTCACGCATGCGCTTGAGCAGCGCCTCGTCCACGGTTTCGCGAGGATCCAGATTGACGATGCCGACGATTCCACACATGGCTGGGCTTTCCGATCGCTACCGAACGGACCGAGGAACCCTCACGCCGCGTCGGCGGAGATGGCCATTGGCTGAACGCCAGCGCCTTCCCGGGCGGGGTTTGCCGGACTCAACGTGCAGCGCACGAAGGACGTGAAGAACTCGCGGGGCAGCCAGCGCGAAATTGATCGCACGCGGCGGATCGGAACGGCCTCGAAGCTCTCGATGGTGAAGGCGCTGCGCTCGAACAGCTTCCGGGCGCGGCGGACCGTCATCTGATTCAGTCCGCCCGCGACTTCCGAGAACCGGGTGGCTCCGTCGGTTTTGAAATCCGACCGCCACCGGATGAGGGCGCGTTCGGTGAAGAGCAGATGCGCCCAGGGAAAGACGGAAAACAGGTGGCCACCGAGCGGGTGAAGCCACGGCGGCCCGAAGGCGATGAAGACGCGGCCGTCGTCCTTGAGGAGTCTGCGCATGACACGGAGCACCTGCTCGGGATCGTCGTAGTGCTCGAACCCGTCGATGGAGAGAATCACATCGGCTCGCTCATCCGTCGCGGTCGAGAAGCGGCACTGGTCCGAAACCCCGACCGCCCGAGCGCCGTCTCGCGCGATGTTCAATACCGTGTCTCGGATGTCGATCCCGATCACCTTCTTCGCCCCGTGCTGCGCGACCTCGATCGTTTCACCGCCGGTCCCGCATCCGAAATCGATCACGATGCGGCCCACGAGCTCTCGCCAGATGCCGGGGCCGAAGAGCGCCTCGACTTTGCTGCGGTCCCGGTAGGGGCTGCCGGTGCAGGAAGCGGTCGCCTGCGTCCGGGCTCCGAGCCGTCGTAGCAAGCGGTACCCAAGCCGTCCGCCGATGATCCCGGTTCGCATCACGGGGTCCCTCGAGTCACGAGGCCTGCTAGCTCGGCCGGCACGTCCGGGTCGGCGAGAAGCGGCGCGACGGCGGGCGGGGCGGCGAAGACGTCCTCGGCAGGCAGGAGCAAGCTCACGATGCGGAGTGGCAGGCGTGTCACGGTCGAATATGTCACGACCGGCGCTGGCCGGCGCTGGCCATAGTCGGGGGAAATCCATCCCTGGATCGGCGCCACATCGCCCTCGTGGACTTCAGCTTTGAGCGGCACCGGTGCCCAGGCTCTGATGAGCAGCCCGCAGGCCGCAGCCACGCGCGCGCGAGCCCAGAGGTCCGGGTCGACCGCCACCGGCATCGGTCCGAACTGAAAGCGCAGATCGATGGCGTGCTCGGCCCGCCCGTCGAGGTCGTCGACCACCAGCCAGAATCGGCGCTTGACGAAGAGCACGCGCCGTCGGTGAACCACCGGATCGGCGAGACGTCGGTACGCATCATGGGCCGCATCCGCAAAGTCGAATGCGTCAGTGGACAGCCAGCGGTGCAGTCGTGCCCGCGGCCGGGTGTCCCACTTGAACGGCCCGGCCGGGTCAGCCTGCCCGCAGCCGTCCACCACAACGGTGCTGTGAGCCGCGGTGCCGCGAAAGAAATCGCGCCACCGCGGCTCGGCAGTGTAGCCATAGGTCCCCGCATCGACCAGACACGGCTGTCCGAAGACTGAGCACTGGATGCTGAGAAGATCCGCGTGGCCGTGTCCTGCGTTGATCGGGCAGCCCAACGGGCCAACGTCGAAGACGAGGTGGTGGGCGCGCGCGTCCCATCCGCTCCGCATGACGACGAGTCCCCCATCGGCGAAGAGGCGGGAGACCGGCGCAGCCGGCGGCGCGGGTCGGAGCGCCTCGAAGGCTCTGAGCCCGTCGATCCCGAGCAGCCACAGGGTCTCCGGCGCAACGCCGCGGGCTGCCCACGCGTAGTCAGAGCGGCCGAACAGGGCCGCCGCCGTCGAGAAGACGCCGCGAAAATCATCGGGCGCCCGCGTTGCCAGCGGCAGAAGCCAGCCACCGTCGGCATCCCCGGTCGACGGGATCGAGCCGTCAGGACGGCGGACGGCGACGAGGACATCGATCAGCTGCTGGATTCGCTCGTCGAGCTCGGGCGGCAGCGCCACGGCGTTACGTGCCGCCAGCATCATCACGTGGAGGTAGATTTCGATCGTGTATCGCTGGTAACAGGTCGACTGCTCGAAGTACACGCCGTCCGGCAGCACGTGCCGCTCGAGTTGTTGCAGCAGAATACGCACTCCCAGGTCCCGCCAGCGCGGAGCGGCGCGCAACTCGGGGAAGACGACGCCCGCGTAGAACAGGCCGAGCGCCTCACCGGTCAGATGCGTGTTGGGGGCGAAGTAATAGGAGAGATAGCGCTCCACGTGCGAGGCGTGGGCCCGGATTGCCCCGAGCATGTCGACGAAGAGCTCCGGGGACAGCGCGCTCGACGCGCGGAACAGCACCAGCGCCCAGCACCAGGAGATCAGCCGGAGGGCGACTTCCAGGCTGCTCGCCCAGTTGATGCCGATTCCGGGTGGGTTTGCCCGCATCCAGGCCCGGACATCGTTCGCGAACGTGCGGGCATATCGCTCGTCCCCGGTCAACCGATACGCCGTGCCCAGGCGGACGAGCCACTGGTGACGGTTCAACTCCCACACGACCTTGCTGTCTCCGACGCTCGCAGGGTCGAGCGGGTCGAGTCGGCTCCAGTGCACGCGGGGCGCCCGGCGGCCCGTGATCGGGTCGAGGTGCCAGTCAACGGGGTCGCCGAACGTCAGCCCCCGGTGCCCGAGAAGATCGAAGTGTCGCTGACAAACCGCGTCGGCGACCGCCACGGTCTCGTCGCGGTACGCAGGCACATTCTGGGTGATCAGGCGCGGCGTCTCCGCGTGCGTGGTGCCCTCGAAGAACCGCGCGGGGCCGGCGCGCCGAAACTGCTCGAGCAGGGTGGCCGCTTCACCGGGCGGGCTCGCAGCTCTTCCGGCCACACCGATTCTCTCGAGCCACTTCGAGGCTTCTTGCCGGCCGCGGCAGGCCAGTTCGGGGATTCCCATGTGCACCACGCGCAAGAGCTTCATGCCACGCGCCCGGCGTAGACGCACGCCCAGAGCTCACGGACGTGCGACCACGTATACCGTTCGACCGCACTCCGGGCCCGGCGCGCCATGCGCCTGGCGCGCTCCGGCTCGTCGAGGAGCGTCGTGACCGCCTTGGCCAGAGCCACCGAGTCGGCGGGCGGGACGAGCAAGCCTCTCTCACCGTCGCGAATCAGGTTGGCGATGTCGCCGGTTGCGGTCGACACGACCGGCAGGCCGGCCGCGAACGCTTCGAGGATAGAAACGGGCTGATTGTCGATGACGGAGGCATTGACGAAGATGTCGACCGTCTCCAGCAGATTCGGCATGGCTGACGGTTCCACCCGCCCCAGGAACCGGATGCCGTCCGTTCCGAGTGCGCCGGCCAGTCGGCGGAGCCGGCGCTCATCACTGCCAGTGCCCGCCAGTGTGAGGGTCGCGGCAGGATAGCGGGCCTTGATGAGAGCCAGGGCCTCGATGATGGTATCGATCCGGTACAGCGATTCCAGGTTTCGGGTCGAGACGAGCCGGGGCTCAAGCGGATTGCGTTCCCTGTAGCGGAAGTGTGAGAGATCCACGACGTTGGGAATGACCCGAGCCCGATAGCCGTGGCGCGCGAAGACCCCGCGGAGAAACTCGGAGGGCACCACGATGTCGTCGACGAGGCGCAGCCACGGCCGGACGAGCGCACCCCAGCGCGCCAGGTGATCGTCGGCCTCACCGCTCCGGTAGTTGAGCAGGACGCGCTTTCCGAGAATGCGCGCGGCCAGGATGGCCGGCAATGGCGCGAGCACGAACGACCAGTAGGATGCCGAGAATACGTGAACGACGTCGGCCCGGCGCAGCTCGGACAGACGGAGGAGATACAGCGTCTCGTTCACCAGCGTTCGCACATAGGGGAGCCGCCGGAGCCATGCGAGCCTGCCGGGAAAGCGGGGGTTGATCGGGACGAAGTCCACTGCGTAGCCGTCTGCTCTCAACGCGTCGGCCAGTGCTCCGGCCTGAATGCCCTGGCCACCCAGGATTTCGAGGGTCGGCGCCACGATCGCGATCCGGGGAATCATGCCGCCGCTCCTGTCCTCGTGTGCATGCCGTACCACGTCTCGAGTATCAGCAGCATCCAGAGCTCGTGCGCGTGATCTCCCCGGCCTTCGAGGTGGTCTTCCCAGAGGTAGCGCAAGGCGTTCTGGTCGAACAGATCCCGTCCCAGGCTCGATCGTGAGAAGAGTCGATCCTCGACCCAGGCCCGAAGCCCGTTACTGACCCAGTAGCCAATCGGAGCCGTGAATCCGTGCTTCGGCCGGTCCCACGCGCTCTTAGGAATCCGGCCGTCGAGGACCGCGCGGAGCAGCGGCTTCGTGGCCGCTCCAGGGACCTTCGTTCTCCCCGGCAGGCGCGCGACCATTTCGACGAGGCGGTGATCCAGAAACGGAGCGCGCACCTCGAGTCCGTGCGCCATGCTCATCCGATCGACCTTCACGAGGATGTCGTCCGCGAGGTACGTCTTGAGGTCGACGTAGAGAATGCGATTGAGGGGATCCGACTTACCGGCGCGCGCGTACGCTCGTTTGAAGGAGGCGAGCGGATCCGTCCGGGCGGTCTCCGCGCGGAAGTCCGCCGAGTAGATCCGCTCTTTCAGCTGCGGCGAGCCGCTCCCGAACTGAAACTTCACGGCGCAGGCGTGGTCGGGCGCAGCGTGCAGGCGAGCGAGGGTGTTCTTGCCCTTGACACCGCCGGGCAGCAGCGAGGCGACCCGCGCCATCGTCCAGGACGCAGCGCGCCCGCAACGGCGAAGCGTGTGCTCCCACTTCTCGATCGCATGACGGCTATAGCCGCCGAACAGCTCGTCGCCCCCGTCGCCCGACAGCGCCACCTTCACCGACTCTCGCGCGAGGCTCGAGACCTCCCACGTCGGCACGGCGGACGAATCCCCGAACGGCTCGTCGAAGTGCCAGCACAATCGCTCGATCAGCTGCGCCGAGGGCGCGCCGATGACGCGCGATCGGTGCTGGCTGCCGACGCTGGCGGCGACGGTGTGGGCATGGCTGAGCTCGCTGTAGCCGTCTTCGGGGAAGCCCACCGAGCACGTCATCACCTCCGGGCCCGGCTGCTCGGTCATGGTGGCCACGACCGTGGTCGAGTCGACCCCGCCACTCAGAAAGGCGCCGATGGGCACGTCGCTGCGCAGCTGGATCCGGACGGCGTCGCGCAGCTGGGCGCGAAGCGCTTCGTCGTTGAGGCCGTCTTCCTCGCCGGCGGGCGGCAGCGGGACGTCCCAGTACTCGCGGACCTCCAGGCTCCGAGCGGTGCAGGTCAGATAGTGAGCGGCAGGAAGCTTCTTGATCTCGTTGAAGATCGTGGCCGGCGCGGGAATGTAGAGGAGACTCAGGTAGGTATCCACCGCCGCGAGGTCAATGGTCGGCCGAACGTCCGGGTCCACCAGCAGGGACTTCAGCTCCGAGGCGAAGAGCAGCACGCGGCCGGGGCGGTAAGCGTAAAAGAGCGGCTTCTCGCCCAGCCGATCGCGAGCCAACAAGAGCTGCCGCCGGCGGTGATCCCACACGGCGAAGGCGAACATGCCGCGCAGGTGGTCGAGGAGCCCGGGGCCCTCCTCCTCGTAGAGGTGCACGATCACCTCTGTGTCCGTCCGCGTCCGAAAGCGGTGCCCCCGGCGCTCGAGCTCGGCGCGCAATTCGATGAAGTTGTAGATCTCGCCGTTCAGGACAACCCATACCGTGCCGTCTTCATTGGAGATGGGCTGCTTGCCGGTCGCGAGATCGATGATCGACAGACGCCGGCTCGCCAGGCCGATCGGCCCGGACACGTAATGCCCAGAGTCGTCCGGCCCGCGGTGCGACAGCCGATCGGCCATTCGCGCGATCAGGCGGGAGTCGATCGGCCGATCATCGAGGCTGAATTTGCCGACGATTCCACACATGGTTCAAGCCAACTGTGTCCTGACGCCGATGTCACTCCGGTGAGTATCGAGCGCTCGCTCGTAGAGCGCCTGGACGCGGGCCAGCATCCGGTTGACACCGAAACGCGCGCAGACCACCTCCCGCGCGGCTGCGCCCAACCGATCGGCCAGCATGGGGTCTTCCATGAGCCGGATGATCGCCTTGGCCAGCGCATCCGGGTCGCCGGGCGGTACGAGCAGCCCGGTCACCTCGTCCTCGACGAGGGCGGGGTTACCGCCCACGCGCGTGGCCACCACCGGCAGGCCGCTGGCCATCGCCTCCAGAAGCACGTTCGGGCACGCCTCGCTGAGGGAGGGCAGGGCGAAGATGTCCATCGCCTGCAGCGCCGTCTCCGGCTCCGTGGTGGCGCCGCGGAGCTCAGCGCTGCCGCTCAGTCCGACCTCGTCGATCAGCCGTGTGAGGTCAGCGCGCAGTGGCCCGTCACCCCAGATCGTCAGCCGTTCCTGCGGATAGCGATCGCGGACGAGTACCATCGCGTGTACGAGATGCTCGAGCCCCTTTTCCGCGCGCAGGTTCGCCAATGCGCCCACCATCACGTGCCCAGCACGGTGTCGCTGTGGGATCGGTTGCGGCGAGAATCGCACGGTGTTCACGCCGTTGGGAATGAGGACGATCCGCTCGGGCCCGAGGACGCGCGCGTGCGCGAGCCGCTCCGCGACCGCCTCGGCGTTGACCAGGACGTAGTCGGCCAGACGCATGCTCAGGCGATAGAACCGACGCTGCAGTGGAGTCCGCAGATCGCCGAGCTCACGCTGACTGGCGATGACCGCCGGCGCCCCCGCTATGCGTGCCGCGGTGACGCCCAGGATGTTGCTGTAGAAATCGAAGCAATGGACGAGCCGGATCCGATGGGCACGGAGATAGCGGGCGAGTCCCCACGCCGCCAGGACGAACCGCGGAGACTTGAACGACCCTCGTCCGCAGCTCCAGACCACCATGCCGGACGCCTCGATTCTCGCCCGCAGCGGCCCGACGGCATCGAGACACGTCAGGTGAATGTCCCATCGTGATCGATCCAGTCCACAGGCGACCTCCACGAACTGGCCCTCGGTTCCACCGACGTGCAACGTGTCGCCGATGAGGAGAACTCCGGGGCGCGTCGCGATCATGTGGCACCGACCTCGCCCATCCGGCGAAGCGCCCGGTCCAGCACCACCAGCGCCCACAGGCGCTGGCAGTACTCCTTCCGGTGGCTCCGCGCAAACGCCTCCATGAGCTTCCGCACCGCTGCGGGCCTTACCCCGACATCGACGAGTCGGCGGCCATCTCCGAGTAGATCCTGGAAGAACCCGGGCAGACGTTCCGTGAACCAGAGCTCCAACGGCACGCCGAACCCCTGCTTGGGTCGCGTGAGGACTTCCTCGGGCACGCGCCCGCGCAGGGTGCGCTTCAAGAGGTGCTTCGTCTGCCCGGCGCGGAAGCGGAGGTCGGCCGGGAGACCGCAGGCAAACTCGACCAGCGGATGGTCGAGCAGCGGCACGCGCGCCTCGAGCGAGTTCGCCATGCTCATCCGATCGACCTTGGTCAGGATGTCCCCGGGCAGGTAGGTATTGAGGTCGAGATCCTGGAGCCGAGAGAGTGGGTCCAAGCCATTCCCGAGGGCCAACGCGGTGGCGAAGGGGGATTCACCGTGGGGAACCACCGCCGGCTCGAGAAGATTTGCCATCTCCCGCGCGGGGAACAGTGAGATGGAGTCGAGATATCGATGAAGGCGCGGCAGCGACAAGTTGTAGAGGTAGTTCTTGCCGGGCGCTCCTTCGGGGAGCCCGGCGCTGAGGCCTCGCAACACGCCGCCGAGCCCAGCGTCGCCCAGGAGGCCCAGGTGACGTCGTTGGTGGTCCACGACGTAGCGGTCATAGCCGGCAAACAGCTCGTCGCCGCCGTCCCCCGACAGGACGACCTTGACGTGCCGCCGGGCCAGCCTGGACACCAGGTAGGTGGGGATCGCCGACGCGTCGGCGAACGGCTCGTCGACGGCCGCCAACACCTCCTCGAGCACCCCGAGATCTCGCGGCTCGACGAGCAGTTCATGGTGTTCCGTCCCTAATGACTCCGCCACCCGGCGCGCGTAGGGAAGCTCGTTGTAGCCCGATTCGCGGAACCCCACCGAAAAGGTCTTGACGGGAACGCCGGCGGCCTGCGCCATGATCGCGGCGACCGCGCTCGAGTCGACCCCGCCACTCAGAAACGCGCCGACCGGCACGTCGCTCACGAGATGGGACCGCACCGCGCCCTCGAGATGCGCCCACAGCGCCTCAGCCACGCCGGCTTCACCGTCACGAGAAGGACTGGTCACGCTCCGGAAGAACCTGGTGGACTCCCAGTACCGGCGCGGCGCGCCGAGGGAGCCCTCCCTCACCGTCAGGGTGTGCCCGGGCGCCAGCCTTCTGACGCCCTCGAGGATGCTGAGCGGCTCGGGGACGTAGCCGTACTGCAGATACGCCACCAGTCCCGCCAGACTCACGTGCCGCGAGACCCGCGGATGCTGCGCGATCGCCTTCAGCTCGGACGCGAAGACGAATCCCTGCGGGGTCTCGGCGTAGTACAGGGGCTTGATGCCCAGCCGGTCGCGGGCGAGGAACAACGCCTGCCGCTGTCGGTCCCAGATCGCGAAGGCGAACATGCCGCGGAGCCGCTCCACGCACCGCTCGCGGTGCTCCTCATAGAGGTGCACCAGAACCTCGGTGTCCGATGTCGTCGAGAACCGATGCCCCTTCGTTCGGAGCTCGGCCCGGAGCTCTCGGTAGTTGTAGATCTCGCCGTTGAAGACCACCGACAGCGTCTTGTCTTCGTTGTGGATCGGTTGCTGCCCCGTGGCCAGATCGATGATGGAGAGTCGCCGCATGGCGAGCCCAACCCGGCGCTCGACGAGGTAGCCCACGTCATCCGGTCCTCGATGGAAGAGCCGATCGGTCATTCGTCGCAGGCAGTCGGCGTCCACCGGCGCCCGGCCGCTCATGTCCGCGATGCCGGCGATGCCACACATCAGCGGCGCCCCGGCCCGTCGAAGAGCATGAGACTCGAGGTTCGCCCTGAAGCGTTCGGTCGATGGCGAAACCAGCGGCGCGGTGAGCTCGAGTTCATCGAGGTGTCCAGTCGAGGCGGACCTCGTGTCGGCGACGGCCGGCCCGTGCCGGCGACGGAGCGCTCGCCGCCGGCGCCGGCGGGACCTGCTCCCGGCAGAGCCGTTTGACGGCCACTGCGAGCCCCGCCAGGTAAAAGAAGAACAGGTGGTACGCGACGGGGTAGAACATCGCCGCCACCGCGAATCCGATGAGGCTGATCTCGAGCCCCTGCGCGAGATGAGAAAGGTCCACGCCTCGCGCGCGCCAAGCCCTTCGGGCCTGCACGACGGAGCGCAGCGTGCGATGGAACAACAGCAGGTACACGACGAGCGCGGGGATGCCCAGGTCGACGGCGATCTGGAGGTAGACGTTGTGGATGAGACTCCAGCGGGGGCCGCCGGCCTCATTCAGGGCGAGCATGTTCTGGCCGATGCCGACGCCGAACAGCGGGTACTCGACCATGAGCCGGATCGCGCCCTTCATGGTCTCCCAGCGCGCGTGCGCCGAACTTTCGGTTTGAACATCTGCGATCGTCTCGATGCGATCGATGAACCCGTCGACGTTCAGCATGAGGACCACGAGCAGCAGGACGAGGAGAAGGATGCCGATCCGTCCCCGCTTGAGCCGCGCGAGATAGAGGAATAGCGTGGTGGTCAGGAAAAGGAAGCCGGCCCGCGAGAATGTCACCACCACGCCCGCGACGCCGAGCGCAATGACCGCGGCGAGCGCAAGGCGCTGGCTTCGGCTGCGGCTCGCCAGCGCCAGTCCGACCGCGAGGGGAAGGATGATGTTCAGGGTGAGTGCCACGTCGTTCGGGTTGGAAGTCAGGGCGCTCAGGTAACCCGGGACGCGCCCTAGCACGAGGTCGCCTTCGAGGTAATCCTTCACCACCGCGAGGGCGGGCACCGTGGACGCGAGCGTCAGGAGCCAGAGCATCGTGCGAAGACGCTCGGTCGTGACCAGGATGTTCGCGAGGAGCAGGAGCAAGATCAGCGACTTTCCGAGCAGCGTCAGCAGGGTCTCCACGCTACCCCGGGGCCAATAGGAAGTCGGCACCGAGAGGATCCCGAGGCCGAAGAGGAACAGGGCCAGCAGGACCTCGGGCTCCATCACCGTCAGCGGCCGGCCCCGGCTCATGCGGTCGGCCACGTGCGCCAGCGCCGCCACCGTCGCCGCGACCAGGGCGAGGTGAAGGGGCGCCAATGCAGGAACGAGACCCTGAGGCGCGATGAGCACGACGAAGGTGAAGAACATGAGGGCATAGAAGGGCAGACGGGCCGCCGGCGCCGAGGCTCGCTTCACCGCCGTTCGGGGACTGCGGACAGCGGGCGCGGTGTCCACGGCCATCATCGGCGCACGCCTTGGTGGTGGTACCCTTCCATCGCATGCGACCCGTCCCTCACCTCGCGCAGCGTACGATCATGATTCTTCTCGCTGCCGCGCTTGGGCTCCGCGTCGTCGCCGTCGAGGCCGCGTCGCCGGAGCGTCCGCGCGCGACGGTGAACACGGATGACGTTCGTCCCACCGGCCGCACGATCGCGGTCCCCGCTGGCGGCAACTTCCAGGCCGTTCTCAATGCCGCCCAGCCGGGAGACGTGATCACCCTGGAGGCCGGAGCCACGTTTCAGGGCCCGTTCACACTGCCCAAGAAGAGCGGAACCGGTTGGATCGTCGTGCGCACCAGCGCGCCCGACGATCGGCTGTCCCCGCCTGGAACGCGCGTGACGCCGGCCTCCGCCGCCGTCATGCCGAAGGTCGTGGTGGGCACCGGGTCGGGTGGCGCGATCGTGGCCGCGCCGGGGGCCCATCACTTCCGGTTCATCGGCATCGAGGTGCGGCCGGTGGCCGGCGCCTTCGTTTACAACCTGGTGGAGCTCGGCTCCGGAAGCGTGACGAGCGAGGAGATGTTGCCGCACGACATCATCGTGGAGCGCTGCTACATCCACGGCGATCCCGCTCGGGGCGGCCGGCGGGGCATCGCGCTGAACGGCGTGTCCCTGGCGGTCATCGATTCCTACCTGGCCGACTTCAAGGAGGTCGGCGCCGACTCCCAGGCCATCATGGGCTGGAACGGGCCCGGTCCCTTCAAGATCGTCAACAACCATCTGGAGGGGGCGGGCGAGAACGTCATGTTCGGCGGCGCGGACCCCCCGATTCACAGTCTCGTGCCTTCCGACATCGAGATCCGGCAGAACCACTTCTTCAAGCCGCTGTCGTGGCGGGAGGGCGATCCGACTTATGCGGGTACGCCCTGGACCATCAAGAACCTCTTCGAGCTGAAGAATGCCCGGCGGGTGCTGGTGGAAGGCAACGTCTTCGAGAACATTTGGCGGGCCGCTCAGGCCGGCTTCGCCCTGCAACTGACCGTCCGTAACCAGTACGGCGGCGCTCCCTGGTCGACGATCGAAGATGTCACCTTCACCCACAACATCGTTCGCCACGCCGGGTCGGGGATCAACATCCTGGGGACCGACGATCCCAACCCGAGCCAGAGCATGAAGCGAGTCCTCATCCAGGACAACTTGTTCGACGACGTGAGCGGCGCGCGCTGGGGGGGACACGGACACTTGGTCCAGATCCTCGACTATCGCGTCGGGACGACCGACGTCGTCATCGAGCACAACACGTCGTTCCAGGACGGCTCGCCAATCTATGCCGGCGGAAAGCCGCACGCCGGCTTCGTCTACCGCAACAACCTGACGCGCAAAGGCACCTACGGCGTCCTCGGCGATGGCGCCAGCGAGGGGCTCGGTACACTCGGGACGTACTTCCCGGGGGCTGTCTTCGTCAAGAACGTGGTGGTCGGCGCCACACCGTCTCTCTATCCCGCGAACAACTTGTTTCCCGGGTCGCTCGACAAGGTCGGGTTCGTGAGCCTCACCGGAGGTAATTACCGCCTGGCGGCGTCCAGCCCCTATAAGAACGCGGGAACCGACGGTCGGGACATCGGCGCCGACATCGCCGCGCTTCCACCGCCGACCACGATGACCTCGGGACATCATTGACGCCCCCACTCGCCGCCCGACGCGGTCATCGCGGTCGCCCGCCGCTAGCGGCGAGGTGCAGCCGCCCTCCGAGGGTCCGGGCGCGGGCGGCGATCCAGCGCTGTTCGACGGGCTCGAGAAATCCGATGCCGACCAGCACGAGCGGGAAGCCCGCCACGAGGGGAGCCTTGATAGCGATGCTCAGCAGCGGCGAGAGCCCGTCGAAGAACGTGCTGGCGAGGAAGAGCGCGACGGCGACGCCCAACACTTTGGCGACCCGGCCCAGCTCGTACGGGATCGGATAGCGCCGCTGGGCGATGAGATAGACGCCGACCGTGAGCACTGCCAGGGTGGCCACCTTCGCCCAGGCGACGCCGACACCGAGCAGCATCCGCCCCAGCCCCGCGCACAGCCCGACATGGAGCGCCGCGGCGACACCGGTCAGCATCCCGACCGCGTTCGTCCTCCCGTCGATGAGGACGCCAGTCATGAGCCCGTCGAAAGAGCCCCATAGGACGTAGGCTAGGACCAGCACCGGGCCAACCCGGGCGGCGGCCCAGAACTGCTCGGCCGCCATCAGACGGACGACATCGCCCATACAGACGCCGATGCCGAGCGCGGCGAAGCACAGCACCACGAAGAAGTACGTGAAGACGCGGGCGATGACGGCCCGTCCGCCCGGTTGTTTGGCCACGGCGAATCGTTCCGCCGCCCAGAAGTACGAGAACGGTGTGATCACGAACACGAGGAGGGTCATGGCGAACCGATTGGCCAGCGAGTAGACACCAACCTCGGTGAATGACCCGACTCCTGACAGCACCACGCGGTCCGCCCCATTCACCGCGAACACCGCGAGCGACCATCCGATCATCGGCAGCCCGAAAGCCAGCATCTCCCGCATCCGGGCCAGCGAGAGCACCATTCCGGTTTGCCTCAAGACCCAGGCCGCGAGCCCCAACGCGAAGCTCCCCGTGACGAGCAACTGGGACAACAGGATGCCTTCCACACCACGCGCCAGCCACGCGACGAAGAACAGGTTCAACGACAGCGTGCCGACGAGCTGCACCACGGAGATGATCGTGAACGCCCGTGACATCTTCCGCGCCCGGAGATAGGCCAGCGCGGCAGCCAACACGTTGGAGGAGACCATGGACCAGAATGCAAGGCGCAGCAGCGGGGCGTAGGCGGCGGTTCCGAAGAGCGCGAACGAGAGCCGTTGGCGCAGGGCATCGGCGGGAAGGATCGCCACCGCGGTCAGGACGCCCGTGAAGATGATGGCCGTCGCGACGGCCTCGCGGCGCTCGCCGTCGCGCTCGCATGCGTGGTAGAAGCGGAGGAGCTGGGTGACGGTCTGGAACCCGAAGAACACGTTCAAGAAGGTCCCGACGAGCACGATGATCTCGAGCCTGCCGTAGTCCTCGGGCGAGAGGAGGTTGGTGTACAAGGGCAGGAGTAGAAACGCGGCAAGCTGACCTACCACGGGGCCCAGGCCATAGACGGCGGTGTGCTGCATCAGCTCCCGGAGCCGAGTCGCCAGGGATCCGTTCGTCATTTGATGGCGACCAACTCGGTCTCGGGCCAGAAGGTCAGCATGACGCGCCTCACCGCGACCGAACGTCGCATCGCCCGCAGCAGCGCGATCTTCCACCACGTCGGGTGGTTCAATCGCTCCGGGTCGAGCAGGTGGCCGATGTCGTAGACGCGCGAGAATCCCGCCTCCTTCAGCCCGTCCGAGAGGCCCGGATACGTGAACTGATGGAAGTCGATGCCGAGCTCCATGATGTCGGGACCCTCCAGAGTCCGACGAAGCCAATACCTTAGTCGGTTCGGCAGCCACCCGTAGAACGGAAGCGGATACTCGCCTGACCGGGGCGAGAACCGGTTCGTCGAGGTCAAGATGAGCACCCCGCCGGGGCGCAGGCACGCGGCCACGTTAGCGAGCCCGCGTCGCCAGTCCTCGACGTGCTCGAAGACCGACTCCGCCATGACCACGTCGAACGCCTCCCGCTCCAGTACCGTCTCTTCGATGTTGCCCAGTCGAAGGTCGAGGCTCACGCCGTCCTGCTCGGCCCGCGTCCGCACGAACGCGATCACCTGCGGGCTGATGTCCAGCCCGACACATTCCAGGCCGCGCCTCGCGGACAACATGAGGAACCATCCCGTGCCGATCCCGACCTCGAGCAGGCGTGTGCCCGCCTCGAGTGGTCGAAAGCGCGAGGCCAGCCGCAGCAGCTTCTGGAATCGTTCTTCGTAGGCCTCGACGGAGCGCTGCCCCTCTGTTCCCAGGAACCGGAGCACCGAATCGAGCGTCGTCGGATGGATTTGCATGGGCTACAGCCTGATCACACGGCCCGGCGCGGTGATTCCCCACGTGGCGTTTCTGGTATCCACGACGAGTGGCGCGAGCTCCACGATCCGCCGGAAGTCGAACTCGCGGTGGTCCGTGAGGATCAGCGTGCAGTCGGCCTGGCGAACGATCTCGTCGGTCAAGTCCACGGCCTTGAGCTCCGTCCCCTCGATCTGGAAGGTCGGCACGTGCGGATCGGCGTACGCGACGTCGGCGCCCCTCCGGAGGAGCGAGCTGATGATCTCGTGGGCCGGAGACTCCCTCGTGTCTCCCACCCCGCGCTTGTAGGCGACGCCCAGCACCAGGATTCGCGCGCCCTTCAGCGGTCGGCCAATGTCGTTGAGGACCTCGATCACCACGGTCACGACGTGCCCGGGCATCGCGCGGTTGATATCGTCGGCCAGCGCGATGAAGCGCGCCTCGTAGCCGTTGAGGCGCATCTTCCAGGACAGGTACAGGGGATCGACGGGAATGCAGTGCCCGCCGATCCCCGGTCCCGGGTAGAACGGCATGAAGCCGAAGGGCTTGGTGGCGGCAGCGTCGATGACTTCCTTGGTGCTGACCTCCAGGCGCTGACACATGAGGGCGAACTCGTTGGCCAGCGCGATGTTGACGTTCCTGAAGACGTTCTCGTAGAGCTTCGCGAGCTCGGCGACTTTCGGCGACGAGACCTCGTGGACGCGGGGGACGACTGTGCTGTAGAGGGCGGCCGCGAGGTGGGTGCAGGCGGGCGTGACGCCGCCGACCACCTTGGGGATATCCCGGACCTTGAAGATGGAGTTCCCCGGATCGATCCGCTCAGGCGAGAACGCCAGGAAGAGGTCCTCTCCAATTCTGGCCCTGCGCGCGCGGAACATCGGGAGGAGCAGCTCATCGGTGGTCCCTGGATAGGTGGTGCTCTCGAGCACCACCAGTTGCCCGGGGCGGAACCGGGCGGCGACCGCTTCGCCGGCTGCGACCACACAAGCGATGTCGGGATCCTTCGACTTGCGAAGCGGCGTAGGCACACAGATGATCACGACGTCGCTCCGCTCGAGGACGCCGAAGTCGGTGGTGGCCTGATACCGGCCCTCGCGCAGCAGTGCCATCAGGTCCGTGTTCGTCACATCGGGGCTGCACGAGCGCCCGAAGCTGAGCGCAGCCACCCGATCCGGGTCAGTGTCGAGACCGGTGACGGAGAAGCCCGTCGCGGCGAACTCGACCGCGACCGGGAGGCCCACGTACCCCTGGCCGACGATGGCGAGCCGGGCGGTTCGCGCCTCGATGCGCTGGTTCAGTGTGGTTACGTGATCCATCTGGAGGTCTCGAAGGGCGGCGCTGGCGCGCAGCCGTGTCTAGAACAGCGTCTGGGGCACGACGACCACGTCACCCGACTGCAGGGACGGGTCCGGGTTGGCCGTGGGGTCTCGCTGAATCGCGTTCGCGTTGATTTGGAGCCGGACCTTCTGCCGGTCTGTCGACTCGCCGTTCGATCCCTCCACTCCGTTCTCTCGAATGACGGTGATCCGGCCCGGGGCGGCGAATTGCGTGAAGCCGCCGGCCATCGCGATGAGTTTCATGAGCGTCATCGCCTCCGCCCGCGAATAGGAGCCGGGCCGCGGGACCTCGCCCATGATGAAGACCGAATTCTGGAGATCGCCTCGGTCGGGAATGACGATCATGTCTTCGTGGCGGATCATCACGTTCTGCGAGAGGTCTCCCTTCTGGATGAGCCGCCGCAAGTCCACCTGGATCCGCTCCTTCCCGCGGATCACGAACGCGTTGCTGAGATCGCCGCGATCGACCTCGCCGCCTGATGGCCTCGCGCCCTCGCCCGCCTGAGGTCTTGCCGCGGCTCCCGGTTCGACGAATCCGCCGGCGAGGAGGATCGCGTGCAGGATCGGAACCTCCTGGCGGATCGTGTACATGCCGGGGCGCTGCACCCGTCCCAGGACGTAGATGCGCCGCTCCGGAATCTCCTGGGGATTGACGCCCGCGACGACGTCCGGGACGACGATGGTGTCGTCGGTACGGAGGGGGACGTTCTGAGAGAGGTCCGCGTCCTGAATGAGGCGCCTGAGGTCGAGCGGAATCCGCTCGTTGTTGCGGACGATGTATGCGGCGGAGAGGTCCGCCCCCGCGGCCGCCCCACCGGCGAGAGTCAGTGCCTGCAGCACGGGCGTGCCGGGCTTGATGGGATAGACGCCGGGACGAGCGACCTGGCCGACGAAGAAGACACGCAGGCTCCGGATCTCGCGGACGACCACCGAAACGTTCGGATTTCTCACCGACTTGCTCAACTCCGTCGTGAGGAGCTTGGCGAGCTGCGAGGACGTCAACCCACTGGCACGGACCTCGCCCACCAGCGGAAAGGAGATCTTGCCGTCGGGGCGAACGGGCATGGTCTGATCCAGCTCCTTGTAGTCCCACACCTGGATGTGCAACACGTCGTCGTCACCGATCACATACTCCCCGTCGCTCCAGGCAGGACCCCTCGGGAGCAGCATCGTGGTGACGGCGCCCAGGATCAGGACCAGAGCGACTCGTCGAAGCCAGTCGTTGTGCTGAGTCATCGCAGGACTCCTGTTCGTTTATTCGCCCAGAAACGACACCGCTGCCACCAGGGTTCGATAGTCCCGTCGCGGGAACCGTAGTAGTCCCCATACCGGCCGTAGTAACGGCGCGTCTCGCGTGGCGAGACCTGGTTGAGCACGACTCCCAGCAGCGAGGCGCCGGCCTTCTCCAGCAGATCCTTGGCGCGGACGAGGTCGTGCCGCTGGGTATCGCCAGCCCGGACGACGAGGATGACTCCATCCACGAGAGAGGCCAGGATCAGGTTGTCGGCGACGGCCAGGACCGGAGCCGAGTCGAAGAGGACAAGGTCTGCGTGGCTGGTGAGGAGTTCGAGAACGCCGCGAAGCTTCGCAACGGTCAGAAGGACTCCGGGCTTGGCCGTTCCGGTGGAGCCTGCAGGCAAGAACACGAAGCCCTCCCGGATGCCCTGGCCCGCCCGCGGCCAGGGCACGTTGCCCGTGAGCATGTCCGCCAGGCCGGGTTGAGGGGGGCATCGAAGCCCCCGATGCAACGAAGGCCGGCGGAGATCGGCATCAATCAAGATGAGACGACGCCCCAGCTCCCAGAACACCCAGGCCAGGTTCAGGACGATCGTGGACTTTCCTTCCTTCGGCCCCGCGCTGGCCAGCATGATGGACTGAAGCTTGCGCGAGCCGTTGAGCGATTCAAGGGAGGTCCGGATGGAGCGACATCCTTCAACTGGCAGCGTGTCGGGGATCGAGCCATTGACGAGGTTCAGCGGCTCTCGCTCGACACCGGTCGTCGGCTGATGGCCGGCGATCGTTGGCAGCCACCCCAGCACGGGAAGCCCCGTCGCGTCGAAGACGTCGTCCTCGGTCTCGATGGGCTGGTTGAAGTATTCGATGACGCCGGCCACGCCCACGCCCAGGCCAAGCCCGAGCAGAATCCCCAGGAGGATGATCTTTTTCGCTGGCGCGTTGTTGGGCCCCAACGGCAGGGTGGCGCGATCGATCACGCGGAGACCCCGATCCTCGCCCTGTTCCTGGACCCGGGCGGTGCCGAGCTTCTCGCTGAGTGTGGCGTAGAGGGAGCGGTGCGTTTCCACTCGTCGCAGGACTTTCGAGGTCTCCCACTCCTCCGCGCCCAGCGCCGATAGCCGGCTCGACAGGCGGGCGATCCTCTGCTTGAGGACGTCCTCGCGGTTTTGCAGGGAGGCCAGCTCCACCTCGGCATCGGCGACCTGTTTGGCCACCGCGGCCTGATCGGCCGGGCCCAGCGTCAGCCGAATGGCCGACCGGCCTCCCGGCGAAATCGACGGAGGCGCCGCCAGGGCAGTCTTCAGCTCGTTGATCTCGGCCTGGGTGGATTTGACCAGGGGATGTTCGGATGCGTATTTCTCCTCGAGGGTCGCGAGCTTGGCCTCGAGGGCGGCCAGACGCTCGCTGAGCGCCTGGCGTGCAGCGCGGCCCGGCATCCCGGCTGAATCCTTTCCCCCCTTCAGACCGGCCAGCCGTCGTTTGGCGATTTCCTCGCTGGCCTGGATATCCGCCAGATTGCTCTCGAGCTGGGCGAGCTGGGCCATCTCGACCGAGGACCGCTCGGGAAGCTTGAGCGTACCGCCCCGCTGGTGCTTTGCCAGGCTCTCCTCGGCCTCTTGCAGGTTGGCTTTCGTCTGGGCCAGAAGGTTCTCGATGAACTGCCGGGTCGCGCGCGCTTCGTCCCGGATATGGGACCGGCTCCGAGACTGCAAGACTTCAATGTAGGTGTTTGCCAGGTCCTTCGCGACTTGCGGATGATAGGCGATCGCGCGGATTTCGACCTCCCCCGACGGCAGGGACTCAAAGCGTATCCGAGCGGTCAGGAGCTCTCGGACGGCGCGTTGCTGCGGGCTGAAGACGACCGGTTCGTGCCCGAGCAGCCGCCGGATCAGATTCTGTCCGGCGAGGACGTAGTCCCTGTGCATGGCGTGCCTGATCAACTCGTTCATGCTGTCCTGAGGGAGGTTGTCTACTACGGCTGCGGCGAGCGACCGGCTACGCAGGACGGCCTGCTGATACGACGCATCGCCAGCGGGCATCCAGTCCCTGAGCGTGCTCACCGACCCTCGCCTCGGATCCTCGATGAAGATGGCGGCGACAGCCTCATAGCTCTTCGGGAGGAACAGGAGGGCCCAGACCGCGACAGGTGCGGCCACACCGACACAGACGATGAGGCTGAGCCTCCAGTGGCTGGCGATCCGCCTCAGCAGACCGAGGTAGCCTACGTGTGGTCCGCTCAACTCTTCCGCCATAACCGGAACCCTCGCTGGTCACGCAGGTGGTGCGCCAGCGTTGAGGACGCCTTCATCTCCATCTGGTCACGCCGCTCTATTGAGATTGGGGGACGGCCGCTCCGCCCGCGCTGCGCCCGGCCAGATGGCAGCCGTCGTCGGCCTGCGGCCGAGGACGACGATCTTCACGGTGTTGAAGAGGATGCGGAGATCGAACCAGAGCGACATGTGCTTGACGTAGTAGAGGTCGTAGCGCAACTTCTCCGTTTCTTCGTCGACGTTGTTTGCGTAGCCGTAGCGGATCTGCGCCCAGCCCGTGAGCCCCGGCCGAACCATCAAGCGAAGGGAGTAGTACGGGATGTCTTCGCCGCTCTCCGGGGTGTTTCGAGCGACCAGGGCAAGCAGCTCGTAGTTGGAGACCGGATGGGGCCGGGGGCCCACGAGATTCATGTCGCCGCGGGCGATGTTCACGAACTGAGGAAGTTCATCGAGGTGGAACTTCCTGAGCCACTTCCCCACCCGGGTGATCCGGTGGCCGTTGTCCTGGACCCACTCGGACGTCCGACAGCCCGCGGGATGCATGGTGCGAAACTTGATCAACTTGAAACGCTCCCCGCGCAGCCCGAGCCGTTCCTGAACGAAAAACAGCGGCCCGCGGGAATCCAGCTTGATGGCCAGGGCGATCAGGCTGAAGAGGGGGGCGAGGCCGAGGAGCCCGATCAAGGCGGCGAGAAAGCTCACGGCGCGCGCGAGCGCCAGGGAGATCCAGGACTTCGGGCAGTCCAGGGAGAAGATGACATTCTTCGACGTGAGCGACTCGATCGCGAGCTTTCCCGTAAGGCGCTCGTAAACCTCGACGCCATCCTCGACCACGATCCCGCGCGTCCGCGCCTCGAGGAGTTGGCCGACGGGCAGCCGCCCCTTCCCCTCGGTGGGCACGACGATGATACGGTGGGGCCGGACCAGGTCGACGATCTTGCCGAGTTGCTCGCGGCCCTCCAGGAAGTAGAGGAACGGTGGTTGGCGGAAACCCATCCCGTCATCGACCACGCCGACGATGGTGGACCGGCGCCGGGGCTGGGCCTCGATCTCCTCGATCAACTTGCCGGCCAGCGGGCTCGTCCCCAGGATCAACACGCGCTCTAGAAACGGGCCGCGATAGTTAAGAAGATGAGAAACCGCCCGAAATGGCAACGCGCGCCCGACGCTGAGCGGCCCCCTCCGAATGAACCGGCCCCCGGCAATCCTGTTCGCCAGGAGAAGGAGGGAGAAGCCCGCGAGCAGGATCAACCCGAGATGAAGGGACGAACCGGGCGAAACTCCGGACGACGCGAAGGTCATAGAGGTTGTGGATTCAGCGGGCGTGGACGCCCTGCTGCAGCGTGATCAGCAGCACGATTCCGAGCACTGAATCCCTGTCACTGGCGTCGAGCCTGCGCGCCACACGACGGGACGGTTGGGGAGAAGCCACCGCCGCGTCCACAGCCACCGGCTCGGGATTCGCCCCCGTCGCATTGATTTGTGGGGATGGCGATGCCCCCGACTGACCCGAGGACATTGACAGGCCACCAGCGATGGCCAGGAGGAGACCGACGCTGAGAGTTTTCATGTGGTGTACCTCACGCGCACAGACTGGTGTGTCACCGCGATCATTCACGCACCGGTGTCACGATCACCCCGCGTTCCCGGGGTGAGTGGCCCGCCGCCAGCGTACAGAGGAGCGGCCCGAGCTTATCGGCGGCGTGTCGAACGACGGGACCGGGATCGATGAGGTCATCGGCGACCACCAGCGGCGGACCCGCGGACGGCGCGAAGTCGACCCTCACCGGCTCCGCGCCCTCGGCGCTGTAACGCGCTCGGACCTTCATGGGCACCGGACCCGTGTTGACGACGACGTAATCGAAGGTATCGCGGGGTAAGCCGTGGGCGGCCAGTGCGTCGAGGTGGGCGGCCACGCCGTGGCCGTCCGTCTCTCCCGGCTCGGTCATCAGGTTGCAAACAAGAATCCTCGCCCCGGGCGCCGCCGCGACCGCCTCGACCATGCCGGGGACAATCAGCGCAGCGAGGATGCTCGTGTACAGGCTCCCCGGGCCGAGGATCACAGCGTCCGCCGTCCGCACGGCCTCGAGTACTCCTGGCGCCGGGCGCGCATCGGGAGGGTCGATTCGGAGGCTGGCGATGGGGGCGCCGCTCCGGGGGATCTGCGACTCCCCGCGAACCTGACGACCGTCGCCGAGTTTCGCCACGAGGTGAACGCGGGTCGTGGTGGCTGGGAGCACGACGTCCCGCACCCCCAACAGGCCCGCGGCCAGGCGGATCGCCGTCACCTCGTCGGCGGCCACCATGTCGAGGGCGGTCAGCAGGAGGTTGCCCACGGGGTGCGCCGGACCCGGGGCCCCATCAAACCGGTACTGAAGCGCCGCCAACACTTCCGGAGCGACGCGCGCCAGCGCGATGAGACAATTCCGGATGTCCCCCGGCGGGAGGACTCCGTACTGCTCCCGCAGGACTCCGGAGCTCCCGCCATTGTCTGCCGCCGTGACCACCGCCGTGATCCGGCACTCCGGAGGTAGATGCCGGCGCAGCCCACTCAGGACCACGGGTAACCCGCTTCCGCCACCCAGG
>Ga0209056_10001498_pt1 | contig 25731 bp, 28 predicted proteins | sample GraSoiAngelo_114_FD_185876 | JGI IMG/M metagenome (GOLD analysis project Ga0209056, IMG submission 185876) | Grasslands soil microbial communities from the Angelo Coastal Reserve, California, USA - 14_0903_13_40cm (SPAdes) (version 2) | ecosystem: Environmental > Terrestrial > Soil > Grasslands... | reverse complement strand
TTCGGGGTCAGCGAGGTTCCGCCTCAAACGCATCGACCAGCAGTTTGACGGCCTGGATGCGTCCGGCCGAATCAACGCAGACTGAGACGGCATCGAACCGGCAGGGGCGATCCATGAGCCGGCGCGTAGCCAGGTAGTAGACGGCCAGACGCTGCAAGCGGTGCTGCTTGAACGGGGAAATGGCCTCAAACGGACTGCCATAGTCGGACGTGGACCGCGTCTTTACTTCCAGGAAGACTAGGGTACCGTGGTCCTCGGCCACCAAGTCGAGCTCTCCCATGGGGCACCGCACGTTGCGGTCACGGATGCGATACCCGCGGCGGCGCAGCGCGCGAACGGCGGCCTCTTCGCCGATTGCACCGAGTTGCCTTCGGCTGACCACACTGCAGTTATACTGCCACTCTGAAGAAACTGCCTTAGCCCAATTGGGTCATTTGGGGTGTTCAATGCGCAATCCGCAATCCGCAATTCGCAATCTCATTTGGAGGGTCTCCCGCTTGGATGAGAGTGGTAAGTAGTGAGCAGGTGATACCGATGCGTCCAGTCTGTTGTGCGGTTGCCTTCCTCGTGCTCCTGGCTGGGACAGCAGTTGCTCGGGTAGGCGATCCGTTGTCGGGGTTCAGTAGCGGGGCGCTCATGCAGCAGCTTCAACTGACACCCTCAAGCCAGACCGCAGACGCTGCGGGCCGGCAGATCTACCGGTATGTCTCCGATGATCAGGTCATCACCGTGGACGTGGTGGTACGCGGCGGGCTGATTGAGCAACAACTGATGTACGTGCCGATGGATCCGCGGCGCGCCTTTCAGGTGAGTTTCTTCCTGCAGGATGCCGTGGGCTCCGTCGTCGGCGCACAGAAAGGTATGATCGCCTTCAACGCGGCCCTCTCGAACCACAAGGAGACCTATCTCACCTTCGGTGGGTACACCATGCGATTCACGCCGATGGGCGGGCTGGTGCGAGTTCTGGTTACGGGGTCATGAGCGCAAGCGATTCCTGGTACGCTCGCACTGAGAAAAACGACCGCCGGTGCATGGGTGTGACGCCGTAGCGCCGGATGGCCTCCAGGTGCTGTTTCGTTCCATAACCTTTGTGCCGGCCAAATCCATACTGCGGAAACTCCCGGCCGAGCGCAGCCATCATCCGGTCCCGGGTGACCTTGGCCACCACTGACGCGGCGGCGATGGACGCGCAGGTGGCATCCCCGTCGACGATCACCAGTTGGGGAACGGGCACGTCGGCCGGAAAGCGGCCGTCGATCAGCACCAGGTGGGGCCGGACCGACAACCCGAGAATGGCCCGCCGGTGGGCGAGGCGCGTCGCCTGCAGGATGTTCAGCCGGTCGATCTCCTCCACCGTCGCCATCCCGATGGACGCCGCCGCACAGGCGGTGATTTGCGGGTACAGCGCATCGCGCTGCTCAGGGGTCAGGCGTTTGGAGTCGTCGAGGTGGGGCAACGCGATCCCGGCCGGCAGGATCACCGCGGCGGCCACGACCGGTCCCGCCAGCGGCGCGACCCCAACCTCATCCACTCCCGCGATTACTGCAAATCCCTGCGCCTGGTGCTCGCGCTCGACCGCAAAGAGCCCCTCCAGCCGCGCCGCTTCACCCGCCGCCCGGGCCTGGCTGGCTCTGAGGCACGCCGCAAGGCGCCGGACGCCCTGACGCGGGTCGCGCGCCAGCGCTCGCAGCAGACGCTGATCCACCTCCCGCATCCCAACCACGCGCTCAGTCAGGTCAGCGACGGTGAGCCTGCGGACGTTGAACGCTGTCCCCATCCCGGACGGGATATTCGTCCGCGGGCGGGAGGATTCCCGCGCTCCGCCCCGAGCCGGCGTGGGGGCTCTAGTGCACCAATCCGAGGCGTTGCGGCGGCCAGTAGATCACCAGCGCCTTGCCGACCACGTTCTCATGCGGGACGAAACCGAAGAAGCGGCTATCCTCGCTGTTGCACCGATTGTCGCCCAGCACAAAGAGCTGGCCCGCGGGCACCAGCTGGGGGCCGTAGTTGCTGGTGCATCGGTCTCCCCCAACCAAGGCGGTCGGGTACAGTTCGTGGATAGGCGAGTTGTTGATCAGCACCACGCCATCCCGCAGCTCGACCGTTTCACCCTCGAGCGCCACGACGCGTTTCACGAAATCTTTGCCGGGGTTCAGCGGGTAGTGGAAGACGATGACATCCCCGCGGCGGATCCCGCCCATGCGGTACGTAAACTTGCTGACCAGAATCCGGTCACCAATCTGCAGCGTGGGTTCCATCGAGCCGGAGGGAATGAAAAACGCCTGCACCACGAAGGTAATGATCAACAGGCTCAGCAAGGCCGCGAAGATGCTGGCGTCCAGCGTTTCAACAACAGAGGAGCGCCAGGCCGGCGGGATCGCGTAGACGCGCTTCACGGCGATCCTGGCAACAATGAGCCCCCCCGCCAGGATCAATATCAGGCTGGGAATACTCAGCGGAAAACGTTCCAGAAACTGCAGCTGCATCGTGGATCAGCGAGCGGGCGGGGTTACCGGTTCTCCTTGATCTTGGCTTCCCGGCCGACCTTGCGGCGCAGGTAGTACAGCTTGGCCTGGCGCACCTTGCCTTTGCGCGTCACCTCGACGCGCTCGATGCGCGGGGAGTGCACGGGAAATATGCGTTCCACGCCCACGCCGTGGCTGATGCGCCGGACGGTGAACGTCTCCCGCACACCGCCGCCCTTCCGGGCGGTGACGACCCCTTCGAACGCCTGAATGCGCTCGCGGCCGCCTTCGGTCACCTTCAGGTGCACCCGCACCGTATCGCCGGGCGTAAACCCCGGCGTCGCGGTCTTGAGTTGATCCTGCTCCACGGCCGCCAGCCTGTCCATCCTCGTCATCCTCCAGCGCTGATCACGGGAAACTCACGGCGCTGAATTATAGCACACTACGCGGGAACGCGGGAACGACGGAACGACGCACTTTGCTATCATGTCGCGTTCCCGTGTTCCCGCGTTCCCGGTAGTTAGGGCTCAATGTCGAGCCCAAACTCTTGTAGCAGCCTGCGGTCCTCAGCCGTGAGATGCTCCAGTTGCAGCAGGTCGGGCCGCCGCACCAGGGTGCGGTGCAACCGCTGCGCGCGCCGCCACCGCCGGATGGTCTCGTGGTCGCCGGACAGCAGCACCTCGGGCACCTTCATGCCGCGAAACTCCGACGGGCGCGTGTACTGGGGGTAGTCCAGCAACCCCTCGGCGAATGAATCCGCCTCTACCGACTGCGCGTCACCGACCACGCCGGGAATGAAGCGGGCGACAGCATCGACGATCACCATCGCCGGGAGCTCGCCGCCGGTCAGCACATAATCCCCGATGGAGATCTCCTCGGCCGCCAGCCCTTCGCCCACGCGCTCGTCGATTCCCTCATAGTGCCCGCAGAGGACCACTAGGTGAGCCTCACCGGCCAGCCGCCGCGCCAGGGCGTGGGTCAGACGCTCCCCCTGCGGAGACGTGAGAATGATCCGGGGAGAGGTGGCAGGGGCCGCGGCCCGAATGGCATCCACGGCGGCAAAGAACGGCTCTGGCTTCATCACCATGCCGGCCCCGCCGCCGTAGGGCGAATCGTCGACCTGCCGGTGGCGGTCCGTGGTGAACTCACGCAGATCCCACACTACGATCTCCAGCAATCCTCGCTCCCGGGCCCGGCCGAGAATGCTGAGGTCTAACGGCGCGAACGCCTCCGGAAAGATCGTGACGATGTCGACGCGCATCGCGCTTCAGTCCAGCAGGCCCGCCAGTGGCCGGATCACCATGCGCCCGGCGGCCGGTTCGATGGACAGTACCACGGAGCTGATGGCGGGGACCAGGTACTCCCGGCCTGCGCCCTGCACGACGTACACATCGTTGCTGCCGGTCCGCAGAATTTCCCTGACCGTACCCACCTCCTCGCCTTGCTCGGTGATCACCCGCAGGCCAACGATCTCAAAGACATAGTGCCGGCCCTGCGGCAGCGCGGCGGCCTGCCCCCGTGGCACGGCCAGGTCAGCGCCGCGCCATTGCTCGGCGGTAGCCATCGAGTCGATGCCGGCGAGCTTGATCAGCATGGCGTTGCCGTGCGCCCGCACCGAGGCGACCCGCACCGGCGTCGGCCGGCCGTCTTTCAGCAACACGGCCTCTCCCAGATGTGCCAGCCGCTCGGGGAAGTCGGTGTCAGGGACAAGCCGCAGTTCCCCGCGGATGCCGTGCGGCCTGGCGATGCGGCCGACCACCACGTACGCCGGGAGGGCGGCCATCGTCGGGGCGACCTACTCCTCTCGAATCTCCATGATGATGCCGTCTTTGACGATGATCTCGGCGCGGCTGAGTTTGGTGAAGAGGTTGTCCCCGACCCTGACCTCGACCAGGCTCTCCACGGTCCCCTGCGCGAACTCGGAGTTGAGCTCCAGTTGCTGGGCCTCGCGCAGCCGCATCTCCAGCTCCGCCCGGGTAGCTTCCTGGCGGGCCCGCTCTAGCTCCAGTTGCTGGCGGATGGCGCGCGCCTGCGGGGTCACCGTCCGCTCCAGCTCGGCGCGACGGATCTGGCTGTCCAGCTGTCCCTCAATCGCGTTCACACGCTTGATCGCCTCTTCCAGATCCTGGATGTACAACCGCTTAAAGCTTTCCGTGACGATGGCCTTGATGACGACAGGCCGGTTCACCGTGAAACCCATACGCTATCCTCCGCTCGATCGAGTCACTGCAGTATCTCCACCGTCACGCGCTTTCCCGTCCGCACCGCCGCGGCCTTGACCACCGTGCGCAGGGCGTTGACGATCCGCCCCTGCTTGCCGATGATCTTGCCGACATCATCGGGCGCGACCGTCACCTCGATCACAATGGACCGCTCGCCCTCGACCTCGCGCACGCGCACGGCCTCGGGGTGATCCACCAGCGCCTTGGCGATGAACTCAACCAGACCGCGCATGGCGAGCGCTCCTCTCGCGTCGAGGGTCTAGCCCCGAGGGGTCGGCCCGCTGTGCTGGAGCACGCCGGTTTTTTCCAGCAGCACACGGGCTGCGTTGCTCGGACGGGCGCCCTTCCGCAGCCACGCCTGCGCCTTCGCCTCGTCAACCTTGATCGTGGACGGCTCGGTGGTGGGGTTATAGTACCCGATGGACTCGATGTACCGGCCCGTCCGCGGCGCTCGCGAATCTGCGACCACCAGCCGGTAGAAGGGCTCGTGCTTGCCCCCGATGCGCATCAAACGGATCTTCACCATTGGTAAGGCTCCCTTCGTGTTCCTCCACGTTTGCCTTTCTTCTCGAGTTGCCCCATCTGCTTCATCAGTTTGCGGGCGTCGTCGAACTGCCGCAGCAACCTGTTCACCTCTTGAATCGTGGTGCCGCTCCCCCTGGCAATGCGGCGGCGCCGGCTCCCGTCGATCAGATGCGGGTGGGTGCGCTCTTCCGGTGTCATCGAGTCGATCATCGCCTCTACCCGCCGCAGGGCCCGCTCATCCATCCCCGTCACAGCACCTTTTGGCCGCATGGCCCCGGGGAGCATCTCCAGCAGCGAATCCAGCGGGCCCATGCTACGCACCTGACGCAGCTGGACGCGAAAGTCGTGGAAGGTGAACTCCGCCCGGCGCAGTTTCCGCTCCAGGTCGGCCGCGGTCTGCACGTCCATCGCGTCCTGCGCCTTTTCGATCAGGGTCAAGACATCGCCCATCCCGAGGATACGCGACGCGATCCGGTCAGGATGGAACGGCTCCAGCCCATCCAGCGTCTCCCCGACACCCGCAAACAGCACCGGCCGGCCGGTCACTTCCACAATGGAGAGCACCGCCCCGCCGCGGGCGTCGCCGTCCAGTTTGGTAACGATGAGACCGTCGATCCCCACCAGGTCGTGAAAGCGTTGCGCGATGTTTACCGCATCCTGCCCGGTCATCGCGTCCACCACCAGCAGCACTTGATGGGGAGTGGTCGCGTCCCGCATCGTGACGAGCTCGGCCATCAGCTCGTCGTCAATGTGCTGCCGGCCCGCCGAGTCGATGATGACCACGTCATGGCCATGCCGTTTCGCCTCTGCGATGGCCGCCGTAGCGACCGCCACGGGATCGGTTGCAGCTGGACGAGAAAAAACGGGAACGCCGGTCTGCTGGCCGACAGCGGCGAGCTGCGCCACGGCCGCGGGCCGGCGCAGGTCTGTCGCCACCAGCAGCGGGCGCCGCCCGCCCTTCACGAGGCGCATGGCCAGCTTGCCTGCCGTCGTCGTTTTCCCGGCTCCGTGCAACCCCACCAGCAGGATCACCGTCGGCGGCTGATCGGTGAGACGGAGCGCCCGGACTGTGCCACCGAGCAACCGCACGAGTTCCTCATGGACAAGCTTGACCACCTGCTGGCCAGGCGCCAGATGCGTCAGCAGCTGCTGTCCAGTCGCCGCGTCGCGCACCCGGTCGACAAACGCCTTGGCGACCTTGACGTTCACGTCGGCTTCCAGGAGGGCCAGCCTGACGTCGCGGAGTGCCGCGTCGACATCGCCCTCGGAGAGCACCCCGCGGCCGGTCAAACGGGTGACAATCTGCTGAAGTTTGCCCTGCAGCGTCTCGAACATTCGCTCACCCGGAAAGCAGTTGGAAAGTTGGAGAGTTGGAAAGTTGAAGAGGTACTTCGTTGACTCTCCAACTCTTCAACTCTTCAACTCTTCAACTTCCTTTATGGCTTCATAGACCCGGTATCCGCTCTTGCGCTCCAGTTCGCGCACGGTGCCGAACACCTCGGTCACATCGCGGGCCAGCGTCCGGGCCCCCTGCGACGTCCGGGCCACGAAGTAAAAGCGGCCACCTGGACGCAGGTGCTGCCAGACGTCGCGGACCAGGCGGCGCAGCGTGGCCTTCCCCGTACGAATCGGTGGGTTCGTCACCGCGGTATCGAAGAGATTGTCCGCGACCGGTCCACACCCGTCGCCCTGCAGCACTTCGACATTGCCCAGGCCGTTGAGCTGCGCGTTCTGCGCCGCCAGCTCCACCGCGCGTGCATTGACATCGATGAGGACGGCCCGTCCCTGCGGTGCCAGCGACGCCGCCACCAGGCCCACGGGCCCGTAACCGCATCCGAGATCAAGGACGTGATCCGCCTGGGCGATCCGCATCGCTTCGACCAGCAGCCGCGTACCGGCGTCCACGCCACGACGGGCAAACACGCCCCGATCGGTGATGAACGTCCACGCCCGGCCACGCAGGGTGGCCCGGATCTGCGTGGGGTGCGACCTCACGCCAGGGCGAGTCGAGAAGTAGTGGTTGCCGATGCGCGCGGTCATGGGTTATCCGACCGCCCGCCGCACGGCCGCCAGCGCCGTCGTGATCCGGCGCCGCGCCCTGGCGTCGACCCCAGCGCCGAGCCGCCTGATGGCGTGTTCCAGCGTATCCAACCGGGCCGCCACGACCTGCCGCCGCCTGGCGCCTCCATCGCGAGCCTGCAGCAGGCGTAACGACGCCTCGACGCGCCGCAGTTCCCGTAGGGAGCGGCGCAGGCCGTCAAAGACGGCTTGGCGTGTCACCTGCAGGCGCTCGGCGATCTCCCCCAACGAGAGATCATCGAGATAATACAGCCGCAGGACACGCTGCTGGTGCGCGGTCAACAGCCGGCCGTATGCCTCGATCAGCCGAACCACCCACATCCGTTCTGAGAGCGTCCGATCCATGACCAGGCAACATGTAAAGGTATTTCACTTTACAGACCAGCCCAGTATACTGCCCCCCCCTGCAGAGTGTCAACAGACGAGAACGGACGCCGTCAGGCGGGCAGCAGCGCGTCGACAAACTGCCGGGGATCGAAGGGCTGCAGGTCGTCGAGCCCTTCGCCCAAACCGACCAGCTTCACGGGAAGTCCCAGCGAGGCGGCGACGGCGAGGACGGCACCACCCTTGGCCGAGCCGTCCAGCTTGGCCAGCACGATCCCGGTCACCCCCACGGCCTCGGTGAATACGCGGGCCTGGGCAATCGCGTTCTGCCCAGTCGTGGCATCGAGGACCAGCAGACGCTCTACCGGCGATCCGGGCAGCTCACGCGTGAGGACGCGATTGATCTTCTTGAGTTCTTCCACCAGATTGGTCTTGGTGTGCAGGCGGCCCGCGGTATCCACGATCAGCACGTCGAGGCGTCGGGCCCTCGCCGCCTGACAGGCATCGTAGACGACGGCGGCCGGATCGGCCCCGGGGGCGTGGGCGACCAGATCGCATCCGGCGCGCTGCGCCCAGACGGCCAGCTGGTCGATCGCCGCCGCGCGGAAGGTGTCGGCGGCAGCCAGAAGGACGGTGCGCCCCTCGGTCTTCAGACGACGGGCGAGTTTGCCGATCGAGGTCGTCTTGCCGGCGCCGTTCACCCCGAGCATCACCACGCCGGCCGGCGGCGGATCGAGGCGCAGTGGGACGGGATCGCCGAGCACGTCCAGGAGAATCGCGCGCAGGGCGCTCAATCGGGCTGCCTGGTCTGTGGCGTCGCGACGGGCTCTGAGCTGCTGCAGGATGCGCTGCGTGGTGGGGGCGCCCACATCGGCTTCGATCAGCGTGGTCTCCAGCTGTTCGAAGAACTCCGCCGGAGGGGCGCCGGCGATCTCACCGAGCCGCGCCATCAACTGCGCCCGCGTCCTGGCGAGACTTTCCCTCAGACGGCTGGACCAGTTCATAGGACAGTTGGAGAGTTGAAGAGTTGAAGAGTTGGAGAGTTGGAAGTAGTTCCCAATGATTAGAGGTTTTCGACTCTCCAACCCCTCCAACTCTCCAACTTTCCAACTTTCTAACTGTATCAGCCGACCGCGGCGGCCTCCTTCGTGGCGGGATGCGTCGGCGTGAGGCGCATGGAGATGATCTTCGAGACGCCCGGCGTCTCCATCGTCACGCCATAAAGCACGTCGGCGGCCTCCATCGTGCCCTTGTTATGAGTAATGATCAGGACCTGGGTGCGCTCCGCGAGCTCGCGAAGCAGCGTGGTGAACTTCCGTGTGTTGGCGTCGTCCAGTGCCGCTTCCACCTCGTCAAAGATGCAGAAGGGGCTCGGATGCACGCGCAGCATCGCGAAGATTAGCGACAGTGCGACCAGCACGCGCTCACCGCCGGAGAGCGCCGACAGGCTGCGCATCTTCTTGCCCGGGAGTTGCGCCTCGATCTCGATGCCAGGCTCTGTCCCCGGCTCGCCCTCCACCAGGAGCAGCTGCGCGCGGCCGCCGGCGAACAGGCGCACGAACAGGCGGTTGAACTCTTCGTTGACGGCCTGGAACGTTTCGGTGAACCTCACCTGGAGGATCCGGTCCAGCCGTTCTACCAGAGTCACCAGCGCCGCCTTCGCGCGCGCCAGGTCCTCCCCCTGCGCCCGCAGGAGGTCGACCCGCGTCCGCAGCGCCTGATGTTCGTCTACCGCGAGGAGGTTCACCGGACCCAGCGCCGCGACGAGCCCGCGTAACGCTTCGATGCGACCCAGCGCTTCATCGCGGCTCGTGGCCAGGCGCACGTCTCGCACCTCCTCCCACGAGACGGCAAACTCCTCAGAGATGCGCCGCTGCGCCGCCAGCAGTTCGGCTTCTACCTGCGCGTGACGGACTTCGAGCCGGTGGGCCTGCTCCTCCACCTCATGGACGGTCTCCTGCAACTGCCGCCACCGGCCCTCGGCGTCTGTCAGGCGCTGCTGCAGGACGCCCCGCTCGGCATCGAGATCCGCCAGGCGCTGCCGTGTGGCGCCCTGCCGCCGTGCAAGTGTCTCCCGTTCCCCCTGGGCTTGCTCCAAGGAGTGCGTGAGCAGATGGAGTTCCCCATCCAGGACCGTGATCTCGCCCTGCAGCTGGTTGCACCGCCCGCCCAGCGTCGCGTCCTCACGCATGTGCTCATCGATGCGCGCCTGCAGGGCATCCAGCGTCCCGCCCACTTCGGCTAGCTGCACCCGGACATCGGCCAGCTCGGATGCGGCTGACGCCGCGGACGCCTGTGCGGCACGCAGGCCGGATTCCACCTCGACCAATGCCCGCTCGCGTTCTGCATGGGCGTGGAGGATGGCGGCCTCGTCTTCGCAAAGCTGGACGGCTTCCGCTTCCAGCGAGGCGCGCTCGGCGGCGGTCTCCGTTCGTTCGGCGTCGAGGTCTCGTCCCTGCAGCGGAACCTTCTCGAGCTCGGCGTGGACCAGCCCGGCCGCCATCTGCTGCTCGGCCATGGCAGTCTGCATGCCGCCCAGCTCCGCCTCGGCCTCGGCGATCGCCTGGGTGAGTTGCTCGCGGTGACCCGCCACGGCACCCCGGCGCGATTTGGCTTCCGTCGCGGAGGTATCGAGGGCCGCCAGCCGGTCCTGCAGGGACTGGATCTGGTCCGCCCGGCCAAGGAGCGATCCGTCGCCATCAGGTTTGCCACGCACGCTGACGACGCCGTCTGCGGCGAGCGACTCCCCCTGCATCGTGACGATGCGTCCCGAGAATCCAGACCGGCGCAGCGCCACGGCCGCATCCAGGGTGGCCACGACGGCCACATCGCCGAGCAAGGTCTGAACGACGTCTTTCGCCCCATTGGACAGCTGCACCAGATCCGATGCGCGGCCGACGATGTCGCCGCCATCAGGAAGCGACGCCAGCGGGGCCGCCCGCATCAGGTCGACGGGCAGGAACGAGGCGCCCCCCTGCCCGTTGCTCCGCAGGTACGTCAGTCCGTCCTTCACGTCGTCAACCGTCGCCGCGATCAACGCGAACACCCGCCGCCCCAGCGCGGCCTCGATCGCCGGGCGGTACTCCGCGGCCACGCGAATCACCTCGCCGACCGGATAGCGGATGCCGGGAAACCGGGAGGGATCGCCCTGTTTGGCCAGCAAGATGTCTCGCGCGCCCTGCTCGTATCCAGCCAGTTGCCGCTGCAGGTCGAGGAGCAGCGAGAGGGTCGAGGCAACGACGGCCCGTTCCGCGGCGAGCTGCCGCACCTGCTCCTCAACGGCGGCATGGTTGGCGTCAATGTCGGCACACTTAGACCGGAATTGCGCCAGGCGCGTCTGAATGGACTCGTGCTGTTCCTGCAGGGCTGCCAGAGTCGATGCTCGTTCTCCCGCTGTCGCCTGTAGCTGTGCCGCGGTATGCGCGAGCGCTGCCTCCCTGGCGTCGATCCCACCGAGCTGGTCTGTGAGCGCCGCCAGCCGCGCGTCCAGCCGGGCCAGGTCATGCTGGGCGCGAGACTGCGCCCTGTCCAGATCGGTCACCTCGACGCGGAGCGCGCCAACGCGGTCCTCCGCCTCTGCGTGCGTGCGGACCGCAGCCGCATGGGCGTCTTCGGTGGTCCGTAACTGCTCAAGGAGATCATCGCGGCGCGAGGCGAGCGTCTCCGCCTGCTCGCGCAGCGTCCCCAACACCTCGTCCATCTGGGCGTGCTGGCCCTGCAGCCGCTGAAGATCCTGCGCCAGCCGCTCTCGCTGGCCGGTGGTCGCCCGCAACCGTTCCTGGAGGACCTGCATCGTCGACTCCCGACCAGAGAGGTCCTCGACGAGTTGCAGCAGGGTGCGCTGGGCATCCTCCCACAGCCGCGCCACCTCAACGGCGCGCGCTCGGTCATGATCGATCTGGCTGCCGACCTCAGACGCCGACGACGCGGCCGACTGCAGCTGCTGGCGAATGGTGTCTGTCTGTGTGGCGATGCGCTTCAGGTTGCCGATGATGCGACGGGCGTCGTCTACCTGCAGGGCCAGCTCCAGCGTGCGGATCTCGCTGGTATGGGCCTGGTAAGCTGCCGCAGCCTCCGCCTGCGCCCGGAGCTGCTCCAGCTGCGCCGCGAGCTCTGCCAGGATGTCGGAGATCCGCAGGAGGTTGGTGGCCGCGTACCCCAGGCGGCGCTCCGCCTCGCGGCGCCGCCGTTTGTAGCGCGCCAGGCCGGCGGCCTCCTCCAGGAGCTGCCGGCGCTCTTCCGGACCGGCGTTGAGCACGCTGTCGACCTGGCCCTGTCCAATCAACGAGTACGACCGGCCGCCCAGCCCCGTCCCGAGAAACAGCATCTGGATGTCGCGCAGCCGGCAGACGGTGTCATTGAGGAAGAACTCCCCCTCCCCGCCGCGGTTGGCCCGCCGCATCACCGTGACTTCGGTGTAGTCGATCGGCAGGACGCCCGAATCGTTGTTGATCGTGAGGGCAACTTCGGCCTGGCCCATACCCCGGCGGGCGTCGCTGCCACCAAAGATGAAGTCGTCCAGGCGGCCTGACCGCAGGCTGCGGAAGCTGGTCTCGCCGAGCGCCCAGCGGATGGCGTCAAACACGTTGCTCTTGCCACTGCCGTTGGGACCAACGATGGCGGTGATGCCGGGGGTAAACTCGAGTTCCGTGTGGTCGGCAAACGTCTTGAAGCCGTGCAGTTCCAGTCGCTTCAGGTACACAGAGCGTCTCCTCCGCGGATGCCCGGACCAAGACCCGGGACAGGGATGATCAAAAGTATGATGTTAGCGACGACGGACCGGCAGCAGCGACCGGTAGATCTCCACCAGCCGGCGAGTGAGTGCCGGAAGCGCAAACTCCGCAGCGACCTCCTTCGCGCGTGCGGCCATGGTGCGCCGCAGCGCCGCATCGTCTAGCAAGTGTATCACCTTTTCCGCGAGGGCGGCGGATGACGGCGGAACCAGGAAGCCGGTGATGCCATCGCGTACGGCGTCGCCGACCCCCCCGGCGTTGACGGCGACCGCCGGGACGCCGGCGGCCATCGCTTCGACGACGACCAGCCCCTGGGTCTCGGTCCCGGAGCCATAGAGGAAGAGGTCGCCGGCCGCGATGCACTCCAGCGTGCGGCGGTGGGGCTGCAGGCCGGCAAAGACGATGCGGGGGCCGAGATGCAGCTCTTCGCTCACTCGGCGCAAGGCCGCCTCCTCGGGTCCTCCGCCGACCACCAGCAGCAGCGCATCCCGCCGCTGGACTACTTGAGCAAAAGCCTGCAGGACCCGGTCTACGCTTTTTTCCTTCCCCAGGCGGCTCGCGGTGACGAGCAGGGGCCGGCCGGCCGGCAATCCAAATTCCGTCCGCACCCACGACGCGTCGAGGGACGCGAAGAGTTCTGGCTCCACCCCGGCGGTGGGGAGCACTTCGATCCGGTTACGCACCCCCTGAGCACGCAGCCTGGCCACCAGAGTCGCAGACGGAGCGATCACGCAGTCGCACCGGTCCGCATATCGCCTGACATACCATCGGGTGAGTGACCGCAGGAGCCATTTCGGACCCGGGGCGTAATGCACGAATTCGTCATACAGCGTGTGGTGCGTAAATACGAGCGGGAGTCCCCGGCGGCGGGCGAGGTGGGCCGCCGCGCTGCCCATGGTGAACGGCCCATGCGCGTGGACGACGTCCAGCTGACTGGCCATCAAGGTACGCCACACCGCGGGCGTATAGCCGAGCCCGAGAGGGAAGTCGTGCTGGGGCGTAGGCACCGATGGAACGCGCAGCACGTCGGGATCGGCATCGAGGTAGCCCCGCACCCGTGGAGCAACGATGAGCACGCGATGCCCCTCCGCACGCAGCGACGACGCAAATGCCGTCAATGAATGCACGACGCCGCTGATGCGCGGCAGGTAGGACTCGCTGAACATCGCGATGCGCAAGCCCGATCCACCCCACATGACGCCAGGCCGGGCGGCTCCCGCCTGGGCGGACACCACCGTCACCGGGCCTCCCGCCGCTGGTGCTCCAGCAGCGCCAGGACCTCAGAGAGCTTGAAGCGGCGCTGCCCGCCCGCCGTGCGCCGGCAGGGCAGTTTGCCCTGGTCGGTATAGCGGCGCAGCGTGGCCTTGCTGAGATTCAGGATCGCCGCAGTTTCATGGAGGGTGAGTTCGGGATCCAGGAGGCGGCGTATGATCTCGTCGCGCGTCTCCGTGAGCGGCGGTCGTCCCGCCCGCCGGACCGGCCGGGATGGACCGAGTTCGATCGGCAGATGCTGCTGGAGTTCCACCGGCATGGCGATCTTCCGCGGACGCCTCGGACGGGTCGGGCCGGCTGGCGCGGGGGCTGCCGGTGCCCGCGCCTGAGGAGTCCGCGTCAGGGAACGCCCCCCGGAAGCAGTGGGTGGGGGCGCGAGGTTTCTAGGATCCGAAGGGGGTCTGGCGTCTCTAACGGATCGCTCGAGATATGAATACCAGTCCCGCAGGTCCCTCATGATTTCGCCCCAGGTGCGTCAGGTGCTGCGTCGGAATGTGTTAGCCGGTGGTCCAAACGGGCGAAAACTACCTCAGGGGGCTTCGCGTTCACCCCCTCGATTCCTCTCGATCACGGACACGGGGCTTCCCCCGGAGATGGACGGTCATGGCGGCCACCTCGGCGAGGATCTCGTCACGATGCGTGAGGACATGAGTCTTCGCGACGGCAGCCTTGGCCTGCTTCTGCGGGGGCAGGAGGGGCAGTTCCGCCTCGTCCAGGATCTGGACGTGGCGCCCGTCTGGGCTGAACAGCAGGTCTACGGCCAAATCCTGCCACTCTATAGCGCCGGGGCGGATGCGCACCTCGTCCGCCAGGTTCACGTAGAATCCCAGGGGCCGGCCGTCCGCCCGCACCCAGTGGTAGACGTTGTAAGGCCTCCCGTGCCAAAAGTACCCGTACGTGAGAGCGCCCCTGGGCAGCCGGAGGCTCCCGACCAGCCTGGCGCCCTTGATCTTGTAGAGCACCACAGCATGGGTGGGCGAACGATCAAGGAGCCGGCAGAGGAACTCCTGGCGCTCACCGGTGGGAGTGAACTTTACTTCCTTGATGACTGCAATTCTCGCCATGAAGAAAGGAAACGTCAGGGATCCGTGGAATCTACGCGCATCCCCCCTGTGGCATAACGATGGATGCACGGCATCTAACTCGAGAACTGTGGCGATGGTACATCCTCCTGCTCATCGCCAACGAGCTGGACCTCGCCTACACGTACGTTGGACTCAGCCGGGGGGCGTTCCTGGAAGGAAATCCATGGCTGGGCCCCCTGCTGCTGACCTGGTGGCCAATTATAGTCAAGGTTATCTGTCTGGCGGGGCTCGCCCTCGGGATCCTTGTGATTCTCGAAGCAGGACTACCCCGACAGCGACGCGTCCTGCGCGCCCTCCGCATGGCCACCGCTGTCTACACGGCCGTGCTGATCCTACACATTGTGAACTTGGTGACCTCGTTGTCCCGCGGCTGATCCCTTAGCGGAACCGGCGGTTCCGCCCGAAGTCGCCCACAAATGACCCGGATGGGCTATTGCTGCCCAAGAAGCCTGCGCTTAAATTGGAGCCGCACGCCGGGGAACCAGGGGAGACGCCAATGCCGTCAAAGCCGCCCTCAAAAGCCCAACTACGCGAGATGCTCGAAGCCGAACTCGCGCGGCTCCGCGGCGCGCTCGAGGCCGCGGATGGGCTTCGCGACAAGGTCAACCTCACAGAGGAAGAAGAGGCCCTCTTCGCCCAGATCAAGGCCCAAGCCGAGCGTCTCGAGCGCGAGGTCAGGGAGGCCATGGCCGACCACTGATATACCGGAGCGGCAGCGACTCTTTCGGGGTGGCCCTGAACCACGCGCTACGCTTGGGTTCAGGGCTCATGAACCACTCGGATTGCCTGCAAATCGGGAAGATGGAAAATGGCGCTGCCATGAACCCGAGCGGAGCGAGTGGTTCATGGTCGGGGAGGCAGGCGCGGGCGGAGCCGCGGAGCGACTGGAGGCGAGCCGTCGCCGCCGTTAGCGAGCGCCGCGTCGCGTAGGGTCGGGCCCTGTACACGGAGCGCAGTTGCCGTAGTTGCGGCGGAGTTGTACAGGGGGGCCCGGAGCAGCGAGCGCGAGCGTTACGCCCGGGCTCGGGGCCCCCGGAAATTCGCTCTGGCGAATTTCTGGGGTGAGCAGGCGAGCCGACTCGGAGCGCAGCGGCCCGCCCGCACCTGCCTTACTGGGACCATCCGGTCCAAACGAATCAGTATCTCTCTCTGAAAAGGGAGACCAACGAAGGATGGTCGGGGAGGCCGGATTTGAACCGGCGACCTCAGCGTCCCGAACGCTGCGCGCTAAACCAGCTGCGCTACTCCCCGACGCATAACCCATTATAACGGAAACGCGGAAACGGGGATACGCGACTCCGGGAAAGAGGCAGTCGCGCAATCAGGCGGTCGCGGGAGCGAGATTGCTTCGCCCTGCGGGCTCGCAATGACAGGCAATAGAACAGCCGCGGGATGCATTCCGCGGCCTTGTCGCGCGCCCACTCCTACCTCAGGATCCTGAAGGCACTTCTTCCTCGCCGTTGCGATCAGCGGTGTCCGTGGCGGCAGGCGTGACGGTCGCCGACGCCACGGCCTGCTGCAGCAGCGCACCGGCGATGTCGCCGATCGTGATGCGGGACTCTTCCTCCTGTTGCCGCAGCACCTCTTTGACCCGCGTGCGCTCGCGCTCCCGCTCCATTTTCCGCACGGACAGCTGCATGCGCCGTTCGTCCGCCCGGATCTCGGCCACCATCGCCTCGATGGCGTCGCCGACTCTGAGCACATCCTCGATCTTGTTCACCCGCTTCTCCGCTGCTTCTGCGATGGGCAGGAACGCGTCCAGGTCCCCCAGGCGCACAAACGCGCCCGCCGACACCAGGCGCACCACTTTCCCCTTCACGATATCGCCGACGCGGACATGCCCGCCGACCTTCTGCCAGGGATCCTCGAGAATCTGCTTGAGCCCCAGCGAGATGCGCCCCGCCTCCCGGTCTACCCGCAACACGGTGAGCTTGAGCCGCTGATTGCGGCGGATCACTTCTGATGGGTGCTTGATGTACGTCCACGACATTTCACTGATCGGGAGCAGCCCATCGGTCCCGCCCAGGTCGACGAATGCCCCGAAGTCGGTCAGTCGCTTCACGGTGCCCTCGACGACAATGCCCTCCTGCAACGTGGCCAGCAGCTCGCCCTTGCGCTTCTGCCGCTCTTCCTCCACCGCCAGACGATGCGAGAGGATGACGCGGCCCTTCGGCCGGTCGACCTCCAGTACCTTCAGGGGAATCGACTGTCCGACAAACCATTCGAACCGGCGGCCTTTCGCCTGCGAGAGGTCGACGTGCGACCCGGGGACGAAGCCGCGCATGCCCAGATCGACGACCAGTCCTCCTTTGACCTTATCCACCACCATGGCGTGGAGGATCTTGCCGCTCTGTTGGGCTTGCTGCACACGCCGCCAGGCCATCTCGAAATCCGCGCGGCGCTGGGAGAGGATGATAGTGCCTTCCTCGCCCTCGACCCGTACGACCATGACGTCGATGCGATCGCCGACCGACACATCTGGTGCCGACGCTTCGCGGGACAACTCCGCTGGGGGGATGAGACCCTCTGACTTGGCGCCCACGTCAACGAGCACGCCCTCGGTATCTATCCTGACGACCGTTCCTTGAACGATCTGACGCTCGGCCAGCTGGGGAATCTTTTGCGCCAGCTCCACGGGGTCAACCGCGCTGGTCAGCGTCTGTGGTGCGGTCTGGTCTCCGGTCATTCTGCCGCCCTCCCGGCGAAGCCCGAACGCACGATCACACTCGATGGATGACAAACTGGGAAACGGCTAACGGTATTCGCGTCGGGGCTCGTTCTTCCTCCCCCTCTTCCTAGCGCGAAATCGTCACGGAAAGGTTCGCGTGTTGAGTGCACTGGTGACACAAAGGGGGCGGGAAATTGAGCGTCACTCCCCTAAGGGGGGGCTGGGACCGCCCTTAACGGCCGGAAATTCAGATGTTCCAGTAGTTGCGGACGACACTGCGGACCTGCCTGATCCTGGAGCGCAGGACTGAATAGGGGGTTTCTGGACCTCCATCGGAGCGTTCGACCACCGGGACCGACCGACCGGTGAACGCCGCGAGGGTCGCCAGGACGGAGTTGCTGAGGTGGGTCAGCTTGTACCCACCTTCCAGCACAGCGGCGACCTTGCTGCGGTCCGGGCGCGCGTCCAGCACCATCTGCGCCAGGGTCCCAAAGCCGGCCGCGCTCAGCAGCATGCCACCCAGCGGATCCCCCGAGTGGGCGTCATACCCCGCTGAGATAATGAGCAGTTGCGGTGCGCTGGCCCGCAGCACCGGGATGACCACCTCTTCGAACGCCAAGCGGTACCCCTCGTCCCCGGTCCCCGCCGGGAGCGGCATGTTGATCGTGAACCCGGTGCCGTCGCCCTCTCCGGTTTCCTCGATGGCGCCGGTCCCCGGATACCAGAACTCCTGGTGCAGCGAGATGTACAGCACCCCGCCATCCCGATAGAAAATGGCCTGGGTCCCATTGCCATGGTGCACATCCCAGTCGAGCACGCACAGCCGAGAGAGCCCGAACCGCTGGCGGGCGTCCGCTGCGGCCACCGCGGCGTTGTTGAACAGGCAAAAACCCATGCCGCGATCAAGCAGGGCATGGTGACCGGGAGGTCGGACGGCGGCAAACGCGGTGTGGGCGCGGCCCTCCATCACCGCGCGTGTCGCGGCGACGGCGCCACCAGCGGACAGGAGCGCCACCTCAAACGAAACAGGCGAGACCATCGTGTCAGGATCGAGGGCGCCTCCGCCGTGAGCGGCGAGGTCCCGCACGTAGTGGATGTACTCCCGGTGATGCACCGCGGCGAGTTGCTCTTCGTCCACGGGGTCCGGGACGATCTGCTCCAGCACGTCTCCCAGAGGACTCTGATCGATCGCCGTGGTGATGGCCTGCAGTCGTTCGGGGCGCTCAGGATGACCGGGGCCGGCGTCGTGCTTGAGGTAGTCGGGATGGGTGATGAAGACTGTGGACATTGACCCTACGATGCCCGAGGCCCGTCAGGCTCTGGTGAGCGCTGCCTGCCGGAGGCGCGGAACCGAAGCCTCAATGCCCCCAGTACCCTGGAAGATGGCGGACGCGGCCACGAGCATGTTGGCGCCGGCAGCGACGGCCTGCGCCGCCGTGGAGTCATTGATCCCGCCGTCGACCTGCACGTCGAGGCTCAACCCACGTGTGGCGATCCATTCCCGGAGCTGCCGGATCTTGGGGAGCGCCGCCGGGATAAATCGCTGTCCGGCATAGCCGGGATTCACGCTCATCACCAGCACCATGTCGAGCTCACCCAGCACAGGCTCCACCGCCATCAGCGGCGTGGCGGGGTTGAGGGCGACGGCCGCTTTGGCGCCCAGGTCCTTGATCTGCTGGATGACGCGATGCAGATGCCTCGCCGCTTCCACGTGCACAGTAAGGGACGTGGCCCCGCTGCGCACACAGCGGTCCAGCTGACGGTCGGGCTCCACGATCATCAGGTGCACGTCGATGGGCAGGGCGGTGCTGCGCCGCACCGCCTCGATGATCACAGGCCCGATGGTGATCTCTGGCACAAACCGGCCGTCCATCACGTCCACGTGGATGGCGTCGGCGCCACCCCGCTCCGCCGCGCCGACCTGCTCACCCAACCGGGTGAAGTCGGCGCCGAGGATGCTGGCGGCAATGCGCACGGTACCGGTCACGGGCGGACCTCTTGGACCAGACGACCCTGGATGTAAACCTGGATGATTGTATACCCGCGGCTGCGGATCGACTCGCTGATCCGCGTCCCAGGCTGCAGGATCCTGCGCAGCACGGTACGCACGCCCGCTTCGTCGACGACGACCAGCTTGACTTCCTGATTTGGTTCTCCGGCCGGGACCACGAGTTGGACGCTGGTCAGCTTCTCATCTGGACTAGGCGCCGCCTGCGCCTGCGCGGTCACCAGGGGGGTAGCCGGCGGTGCGGATTCTTCGCCCGGACGTACGGTGACGGTCACGCTGATGGGATCGTTGGCACGCATCTGCGCCCCCGCCCGCGGGGATTGGTCGATTACGATGCCGGGCTCGATGTCCGTGGCCGTTGTGTTGCGGACCTCCGAGAGGGTGGCCCCCATGTCCTGCAGTAATCGGCGGGCATCCGGCAGCGGCCGGCCGACCAAATTTGGCATCTCCAGCCGCTGTGGCCCCTTGCTGACGACCAGGTTGATGGCGCGATTGCGCTCGACCCGGGCCCCGGGCTGCGGATCCTGCTCGATCACAAACCCGCCCTTGACCTGCTCGTCGAAGGCTTCACGCTGTTCGCCGACGCGCAGCCGCGCCTGCTCCAGGAGCAGGCGCGCCTCCAGCACCGTGCGGCGCTCCACGTCAGGCACCAGCACCATCTCAGTGCCCAGGCTGACCGCGACGTTAATCACCCGCCCGCGTTTGACCATCTTCCCCGCCGGCTGGTCTTGCGAGACGACGGTATCGAGGGGCGCATCGGCGCTATAGATCTGATCGCTCACCTGCAGCGTGACCTGAGCGGTTTCCGCCGCCCGCTGCGCCGTGTCCAGTGGCTGGCCCACGAAGTTCGGGACCGCAACCTCGGGGACCGCCAGGTAGCCGGTGAACAGCCGCCAGCCACCCCACAGGCCGCCGACGACCATGACCAGCACCACGGCCACCGTCAGCCCGAACGACTGGGGTGCGGCCTTCGCCTCCACCGCCCCGCCCGGCAACACCATCGTCAGGGGTGTCTCCTCGATCCCCCGGGTTGCCGGCGGCACCCGCCAGAGTTCGGTCTCGCCGAGCAGATCCGCCCGCATCTCTACGGCCGAGCGGTACCGATCGCTGGACGATTTCATCAACGCGCGAGCGATGACCCCTTCGACCCGCTCGGGCAGACCGGACACCAGGCTGCTGGGCGCGGGCGGCGTCTTATGCACGTGGGAGAGCGCGATGGCGATCGGGCTGTCGCCGTCGAACGGCAGCTGGCCTGTCACCATCTCGTACAGCACCACGCCCAGCGCGTACAGGTCGGCCGACCGGCCCACCGTGGTTCCCCGCGCCTGCTCAGGCGACAGGTACTGCACCGATCCGAGGACCGTGCCGGTCTGCGTGATGGTGGCCGAGCTCAACGCGCGGGCAATGCCGAAGTCGGTCACCTTCACCTGCCCGTCCGCGGTGAGCAGGATATTCTGCGGCTTGATGTCGCGGTGGACAACCCCGTGGCTATGCGCGAATTCCAGCGCTTCGCAGACCTGCGCGGCAATCTGCAGAGCACGCTCGGGTGAGAGGCGCCCCTCACGGCGAATGTACTCCTTCAGGTTCGCCCCCTCGACGTATTCCATGGCGATGTAGTGCACGGTGCCATCCCGCCCGCTGTCGTAGACCCGGACCATGTGCGGGTGGACCAGCTCGCTGATCGCCTTCGCTTCGCGCTGGAATCGCTCGATGAACTCGACGTCCGTAGCGTACTGCTCCCGGAGCACTTTGAGGGCCACAATCGCGCCGTCGGCGATCCGGCGCGCGGTGTAGACGGTCGCCATCCCGCCCTCGCTGATCCGATCGAGGATCTCGTACTGCGCCGCTACAACATGCCCGCTGACGATCACGGCCTCAGTCGCCCCTTACCCACTGTGCTTCGCGATAGTATTTGCTGTGCCTTTTCCCGTCGCGCTTCCGCGTTCCCGCGTTTCCGCGCTCCGCCCCGAGCCGGCTAAACCGGGGTTGGGGTTTCCGGGCGCGGTAGCGCCATGCGTCCGCTGCAGCTGCCCACACGCCGCGTCGATGTCCACCCCGCGCTCCAATCGGACCGTGGTGGGGATCCCGCGTTCGCGCAGTCCCTGGACAAACGCGGCGACCCGCTCCCGGTCCGGGCGCTGGTACTGCAACCCATAGACGGGGTTCCACGGAATAAGGTTCACATGAAACGCATACCCCGACCGGCCCCCTTGCGGGAGCTCACCGTGTGACTCGCCGACGGGGATCCCGGCTGGCGGCGCGTCGTCGGCCACCATCCCGCCCGCCCGCGCGCGCAGCAGCTCGCCCAGGATCGCAGCCAGCTCGGGCGTGTCGTTGACGCCTTTCATCAATACATATTCGAACGAGATGCGGCGGCCGGTCTGGCGGACGTACTCGCCGCTGGCATCTAGCAGTTCCGCCACCGGCCATTTCCGGTTCACCGGTACCAGCTGGCTGCGCAGGTCGTCGGTCGGCGCGTGCAGCGAGACCGCCAGCGTGAGCTGGAGTCGCTCTGATGCCAGCGCGCGGATCTGCGGCACCAGGCCGACGGTCGACACGGTCAGGTGGCGCATCCCGATCCCCAGCCCGTAGGGCGCACTCAGCAGGCGGATCGCGCGCAGCGTCGCCTCGTAGTTGGCCAGCGGTTCCCCCATGCCCATGAACACCACGTTGGTGACCCGCTCGCCGGTGGTTCGGTGGACCAGGAGGACCTGGTCGATGATTTCAGCAGCGGAAAGATTGCGCGTCAGACCGGCCAGGCCGGTGGCACAGAAGGTGCAGCCCATACCGCAGCCCACCTGCGTGGAGATGCACACGCTGCGGCGCCCGTCCTGATACCGCATGAAGACGGTCTCGATGGTCGCCCCGTCGGCCAGCCGGAGGAGATATTTCATGGTGTCCCCGCCGTCGGCGGCCAGCGCCGTCACCGGAGAAAGGGACGTGAAGGCGGCATCGGTAGTGAGGCGCGCGCGCAGGGCAGCTGGCAGGTCCGTCATTTCCGCGAACGAGGTCGCGCCCTGCTGATAGAGCCAGTGGGCAATCTGCCGGCCGCGATAACACGGCTCGCCGAGGCGTTGCGCGAACGCCTCGAGTTCGTCCAGCGTCATGCCCTTGAGATCAATGATCTGCTGGGATTGCGTCATGGCGTTCCGGGTTTCCCCGTTTCCGTCTGTTAGCGGCGTCGCCGCATCGCCGCGATAAAGAAGCCGTCCGTCCCCTGCCGGTGTGGCAGTAACGTCACCATGCCTGGCCGGCTGACCTGCGCGGGGGGCAGGCCGTCGGGCAGCGGCAGGGTGGGATCGAGTTCGAAGCCAGGGTGGCGATCCACAAACGCTTCCACAACCCCCTGGCCCTCTTCGGGCTCCATGGTGCACACGCTGTAGAGTACCATACCCCCGATGCGGACCGTGCCGGCCGCCCCGTCCAGAATTGCCTGCTGGAGCGTGGCCATCCCGGGGAAATGTTGGGGCTGCACGCGCCACTTGATCTCCGGCCGGCGGCGCACCACCCCCAGACCCGTGCATGGCGCGTCCACCAGCACGCGATCGGCCATGTATGCTCGCGTGTCGCCGAGCCGCCGGCCATCTACCACAACCGCCTCCACGCACCGCAGTCCCAGCTGAGCCACCCGGCGGGCCATGGCCTCGACCTTTGCTGGATGAATGTCGCAGGCGATGACGCGACCGCGATCGCCCATGCGCTCGGCGATGTGGGTCGTCTTTCCCCCCGGCGCTGCGCACGCATCGATGATCGTCTCACCTGGCTGCGGGTCAAGGAGGTGTGTGACGAGCATGGCGCCGAGGTCCTGCACGGTGAGCACGCCAGACTCCGTCAGGCGGTGACGGACCTCAAACGGGCCCTGCAGCCGGAGTCCTTCGGCGAGCACCGTCGGCGTGGCGGCGACTCCGGAGGCGGCAAGCTCGGCGATAACCGCATCCGGCGAGGCCCGCAGCCGGTTCACCCGCGCAAAGATCGGTGCCGGTGTGTTGTTGGTCCGGCAGAGAGCAATCGTGTCCGCGGTACCGAAGCGCTGGAGCCAGCGGTCCACCAACCAGCGTGGATGCGAATGCTCCACCGCGATCCGGGCGGCCGGGTCGCCCTCGTCCGGCAGGGGACGCTCGCCTTGATCCGCGAGACGGCGCAGGACCGCATTCACCAGCGCCGCGGTTCCGGCGTGGCCATACTGTCTGGCCAGCTGCACCGCCTCGTGGACGATCGCGCGGGCCGGGACTCGCTCCAAGAAGAGCAGCTGATACGTGGCCGTCCGCAGAATGGCCCGGATGAGCGGAGGCAGATCGTCAAGCGCATACCGGAGCGCGCCGCTGATGGTCCAATCAAGGCGCGCCTGATGACGGAGCGTCCCGTAGATGAGCTCCGTAGCCAGCCCGGCGTCGGCCGGCGACAGGTGCGCCCCGGTGAGCTGGTGATGCAGGAGGACGTTGGCAAAGGCCCGCCCCGATTCCACCCGGGAAAGCACCAGCGCGGCGACCTCGCGCGCTGATGAAGCGGGGGGCCGCCGCGCTGTCGAAGGCGCGGGGTGATTCAATCGCGTCGAGACTGGCGGATCACCAACAATCGCAGCAGATTCAGGATGGCCACCGCCGCCGCCGCGACATAGGTGAGCGCGGCCGCGTTGAGGACCGACCGCACGCCGGCGGCCTCTTGCGGCGCGACAAGGCCCTGCCCCTGCAGCACGGCCACCGCGCGGTGACTGGCGTTGAACTCGACGGGGAGCGTGATCAATGAAAACACCACGTAGCCAAGAAAGAGGATGATCCCCACGTCCATGAGCCGGGTCATTCCGGTCGCGATCCCCAGAATGAACAGGAGCCACGCGGCGTTGGTCCCCAGCGTCGCCGCAGGTACGATCGCCGACCGCAGCGCCAGCGGCGCGTAGCCATCGCGGTGCTGCAGGGCGTGACCGGTTTCGTGCGCCGCCACTCCTACGGCCGCGAGCGAATCGCTGGCATAAACGTCGGGCGACAGGCGCAGCTTTTTCGTGCGCGGATCATAGTGGTCCGCCAGCCTACCGCCCACCTGCTCGATCGTCACGTCGGTGATTCCCTGCCGGCGCAGCAGCTCCGCAGCCATCTGCGCTCCCGTGTACCCGTTGCTGGCCCGGATGCCCGAGTAGTAGTTGAAGGTCGACTGGACCCTCCACTGCGCATACAGCGCCAGGAGGAACCCGGGAATCAAAATGATGAATGTCGGATCGTAAAAGAAGAACGGCATCGCAACACACCTCCGCGCCTCATTATATCAGACGCTCTCCCACCTCAAGCCGCGCGCCCCGCACATAGTCGTCCGCCGTCATCCGCCGGCGGCCCTCCGGCTGGACCTCCGTCACCAGCAGCGCGCCCTCCCCCGTCGCCACGACAAAGCCTTCGCCGCGGCGGACCTCGACGACCGCGCCGGGACGGGCCGGGCCCGGCGGACCGTTCTCGATCGCCGTCCCCTTCCAGATCTTCAGCAACCGGCCCCGGTGCGTAGAGTAGGCCGACGGCCAGGGATCCATCGCCCGGATGACGTTGGCCAGCGCCCGGGCGGGGCGGGTCCAGTCCAGGCGGCCATTTTCCTTCGTGAGCTTCTTGACATACGCCGCCGCCGAGGCATCCTGCGGGATCCGTGGCGCCGTGCCCCCGGCGATCAATCGCAGCGCTTCCACCAGCGCCCGCGCTCCTTCGTCGGCCAGCCTGGCTTCCAGGGTCTGCGCGGTGTCGTACGGCTCGATCGGCACCCGGCGCTGCAGGATGATGTCGCCCGCATCCAACGCCTCGCTCTGGTACATGATGGTCACACCGGTTTCCCGCTGGCCGTCGGCGATGGCAGACTGGATCGGCGACGCCCCCCGGTACTTGGGAAGGAGAGACGGATGTACGTTGATGCACCCCAGCGGCGGCAGCGTGAGGATCGCCGGTGGAATGATCTTCCCGTAGGCGACCGTCATGATGATGTCCGGCCGCAAGGTCCGCAGCGTGTCCGGGACCGCGGGATCGTTCAGCCTGGTGGGCTGCAACACCCGGAGGCCCAACGCGCGGGCGACCGCAGCGACCGGCGGCGGCGCGACCTGCCGGCCGCGGCCTCGCGGCCGGTCTGGTTGGGTCACCACCGCCAGCACCTCGACCTCATCGAGGACGGCCCGCAACGAGGGTATCGCAAAGTCCGGTGTGCCAAGGAAGACGGCGCGCAGACGGCGGGCCGCGGTCATGCCGTAGTGACCGCGGCTTCAACCTCCGCCGATGCCGCCACCTCGCGGATCGTAGACTTGTCGACGACGCGATCGAGGAACAGAATCCCATCGAGGTGGTCGACTTCGTGCTGCAGCACCCGGGCCAGCAGCCCTTCTGCGG
>Ga0209056_10001496_pt1 | contig 25766 bp, 22 predicted proteins | sample GraSoiAngelo_114_FD_185876 | JGI IMG/M metagenome (GOLD analysis project Ga0209056, IMG submission 185876) | Grasslands soil microbial communities from the Angelo Coastal Reserve, California, USA - 14_0903_13_40cm (SPAdes) (version 2) | ecosystem: Environmental > Terrestrial > Soil > Grasslands... | reverse complement strand
CTTGCAGGTCCAACACGCTCGCCTCGCGATTCGCCCCCAGCCTGATTGGCACGCTCAAGGTGAGCTGGCTCGGGCCGGTCGTGAGAGCCACGCTGGGATCGAGGGAAACGGAGTACCCCGGCCTGCGGAAGCCGGGGTCGCCGCCGCCAATCAGATCGCGGACGGGTTGGCCGTCGATCCTGCCACCGAGACTGACGGAGACGCCCCGCTCCGGCCACACGGCGTACGCCAGCCCCAAGCGCGCGGAATAAACGTCCGGCACGGACCAATAGACCTTTCCACCCGGGTCTTTCGGGACGTCGCTCAGCCGGCGCGGATTGATCAAGTAAGACCCTGTCAGGTACGCGGTGCCGTTGTGAAATGCCCGCCGGTACGCCTGCAGCTGCAGGATGATGCCCCAGCCGCCATCCCCGGGTTCGATTGATTGGTCTACGGGGTACTGGATGGCAGTGCTGTCCGCGAGGAAGTAATCGGCCGACGCCGTGTGGGTTCCGCTGGGCGCCTTCACGCCGAGGCCGAGCGCGATGTTCCCCGAGTGGTTGTGCGGGTCCAACAACCACCCGCTGCCGACCAGACTCACGTCCCCCAGTCCGACCGCCGTGACGGCGTGCCGAGCGGAGTCCGCATAGAGACGCGACTGCATGCCGTACACGAAGGGTACCGTGAGGCTCAGGCTGAATCGATCGGACACGGCGTACGACGCGGTGACGTCGACCGAGTGGAGGTTGATTATGAGCGGCTGGTTGGTCGGGAGCAGTTGAGTCCCTACGAACAACTGGTCGGCGTGGAGATGGCGGTACCCGAGCGCGATCCTCCACTGGTGGGCTGCGAGATCCGCCACCTGCAGTTCGCCCTGTCCCCCCAAACTGGGGGTTGTGAAGCGCACCGGCATTCAGCCTTGCGCGAACGACTGCCTCGGAAGGGCCAGCAAGCCCACGCCGATCGTGAGAAGGGCCACCGGGTGAACGCGCATAGAACCTCCTCGTGCTGTCAACAGCGGTCCACTACCGCGCCGGAAGGATTGCGCCAAGGCTCCGCTGGATTGTCTCGTTCGCGATTGGGCCGGGGTTGACTAAGCGCACGACACCTTGGGCGTCGATGAACACCGACGTCGGCACGCCGCGGAGCGCGTAGCTCTTGCGGACCTTGCCTTTCTCATCGAGCAGCACGGGAAAGGGCATTCGCGATTCGTCCACGAACTTCCGGACGTCCCGCATCCGCTCCTGATCGGTCAAGTTGATCGCCAGCACCTGCAGATCCTGATCTTTATGCGCGTCGTAGGCGTCAATGATGTCGGCCATCTCTCCCCGGCACGGTTTGCACCACGAGGCCCAGAAATTGAGAAAGACGGGACGGCCCTTGTAATCGGAGAGACTCGCTGTCCCGCCCGCGAGCGTTTTCAGCGTGAAGTCGGGCGCAGGCGATCCCAGCGTCTGGGCGGACAGCGGTCCTGCGGCGGTGAGAAGCGTCGCGACAGCGATCGAGAAACGTCGTTCACAGAGTCGCACGATACCGCTCCCATTGCAGCTTCAGCTGGTTCATGAACTCGACGAAGCCCTGATCGTTCCGGATGTTGTCGAGGTTCGGGTCCCTCGCGAAGTAGGGGTAGCAGGGCCAGCCGGTCTCCGTCGCCTGTCGCAGCCAGTACACGGCGCGGGCCGGCTGGCGGAGCAGGGCGTACACCGTGGCGATGTTGTAGGCTGTGTGATGAAAGTGAACGAAGCCCTTTCCCTTCACCAAGGCGGTCCGGACGTCCTCCTCGGCCCGCCGGGCATCGCCCCTCTTGGCGCGCAGTACAGCACGCGTGCTCGTGACCACGCCACCGCGGTCCTCCGGGTGCTCCCCCAGGTAACGCGCCATAAGCGTGGCCGCTTCTTCGTCCCGGCCGAGATAGAGGAGGGCCCAGGCGACCTGATAGTTCCAGAGTGACAGGTTGGACTGAGGTGGCACCTGGCGGATCAGGCGTAAGCCATCCTCGTAGCGTCCCTGGTACACGAGGGCGAGGCCGATGCGTCGGGTGGCACCGTAGTTGCCCGGATCGATGGCGAGCGTTCTTTGGAATTCGTCGACGGCTTTGTCGAGGAGCCCGAGGTGCAGGTAGATGGTGCCGAGACCGTGATGCGCTTGGGCCAGGTTCGGGTTGAGCTGCAGGGCCCGGCGGTATTCCCCCACTGCCGGCTCGGGCGCCAACCGGCCCGACAGGCCTGACAGCAGAGCCCCACGTGCGAAGTGAGCCTCGGCGAGGTCCGGGTCGAGACGCAGCGCCTTTTCCGTGGCCACCCAGGCCCGTTCGACCACCGCCGTGTCGCGAGGCAAGAACTGTTCGATTCGCAGGACGTATGCGTGAGCCAGCTCCGCCTGGGCCGCCGCGAAGTCCGGATCGAGCGCGACCGCCCGCTTGAACAGCGTGATGGCGACTGAATCGTCCTCGCGGTTCTCACGCCGCAGCCGAATTCTCCCGCGGAGGTAGTCGTCGTAGGCCTCGAGATTCTTTGTCGGGATCGTGCGCAGGGCCCGTTCCTCCGACGCGCTCAGGGGCAACTTGAGCGCCGTCAGGATGCCGCGCGCCACTCGATCTTCCAGGGCGAATCGGCGCTCCACCGGTTCCTCGAATCGGTCCGCCCAGAGTTGGTACCCCGACGCCGCGTCCACCAGCCGCAGGTCGACTCGCACCCGATCTCCCGACACCTGGAGGCCGCCTTCCACGAGCGCATCGACCTGGAGTTCTCGGGCAATGTCCCGCGGCGATTTGGTCGTGCCTCGGTACGAAGTCGCCGAGCTTCGTGAAACCACTCGCAATGCGCGAAGGCGGGCGAGGTCGGTCGTCAGGGCCTCGGTGAGTCCATCGGCGTACCACGAGCGCAGGGTGTCTGCGGAGAGGTTGGCGAGCGGCAGCACGGCCAGGGACTGCACGCGGCCTGTGACGGGGCTCGGCCACAGTCGTCCGCGCCAGCCGCTGGCACTCGACAACACCATACCGGCGACGACGGCGGCGATGCCGGCAGGCCACCAGACGCGACGCACACGCGGCGAGGTGGTCGCCGTGGCAACGTGCCGGGCTTCGCCGGATGAGGGGCTCGGCAACTCCACCAGCGTCGCAGTCTGCCGGGCCCGCACCGCCGTGAGCAAGGCTTTGGTCTCGGCAGCGGGCTCCGTCTCGAGGTCTGCAGCGAGCTGCTTGGTGAATTCCTCGTAGGCTGCCACGGCGCCTGCGCGGTCGCCGAGGCGGTCGAGCAGCGTGACCAGCCGGCGCAGTGCATCCTCTTTGTGGGGTGCGAGCCACACGGCCCGGCGAGCCCATTCAGCCGCTGCAGGAAGGTCGTCCGCCGCCTCGCACTGCTCCACCAGCGCCCGCGCGCCGCGAGATGCGGCCTCGCGCAGTCGTGCCCGCTCCCGCTCCAGCCAGCGCTCGAATTCCGCCGCGCCTGAAATGAAGAACCCGTCCAGCGTCTCCCCGCGATAGAGCTCGAGTGCTTCGCTGAACTGTTGTATCGCGATCGCCTCATCGAAGGCGACGACATCACACCAGAGGTGGTCGACGTTGAGCCCGATCTCTTCGTCACCGCGCGTCACGACCACATCGGCGCCGAGTGCGCTCCGGACGACGTGGAGCGCCTGGCGCAGTGCGGCACGGGCGTGCTCTTGGTCGAGCTCCGGCCAGAACAGCGCCAGCAGCGTGTCGCGGCGGTGGAGCCCGCGGGGGGTGGCGGCGGCGAGATATGCGAGCAGCGCCAGGCGCCGGGAACGCGTCAGCAAGCTCTTGACCTCGCGTCCCTCGGCGTCGGTGAGGTGCAGAGTCCCGAGCAGCCGGAACTCGATCATGCAAGGCCCCTTCGGCGCTGGCGGAGCAGCAACTGTCACCGCGACCGGTGACGGACCGGTCACGTCCTGGTGACGCGGCCGGCTGAAACTAGCTCCGTCAACCTGAAGCTACCGGTTGATTCAGGTCCGGGCAATCAACTCTAGGAGGTGTGCGATGAAACCAATCGAGAGAATCACGCTGCTATGCACGCTCGGGGTTTTGGCTTACGCGTGCGGTCCGGACAAGCGCCTGGTGGGTCCTGACGCTGCGAAACCCCTCGCCGCCGAAGCGGCCGGAGTAGACCAGCCCGCGTATGGTCCCTGGGGCACGCCGGTGAACCTCGGCCCGGTCGTTAATTCGCCCGCGAACGAGCAACATCCCGCGATCTCTAAGGACGGCCTGAGCCTGTACGTCAGCTCCGACCGCCCGGGAGGGCTCGGCGGCACTGACATCTGGGTCTCGCAACGAGCCAGCATCGATGATCCCTGGGGCGCGCCGGTGAATCTGGGGCCCAACATCAATTCGTCCGGCAATGACCTGGCCCCGACCTTCACGCCAGACGGGCACCACCTCTACTTTCACAGCACCGGACGAGGAGGCTGCGGTCTCGCCGACCTGTTCGTCGCTCGGCGTCACGACAAGCGCGACGACTTCGGTTGGGAGCTCGCCGAGAACCTCGGCTGTGTGGTGAACGGCCCGTACGCCGACGCAGGCCCGACGTACTTCGAGGATGAGGCGACGGGCATCACGACCCTGTACTTCACGGTGCAGAACAATCCACCTGGCTCGGACCAGGGCTTTGACATCTACGCGACCACGCGGATGGGAGAAGAAGGGGCGTTCGGCCCGCCGGCCCTGGTTCCGGAGCTCAGCAGCCCGTTCCGGGACACGCGCACCACCATCAGGCGCGATGGGCTCGAGATGATTATCTCGAGCGGTCGCCCTGGAGGAGTGGGGAGCGAGGACCTGTGGGTCTCGACGCGTGGCTCGACCCTCGATCCCTGGGAGACCCCCGTCAATCTCGGGCCCGTCGTGAACAGCACGGCCTTCGACGGCGCGCCCGCGCTCTCGTTTGATGGCGTGACGCTGTATTTCTTTTCCGAACGAGCTGGCGGTTTCGGAAAGAGAGATCTGTACGTGACGGCGCGCGCCCGCCTCCAGGGGCCGGACTTGGCAGAGGATGGCAGGGGCAAGTCGCAGAAGGAGCATAGGATTCACGGAAAGGACGAGGGTCACCGGAAGGGGTAGGGCGGTGGGGACGGCGGACTGCTCTGCAGTAGTCCGCCGTTGACCCCGCTGTCCTGCCGGTTACCTTCCAAGCCTGAGATGAGCCGGCCCGACCGCACGATCCTCCTCGACGCCCGCGCCATGTCGCGGGCGTTGCAGCGTATGGCGGTGGAAGTGCTGGAGTTGGCCCACGGGACCGACGACCTCGTCCTCATCGGCATCCAGCGGCGCGGCGTGGAGCTGGCCGAACGCATCGCCAAGCTGATCGAGAAGGACGAGGGCGTGGTCGTGCCGCGCGGCGCCCTCGACATCACCCTCTACCGCGACGACCTCGAAACGGTGGGCCCCAAGCCCGTCATCGGCGAGACCCGCATCCCCGGGGAGCTCACCGGCAAGCACGTCGTGATCGTGGACGACGTGCTCTATACCGGCCGTACCGTGCGCGCCGCGCTCGACGAGCTCGCCGACTTCGGCCGCCCCAAGCGCATCTCGCTCTGCGTGCTGGTGGATCGCGGCGGGCGTGAGCTGCCGATCCACCCGGACATCGTCGGCAAGCAGGTCAAGGTGAACGGTGGGGAGCGGGTCGACGTGTTGGTCGAGGAGCTCGACGGACGCGACGAGGTGGGCCTGGTGCGCCAGGGAGGCCCCGCGTGACGGCCCCCCCCCTCGGCAAGGACCTGGTCGGGCTCGAGGACCTCTCGGCGGACCAGATCCGGCTCATCCTCGATACCGCCGAGCCCTTCAAGGAAGTCTCCGAGCGGCCCATCAAGAAGGTTCCTGCGCTCCGCGGCAAGACGATCGTCAACCTGTTCTTCGAAGCCTCCACGCGCACCCGCATCTCGTTCGAGTTCGCGGAAAAACGCCTCTCTGCCGACACCGTCAACGTGGCGGCGAGCGGCAGCTCGGTGCAGAAAGGCGAGACCCTGGTCGACACCGCCAGAAATCTCGAAGCGATGCGGATCGACATGGTGGTCATCCGCCATCCCTCTTCCGGCGCCGCCGAGTTCCTGGGCAACCGGATTCGCTCCAACGTCATCAACGCCGGCGACGGCAAGCACGAGCATCCCACGCAAGGCCTGCTCGACCTCCTGACCATCCGCGACAAGCACGGGAAGATCGACGGCATCAAGGTATGCCTCGTGGGCGACGTCCTGCATTCGCGCGTCGCCCGCTCGAACATCTGGGGCCTCCTGAAGCTCGGCGCCGAAGTCGGCGTGTGCGGTCCCGACACCTTGCTGCCGCGCGGCATCGAGGAGCTGGGCGTGTGTCGGTTCCGTCGCATCGAGGAGGCGATCGAGTGGGCCGACGTGCTGAACGTGCTGCGGCTCCAGCTCGAGCGCATGGAGATGGGATTCATCCCCAGCGTGCGCGAGTACTACCGCGTCTTCGGCGTCACCGCCGAGCGGCTCGAGAAGGTGGCGCGCCCCATGACCATCATGCACCCGGGGCCCATGAATCGCGGTGTGGAGATCGATTCGCGCGTCGCCGACGGGCCGCACAGCGTGATCCTCGACCAGGTGACGAACGGCGTCGCCGTCCGGATGGCGGTGCTGTACCTGCTGGCCGGGGGGCGGCCCGAGCTGGCCGACGCGGCGAAACGGTCCGGAGGCCTGGAGTGATGCGGCCGCTGCTCCTGAAGGGCGGCCGCGTGATCGACCCGAGCCGGGGCTTCGACCAGGTCGCAGACGTCCTCATCCAGGACGGTAAGATCGCCGCGGTCGGCACCGGGCTCGGACTTCCCGACGGCGCCGAGGTCCGGGACGTGCGGGGCAACGTCGTGGCCCCCGGGCTCGTGGACGTGCATGTCCACCTGCGCGAGCCCGGTAACGAGGACGTCGAGACGATCGCGAGCGGCGCCCGGGCCGCCGCGGCGGGCGGGTTCACCACCGTGTGCGCCATGCCGAACACCGATCCCGTCACCGACAACCAGGCGGCCGTCGGCTTCATCGTGCGCCAGTCGGCGCGTGCCGGGCTCACGCGGGTGTATCCGATCGGCGCCATCTCGGTAGGCCAGAAGGGAGAGCGCCTCTCCGAGTTCGGTGAGATGGTGGGCGCCGGCGCGGTAGCGGTCTCCGACGACGGAAAGCCCGTCGTCTCGAGCCACCTCATGCGCACGGCGCTCGAGTACGCGCGCACCTTCGCGATCCCGGTCGCCGATCACTGCGAGGAGCCGACCCTCGCCGCGGGCGGTGTGATGCACGAGGGGCTGGTCGCCGCCCGGCTGGGTCTCAAGGGCATCCCTGCGGCGGCCGAAGAGATCATGGTGGGGCGCGACGTTCTGCTGGCCGGACTCACGGGCGGGCACGTGCACCTGTGCCACGTGTCCACGCGGGGCTCGGTGGCGCTCATTCGCAGCGCCAAAGAGCAGGGGGTCCGCGTCACCGCCGAGGTCACGCCCCACCACCTCACGCTCACCGAGCGCGACTGCGAGCGCTACGATACGCACGCCAAGATGAACCCGCCGCTGCGCGAGGCGGCGGACGTCGCGGCGCTGCGCCAGGCGCTGAAGGAGGGCGTGATCGACTGCATCGCCTCCGACCACGCCCCACATGCCTACGACGCCAAGGAAGCCGCGTTCGACGACGCCCCCTTCGGGATCGTGGGGCTGGAGACCGCGTTCGCGGTGGCCTACACGGAGCTCGGAGCGGGAGGAATCCTCACGCTCCCCGAGCTCGTCCACCGGATGAGCACCGCGCCCGCCGCCGCGTTCCGGCTCCCCGGCGGAACGTTGAAGCCCGGGGCGGCGGCCGATGTCGTCGTGCTGGACGTCGCGGCGCGCTGGACCGTGGATCCCGCCGCGTTCTTCTCGAAGAGCCGCAACACGCCCTTCTCGGGCCGGGCGCTCGCCGGGCGCGCCGCGCTCACGCTCGTCGGTGGCAAGGTGGCCCACCAGGCGGAGGCTCCCGCCGGCTCGTGACGGCGCGTGCCGTCGCCCGCCGCATGGCGCAGTGCTGCCGGCAGCTCGCCGAGCGCGGGCTCATCGCCGGACAGGACGGCAACCTTGCGGTCCGCCTGGGGCCCGACCGCGTGCTCGTGACCCCGACCGGGGTGATCAAAGCGCTGGTGGGGCCGGCGGACATGGTCCTAGTGGATCTGCACGGGCGCAAGCGGCGTGGGCGCCATAACCCTACGAGTGAATTGGACTTACATCTGCGGATCCTGACGCGTCGGCCCGACGTCGGGGCCGTGGTGCACGCACACCCCCCCGTGGCGACCGGTTTCGCGGTCGCGGGGCAGGATTTTCATATATTTGTCCTGCCTGAGCTTATCCTGCAGTGCGGGGAGGTGCCGATCGTCCCGTATGGGACATCTGGGACGCCGGAGTTGGGCGACCGCCTCGAGCCGCACCTGGCGGGACATCAGGCTTGGCTCTTGGCGAACCACGGGGCGGTGACCGTCGGGGCGACACTCGACGCGGCGTGGATCCGAATGGAGAGTCTGGAGCACGCGGCCCGCATCATCTTCGCGGCGCGCGCGCTCGGGCGGGTGAACGAGTTGAGCCCCGAGGCGGTGGCACGACTCGAGACGCAGCGAGATCGAGCACGAGAGGAACGGGATGGCTAGAGGATCTTCCAAGAGCACTGCGATCATCCAGCGCCTGCTGGAGGAGCGGCGCCAATACGAAGCCTGGATCGCGCGTCTGAACAGCTCGGCAGACGCGACGCCCGGGAACGTGCGGGCGCGCGTGCGCGAGGATTACGAGGCGCGACTCGCGGCCGTGATGGAAGAGCTCAAGGCGCACGCCGAGAGCGCGCGCTTGGCGATTCAGGAGAAGAGGCACATGCGCGGCGAACTGCAGAAGAAGGAAGCCATCGTCGCGGAGAAGCTCACGGAGAGCGAGCTGCGCCACTCGGTCGGCGAGTATGACGAGTCGCAATGGGACCAGGTGCACCAGGACGTGCTCGCGGAGCTCGTGTCGGTGCGCGAAGACCTGCAGTCGGTCGAGGCGGACATCCAAAAGCTCGAGGAGCTCGACGCGCTGGTGCGAAACCGACCCACCCCCAGAGCCGCGCCCGCGTCACCCGAGCCCCCCCCCCCGCGGTCCCCCAGGCTCGAGCCGGAGCCGCCGCCCCACAAAGCGGCGCAGGTGGACGAGCTCGAGTTCATCAAATCCGTCACCGAGGACGACACGGGGTCGGCGCCGTCGCCCCGCCGCGCCAGTGGCGCCCAGTTCCAGCCCGTGATTCCGGGCGATCCGCCTCGCGCCGCCGTGCCGCCGTCGCAGCGGGCCGCCAACCCCGTCCCCGCGCCGATTGTCCCCGACCCGTCCGCCGCAGGCGACGAGGAGGTTGCGCGGACGCTCCGGTGCAAGGAGTGCGGCACGATGAACCTGCCGACGGAGTGGTATTGCGGGCAGTGCGGTGGTCAACTCGACGCCGTCTAAAAGAAAAGAAACGTCACGCGAAAACGTCAAGCAACCCCGTCTCGCAACACCGTACGCTCATGCGGGACGTTTCTGCGGGACGTCTTTGCGCGACGCCTTTGCTAGACGTCGTTATTTATTTCGAAAGCTTGCGAACCACCGCCGCCAGTCGAGATTTATGCCGAGCCGCATTGTTAGGATGGATCAGATTCTTTCGGGCGGCGCGATCGAGCAACCGCGCGGCCACCCGATAGGCCTCACCCGCCTGCTCGGACGTCGTCGCCGTGCGCACCCGCTTGAGCGCGGTCCGGAGCGCGGAGCTCTGGGCGCGGTTGCGCACGTGGCGGGCGCGCCCCTGGCGCATGGCCTTCTTCGCGGACTTGATTCTCGGCACTCGAGGCCTCCTCGTGAGGCGGCGGAAGATAGAGGGTAAGTGCAGGTCGGTCAAGGCGCTACGCCGTTGACCGGGCCCCCGCCGGCTCGTTATCTTAGGCGGTCACCGACCCCCGAGCCCGAGCTATTTCGTTCGACATCCTCATCTGGGCCCCGGTGCTTCTCTTCTCGATGGTGGCCCACGAATACGCCCACGCCGAAGCCGCGTACCGGCAGGGCGATGACACCGCCTACATGCTGGGGCGGCTGACGCTCAATCCCCTGAAGCACATCGATCCCATCATGACGGTGCTGCTGCCGGTCATCCTGTGGGTGTCCAACGCCGGATTCCTGTTCGGGGCCGCCAAGCCGGTGCCCGTCAACCCCAGGAAGTACCGCACGTTCGTCCGCGGAGACGTGATCGTGTCGCTCGCCGGGATCGTCGTGAACCTGGCCCTGTTTGTGGTCTTCACCGGGCTGTTCGGGGCGGTCGGATTGATTGGCCAGCACGTGCCGTCCCTCGCTGGGAGTCTCGGGATATTACAGGAGATGACGTACCAAGGGATGCGTCTCAACCTGGTGCTCGCGTTCTTCAATCTCATCCCGATCCCGCCGCTCGACGGCAGCCACGTCTTCTATCATCTGCTGCCGCCGGGCTGGGGTCTCAAGTACCGCGAGTTCTACGCGCTCGGCATGCTGCCACTGCTCTTGATTCTCTGGCTCGCGCCCGGCGCGATCAACGTCTTCCTGTGGCCGGCCTACCAGCTGATGAACCTGGGCCTCGCCGTCGTCGGCGGACTCCGGATCGGGGCGGCCTCATGACCGCGCTTCCGCCCACGGCTCAGGACCAGGCCGGCTTCGTCGTCGAGCTCGAGCAATTCTCGGGCCCCTTGGATCTGCTGCTGCACCTGATCCGCGAGGACGAGGTCGACATCACCGACCTGCCGATCGCGAAGATCGCCGACCAGTTCCTCGCCGTCATCAACGAGCTGGGGTTGAACCAGGCGGCGGACTACCTCGAGATGGCTGCGCGGCTGCTGCGGATCAAGGCGCAGATGCTCTTGCCGCGGCGCGTGGGCGACGACGAGTGGGAAGATCCCCGCGCCGCGCTGGTGCGCCGGGTGCTCGAGTACCAGCAGATCCGCGAGCTGGTGGAATGGCTGGCGGCGGCGGCGGCGCGCCGGGCCGAGCAGTTCGGGCGAGGCTTCGCTCCCGAGCCGCCGGCCCCGCCGCCCGCGCCGCTCGTGATCGACCTGAACGATCTGCTCGCCGCCGCGGAGCGGGTGATCGCGCTCATTCCCGAGCCGGTGCTGCACCGCGTGGTGCCGCGGCCGCTCGACGTGGAGGGCGCGACCGAGCGCATTCAGGCGCTGCTCGCGGAGCGTGCGGCGTTCGGGTGGGGCGACATCGTGGGGGCGCGTGCCACGCTCGTGGACGTCCTGTCCGCGTTCATCGCCCTGCTCGAGCTCGCCAAGCGCGGCTCTCTGCACGTGCACCAAGAGGGGCCGTTCGCCCCGATTCAGATCCGCCGTGAGTCCGCTCGCGAAGCTCGTTGAGGCGGCGCTGTTCGCCTCGGCGCGCCCGCTCACGGTCGAGGAGATCCAAACGCTCGATCCGCAGGCGGGCGCGGCGGCGGTGCGCGCGGCCCTGGTCGAAATCCGGGATGCGTTTGCGACCGGCGACCACGGCGTCGAGCTGGTGGAGATCGCGCAGGGGTGGCAGGTCCTGACGCGGCGTGAGTACGCGGAGGCGATCGACCGCGCGCAGTTCGCGCTGCGCCCGCGGCGACTCAGCCCGGCGGCGCTCGAGACGCTGGCCATTATCGCCTACCGGCAGCCCGTGGGCCGGCTCGAGGTGGACGAGATCCGGGGCGTGGATTCGGGCGCCGTGATCGAGAAGCTGAGCGAGCGCGGGCTGGTGGAGATCGTAACTCGGGGGGAAGGGCTCGGGCGGCCGCTGCTGTACGGCACCACGCCGCAGTTCCTCGAGATCCTCGGCCTCAAGGACCTGGACGAGCTGCCGCGGCTGGACGAGCTGTCGGTGGCGCTCCGGCCGCCCGCGCCCGCCGAACCCGAATGACGCTGATGCGCCTGCAACGCGCCCTGGCGCGTGCGGGCGTCACGTCCCGCCGCAAGGCCGAGGACCTGATCCGCGCGGGTCGTGTGCGCGTGGACGGCGCCGTGGCCACGATCGGCATGAGCGTGGATCCGCTGCGCCACCGCGTGACGGTGGACGGCCGGGCTGTGCGGCCGGGGCCGGTCACCTGGCTCGCGCTCAACAAGCCAGTCGGCTATGTGGTCAGCCGCGGGGACCCGGAGGGGCGCCGGACCGTCTACAGCCTCCTCCCCAACGTACCGGGGCTCACGTACGTTGGACGACTGGACGTCATGACGTCGGGGCTGCTGCTCTTCACCACGGACGGCGCAGCGGCGCACCGGCTGATGCACCCGCGCTTCGCCGTACCCCGCACCTACTGGCTCCGGGTCCACGGCCACGGCGCGGCGGAGGTGCGCGCCGCCCTCGCGCGACCCCCGGCGATCGACGGCCGCCCGGTGCGGGTCGTGGACTTTCGGGTGCGGCCCGTGGAGCGCAGCATCGAGGTCGAGGTCACCCTCGCCGAAGGCCGCCAGCGCATCGTCCGGCGGCTCGCGGAGGCGCTGGGACTCAAGGTCGAGTGGCTGCATCGCGTCTCCTACGGACCGGTGCGGCTCGGGCGCCTGGTCGAGGGCAAGTACCGGCGGCTCGCCGCGCACGAAGTCGAGGCCATCGAGCGATTGCATGGAACTGCGTGACCGGACGGTGATGATCCTCGGCGGCAGCGGGCTGGTCGGCCACGCGGTGGCGCGGAGGCTGCTCGGCGCCGCCCCGCGGCGCGTCGTGCTGGTCGCGCTGTTCGAAGACGAGGTGCGCGCGACCGCGCGGGCGCTCGAGCCCTACCGGGGGCGCACGACGATCGAGGTCGAATGGGGCAACGTGTTCCTCCCCGCCAGCCTCGCCCAGCTGGAGCGCGGGTCGGTCATGGCGAACCCCGAGCATCGGCGGCTGATGCTCCAGGACCTGCTGAGCGAGCTCACCGACGACGTCTTCCACCGCAGCTTCCTGAGCCGGCTCCTCCTGAAGTACAAGCCCGACGCCGTCGTGGATAGCATCAACACCGCGACGGCGTTCGCGTACCAGGACGCGCTGCGGAGCGCGCAGGACCTGCTGGCGCTGGCGCGCCGGGGCGAGGTCGATGAGGCCGCTGTGGAGCGCCACGTCCTGCTGCTGACGCTGCCGCAGCTGATCCGGCACGTGCAGATCCTCGTCGAGTCGCTCAAGCGCGCCGAGACGAAAGCGTATGTCAAGATCGGCACGAGCGGCACCGGCGGCATGGGGTTCAACATTCCCTACACGCACTCCGAGGAGCGCCCCAGCCGGCCGCTCATCACCAAGTCGGCCGTGGCGGGCGCCCAGTCGCTGCTCCTGTTTCTCCTCGGTCGCACGCCCGGTGCTCCCGCGACGGTCGAGATCAAGCCCACGGCCACCATCGCCTGGCGCGAGATCGGCTTCGGGCCGATCCGTCGCAAGGGAAAGCCGATTCCGCTGGTGGATTGCCCGACGCCGGTGGCCCTGGCTCGGGCCTTCGACCCAGACGCGGCTCCCTGGTGCGACCTCGGTAAGCCGCTCGAGGGCGTCTTCATCGACGTGGGGGAGAACGGCCTCTTCGCCCCCGACGAGTTCGAGACGGTCACGGCGCTCGGCCAGATGGAGTTCATCACGCCGGAGGAGGTCGCCGACTACGCCGTGATGGAGCTCGAGGGACGGCCCACCGGACGGGACGTCGTCGCGGCGCTCGACGCGGCCACCGCCGGCCCGACCTACCGCGCGGGGATGCTGCGCGCGTCCGCGCTCGAGCGCCTGCGCGCGCTCGAGCACCAGACCAAGAGCCGGTCCGTCGCCTACGAGATGCTCGGGCCGCCGCGGCTCACTAAGCTCTTGTGGGAATCGCACCTGTGCGCGTTGTTGCGCCCCAGCGTCCGGGCTCTCGCCCAGTCCCGGGCGACCGACCTGGCCGTGGAAGCCCAGACCCGGGTCGAGCGTGATGCGACGCTGCGAAGCCATATTCTGTCGGTGGGGATCCCGATTCTCACGCCGGACGGCGAGCGCCTGTACCGCGGCAGCCTCGTGGTGGTTCCGGGAGAGGGCGGCGATCCCCTGGCCGCCGCGCCGCGGGGTTGGGTGGATCTGCGGCCGGACCAGTTTGGCATGTGGATCAAGCGGGCCCAGGAGATGGTCGCTCAGGACGCGCGTCGGGCCGGTCGCGCTGCCGAGTCGGGGAGCGACGTGGACTGGATGGCCATCGGCGCGGACCATCCCATCGAGCCCGCGCGTTTCGCGACGTGGGTATTCCGGTTCGAAGACCGGGGAGAGCGGATCAAGCGCTAGGCCATGGCGGCAGAAAACGCAGGAGTCGACCGCGCCCTCGGCGCCATCGGGACGACGTTCCGCCTGATGCGGCTCTACCCACCGACGCACCCGGCGGTCGTCGAGGCCTTGCGGCAGATCGGCGAGGCGCTACCGGCCCTCGCCGCGCTGGGCACCGTGGAGTGGAAAGTCGGCGTCACTGGGCTGCACTGGCACGGCCAGCACCTGCTGCCCCGCAACGCGCAGATTGCCGAGCTCGCCGGCCTGTTGTATGCGCGCGGCGTGCGGGCGGTGACCCTCAATCCCGGCATGGTGCCGGACCACGTGCTGGCGCTGTTCCAGGTGGCCACCGGTACCGTCCCGCCCGACGATGGGACGCTCGGCCGTATCACCTTGACCCTGGGCCGCCGCACGTCCGCCCGGCTCGAGCGACTGCGCACGCCGACCCCGGCGTCGGGTGCGCCGGTGATCCCGGAGCCGGCGGCCGCACCGAGTCCCCCGACCGCCGTCACGACGGAGCAGTCGACCGCCGCGGCAGCGGACGCCCTGATGGCCGGAAAACGCGCCAGCGCCGCGTTCCGGCCCGACGTGCTGCCGGTCGATGTGGAAGTGAAGCGGGCCGTGGCTGCGCTCGGGAACGCCACCACGCCCCAGGAGCAGTCGGACGCGGTTGACAAGCTCGCGGCGCTCGCTCCCCAGCTGTTGGGGTTGCGCGACGTCGCCATTGTGGCGGACGCGATCGCGGCGCTCGACCGCCTGCTGCCGACTGCTAAGGATCCGACGCTAGTGGAGGCGATCGACCAGGCGGCGCTCGCGCTCTCGGAGCGCACCCTGGTCGAGCGCCTGGTGCACCGCCTGGGTGAGCCGCGCGTGCCGGCCGAGCAGCGCGAGGCGCTGGTGGCGGCCGTGGCGGCGCTGGCGTCGCTTTCCATGGCGCTCGTTTTGGACGCGTTCCTGGCGGCGCCCGTGGAGCTGCGTGCCCCGTACCGGGGAGCGGTGCGCAAGGCGGCGGATCGGGCCCTCGAGCCGCTGCAGGGCAAGCTCGCGGACCAGGATGCGCAGGTGGTCGCGGCGGCGGCGGAGTTCGTGGGCCTGACGGGGAGCCCCCAGGCGGTGACGCTGCTGATCCCGTTGCTGCGCCATGCGTCGGAGTTTGTACGAGAAGCGGCGCTGCTCGGGCTCGCCGAGGCGGGCGGGCGTGAGATCGCGCGGCCGGCGATGCCGGCGCTCAAGGATGAGAGCGTGGCCGTGCGCGCGGCGGCGGTGCGGGCCGTCGCCGCGGGGGGAGACCCGACCTCCTCCACCGTGTTGATCCGTCGGGTGGAGCAGGAGCCCGACGAAGGGGTACAGGCGGAGTTACTGCGGGCCATCGGCCGCCTGGGGGCGCGGGAGGCGCTGGACGTCCTCGCCCGGTACGCCGAGCCGGGCGGCATGATGCACCGGCGGAGCGCGCTGGTGCGGGCGGCGGCAGTGGAGGGCTTGCGGCACGTCGCGCGCCCCGAAGCCCGGGGCCTGTTGGAACTCTACAGCAAGGACAAGGAGCCGGCGGTGCGCAAAGCGGCGGAGGCGGGGCTGAAATGACCACTCGGACGGCGAAGACCGGCGACGCGGTGCTGAGCAAGGCGATCGCGCAGGAGGTCGCGAAGCGGGTCGTGGCGCAGGAGCTGATGGTCGAGCGCCTGCTCATCGGATTGCTCACGGGGGGGCACGTCCTGCTCGAAGGCGTGCCCGGGCTCGCCAAGACGCTGGCGGTGCGCACGGTGGCCGAATGCCTCCGCATCGCGTTCTCCCGCATCCAGTTCACGCCGGACCTCCTGCCGGCCGACGTGATCGGGACCATGGTGTTCGACCAGAAGACCCAGGAGTTCTATCCGAAGAAGGGGCCGTTGTTCGCGAACCTGGTGCTCGCGGACGAGATCAACCGCGCCCCCGCGAAGGTGCAGGCGGCGCTGCTCGAAGCGATGCAGGAAAAGCAGGTGACGCTTGGCGGGGAGACGTTCTTTCTGGGCGAGCCGTTTCTCGTGCTCGCGACGCAGAACCCCATCGAGCAGGAGGGGACCTACCCGCTCCCCGAGGCACAGCTCGATCGGTTCATGCTGAAGGTGCGCGTCGGCTACCCGACGCGCGACGCCGAGAAGGAGATCGTCGCCCGCATGGCGTCGGGCCGGCCGATCGAAGTGCAGCGCGTGGCGGAGGCGGACGACATCCTCGCCGCACGCAGCGCGATCGCGGAGCTGTTCATGGACCAGAAAGTGGTGGATTACATCGTGGACGTGGTCCGGGGGACCCGCGAGCCGCAGGCGATCGGCCTGTCGGAGCTGAAGCCGCTCATCGCCTTCGGGGCGAGCCCGCGCGCGTCGATCTACCTCGCGCAGGCGGCACGGGCGCACGCGTTCCTGCGCGGCCGCTCCTACGTCGTGCCGGAGGACGTGAAGGCCATGGCCTTCGACGTGCTGCGGCACCGGGTCCTCCTCACCTTCGAGGCGGAGGCCGAGGACATGGACTCGGACCGCGTCATCGGAAAGATCCTCGAGGCCGTGGGCGTGCCGTGAGGTACGAAGGCAAGGATCGTCGACGTCGCGAGAGCTCCCCGCTCCGCGCCCGCCGGCGTCTCGTCACTCCCGAAGTGCTCCGCCAGGTCAAGGGCATCGAGCTCCGCACACGGTCCCTGGTCAGCTCGCTCTTCACGGGGGAATACCGGTCGATGTTCCGTGGACAGGGCATCGAGTTCGCGGAGGTGCGCGAGTACCAGCAGGGGGACGACTTCCGCGCGATCGACTGGAACGTGTCGGCGCGGATGGGCCACCCGTTCGTGAAGACGTACCACGAAGAACGCGAGAACACGCTGCTCCTCGTGGTGGATCAGTCGGGCTCGTGCCAGTTCGGGCGCCCCTACACCAAGGCGGGCCTCGCGGTGGAGGTCGCGGCCGTGCTGGCGCTGGCGGCGGCGCGCCACAACGACCGGGTGGGCGCGCTGATGTTCGCCGACAAAGTCGAGTTGATCGTGCGACCCGCCAAGGGTCGGCCGCACGCGCTGCGCGTGATCCGCGACCTGGTGGCGTTCACGCCGCGCGGGCTGGGCACGAACCTGGGGGAGGCGTTGAGCTACGCGGCGAAGCTGCCGCGGCACCACGCGATCGTGGTCGTCCTGTCGGACTTTCGGGCCGATGGCTGGGAGGTCCCCCTGGCGCAGCTCGCCGCGCGCCACGATGTCGTCGCCATCACCATCGACGACCCGCGCGAACGCCTGCTCCCAGATGCGGGCTGGGTCGACATGGAGGATGCCGAGACCGGCCAGCGGGTCCTCCTCGACACGAGCCACGGGGCGACGCGGACGCGCGTGGCCGTGGCGGCCGAGCGCCAGCTTCAAGAACGCACCCGGAAGCTGGTCCAAGCGGGCGTGGACCGCGTGGCGCTCCAGACCAGCGTCCCCTACGGCGTTCTGCTGCGCCGCGCCTTCGCCGAGCGCGCCCGCCGGCTGAAGCGATGAAACCACGTTGCACGACGCTACGACGCCACGTTGCACGAGACATTGCTCTGACCGCCGCGCTCGCGATCCTTGGCGTCGTAGCGTCGTGGCGTCGTGGAACGGCTCAGACGGCGACCTGGACCGCCAGTCCCCCAGCGCCCACCGTCGGCGACACCATCTGGCTCGAGCGGGCGCTCGCCGTCCCCAGCGGCTGGCAGGTCCGGGCCGGCAAGCTCGAAGCGACGGAAGCCATCGAGCCGCTCGCGGATCCCGCGGTGCGCCGAAGCCCGGGTGGCTGGGTCGTCCGCTACGCCGTCGTCGCCTGGAAGCCCGGCGCCCACAAGCTGGCACTGCCCCCGCTGTGGCTCCTCGGTCCCGACGGGCGGGCGGACTCGACGGCCGGTGGCACGACCAGCTTCGGCGTGACGAGTGTGATCCCGGATTCGCTGCGGAGCCCGAGTCCGCAGGGACTGCTCGCGCCGCTGCGCGCCGCGCACCGGGATCCCCTGCCGCCGCTCGCCGCACTGGCGCTGGTCGCCGGGCTTCTCGCCACGGGCGTGGCCGCGCGGCGGCGGCGGCCCCGCGCCCTCGAGTCGGCACCTCAAGTTCCACTGGAACGTGAGGTCCCCGACACCCGGTGGCTCGCCGCCGGGGAGCCCAAGGCCGTCGCCGCCCGGGCGATCTGGCGTTTGCGGGCCGCACTGGCGCGCGCGGTACCCGAGGCGCACCCGGCGCTCGATACGGCCGAATGCCTGGCGGTGGTCGAGCGCGCGCGTCCCGACGCGCCGCTGCGGGAGTTGGGCGACCTGCTCGAGCAGCTCGACCGCGTGGCGTTCGCCTCCGCCCACGGGACCGATGTCGCCGCACTCTCCGCCATGGCGCGCCGGCTGGCGCGCGAGCTGACCCCGTGAGCTTCGCCCGGCCGCTGCTGCTCCTGGCGCTCGGCCTGTTGCCGTTGTGGTGGTGGCTGCGCGCCAAGCGGCTCGCGGGCCTGTCCGGCACACAGATGAGCGACGTCCGCTCCGCCGCGGGAGCGGCGGAGCGCCTCTGGGTCGCACGCCTCCCGGTCACGCTCCGCAGCGCCTGCCTCGGCGCCTGGATCATCGCCGCCGCTGGGCCCCGCATCGGCGCCGCGCGCAGCGAAACGCGCAGTGAGGGGATCTCCATCGTACTGGCCGTGGACATCTCGGGCAGCATGCAGGCGGAAGACTTCGCGCCCGCGAACCGGATCGACGTCGCGAAGCAGACCGCGATCGAGTTCGTCCGCGCGCGTACGTCGGACCGCATCGGCCTCGTCGCGTTCGCCGGCCAGGCGCTGACCCAGGTCCCCATCACGACCGACTACGCTGTGCTGGAACAGGCGCTGCGCGAGTTGCACCCGGGCATGCTCGAGGACGGGACGGCGATCGGCACGGCGATCGGGACGGCGGCCAACCGGCTGCGGCGCGCGCCGGGCAAGAGCAAAGTCCTCGTGCTGCTCACCGATGGCGTCAACAACAAGGGCACCGTGGATCCCCGAACCGCCGGGCAGGCGGCGGCGACGTTCGGCATCAAGATCTACGTCATCGGCGTCGGCACGCGGGGGCAGGCGCCCATGCCGACGGAATACGGGGCCGACGGTCAGCTGCGCTACGAGATGCGGCCGGTCGAGATCGACGAGCCGCTCATGACGGAGATCGCGTCGCTGACGGGGGGGCGCTACTACCGGGCCACCGACACCCAGTCGCTGCGCCATGTGTTCGAGGAGATCAATCGCCTTGAGAAGACCACGGTGGAGCAGGTCGTCTACCGGCGCTTCGACGAGGCCTACCGCGTGCCACTCGCCGTCGGGCTGGTAGCGCTCGCGCTCGAGATCGTGCTCGCGGGGACGTTCGCCGTGCGGATTCCGTGATGACGTTCGACGCTCCCGTCGTGCTCGCGCTCGCGCCGCTCATCGGTGGCGCCGCCTGGTTCGCCGCGGCCTGGGCGCGGCGCGTCCGCATCCGGCGCGCGGCGCTCTGGTCGCACGAGACGGTGCGGCAGGCGATCGCCGCGGGGCGCCTCGGGCCCACGGCGCTCGCGGTCGCCGCATTCCTCGGCGTCGTGGCGCTCGCGGGGCCACGCTGGGGAGAAGAGCGGATCGTCGCCGAGACGCGCGGCCTCTCGGTCGTGATCGCGGTGGACATCTCCCGTTCGATGCTCGCGGAGGACGCGACGCCCAGCCGGCTCCGGCGCGCACTCCGGGAGGCGCGGCGCCTGGTTCAGGACCTGGACGGTGATCGGGTCGGTCTCATCGCGTTCGCCGGCTCGAGCTACATCATGTCGCCGCTCTCGATCGACGGGTCCGCGCTGACGCTCTACCTGGACGCGCTCGACCCCGACATGGCTTCCCAGGGAGGCACCGGGCTCGCTCCGGCGCTGCGCCAGGGTGGCGAGCTGCTGCAGGCCAGCTCCGAGCTCACCGACCGCGTGCTCGTGGTGTTCACCGACGGCGAAGCGCACGACTCGCTGCCGCCCATCACCGCGCAAGCGCAGCGTCTCAAGGCCGACGGGATCCGCCTGATCCTCGTGGCCGAGGGCGGGCGCAACCCCTCGCGCATTCCGGTACGGGACGACCACGGCGGCCTGCTCGGCTACCAGAAAGACGAGGAAGGGCGCCTCATCGAGACCGCGCGACGGGACGATATGCTTGGCGCCGCGGCCGACGCCGCGCAAGGGACGCTCGTCGCTGCGGACCTCCCCGACCAGGCGGGCGCCGTGCGCGACCTCGTGGCGTCGTACCGGCGGGCACGGGCGAGTGAGACGCGCACCGAGGAGAGCCGGCCACGGGCTTGGCTGCCGCTGATGCTCGGCGTGGTGCTGCTCGTCGTGCAGGCCGCCTCGCGACGCACTGCCGCGCTCGTCGGGCTCGCCTTCGCGTGTCTCGCACTCCCCTCCGTGCAGGCCGCGCAGCAGCCGCAGTTCCCCCGGAGCCCCGCGGAGAAGGCGTGGGACCGTCAGGACCGCAGGCGCGCGCGCGCCGCGTACTTGGGGGAGCTCGCTGCCCGCCGCAAGGAGGACGCCGCATGGTACAACGCCGGCACGGCGGCACTGGCCGACTCGGACGCTGAGACCGCCCAGGCGAGCCTCGCGCACGCCGCCACATCGCTCGATCCGGACCTGCGGTTCCGCGCGCTGTACAATCTCGGGCTGCTCGCGCTGCGTCAGGCCGAGGACGACAGCGCGGGCCGCGACGCGCGCCTGGCCGACGCCGAGCGCGCGTACCGCGAAGCCCTGCTGTTGCGGCCGCACGACCGCGCGGCGAAATGGAACCTTGAGCTCGCGGTCCGGCACCGCGGTGGCAGCAGCCAGAACAAGGCGCCGCCCAGCGGGGGTGGGGGGAGCGGACCGTCGGGCGGGGGGGCCCGAAGTAGTGGCGGGGTTCAGGGCGGCCTGAGCCCAGCCCAGGCCGAGCAGCTGTTGCGCTCGATCGGCCACGAGGAGCTGAGGACGCGGCGTGATCGGACAGGCCTGATGCGACACCCGGCCGAGCCGGGCGTGAAGGACTGGTGACCCCCGCGCTGTGGCTGCTGGTCGCCTTGCAGAGCGCGCCGCCGCCCGATGTGACGGCTCGGGTCGATCGCGCGCGAGTGCCGGCGGGCGAAGAGTTGACGCTCACCATCCGTGCGCGCTCCCGTTCCGCCGAGCCGGTGGCGGTGGCCCTCCCCGGTCTCACGGGCTTCACGATCGTCGGATCCCGCGAGGTGACGGAGGTGGCACTCGAAGGGGTGGGGGGACCGGTCCGCACCATGACGCGCGAGGTGCGGCTCAAGACCCAACGGCCCGGCACGCTCGTGATCGGGCCGGTGCGCGTGCGGCAGGGCGTTCGAGAGATCGCGACCCCACCGCTCACGGTGACGGTGGACAGCGCGGCGACCGGGCTCGCCACCGCCATATCCCCGATCGCCCGCCGGTTGATCGAGGCCGCCCCGCCGCCCGCGCACAACGACCGCGTCGCGCTCAGCCTGATCCTGCCCGGGGATTCGGTGCTCGTGGGCCAGCAGCTCGACGTGATCGCCGCCGCGTGGTTTCCGCGCGAGTTGCGCGCCCGGTTGACCCACACGCCGATCCTCTCGCTCCAGACGGCCGAGGGCGCGTGGTCCTACCCGGGGGCCGTCCCGACCGAGGTCGCGGCGTCGCGCCAAGTGCGCGGCGGATGGATGGACCTGTTCGTCGCCCACCAGGCGCTGTTTCCGCTCGCGCCCGGCCGGATCGTGATTCCGCCGGCCACGGTCGCCTACGCGGTACCGGTCGGGTTCTCGGTGTTCAGGCGCGAGGAGCGATACTCGCTGCGCAGCGACACGGTGCCCGTCACCGTGCTGCCGCTGCCCGCCGCGCGCCGGCACGCGGATGACCAACCTGTCGCTGCGCAGGGGCTCGTGCTCGATCTGGGCCTCGAGCCGGCGAACGGTCGCGTGGGAGAGCCGATGGCGATGACGGCGACGGTGTCCGGGGCCGGCAACGTGGCGCTCTGGCCGGAGCCCGCGATTCGCTGGCCGCCCGGCTTCCGCCCTTATCCCGGAGAAACGGGCATGCGGATCGCGCCGCGCGACGGACGGATCGCCGGCACGAAGGTGTTTCACTATCTCGTGATGCCTGACTCGGCGGGGTCGTTCCTCCTGCCCGAGGTGCGGTACCCCTACTACGACCTCGTGGCGGGGGATTATCGAGCGGCGACGATTGCGCCGCGCGCGCTGGCGGTGGCGCCGGGGATCGAGCCGCACGCGGCGCGCGCGCTGCCGCCGCTCTGGCGCGGGGGCGCCGCGGCGTGGGTGGACGAGCTGGCGCGCGGATTGGTGCCCTGGGGATGGCTCGCGCTGCTGGTCGGCCCGCCGCTCCTCGTGTGGCTGCGGCGACGCCGCGGGCTCGCTGCGGACGGCCCCGGGACCGCGACGCGGGCCGCGCCGGCGCCGCTCACCCGGCTGGGACAGCTGGAGCGCGAGTTTCAGGCGGTCCTGGCAAGCCACGTCCCGGATCAGCCGGCCCGGGACGGCGACGGGCTCGCCCGTGCGCTGCGCGCCGCCGGAGTCGACAGCGCGATCGCCGACCACGTGAAGCGGCTGCGCGACCGCCTCCGAGCGTCGCGCTACGGTCCCCGCGGCCTGGGGGACGCGGTGGAGCTCGCCGCGGAGCTCGAGCAGGTGCTGCATGTGCTGGGCGCAGAGCCGGGGGGCAAGGGGCGCCGCGTGGTCGCCGCGATCGCGCTCTTGGCGCTCGTGGGGCTGACGCGGTCCGCCGCGGCCCAGACGCTGAGTGCGGAAGCGTTGTACGACGCGGGCGCGCTGCGCGCCGCGGCCGACTCGTTCGCGGGGCGCGCGGCCGGCTCGCCGCGCGTGCCGGCGCACTGGTACAACCTCGGCGCCACGTTGTACCGCGCCGGCGCGGACGGCAAGGCCACCGCGGCCTGGACGCGGGCCGCCCGGCTCGCGCCGCGTGACCCCTTGGTGCGACGCGCGCGCGAACTCCTCCCGGCACCCGACGCCGCGAGCGAGGCCCTGCTGACCACGGGCTTTGCCACGCCCGGGGAGTGGGCGCTCGGGGCGGCGCTGCTCTGGGTCGCCCTGTGGAGCGCTGTGGCGGCGCGGCGCCGCCGCACGGTCGTCCTCGGACTCTCGCTCGCCACCGTCGCGGCGGCGGGGCTCGCGGCCCGCGAGGGCCTGCGCCGCGCGCAGCCGCTGGCCATTGTTCTCAACGCCGCGACGCCGGTCCGGGTCGCGCCGTACGGAGGCGCGAGTCCTGCCTCGATGGTCGAGGCCGGTGCCGCGCTCCTGGTCGAGCGGGGTTACGGCGGCTGGCTCGAGGTGCATCGCGCGGACGGCGTCCGCGGTTGGGTGCTCGCCGCCGAAGTGTCGCGGCCGTGACGGCCACAATCGCCATCCTGGCCCCCCAGGTCGCGGACCAGATCGCCGCCGGCGAAGTGGTCGAGCGGCCCGCGTCGGTCGTGAAGGAGCTGGTCGAGAACGCACTCGATGCGGGCGCCGGCGCGGTCCGCATCGAGATCGAGGACGGCGGGAAGAGCCTGATTCGAGTGAGCGACGACGGCGCGGGCATGAGCCGCCCCGACGCGGAGCTCGCGCTGTCGCGTCATGCGACGAGTAAAATTCGGGAGACCGCGGATCTGATCGGCGTGGCGACGTTTGGGTTTCGCGGCGAGGCGCTCCCCGCGATCGCATCGGTGTCGCGGTTCGAGCTCGAGACCTCATCGGACGGCGACGTCGCCACCCGGCTGCGCGTGACGGGCGGCAAGCGCGAGGCGGTGGACGACGCCGCGCGGCAGCGGGGGACGACGGTCACCGTGCGCGGGCTGTTCTTCAATACGCCTGCCCGGCGCAAGTTCCTGCGGGCGCAGGCCACGGAGACCCGCGCGGCCGTCGAGGTGGTGACGCTGCTCGCGCTCACGCGCCCCGACGTGGCCTTCACGCTCACCAGCGACGATCGTCCCCTGATCGACGTCCGTCCCACCACGCGCCCCATCGACCGGGTCCACGCGTTGTGGGGCCGCGAGCTCGCCGACACGCTGCTGCCGATCGTCTACCGCGAAGGCCCGCTCGAGGTGCGGGGCTTCGCACAGCGCCCGGCGCAGGCGAAGCCCGCGGGCCGGAAGGGTTATGTGTTCGTGCGCGGCCGTCCGATCCGCGATCCGTTCATCCTGCGCGCCGCGGAGGCCGGCTACCGCTCCACGCTCGCGCCGGGCGACCGCCCCTCGCTCATCCTGTTTCTGGAGCTCCCAGGGGACGCGGTGGACGTGAACGTCCACCCGTCCAAGCTCGAGGTCCGCTTCCGTGACAAGTTCTTCGTCGAGAAGGTCGTGGAAGAGGCGGTGCGGGCGGCGTTGGGTCCCCTCGCCGCCGCCGCTCCCCTCGGGGCTGGGGATTCGGGGCTCGGGGCTTGGGGTGTGGTGGGGGGCTCCGCCGTGCCGCTCGAGATGTTCGCGGGGGACTCCCAAGCCCCCAGCCCCGAGCCCCGCACCCCGTCTCTGCTCCAGGTCTTCGACACCTACATCGTGTTCCAGACCGACTCCGGCGTCGCGATCGTGGACCAGCACTCTGCGCACGAACGGGTGCTGTACGAGCGGGCGATGCGCCAGCTCACGGGCGACGGGGCGTCCGCGCAGCGGCTGCTCTTGCCGCTGACGCTCGAGCTCACGGCGCCCGAGCTCGAGGCGATCGACGCCCACCGCGAGCTGCTCCGTCGCGTAGGCTACGAGGTGGAGCCGTTCTCGGGGCGTGCGGTGGTGGTGCACACGGCGCCGAATCCCCATCCACGCTTCGACGCGGCGCGCTGCTTCGGCGAGCTGGTCGCCGATCTCGCGGGCGGGCGGTTCGGGGCGCTCGCCAACCGGTTGGAGCGGTTCGCGGCGACGTACGCCTGCCGCGCCGCCATCAAGGCGGGCCAGCACCTCGAGCCCGACGAGATGCGCGAACTCGTGGCCCGGCTCCTCACGGCGACGCTCCCGGCGCACGACGTCCACGGACGACCGACGGTCGTTCAGCTACCGAAGGATGAGCTGGAACGCCGGTTTGGGAGAGCCTGAGATGCGGAGTGCGGAATGCAGAATGCGGAATTTCAAGGAAGGGTCGTTGGCCTCTCATCGGTGACGTCACTCCCATTGACCCCGGTCCTCGTCGGCCCCACGGCGGTCGGCAAGACGGCGGTCGTTGCCGCGTGGGCCGAGTGCGAGCCCGTCACCGTCGTTTCCGCCGATGCCCGTCAAGTGTATCGGGGGCTCGACATCGGCACCGCGAAGCCATCCGGCGCGCTGCTCGCTCGCGTGCCGCACCTCGGGCTCGACGTCGTCGACCCGGGGGAGCGCTACAGCGCCGGCCGGTTCGCGCGCGACGCGGCGCAATGGCTCGGCCAAATCCGCGGTGCGGGCCGCCAGCCGGTAGTCGTCGGCGGGACCGGGTTGTACGTACGCGCGCTGGCGGAGGGGCTGTTCCACGAGCCGCCGCTCGACCCGGCGCGGCGCGAGCGGTTGCGTGCCTGGGCCGGGGAGCTGACGCCGGCGCGGCTCGCCCACTGGGCGGCGCGACTCGACCGTCGGTTCGCCGGCGGGGGGCGGCAGCGGGCCCGGCGGGCCGTCGAGGTCGCGCTGCTCACGGGGCGGGGCC
>Ga0209056_10001494_pt1 | contig 25773 bp, 21 predicted proteins | sample GraSoiAngelo_114_FD_185876 | JGI IMG/M metagenome (GOLD analysis project Ga0209056, IMG submission 185876) | Grasslands soil microbial communities from the Angelo Coastal Reserve, California, USA - 14_0903_13_40cm (SPAdes) (version 2) | ecosystem: Environmental > Terrestrial > Soil > Grasslands... | reverse complement strand
GCCTCGACGGGCCATCGCGCGCAGGAGGTCGGGGAGCGCTTCCTTCGCGAACCGGCCGGCCTTCAGGAGGGAGAACAGTTCCCGGAGATGGTCGACGGGAATTCCGTCCACGTCCAAGGATTCGCGCCTCAATTCACCGAAGTTGTAGAGGAGGACCGTCGCGACGAGCCTTGGCTCACCGAACTCCCGGGCGATCAGCTCGAACAACTCGTCCGTCCCCTCCTGGACGAGCTGGCGGGCCAGCTGCTCGTGGATCGCGTACTCGCGGACGATGCGGCTCACGGCGACGTCGGGCCGTTCCGGGAGATGCTCGCGGATGCGCTCCAGGCGTTCCCGCGTAACGCGGATCGGCGGCACGTCCGTCTCCGGATACATGCGCGCCTTCCCGGGCAGGGGTCGGCTGTACGCGCTCGTCCCGTCCGGTCGCGGCTCTCGAGTCTCCGGGGGGACGCCTTGGATCGCGGCCTGGGCTCGTGGGATCATCTCCTCGATCGCGGCCTGGGCTTTCGTCCGCCGTTCGGCGACGAGGATGAAGGCATCTTGCGGTCCCGTTCCAAGGGCCTTGCGAACGGCATCGACTTCGGGCGCGATGATGCCGTATGCGGGCAGTTCATCCGAGTGGAAGATTCCCGCGACGCCTGCGATGCGTGCATGCGCCGCGAGCTCCGGGCCCAATCTCTCAGGAGGCCCGCGAATCCGGGGAGGGACCATCCGAGGACCGCTCCGCCTCGCGCCGACGCCGAGGCGACGACCTTGGATTGCGTTTCCCGGAACACGGCGGTCACGTCCTTCACGGCCGCGGGGACGGATCGAACGCCTCGCCGCTTGAGTTCGGCCGCGACCTCGAGGAGCATGCGCTGACGTTCGACCTCCTTCTCGACGAAGGTGGCGATGAGCCGCAGTTCCTGGACGCCCTTGATCTCGATCCGGGCCCCTCCCTCGATCGAGACGTTCAAGTCCTCTCGGATCGTCCCGATGCCGCGCAGGACCTTCCGCGTCGCCCGCAACAACGAGCCGAAAGTGAGGGCGACCTCGCGGGCTTCCTCGGGGGTCTTGATGTCCGGGGTCGTCGCGATCTCGACGAGCGGGATGCCGAGACGGTCGAGACGGTAGACGACTTCGCCCTCGGCCTCGCCGAGTTTCCGGGCCGCGTCCTCTTCCAGGAGGATCGTCGGAACGCCGATGCGTTTCCCGTTCGTCTCGAGGTGCCCGTCTAAGGCGACGAGCGCGGAGCGTTGGAACCCCGACGTGTTCGAGCCGTCGATCACGATCTTCCGCATGAAGTCGACTTCGCTCACTGGCTTCGCGTCCAAGAGGAGCGCGATCTCCAACGTGATGTCCAAGGCCTCCGGGTTGGGCGGATGGGGCGGCTCTTCGTCCGCCTCGACGAGGCAGACGTTGGGCGTCGTCTCGTAGACGAAGGTCAGTCGGCGTTTCGCCTCCTCGATGGCCGCCGCATCGACCTCGCCGAGCTCCGATTGCGTGGGCCTCAGCCGTCGGCGGAATCGGAGTCCGCCGGGCGCGTCGACGAGGGCCGACGCGTCTTCGCAGAACAACTTGTGGGTCGCGAGCTGCTGGTGAATCTCCAGGCCGACCTTCAAGCCGAGGGCCCGGTAGTCCATCGCGGCTGGAAGCCCGGCGCCGGGATTAAGCCTTCTCTGGGGACGGGACGGAGGCCCCCGCTTTCTTGAGGAGGGCCTCGAGCTCTCCGATCCGAGCCTCCGAGGCCTCTAAGTCCTTTTCCAGGGACGCGATCCGGTGCGCAGCCTCCTTCAGCTCCGTCCATAAGATGTGATACCGCCGGCTCGCGCGGTACTCGCGCAGCGGCTCGGGATCCGACGGCTCCGGCTCTCCGTCGGTGGCCAGGAGATTCTTCACGTAGAAATCCCGGTCGAGTTCCGGCATCGCGGCCATGCGGAGGAGAAGGTGGTGCGGATACTCTGGCTTCAGCGTCGACGCGGCTCGAAGGGCCATGAGGACCGCGGACTCGCCGCAACAGTTGAAGTCCCGGGTCGCGACGTGGTTCTCGCCGTGGGTCTGGCGGTGCATCTGCGCGAGCATCTCCCAGATGCCTTCGTATTCGTCCTGCGCGGACATGGAGGATCGACGGACCAACACCCCCGCGGGCGATGTACCTTTGGGACGGTCGCAATCGCGCGACTGGGACCGATGGCTTCTTGGCCTCCCGGGGTAACAGGCGCGGGCGATGGGGCGCGTCTTCGATTTCGCGAAGCGGCGGATCGTCGGCTATGTCCTCTTCTGGATCCTGGTCCTCCTCTTCCTGGGCATCCTCTATCCCGCGGATCCGCCGGCCCAAGCCGGCGCCCTGGTCATCCTGGGAATCGCCTTCCTCGGATCCCTCCTGTTCACACGGCGGATGAAGCGGAAGCAGAAGGTCCGAAGGGAGGCCGAGGACCGCGTGAAACAGATGCAAGAGGCCTATCAGATGCAACAGATGACCCGGATGCAAGCGCCGCAGCCGCCGGTCGGGCAAGCCCAGGCGGAGCGGGCTCAGCAGCTGGAAGCGACCCGACGGGCGGGTAGCCGCTAGCGGCCCTTCTCCCGGTCTTCCTCGCGGTACGGGGACCGGAGCGTGCCGTCCTCCCTTTTCCGCCGGTGCTCCTTCTCGTTCTTCAGCCACGCGAGGAGGCGAGACGCGGCGCCGAACGGACGGAACTCGAAGACGACCTTGCCGTGCTCGGAATCTTGCGTGTGCAGGAGGACCCGCTTCCGTTTGTGGACGACGTCGATCGTTTCTTCGAGAGGGATCTCGTGGTAGTGCTTGCCCTTCTTGCCGCCCGGCAGGTCCATCCAAGGGAGGTCGAGGAGGAGGAGCCGCCGGCGGGTCTGCCACACCCACCCTTCCCGCGGCTCGACGAGGGTCTTCTTCGCGAGGGCGACCGGTTTGAAGATCGTGTACTTCAGGGCGCGGTATCCGATGATCTGATCGCCGCCGTAGAGGACCGGCTCGTTCGCGTCCGTCAGGACGACGCCGACCTCCCCGACCTGATCGATCTTCATTCGGTGTGCCGAACCCCGGGCGCGGGATAAGCTTAACGCGGGCCTGCGCCGCCGATCATTCCGCGAATTCGTCGAGGCCGATCTTCGGGTTGATCTCCCCCGCGACGTTCGTCGCCATCGCGCGAACGACCTCCGGCGGTTCGCGGGTGTGGCCGAGGACCCACATCAATTTGACATAGGCCGTCTCTGGCGTCATGTCCTGCCCCTCGAGGACCCCCGCCTTCAGGAGATCCCGGCCGGTGTCGTAGACGCGAAGGCCCACCCGGCCCTGCAAGGTCTGGGTCGTCATGACGACGGCCACGCCGTCCCGCGTTGCCTTCCGGAGGATCGGGATCAGGTCGTGCGCGACGTGGCCGAGCCCGGTCCCTGCGATCACGACGCCGTGCAGCCCCTGCAACGTCGCTTCCAGTTCCGTCGGTCGCTGACCCGGATAGAAGGACACGAGCGCGACCCTGGTGTCGAGCGTGTCGTCGACCTTCGTCGGGCCGCGGGCGCGGGGAAGCGCGCGGTCAGATAGCTCGACGGCGCCGTCCGCGTCCACGCGGCCGAGCGGGGTCGCGTTGAGGGAGCGGAAGGCGTCCCGCCGGGAGGAATGCATCTTGCGCACCTTCGTCCCGCGATGAATCTGCGCGAAGGTGTCGCTCGTCTCGCCGTGCATCACGGCGACCACCTCGCCGAGGTTCGCGACCCCGACCCGAGCGGCGGCGAGCAGGTTGAGCGCCGCATCGGACGACGGCCGATCGCTCGACCGTTGCGCCCCGACCACGACGACCGGTCCCGTGAGATCCCGCAGCATGAAGGAGAGGGCGGCGGACGTGAAGTGCAACGTGTCGGTCCCGTGCGGGATCACGACGCCCGCAGCTCCGCCGTTCAGCTCCTTCCCCGCCTCTTGGGCGAGGCGCTGCCACTGTTCCGGTTTCATGTTCTCGCTGTAAACGCTGTAGATGACCCGGGCGCGGACGTTGCAGACGTCGAGCAGCTCCGGGACGCTGAAGACGAGTTCCTCGGCGGTCACGGCCGGATGGACGGCCCCGGTACGGTAGTCGACGTAGGACGCGATCGTCCCGCCGGTGCCGAGGACCGCGACGGTGGGCTTGGACGCCGTCGGAGGCGGCAGTTTCCGCTCAACCGCGGCGGGGGTGTGCTTCGCCGTGACTTCGATCGATTCGACGTCGCCGAGTTCGATGCCGACGTTGTAGCCGTTCGGCAGCTTGACGGTCAGGATGTCGTCGCCGCTGAAGCCGTGGTGTGGCATCAGCGTTCCCTCGTACCGTTCGCCCTTCGCCCGGACGAGGACCGAGTCGCCCGCGTCGGCCTTCGCGCGGTCGAGGAGGGCCCGCACCCGCGGCGGGTAGTCCATGGCCCTCGCAACCGATCGGCCCGTTATGGTTTTTGTGCCGCGAAGCAGAAGGTTCCGGAGGACATGGGGGTCGCGATGGTGCGGACCGCTCGAGACGTCCTCAACGGCCTCCGGTGGCGCGATTCAAACCAGCTCGAGCCGGCGGTCGTATACTACCGGGACCGGACCCGCCCGGAGGGCTTCCGGACGATCCATGGCGGTGAGATCGTCGACCTCGAGCGCCGGTACTTCACGACGCGCACCGCGCGTCTCCCGTATTACAAGATCGAGCGGATCGAATCTGCCGGCGAGGTCTTGTTCGAACGATGACCTGTCCGCCGACTGGCTCCGCTGGACGCGCATCCGGAAATCAAGGAGAAACGCCGCGCGTGGGCGCGGCGTGCGCGGAACTGCAATCAGCCGTTCATTCGCTGCGACGCGACCAGGGGAGGTAGGGCTTCGCAGCCGCGACGATGGCTCCGAGGATCCCGACGACTCCGCCGATCGTGCCGGGCTGGCCGCCATAGTAGATCAGGATGATGCTGATCACTACCGCCACGATCGCGCCGTTCATCAGGTTCTTGCGGGTCATCGCCGCAGACGCCCACAGGGCTCCGCCGAGGACCACGTTGATGATGATTGTTGATGCAACGTTTCCATATTGGTTCTGCGGAATTCCCTGGTTCACCCACTGGACGCCGTAGATCGCCACCGACAGGAGGATCGCCAAGATGCCACCCAGCATGAGCAGCAACTCGTGGGGCTGCTTCGCGCCGAGCTCGGCCATGGCTTCTCGTCCCGTCTCGTAGCTGGACGTCATGGTTTCAGCGGTCCACCTGAGACCGTGTCCATATGGGTTCCGGCCCCGTTGGCGGCGCTGAGAATCACCAGGCAGAACAGGAGGAGCCGTGGCCCTCCGGAATCCCCCTGTCCGCGGAGCTAAATGTCCCGGATTCGCCCCCGCAGCCTCCCCGTGATCGTGCCGGAGGTCCGGCTCAGACCTCGGGGGCTCTGTGAAACTGCAAGCGCAAAAGGAAAGGGTCGAAAAGGGAAAAGGCTCCGCCTGGGGAGCATGGAACTCCGTGGCCGGAGGACCGGCCTACGTCTTCTGGGACCAGGGCATGTACGGTTTCGCCGCCGCGAGGATCGCGCCGAGGATCCCGATGAGGCCACCGATCGTGCCGGGCTGGCCGCCGTAGTAGATCAGGATGATGCTGATCACACCGGCGACGATGGCTCCGTTCATCAGGTTCTTCCGCGTGATCGCGGAGGACGCCCACAGGGCACCGCCGAGGACGAGGTTGATGATCAACGCCGTCGTCACCGCGGTATACTGGCTCTGCGGGATTCCCGTCGTCACGTACTGGATCCCATACCTCGCGACGGTCAGGAGGACTGCCAGGACGCCGCCCAGCATGAGGAGCAGCTCGTGCGGCTGCTTCGAGCCGAGTTCCGCCATGGCCTGCCTTCCCGTGTCGTAGCTGTGAGACATGGTTTCGATCGGCACCGGGGATGCAGCGGGATAATGGTTGTCGCCGAACTGTGCGCCCGTGAGAATCAAGGAGTTGTGCGAAGTGAGAATCATCTTTTGAACGATCTCGAACGATCATCGGGCTACGTTTTAGACCCCGTCGCGCTTTCCAGGACCCGAGACCATGGCGACGTTTCCGGAAGAGGTCTTGACCCGAACGAAGAAAGGGGAGACGGAAGTCCGTTCGCTCATCGACCGGGGTCGATACGTCCGATACCGTTATCTCCACCCGGAGACCGGCGAGGCGATGGAGGGAGGTAAGGTCAAACTCGTCCTCCGGTCCGAAGCCGGCCCAGCGGAGGAATATTTCCTCATCCCGACGAAATCGGAGCGCACGCTGCTCATCCCGACGTCGGAGAAGGGCGCGCGGAAAATTTGGGACGGATCGCGCGCCGTCGACCTTTGATCGGCGCCGCTAGTCCCGATTCCACCTCTTCGCGGTTCCCATTATCAGATTGGACGTGTCGAGACCGAAGCTTGATTACGCCAAGCCTTCTCTGACGGCCCCGCGACAGAGATGGGACGCCCGGTGATGCGTCATCCTTTCAAGTTCCTGTGTTTCGGGATCGCCCTCTTGGGAGTGGCTCTCTCTCCTCTCCTTGTCCCGGGGCTCTCAGGAGGGAGCCAGGGCGGCGGTTCCCCCGGGCCGATTCCAAGGTCCCCGTGGCCGCCCGCGGTTCGGAATGCGACGATCGGGACCTTGCCGACGATGGGCTGGAACAGCTGGAACCATTTCGCCTGCGGCATCGATGAGAACCTGATCAAGCAGATTGCGGACGGGATGGTCAACGGCGGTCTCCAGGCGGCCGGATACGATGTCGTGACGCTCGACGCGTGCTGGTCCGCACGGAACCGGGATGCGGCAGGAAACCTCTCGAACGATCCCCAGGCCTTCCCCTCCGGCATGAAGGCCCTCGGGGACTACATCCATGCCCGCGGCCTCCGGTTCGGCCTCTACACGTCGATCGGCACCCGCATGTGCGGCGACGTGGGCCCGGGGAGCCTGGACCATGAAGTCCAGGACGTCGCCACCCTCGCTTCGTGGGGCGTCGACTACATCAAGGCGGACCGCTGCAGCGCGGACGGCCTGGTGATGAAGGACCTCTACGCGCGCTGGCGGGACGCGATCGCCGCGTCCGGCCGGCCGATCGTCCTGAGCGCGAGCGACAACATCGCGGTCCAAGAACCCTGGGCGTGGGGCCCGGTTACCGCCCACCAGTGGCGCATGTCCGACGACATCAAGGACGATTGGGCGACGATGATGGGGATCTTCGATCTCAACTTCCTCCACGCGGCGGCGACGGCGCCGGGAGGCTTCAACGATCCGGACATGCTCGAGGTCGGAAACGGCGGGATGTCGGAGACCGAATACGCGACGCATTTCGGACTCTGGGCCCTGATGTCCGCGCCCCTCATCGCCGGCAACGACCTGCGGACGATGGACGCGAGCACCCGAGCGATCCTCACGAACGCGGAGGTCATCGCCGTCGACCAAGATCCGAACGCGTTCCAGGCGATCAAGGTCCACGACAACGGCGCGGGCCAGGAGGTCTGGTCCAAGCCGCTCGCGTCGAGCGGCAGCCGCGCGGTCGGGCTCCTCAACCGGGGCCGTGCCGCCGCGACGATCGGGGTCGACTGGTCCGCGATCGGACTTGCAACCGGCAGCGCGACCGTGCGGGACTTGGAGGCGCAGCAGGATCGCGGGACCTTCGTCGACAGCTACAGCGTGAGCGTCCCCGCGCACGGATTGGCCTTGCTCCGGATCCTCGGGACGGATCGAGCGGCGACCGGCGGATACCTGAGCGACCAGCCTTGGACCTACATGGCGAATGAGAATGGGCCGGTCGAACGGGACATGAGCAACGGGGGATCGGGAGCCGGAGACGGCCGCGCCCTTTCCTTGAACGGTTCCCGCTATGCCAAGGGATTTGGCACCTGGGCCCCGTCCGCGATCGAGTTCCGTCCGGATGGATCGTGTTCAACGTTCACGGCGGAGGTCGGCATCGATGACGAGGCCGGGAGCCGCGGCACCGTGATTTTCCAGGTCTGGGGCGACGGACAGAAAATCTTCGACAGCGGCGTGACGACCGGGACGACGCCGACGAAAAATATCCAGGTCGACCTTTCGGGAGTCCGCAGCCTGCGGCTCGAGACCGTCGCGGTAGATGGGACGAGCTACGACAGCGGGGATTGGGCAGACGCCATCCTCGTGTGCTCCACGAGCCCGAACTTACCGCCTCAGGCGAGCTTCACCGTGAGCTCGATCTCGGTGAGACCGGGAGATCCGGTGAGTTTCGACGGCAGCTCGTCGACCGACCCGGACGGGACGATTCAGCTGTACACCTGGGACTTCGGGGATGGCTCCGCCGGATCGGGGCCGCTCGTGGGCCATTCCTTCGCCCTGGCGGGGACCTTCAACGTCGTGTTGACGGTGACCGATAATGGGGGCGCTTCCAACACCGCGACCGCGGCGGTGTCCGTGACGAGTGCGCCGCGGGCCGAGTTCTCGGCCACTCCGCGGGCCGTGCTTCCGGGCATCCCGATCCGCTTCGATGGCTCGAACTCGACGGTCCCGGGAGGGCACATCGTCCTCTATGCATGGGACTTCGCCGACGGAGCGACGGCCCAGGGAAGGGTCGTCATGCATGCGTACTCGAGCCACGGGATTTTCTCGGTCCGCCTCCTGGTGAAGGACAATTTCGACCGAACGAACGAGACCCAGGTGGCCGTCGCGATCGGAAATCGCGCCCCGACGATCACGTCGACGAGCCCGAGCGCGAACAGCGTCCTCCAGGTCGGCGAACTGGGGACGTTCACGATCGCGGCCTCGGATCCCGACGGCGACTTGCTGTCGTACTCCTGGACGATCGACGGGGTTCACGTTGGGGCCACTTCCGGATCGTACGCCTTCGCCAGCTTGGTGCCTGGAGCGTTCGCCATTCGGGTCATCGCCACGGACGGATTCGCCGCGGTGCTGTTCGAGTGGCGCGTGACCGTCGAGGGCAGCAGCCAGGCGCCGGCGCCGCCTCCGACCGCGGGCGTTCCCGAGACCGTTGCTTCCCTTGGCGTCGTCGCGTTGGGACTGCTCGTCACCCTCGTAACCCATGCGATTCGCACGCGGAAGAGACGCTGATCGCCGCGCGGTTCCCCTCCTTCCACCGGGGCCGGGGGTCGCATCAGGCCGGGAGGAGTTCGTACCCGACGCGGTCGGTCTCCTTGCCCTTCGACCGCTTCTCGAGGATGTGGACCCGGCCGATTTCGGAGGAATTTTTCAGATGCGTCCCGCCACAGGGACAGTAGTCCGCGGAGCCGACCTGAATGATCCGCAGCCTCCGGATGGAGGCCGGGATGAGGTCGAGCAACGACCGATCGCCGATCTTCGAGTCGACGACCACGCGGTCTTCCTGGAAGATGCGGACCTCGTGGGCGGCCGCGGCCGTGCGGTTGCACTCGTCCTCAATCCGTTTGAGGTCTTCCGCCGTGAAGTTCGCGGGCTGGAAGTCGACGCGCGCGTGGTCCGTGTACAATTGGTTCCCGACCGTCCGGGCTCCGTAGATCTTCCAGACGAGGCCGGACAGGATGTGCTGGGAAGTGTGATACCTCATGTGGGCGTACCGACGATCCCAATCGATCGTCCCGTGGACCCGGCCCACCGCAGGTAGGCGGTCCACATGATGCCGGATGACGCCCTTCTCCTTCGTTACCCGGAGCACCTTGGCTTCTTGACCGGACCAGGAGAGCCTCCCGGTATCGTACGGCTGGCCTCCCCCTTCCGCGTAGAAAGCGGTACGGTCGAGGATCACGAAGTCGGGACCGGTCTCCAGGACGTTTGCGTCGAACTCCCGCAGGTAGCACGGGTCCGGTTCCTGCCCGCGGCGGTCCTCCATGTACAGGACCTGCGTCTGCATCTCGCACGCGGAGACGGACCGGAAGCATAAACCGTTTGGCTCTGGGCGCCGCGAGTCGGCGTTTCCGAGTCCCGGCGTTGGCCAGGCGAGAATCGGAACGGCGACCTGAAACCGCTTCACTTTCCGAGGACCGCGCGAGCGATGACCATCCGCTGGATTTCCGATGTGCCTTCGTAAATCTCGGTCACGCGTTGGTCGCGGTACAATTTCTCGACGACGTAGTCCTTGATGAATCCGTATCCGCCGTGAATCTGGACGGCCGCGTCGACGGCGCGGTGGGCGGCCTCCGACGCGAACAATTTCGCGACGCTCGATTCGTACGTGTGACGACGGCCGAGGTCCTCCATCTGGGCCGCTCGGTAGGTCAGGAGCCGGGCGGCCTCGATCTCGGTCGCCATGTCCGCGAGCTTCCACTGGATCGCCTGGAAGTCCGCGATCTTCTGGCCGAAGGCCTCTCTCTCCTTAGCATACTTGGTCGATTCGTCGAGGGCTCGCTGCGCGATCCCGAGGGCCTGGGCGGCGATGCCGATCCGTCCTCCGTCGAGCGTCGCCATCGCGATGTTGAATCCCTTGTGGAGTTCCCCGAGCAGGTTCTCCTTCGGGATCTTCATGCCGTCGAAGCCGAGCGAGACCGTGTCGCTCGCGCGGATCCCCATCTTGTCCTCCTTCTTCAGGACCGAGAAGCCGTCCGCATCCGTCGGGATGATGAACGCGGAGATCTCGTGCTTCTGGCGTCCCGTGCGGGCGTATCCGATGACGACCTTGGCCACGGAGGCGTTCGTCGCGAAGGACTTCGTCCCGTTCAGGATCCAGTGGTCGCCTTTGAGCTCGGCCGTCGTCCGCATCGCGGCCGCATCGGATCCGCTCCCCGGCTCCGTGAGGGCGTAGGCGCCGATCCACTCCCCGCGAGCGACAGGCCGGAGGTACTTCCGTTTCTGCTCTTCCGTCCCGTACCGGAGCAAAGGCTCGCACACGAGGCCGTTGCACACCGCCGCGATGACGCCGGCGCTCGCGTCTCCCCGGGAGAGTTCCTCGATCGTGATCGCATAGCATACGGTGTCGAGGCCGGACCCTCCGTATTTCTCCGGCACGAAGACGCCGAAGAGCCCGAGCTCGCCCATCTTCTTCGCCCACGCCTGCGGGAACTCTTGGCTCTCGTCGAAGGCGCGGGACTGCGGGACGATCTCTTGCTCCGCGAACGACCGCACCGATTTGCGCGTGATCTCTTGGGCTTCGGTGGGCGCGAAATCCATGTGCGTCAACGAACGCCCTTCGTCCGGATAAATTCTCCGCGGCCGAACCTTGATGACCCGCCAGGGACTCGCGGGTGGGGTGTCGCTGCAACTCGAGCCACTGCAGACGACGGAGGCCCATGCCTATTGGCGGGTCTTCCTCTCCGGCCGCACCGACCTTCCGACCGGGGATCTCAAGATCCACTTGGACCGGTACCTGGGCCTGACTCCGGAGGAGCAACGCTCCCACTTCTCTGCGAAGAAGGACGGCCGGATCATCGGAACCCTTCGCCTCGGCCCGTCCGAGATCTCCGGATTCTCGATCGATCCGTCCTTCGCCCCCGAGACGGCGACGGTCCTCCTGAAGGCGGTGGACCTTCTTCGCGCCGGCGGAGCGACGGCGATCGTCGCGCATTTCGAGGACCGATACGAGCCCGCGTTCGTCTCGTTGGGGTTCCGCCGCGTGTTCGCCCGCATACGGATGGAGGCTCCGACCCGCAAGGCCCCGCCCCCAGAAGGCCTGACGCTGCAGCCGCCGGAGGAGGACGAGGTCCTCGGTTTGACGCAATTTTTCGTTGACGCGTACGAGGGCCATGTCGAGCAGCAGTTCGGCATGCACACCGGATCCGACGAAGAGTGGCGCGGCTACGTGGGAGGCCTGTTCAAAGGTGACTCGGGACAATATTTGCCCGATGCCTCGTATGTGGCGCTCGAAGGCGACCGGATCGTCGGCGCGATCCTCGTGACCCATTGGATGGGGATGCCGCTCGTCGCGGAACTCGGCGTCGCGAAGGACCGCCGAGGGCGCGGGGTCGGGCGGGCGCTCCTCGAAGCTGCGATGGGCAGACTCGCGGGCCGAGACGAGCCCCGCCTCGCCCTCTACGTCACGGTCGGGAACGATGCCGCGACGAACCTGTACCGCTCCCTCGGCTTCACTCAGGTCGGTGGCCAGTCCGTCACCGCGCGTCTCGAACCTTAGGGGTTTTCCCGCGTTCGACGTCGCCTCTCAAGCGGCGGGGAAGCTGACCGTGTGGCCTTCGGCCTGGCGCCGGGTCTTCGCGGGCGCGCGGATGCGGAATCCCTTCGAACGCGCGAACCGATGCATGATATCAAGGATGTACCGTCCCCCGACGCGGGCCGTCAGCACGATCATCGCTCGCAGAGGCACCGGGAGGGCCGTGAGCCGCCAGAGGTCCTTGTCAACTTCGAGGAGGATGTGCCGCCAGGCCCGGTACGCGACGTTGAACCGGGCTTCGTCGATCATCTCATCGAGGTTGTAGAACTGTTCCCCTCGGAGGACGCCGATGGGGACGAAGGTCAGCGGCGCGGTCACGAAGTGACCGTTCGGGATCTGCTCCATCCGGTCGATCAGGTCGACCGTCATCCAGGCGTCGGCCGGCGTTTCACCCGGCAGGCCCAGGATGATCGTGTACGCGGGGTACCAGTAGTTGCGGTTAAGGATCTCCGTGCCCCGTACGACCAGGTCGGGCCATTCCTCGGCGGCGAAGGGCGCCGCCTTGCGGTGCAACACCGCGCGCGAGAGGGCGGGACTGCCCGTCTCGATCCCGCTCTGGATGCCGATCCACTTCCTCGGTCCCCCGCCGACGATTTTCGTGAGGTCGGCGATGAGGCCCGGATTCGTCACCGCGGCGCTCACGGTCCCGTGGGTCGGGTAGCAGTGGGACACCCCCGGTTGCTCCATGACGAAACGGAAGAGGTCCTTCACCGCGTCCTCGTTCGGCTCCATCGTCTTCCAGTTCTCCAGCTTGTAGAGGAAGATGTCGTCCGAATGGAGCTGGATCGACGACTGGCCATCCGCCGCGTTCATCGCGATCTCGTCGCCGATGTAGTCCAGGGGGAAGTACCGCGGACGGCGGAGGGTGACCTCGCAGAACTCGCACCCGCGGCCGCAGCCCCGCATGACCTCGTTCATCCCGTGCATCGTCGGCCCGAGGATCTTCGGGATCTGATCGACCGTCGGCGCGGTCGCGTTCGTGAAGCGCATGACCGGTGGCGCGTCGCCTCCGGCGATGCGGTCGAAGATTTCGGGGACGAGGTGGTCCACCTCTCCGTGGACGATGTGGTCGATACCGAGCTCCTGCTGCATCCCTTCGCGGCAGTCGAAGTGCCATCCGCCCGGCCCTCCCAGGACGATCTTGTATTTCCGGTCCGGCCGCTGCAACCGGCCGACGAGATCGAGGAACATTGCCTTCGTGTACGGGGTCAGGACGCCCCCCATCGTGAAGGACATGCTGACGGGACCGAGTCCCAGCGGGTCCATCGAGTGGAGGCCGACGACCTCCGTGTCATCGCCGATGTACTGTTCGATGTTTCGCGGGTCCGCGATGACGACGGAATCCCGGCCGTTCGCTTGGACGAGGGAGGCCTCGATCTTCCGAAGGCCATACGGCACGCGGATGGGACGGCCTTGCGCGTCGACCTTCGGGGCGTTCGCCAGGATTCGGAAGACGAGACGCGACTGCCATTGGTCCGTTGGGATGCAGCTGAAGAACGTGGCCAGCGGGACGTTTCGATAGTCCGTCATCAGGGTAAAGTCCGCTGCGAGCACGTACTTCGCGATCGTTCTCCCTCCCCAGCGAGAGCGATTGGGGTGCGGTCGGGTTGCTGACCGTCCGTTCTTTGGCCGAGCTGAAAGAACGAGACTAATTAGATATACGTTGCGCCTCGCGGTTCCGACAATTATTCCGAAGGGGCGGCCGGCGAAAAGCATATCCGGACTCCGACACGCTCCGCCGCGCAGGTGACGGCATGGTCGAGGTCGGCGAAAGGGCACCCGATTTCACGATGTTGAGCGACGAGTCGAAACCTGTGACGTTGTCCAAGGAGACCGGCGGAGGACCGGTGATCCTCTCCTTCTACGTGTTCGACTTCACGAACACCTGCCAAGGTCAGCTGTGCGCGCTCCGCGACTCCCTCGGCGACCTTCAGGCGATGGGGGCGAAGGTGTTCGGCATCAGCACGGACAGCCATCACAGTCATCGGATCTTCAAGGAGCAGAACCGCCTCAACTATCCGCTGCTCAGCGATTGGAACCGGTCCGTCAGCAAGGCCTACGGGGTCCAATACGATCGCTTCGGGAGCTTCGGCCTGGAGGGCGTCGCCAAGCGATCCGTGTTCGTCCTCGACCGCGGCGGCGTGGTCCGATACAAGTGGGTTACCGAAGACCCGAAGGTGCCGCCGGATCCGAAAGCGGTCTTCGCGGAAGTCAAGAAGCTCGCTTCGTGAGCCCGAGTTGCGTCCGGGCCTCGTCTGCCGTCCGCACGGTCGGCGCGGCCAACGGAGGCAGGTCGGATCCGCGAGGCGAGCCGGTGTTCACTAGGACGACCTGGTCCTCCTTCGTGATCACACCGTCGTCGTAGAGGCGACGAAAGCCGGCGAAGGTCGCCGCCCCTTCGAGGCAGGTGGCGATCCCCTCGAAGACCGCGAGGTTCTGAGCCGCAACGCGCATCGCATCGTCGGAGACGGCGGTCGCGGCGCCGCGGGTCTCCCGGAGCGCCTTCAGGACGAGGCGGTCCGCGATCGTCGAGGGCACGCAAAGCCCCGCGGCCTCCGTCCTCGGTTCCGGCCACGGCGCCGCCGTTTCCTTCCCTTCTTTCCAGGCCTTCACCAGCGGCGCGCACCCCGCGGCCTGCACGACCGCGAAGCGAGGCCCCGGCCCCTCGAACCAGCCGAGGTCACGTAACTCGTGGAGCGCCTTCCACATCCCGACGATGCCGGTCCCGCCGCCGGTCGGGAACACGATCCAATCCGGCAGGCCGTGGAGGGCCTCCCAGATTTCGAAGAGGATCGTTTTCTTCCCCTCTACGCGGTACGGTTCGCGGAGCGTCGCGACGTTGAACGTCTCCGTCGTCGAAGCGAGGTCCGTCGCGATGCGACCGGCGGCCGCAATGTCTCCATCGACACGGACGAGATGGGCCCCGTGCAGGAGGGCCTCGCGGGCCGCTTCGTCGGAGCCGGCTTTCGCCAGCAAGACGATGGACCGAACGCGATGGACCGCGGCGAACAGGGCGAGGGCCGCCCCCGCGTTTCCCGCGGTGGGCGCTACGAGATGCGTGGCGCCAAGGGCGCGCGCCATCGGGACCGCGACGGCCATGCCGCGTGCCTTGAACGTCCCCGTCGGATTGCGACCTTCGTCCTTCACGTACAGCCCTTCGACCTTGATCGGCGCGACTCGACCTCCGGAGCCGAAGACCTGGAGTCGGTGGAGGGGCGTCCCGCCCTCCCCTCGGGACTGGATCTCCGAGTCCGTCAGGGGCAGAAGAGGAGCGTATCGCCAGAGATCTTTGCGCGGCGCCAATTGACCGGTGCCGAGGTCGGTCCATTCGTATCGAGCGAACAAAGGCCCGCCACAGTCACAGGTGTTAATGAGCCGCACCTCGTACCGCTTGGAACACGCGGTGCACTCGAGGAACGCGGGACGCACATGGCGGTGATGCCTCCGGAGTCCAATACGGTTTCCTCGCGATGCCTTTATGTCCGTCCCCGCGTTCGATAACGCCGATCGATACGGTCCCGCGAACGACGGACGTTGGAGCGGCGTATGATCGCATGGTCCAGGCCATGCGGGAACGAGGACGCGTCCTCGTAGCCTTCTCCGGAGGCGTCGATAGCGGCCTCGTCGCAAGGATCGCCGTCGATGCCCTTTCCCGCGATGCGCTGGCGGTCCTCGCGGACTCCGAATCGCTGTCGCGCCGGGAACTCGCGGAGGCGGTGCGCGAGGCGGAGGAGATCGGCATACCGCTCCGCACAATCCGCGTTTCCGAGCTCGCGGACGACCGGTACGTCGCGAACCCCGTCAACCGCTGCTATTTCTGTCGCAAAGGGTTGGGCTCGGCCCTGAATCCGATCGCCTCGGAATTCGGGTATCGCTCGATTGCGGACGGCGTCAACCTCTCGGACCTCGGAGAGTATCGTCCCGGCATCCAGGCAATGAACGAGGAAGGGTTCTGGCATCCGCTCGTCGAGTTCGGATTCGCGAAGGCCGATGTTCGGGAACTCGCGCGGGAGCTCGGTCTGAGCTTTCACGACAAGCCGAGCAATGCCTGCCTGTCCTCGCGGATTTCGCACGGGGAGGTGATTACCGTGGACAAGCTACACCGCGTCGAGGAGGCTGAAGAGGCGATTCGGAATCTGGGGTTCCGCGTCGTCCGCGTGAGGGCCCACGAGGGAGTCGCCCGGATCGAGGTCCCGAAGGAGGACCTGCCGCGGATGATCGAGCCGGCGACGGCGGCGAAAGTGGTCCGCGCCGTCCGGGACGCGGGATTCGTCCACGTCACGATCGACCTGTTGGGCTACCGCAGCGGCTCGATGAACGAGGGCCTCTGAGCCCTCGCGGTTCCGTCCCACTGAAGGATTAAATATTACGCCGTTATCGACTTGAATGGAATTTCGGCAAGAGGCCGGGAGCGACGCGCCGTGACCGCAGTCGGGATCATTCCGAGCCTGGTTATCGGCGTCCGGGAAGGCATCGAGGCCGCCCTCGTCATCGGCATCATCCTCGGCTATCTGGTGAAGATCCAGCGCGTCGGCCTGAAACGGTACGTCTACAGCGGCACGATCGCCGCCTTCCTCGTGAGCGCGGGGGTCGCCGGCGCCCTCATCGCCCTCACCTGGGAGTTTCAGGGTGTCGCGCAGCAGCTGTTCGAGGGCATCACGATGCTCGTGGCCGTCGCCGTCTTGACCTCGATGGTCCTCTGGATGATCCAGGCCGCGCGAAGCATCAAGGTCCACGTCCAGGAGCGGATCGACGCCGTGCTGCGGCAGAGCGAGGTCTTCGGGCTCGGGCTCCTCTCTTTCGTCATCGTCCTCCGGGAGGGCGTCGAGACGGCCCTCTTCGTCTTCGGGGCCGGGGCTCTGACGAGTCCGTTCGAGGCGGTCCTCGGCGTCGGCCTCGGGCTCCTCATCGCCGGAGTGATCGGCGTCGGGATCATTCGAGTCTCCTGGCGGCTGAACCTGCGGCGGTTCTTCCAGGTGACCGGCGTGTTCCTCGTCATCGTGGCCGCCGGCCTGTTCTCGAACGCGGTCCTGGAACTTCGAGAGGCTCTCGGATGGCAACTGTTGCCCGTCTACAACCTCACCGCCATCTTCCCTGCGAACGAGACGAACACCGCCGGCTACCTCCTCCGCGGGATCATCGGCTACAGCGACGCCCCCACGCTCGTGGAGGTCGCCGCCTACTTCGGGTACTGGATCGTGGTGATCCTCGCCTACCTCGGAATCCGGACGGGGAAAATCACGATCGTGACCGCGCCGCTTCGGAGGGCCTGGGACGCGATGCTCGGCCGGCGGGTGTCCGCGGGCGCCGAGGCCGAATAGAAGAGCGCGGATCGTCCTCGAGTCCGCTGGATTCCGGAGGGTCGAGGCCCTACGGGGAAATCTTGATCACTTTCGTCGGGCAGGCCGTCTCGCAGGCCATGCAGTCGATGCAGTCCGATTCCCGGATCATGTCGGACTTGTCGCACCGGTACGTCTGCCACTCACCGCTCCCTTTCTCGACGATCTTGTCGTTGCCCGTCCCCTTCTTGCCCGGGGCCAGGAGCCACTCGAACACGTCGACGGGGCAGACATCCATGCAGACCCCGTCTGCCACGCAGCCATCGAAGTCGACCGCGACGTGGGTGCCGTGGACGCCGAGGCGCGTGGGATAGGGGTTCCCATCCGCGTCCAACCGCTCCTTGCCCTCCGCGAAGACCTTGTGGCCAAGGTGCTCGCCCGTCTCCGGATATTCGTCCGGCTTGTTCATGAAGTCCGGGTCGATCGGCTTGGCTGCAAAGTCCACTTCTCGCGACATTCGGTCGCCTCCAAGGAGCTCTAGCCCGGCCCACTTCAGGGCCGGGCATTTGCTTGTATACCCCTCCCCTTTTTGACCTTTCCGGTTTTATTTCGTCGTCTCTCCAGGGATGCGCGGTCCTCCGGTTCCCCGGACCGAAAAAACTCGAAACGTATTTCGCTGGCGCGCGCGGTCCCGCCTCCGTGGGAAAGAGCCGGGGCACACGGACCCGCGCGGTCCACGGTCCGCGTCGCCGAAAGCCCGGTCCCCTCGTGACCCCGATTTTTGCGAGCTCCACATGGGCCCTGGCGTCGGCCCGGGAGGGCGCGGACTTCGCGGTCGAGACCGCGCCGCCGGCGTACTACACGCGGTGGGGCAATCCGACGGTGCGGGAACTCGAGGACGCGCTCGCGGACCTCGAGGGAGGCGCCCGTGCGCTGGCGACCGGATCGGGGATGGGCGCGATTGCGTCCGCGATCCTCACCTCCGTCGACCGCGGCGATCACGTCGTCGCCGGCTCGAGCCTCTATACCGCTACGACGGAGATCTTCACGCGACTGCTCCCGCGCTTCGGGATCGAAACGACCTTCGTGGATCCGCGCCGACGCGGGGCGTGGAAAGAGTCGGTCCGTCCCGACACCCGTTTGGTCTACGTTGAGACCCCGGCGAATCCGACGATGATGATCACGGACCTCTCCGAGGCCGTGTCGGCGGCCAAGTCCGTGGGCGCCACCACCCTCGCCGACAACACCTTCGCTTCTCCGGTGAACCAGCGGCCGATCGAGTTCGGGGTCGACGGCGTGCTGCACAGCGCGACAAAATACCTCGGGGGCCACAGCGACGTGGTCGCGGGAGCCGTCATCACAGCGAAGCGAAGTCTGTTCGATCGCATTTGGTTCGTGTACAAGATGCTCGGGCCGGCCCTCGGTCCGTTCGAGGCGTTCCTCGTCCGCCGGGGACTCAAAACGCTCCCCCTCCGGATGGAGGTTCAGTCGAGGACCGCGCAGTCGCTCGCCGAGTTCCTGGAGGACCGTCGAGGGGTCCGCGTGGTCCACTATCCGGGACTTCGGTCGTTTCCCCAACACGCTCTGGCGCGCAAGCAGATGGACGGTTTTGGGGCGATGCTCTCGTTTGAACTGAACGGAGGCTATCGAGCCGGGAGGCGGTTCGTCGAATCCGTGGACGTCGCCACCCTCGCCGTGAGCCTCGGAGGCACGGAGACCCTCGTCCAACATGCGGCCTCGATGACGCACGGGCCCCTGACCGACCAGGAGCGGCGGGTCAGCGGGATCACGGAGGGCCTCGTTCGAGTAAGCGTCGGCCTCGAGGACGCGGACGACTTGATCGAAGACTTCGATCGCGCGATTCGCGCGGCATGACGGTAGCGCCGGCGGTTCGCCAGCCCGCGCGCGGTCTCAGAGGGTGACGCCAAGCTGCTGCGCGAGGGCGCGGAGTTCTGCTTCCTTGTCGCGGAGCTTCTGCTCGCGGTCGAGGAGCTCCATCGCCTTCTTCTGGATGATCTTCACGCGGTTCTCGACGTCCTTCTTCCACTCGTCCATCGAGGCCGATGATGGGCCGGCACCTTTCTCGAGTTCCGCGAGCCGCGCTTTGAGCTTGTCAACCTCGGCCTGCAACTTCGTGGCCTTCGCGGTGGATTCACTCTGATCGGACTCCAACGATCGTTCCTTCCCTTCGAGGACCTCGGCCCGGGCGTCTAGCCCTTTCTCCATCTCCTCGATCCGAACGTCACGTTCCCGGAGCTTCTCCTCCCGATCAAGGACCTCGAGCGCCTTCTTCTGGAGGAACCGGAGGTTCTTCGAGACTTCGGCCTGCATGGCGTCGGCCTGGATGCGGAGCCGTTCCGCATCGCTCCGCGCGGCGCTCGCGCTCCGGAGGTCATCGTCGATACGGCCTCGCGCGAGTTCCGCTTCATGACGGGACTTCTCGAGATTCCGAAGCCCTTCCGAGAGCACCGCGTCGCGGGCCGCGAGGTCGGCCTCGCGCGTGGCCAGCTCGGACTGGAACGCGGCGGACTGCTCGGTCCGGGCGCGCAGGTCCCGATCCTTCTTTCCGAGGTCCTCCATGAGATTGTTCGCTCGCTGCAATTCCGTCGCGACGGTCCGCTCCTTCGTCGCCACTTCCTCGAGCTTCGATTCGAGGTCCGCCGATTGCCCCTCAAGGCCTTTCTGGCGGGCCGCGAGCTGCTCGGAGAGGGTTCCCAGTCGCGTGGCTTCCTGGTCCAGGGATCCCTTCCGTGTCCGCGCATCCGCCGAGGCTTGGGCGGTCTCCTTTTCGGCGACGGCGAGCCTCGCCAGACGCGCCTCGAGGTCTCGGATCGCCGCTTGGACCTCGGCCTCCTTTGCGGCAAGCTCCCGAGATTTTTCTTGCAGCTGGCTGAGTTGGGCCTGGGCGGTGCGCTCCGCCTTGTCGGCCTCCGAGCGGCGTCGCTCGAGGGCGGCCTGTTGCGTGGCGAGATCGTTCGACTGCCGCTTCGCGGTCTTCTCGGCCTCCTCCGCGAGGAGCGCGCGTCGTTGGGAATCGTTGATGAGTCGTTCGGCTTGCTGGGCCTGGACGGCCGTCGCGTCTCTCGTCGCCTCGAGTTGCTTCAGTTCTTCCGCGCGCTTCGTTGACCACCCGGAGCGTTCGGACTCGAACGACTGCCGCATCCGGAGAAGTTCATCTTCCTTGGCCTTGAGTTCGGCCAGGCGCGCCTCGGACCTCTTCCAGGAGGCCTCCGCCTCCGCCGCCCTCGCGGTGTGGGCCTTCGCCTGGGCATCCAGCTTCGATCGCTCAAGGTCGAGTTGGGTTGTCCCCGCCCGGACGGCCCTCTCCCGGCCTTCGATCTCTTCCGAGCGTTTGGTGAGTTCAACCGTCCGCGACTCCGACATCGCATTGAGTTGGGCTTGCGCCGATCGGAGGGTCGTCTGCTGATTCTCCCACTGCTTGCGCTTTTCCATCTCCTCGGTGTGGAATTTCTTGACGGCCTCGTCGATCTGACTGTCCCGCGAGTTCAGGTCTTGCTCTCGGCGAACGAGCGCCATCGCCTGTGCGGACAGCTCGGTCAACTTCGACTCTGCTTGGTTTTCCTTGGTTTCCAATTCCCTCGTCCGGGTCTCCAGATCTTCCGCCTCGGAGCGCAGGTCCGCTTCCTGAGCGGCGACGGCCTTCTCGCGGATTGCCAGCTCCTTCGCCTTGGCCCCGAGCGTGTCCTGGAGCGTCGCCGCGTCGCGTTCCACCCGATCGCGTTCCGCGCGGAGTTCGGCCTCCTTGATCGCAAGGGACTGACCGATCGCTTCCGCCTCCGTCCGCACGTGCGTCGACTCCGTCTCGTATCGGTCTTTCAGTTGGGCAAGCTCCAGCTGATAGGCCTCGAGCTGCCTCCCTGTCTCCTGGACCGCAGCGCGCTCTTGCTCCAGCCGGCTCTCGTTCGCTCGGAGGGATTCCTCGGTCGCGACAATGCGTCGCTCCCGATCCGAGAAATCGCGCGCCTTGGCCTCGAGGGTTTGGGCGTTCCCCTGAAGCTCGGTATCGATCTCATGGAACCGTTGCGTCTGGGCCGTCCGCTCCCGCTCGAGCTCGGTCCTCTTCGCCGTCAGGTCGGCTTCGAGGGCATTCAGCGACTCGGTCCGCGTCGACAGTTCGAGCGCATGGCGCCCGCTTTCCTCCTTGAAAGCCCGTTCCTTTGAATCGATTTCGAGAGCTCGCTGCTCCAACTCGGCCTTCAGATGATCGGCCTCCGCCTTCCGAAGCGTTGCGGACTGGGAGGCCTCCTCGACCGCCTTCTCGCGCCGCCCCAGCTCCTCCTCGGTCCTCGTGAAGCGCTCGTCTTCCTGGCGGATCTTTTCCTCTTGGTCTTTGACCTCGATCTCCCGTCGTTCGAGGCGCATGATCCGGACCGCCCACGACTCCCGTTGCGAGGAGCTTTCCTGTTCAAACGTCTCACGCTGCTCCCTGAGCATCGCTTGCTGGGATTCCAAAGTGGTCTGCCAGGTCCGGAGTTCTTCCGCGCGCTTGGCCTCGGTCTCCCGGAGACCCGCGGCCTTGCCGTCCAACTCCTGCGCGAGGTTCGTCAAGCTCGCGTTTCGGGACTCGACTTCCGCTCGCCCCTTCGCTAGCTTTTCGTTCTCGATTTCCAGGGTCTCCTCGCGGGCCGCCAGGTCCGTAAGTCGACGCGCGTTATCCTCCGCCTGAGCGCGGACGGCGTCTTCTTTGTCCTGCACCGACTGTTCCCGCGCCTCCACTTCGATTTCTCGTGCCAAGAGGGCCTGATTTTTCTCAGTCCTCGCGGCGTCGAATGCCTCTTTGTCCTGCGCGATCCGGAGCTGTCCCTCTCCGATTTCCTTGGCCTGTGCGTCCAGGTCATTCCCCCGGCGACGCAGCTCCTCCTCATAATGGGCCGTCAGGTCCTGGAACTCCCGGCGATCGGAATCGAAGGCCGCCCGGGCCTCCTGGAGGACGACACGGTCCTCATTCAATGCCGTCTCGCGGTCCTCGAGATCGCGCGTTCGAGCGGACAATTCCTGGTGTGTGGCCTCCGCCCGTGCGGTCGCCTGGCTTGCTTTCTCTTCCGCTTCCCGGACCTGGGCCTCGCGGGACTCGAGTTCCGCCTCGAGCGGGGCCACGCGCCCCTCCCTCGTGTTCAATTCCTCCCCCTTGGCTGCGGCGGCGGCCTCCGCCGCTTCAGCGCTGGCCACGCGCTCGTCGACCGATCGCTTGAACTGTAGCAGATCTTTCTGATCGATCTCGAATTGCTCTCGGCCGTGGGCGAGATCTTCGAGATCCTTGCGGACGACGGCCCGGCGATCTTCCAAGTCCTTCCGTTCCCCGCGGATCGCCTCGACTTCCTGGGCCAGGCGCTCCTTCTCGGCGCGGAGGCGGTCCTCTTCCGGCGCGAGGTCTCGCTCGCGCTCGTTCAATCGTTCCTCCACCGTCCGGACGGAAGTCTCGCGCTCGGTGACGGCCCTGGACTTCGTGGAGAGTTCCGCTTCGCGGGCCTCGACCTGGGCCTTTCCGGCATCCAACTCTCCCCGCGCGGCTTCGTTCTTCTTCGCGAGGTCCTCCAACGCGCCGCGTTCCTGCGCGACCTCGAGTTCGCGTCGGCGTAGGTCCTCCTCCTTCGCGGCGAGGGCGGCCCGATCCAACTCGATCTGCGATCGCGCTTCGTCCGCCTGCTTCTGAATCGCGTCCAGCTCGACCCCTCGCGTCTCGATCCCGACCCCTCGCTCGTCGAGTTCCTTCGATCGCGCTTCGAGTCGGCCCTCTTCTTGGCGGGTCTCTTCCAAGCGCTGCTTGATCGCGTCCTCGAACTTGTCCTGGACTTGGACGAGCATCTCCCGCGCGAACTCGACCTGTTCCGGGCTCACGGGACCGTAGGCGAGGAGGGCGACCGCGAGGGCATCTCCGCGAACCGTCTGCCCATGGTACTTCTGAATCTTGATCGGCTTGTCGACCGCGTCGAGGATGCCGGCCTCGACGACTTGCCCATAGGTAACTTGGCACGCCGGGTCCAACGTGAATTCCCGGAGCATCTTGCCCCGTTCGTCCACGAGGAAGGCCTTCGCGGGCCGCCAACGCTGCCGCTGGGCGAACATCCCGATCATCACAAGGACTCCAATCGGGGGGATGGCAAGCACGTAAGGCGTCTGCCAGCCGTGTTGTCAACTTCGATTGGCGAGACGAGGGTGGTGTTCGTGAGCGTGCGGTTGTTTTCGACGGTGGCGCGAAGACTCCCTCCGATGAAATTGAGGCCGGAGGTGTTCCACAGGAACGCCCCGTTCGGGATGACCGACGAGCCGATTGGCCTCCATCCCGATCCATCGTTGTATTCAAACGTGACTTGAACTGCGCCTGTCGAATTGGCGTATCGAATCGGGACGATCCCTGTCACATGGGCGTTCAACGCGGGAGCCGAGATGCCGATCCACGGTCGCACGCCGAGGAACGTGAGGCGGATTTCGCTCAACGTTGGCGTGACGGTGGGATCCACCGTTGTCAGAGTTGCGCGGAACCGAATCCGACCCGTTGCGACGCTTTCGCTCAGGAGAGAGGCCGGAGGGGAGACCGAGTGCCAGCTCCCGCCTCCGTCGAGGGAGTATTCGTAGGCGGTCGTCTGTCCGTTCAGTGTTTGGACCACGCTGACGTTCCGCCACTCGGAAATGTCCGAAGTGACGAGGTCCCGCGTCTCCACCGTCCCCGCGGTCCTTCGGGCTGTCCACGAGACATTCACGTCTCCGACGACGGGCGTGTGATCCGGGGAGGTGACCGCGAACGAGAGACGGAACTCAAAGTACCGCGAACTTCCGCTCAGGCCGGACCCCGCGGGATTCGCGTATGGGGCAGACCAGTTCGTCCAGGTGGCATCCGCCGGAGTGACGTTCCCGGTCCGCGTCGAGACGGCTACCGTCGCATCGGGCCCCTGGCTGACTCGAATGTAGTCCACGTCGACCGCGAGGGGAACCCCCGAAGTGCCATCGGCGGTGAAGAAGGCAAGCCGGATCGCGTACGGATATTCGTCCGTTGGCGAGTAAGTATCTCGGAGAACCCAGGCGATTCCGTTGTCGCTTGTCCATGCCTGGAAGGTGTTCCCCGTGCGCACGAGGCGAGACCAAGCCGGGATCGGGTTCGCGTTCGCGACGTCGACCCTGGTCGTGGTCGCTGCATCCGCCGTCGCGCGGATCTGCCATCGGACGGTGCCACTTGCCGAATCATACCGCTTCTGGACGCCGTACCAGTTCCACGTGTCGAGGAGCGCCATGAGCCCTGCTTTCTGCCCGCCCGCCGTCGGGTTCGTCGAGAACTTCATCGTCGCGTTGAAGTCTCCGACGATTCGTCCCCAGAGTACGTTGCCGGTGAACGTCGCCCCACCGATGTCCGCGCCGGTGGTCGAAACGACATGGAGGTGGCCGGGCGTCGTCGCTCCGACGTCCTGCGCGGCCGGTGGGTTGATCCAAGTCCACTTCGGGTCTAGCGATCCGCCGTTGAACTCGTCGGCGACGAGCGACCGCGCGGAGGCGTTCCACGAGATCGACTGCCATTGCGCCATCGTTCCCGGTCCGCCGACTTTCGACACATACACCCCGGCCGCGCCCAGGATTCGGTACGAGAGATCGAGGCGCGGGCGCCGAGTGGCATCGACGGCATAATCGCTCGAGAAGAACGTCTTGTCCGCGTTGGCGCCGGTGCTGATCGCCGCGAGCATGAGACCGTTATTGGGAAGTCGGCCCCGATACCAGAGGTCAACGAGTTGCGTGACGTTCCACGAACGCCAGCCCGCGGTGTTGTCCAGAGACACCTGTCCGATGACATGGACGTTGATGTCCCCGCCCGCCGTCCCCCACGGCGTCCCGGTCATCCGGTTGTTCCAGGTGGCTTGTGCTTCATTCCAGGAAGACGTCACCTGGACCGCGTATCCGGTGAAGGTCGCGCCAACCCCCGCGCTCTGATAGAGGTTGAGGGTCGCGCCGTCGATGACCGCGCCTGCGGGGATCGACGAGAGGTCGAATCGGAGGATGGGACGAGATTGCGGGTTGAACCCGTCCAAGATCAGGGTCGTGTCGGACCCATGGTTCATGTTCACATTCTGCTGGTCCAGCCACGTATCCTCGCCGACGGCCGGGGCCGGTTGCAGGCTGAGAAGGGTGGACGGGCCCGAGGTTGCCGCGAGCGTGACGTTGCCGGGCGAGCGGGCGAGGTCCACGTTCGTCACGTTGTCCGGCGCCGCGAAGTCCGCCGCGGTCGTGCTGTTCCACCAGGTCACATACCGTTCAAGGGCCGCGGTCGCCCCGGAGATCTCGGTATTGGCCATCGCATAGTCGGACGGCGTTGTGAAGTTCCAGACCGCCGTCGATGTGCCGTCGCCGTTGTCCATCGTCGTCGGATCCGCGTGGGCGGGCGGGACCGCGAGACTCGACAACGCTCCCAGGAGGAGAATGCCGATCGTGGCGATGAGCGCG
>Ga0209056_10001491_pt1 | contig 25849 bp, 27 predicted proteins | sample GraSoiAngelo_114_FD_185876 | JGI IMG/M metagenome (GOLD analysis project Ga0209056, IMG submission 185876) | Grasslands soil microbial communities from the Angelo Coastal Reserve, California, USA - 14_0903_13_40cm (SPAdes) (version 2) | ecosystem: Environmental > Terrestrial > Soil > Grasslands... | reverse complement strand
TCCGCGCTCTTCTTCCTGGCGATGGCCCCCAGCGACGCCTTCATCGCGCGGGTCCGTCGTTACTGGTGGGGCTTCTACCCGGATTACGAGTGGCTGAGCATCCCGTTCCTGCTGTTCTTCTTCGGCATGCTGGCTGCGAGCCTCAGGCACTTCTGGATCGAGTATCACAAGGCTCCGCCCGGAACCCACAAGCTGCGAACGAAATCCCTCCTCGTCGCCTTTGCGATCGCCTATATCGGCTCGATCGATTACGTGGCCGCCTTTCAAATTGCGCTCTACCCCTTCGGCTATCTCCCGATCCTTGGCTTCATCGCGATGACCGCCAGAGCCATCCACCGGCACCGGCTGGTCGATGTCACCCCCGCCTACGCCGCGAGAGGGATCATCGAGGCCATGGCCGACGCGCTGCTTGTTCTGGATCGAGACGGCATGGTGCGCGTCGTCAATCCTGCGGCCTGCCAACTATTCGGGAGTTCGGAAAGGCAGTTGCTGGGCCAGCCTATTGAAGCCTTGACCAGCGCCATCTCGCCCACGGGAAGGCTCGGTGAGCTGATCCGCAGCGGCTCCCTCCGGGACCATGAGGTCACCCTCGGCACAGGAGAACAGGTGGCAATTCTCAGCGTCTCTTCTTTTCTCATGCACGACGAGGGCGATGAGCTGGCCGCCGTGGTGGTGATCGCGAGGAATGTCACCCGGCACAAGAAGGCGGAAGAGCAGGTAAGTCGCCAGAGGGAGTGGCAGGCTGCGCTCTACGAAATCAACGGGGCGATCACGTCGACGATGGATGTGAGGTCCGTGCTCAACCTCCTGGTGGACAAAATAGACCACCTCCTCCCGTATAGTGCCGCCGTACGGGTCCAGCTCTTCAACATAGCAACCGGGACGTTGGAGGGTTTCGCCTCCCGGAATATCGACGAGTCGGACTGGGTCGGGGATCGCTGGGGGTCGAGACGGAGTCTCGCCCAGGTGGTCTTCGAGAGCAAGGCGCCTCTTCTGATCGCCGATGTCCAGAGCAATCCCGGCATCGAGAACCAGGACTTCTACAGAAGACACGGCCTCGTCTCCTACCTTGGCGTGCCATTGATCGCGAAGGAAGAGGTTCTTGGCGTCCTCTCCTTCTACACAACCGAGCGATACCGACTGACCAGCGAAGAAGTGGAGTTCTTGACTACGCTGGTAGGCCAGGCGGCGATCGCCATCCACGACGCTCAGCTCGCCGAGCAGATCCAGCGTCAGTCGACAGGGTTCGAAGACACAAAGAAGCCCGTGAAGGACAACGTCGTGACTCTCCCACGAAGCGCGACCCGAAGTTTCCCCGCATGACCAGTTAGATACCGCATCGCGGATGGTAGCCAGCCGCTTGGCGAGAAGGGGCCTCTCAAGCACGGCGTGCCGCCGCGCGGAGCCACGAGTACGAGACGACCGAGCCGAGGGCGGGCCGCAGTGGCGCCGGGGACAGACGCCGCCTTCTCGCTAGCGCGTCCCCTCGACGACCGCACGCCTGGCGTGCGAGAGGCGTTCCGCCGGCAGGTTCGAGTAGACGGCCGTGCCATCCCGGGCCTCGTAGTGGTAGAGGGCGGCTCGCTCGGCGTCGGGCTCGGCGGATGCGACACTCTCGGCGCTGACCCGCAGCCGCGCCAGGGCGACTGACCGCAGCACGCGCTGGACATAGGCGCGAGTCTCCGCATACGGCGGGATACCGCCGTACCGCCCGACCGCATCCACGCCCGCGTTGTAGGCCGCGAGCGCGAGCGCCAGGTTGCCGCCGTAGAGGTCGACCAGATATCGCAGGTGTCGGACCCCGCCCTCGACGTTCTGGCGCACGTCGAAGACGTTGCGGACGCCAAGCCGTGCGGCCGTCGCCGGCATGAGCTGCATCAGCCCACGCGCGCCCTTACGGGAGACCGCGCGCGCCTCGAAGTTTGACTCCACCAGGATGACCGACTCGATCAGCTCGGGCGCGAGCGCGTGACGCGTTGCTGCCGCGCGGATCAGGTCGCGATACGGGCCTGCGGTTCGCGCGGGGACGGGGTCATTCGGTGGAGACGGGGGTTTCGCCACGACAGGCTGCGGCGGCTTGACGTTCCTGACATAGAGCACACCGTCACGCTCCTCTATGCGAATCTCGGCGGCAGCCGCCGAGTGCACCGAGAGGATCGCGGTGATGACGAGGCCGGTTCGCCGTATCAAAGGTCACGTCCCATGCTGGTCGAAAAATCGGGGGCGCCGATCACGCGTCGGCCCCCCCCGAAGGGCTACTTCGAGAGCTTGAAGTTGCGCGCGCTGAGTCAAGCCCGCCTTGTCCCGATCAGTGTCACCTCGTGTGTGGAACCACGATGTTGCCACCCGTCAAGCCCTGGGCGTTGGTAGGACCGTCTGGCGAGATAGACAGAGCGCCGACCAAACTCCCGCCTCCATCTTTAACCTGAAGCCAGAAGCGGTCGAACCCTGTTCCGGGTTGGTTCCGATCTTCGACATAGACGATGAAGGAGTAGTTGCCCACTGGATCAGCCCAGCCGGGCTGGAGATAAGTAGCCTTGCCGGTGAAGGATGCCCAGCCCGTGGGCACATTGGGATCCTGACCTTGACCGATGGAGAGCCCACCCACGGAATTGCTCTTCACCCGGTAGATGCTTCCGTCAGGGAGGTGACGGATCAGCAGGAGACTGCCCTGAACATTCGTCAAGTTCTTGTTGTACTTCATGGTGTATCCGAAATTCGTCTTATCTCCCGTCCCAGGCCACGCGATCGTGCCGCCACCTGTTGTGAAGCCCAGGCTCGGGTCGTATACGGTGACCACATCCTCCCAGAAACCCTTGTAGTAGTTGCCGGTCACGCTAGCCACCACCGAATACGTGTTCACCGCAACAGCGTTGAAGTTGCAGGTGAAGGTCTTCGTCGAGGAGCTGACGGAGGAAGTGCAGGACGTTGGGGTGGGAGGCGCTCCTGGACCAACTGGCGTCAGCGTGATCGACACGTCCGCCTTGTTGATGTCACCGGGCATGGCGAGCCCGCCTCCATTCGGCTCAGGGCTAGTCTCAGCTACTGCAACACTGATGCTGAATGGACCACTCGAGCCACCTGGGCTCAACACCGGGGCCGCCTCCGGGTTGCCGGCGCCATACGTGACAGTTGCATCCTCCGTCGTCACGGTGAGCGACTGCGTAGCGGATACGGGGCTGTCCTGGAAATTCGTGCTCGTGCTGGTGAACTTGGCTGAGACCGGATAGTTGCTCGCACTCGCACCCAACAGAACCTGTGGCGACAGTGTCGCGACGCCACTGGTGTTGATGGGAGAGGAACCCTGAGAGGTTCCGTTCATGAAGAACTCGACCGAACCCGTTAGGCCGCTGAGAGACGCCGCGCTAACCGTGGCGCTCAGATTGACTTTGTCACTGTACTGCACCGCCCCCGGCGCACTGACCGCCGTTGTCGTCGGCGCCTTCGCAATCGTGACGTCCTGCTGCGCCGAAGCGGCGAGGTAGTTGGTCGTCACCGCGCCGCTCGCCTGGACCTTACACGTCCCCGCCCCACTCGAGCTGAACGTCGCCCCGCTCACCAGCGCGCATGGCCCGCTCACCACACTGTAGGTCAGCCCCGCGCTGTCCGTGTTCGTCGTGGTCGCGCTCACCGTGAAGTTCCCGCCCAGATACGTCGGCGTCGGCGCCGCCCCAAACGTCACCGTCGGCTGCGCCTTCGCGATCGTCACCGTCTGCTGCGCCGAGCTGGCCAGGTAGTTCGTCGTCGCCGCGCTGTCAGCTTTCACCCCGCAGCTCCCCGCCCCACTCGAACTGAACGTCGCCCCGCTCACCAGCGCGCACGGCCCACTCACCCGGCTGTAGGTGATCGCGCCCCCCGAGTCGTTCGTCGCGCTGACTATGAAGTTGCCGCCCAGATACGTCGGCGTCGGCGCCGTCCCAAACGTCGTCGTCGACGCGGCCTTGGCAATCGTCACATCCTGCGTGGCCGACGCCGCCAGGAAGTTCGCCGTCGCAGCGCCGCTCGCCTGGACCTTACACGTCCCCGCCCCACTCGAGCTGAACGTCGCCCCGCTCACCAGCGCGCATGGCCCGCTCACCACACTGTAGGTCAGCCCCGCGCTGTCCGTGTTCGTCGTGGTCGCGCTCACCGTGAAGTTCCCGCCCAGATACGTCGGCGTCGGCGCCGCCCCAAACGTCACCGTCGGCTGCGCCTTCGCGATCGTCACCGTCTGCTGCGCCGAGCTGGCCAGGTAGTTCGTCGTCGCCGCGCTGTCAGCTTTCACCCCGCAGCTCCCCGCCCCACTCGAACTGAACGTCGCCCCGCTCACCAGCGCGCACGGCCCACTCACCCGGCTGTAGGTGATCGCGCCCCCCGAGTCGTTCGTCGCGCTGACTATGAAGTTGCCGCCCAGATACGTCGGCGTCGGCGCCGTCCCAAACGTCGTCGTCGACGCGGCCTGCGCGTTGACATTTTGTATCAAGTTCGGCGACGTGCTCACGGCGAAGAAAGTGGGACTCCCCGTCCCGCCGTAGTCAGCCTTGATCGTATGCGTACCGGCAGTGCTGAACGTGACAGGGAACGTCGCCTTCCCAGAATTGTCTAGTGGCGTGGGCCCCCCAAGAACGGTAGCTCCTTCCTTCAGTGTGACGCTGCCGTCCGTGACCTTGTTGGGGTTCATGCCATCAGTTCGGGTGACCGTTGCCGTGAACGTCACCGCTGCGCCCACCGTCGACGGGTTGGGGTTCGACGTCAGGGCCGTCGACGTGCCGATCTTCACCGTCTCCTGCTGGATCGCCGAGGTGAGCCCGGTCGACGCCGCTGTAATCGTCGGCGTCCCCTCCTTCGTGTCCTTGTACAAGAAGCTCGCGGTATGAGGGCCGTTTGTGGACGTATTGGTGAGAGTAACGGTCGTGACCGTGTTTGCTCCAGCGGCATCGTAGAAAGTGGCAGTGCCGGTCGAATTCGAAGACAGCGAGACGGTCGTACCCGAGATACTGCAATTGTTATTGCCGCTCCGCTGCGCCTCGACCGTGATGACGACGGAAAGCTGGCCCGTGAGGATGGTCTGCGCCGCGGTGGTGAACGCCAGTGAGTTACATGCCGCCGCCGCCACGTACGGCCCGACGAACGGCCCGCCGGCGCCGACCGGCGCGGCGCCCGCCGGCTGAATGAAGTCGATGCCCGTGTCGGCCAGGGCGCGCGCCATGTTGATGCGCCCGTTGCCGGTCTGGTCCTGGGTGCCGGCAGGGTCGGCCATGCGCGCAAGCCGGCCGACGATGACGCCGTTGGTCAGCGTCGGATCGACCGCGCGCATGAAGGCGGCGGCGCCCGCGACGATCGCCGCAGACGCCGAGGTGCCGCTGATGACGGTGTAGGCGTCGCCAATCGTCGTCGTCTGGATATCCGTGCCCGGCGCGGCGATGAAGGTGCTCGGTCCGGAGTTGCTGAAGGGCACCAGGCTGTCGTTGGGATCGGTCGCCGCGACGCCCATGACGCCGCGGTCCCCGGCGGGGAAGGTCGGCGTGCTGACGCCGTCGTTGCCGGTGGCGGCCACGAGGACGACGTTCCTCGACCATGCATAGTCGAGGGCGTCCTGGAGGTTCTGACTGAAACCGGGGTTGCTGAAGGCCATCACGATGACGTCAGCGCCATGATCCGCGGCCCAGATGACCCCGGCAATGACGTCGCTGTCTTGCCCGAGCCCGTTCACGTCGAGGACCGTCACGGGCATGATCCGCACACCCGCATAGGCGACGCCGGCAATCCCCTCGGCCGACGTGGTGTTCGTCCGCGCCGCCGCGATGCCGGCCACCCATGTGCCGTGGCCGCTCGGATCCGTCGTCCCCAACGAGCCGTCGAGAATCGACGTGCCGGAGATCACGTTCCCGGCCAGATCGGGATGCTGGGCGTCAACGCCGGTATCGAGAATCGCCACGATCGCCGAGCCCGTCGGCGTGACAGTGCCGAAGACCTGATCCCAGCCGATCTTCGGCAGTGACCACTGATGATTGAGATAGAGGGGATCCGTCGGGAAGGCCTGAGATTGACGTGTCTTGTTCTCTTCAGCGTTGACGACCTGGGGATCGGCCTGGTAGTTGGCCAGGACCTGGGGGAGATCGGCCGGCGCGACCTGGATGACGTGCAGCCGGAGCGCCGGGATCGAGGAGATTTCCACGCCGCCGTTGCGCGCAATGACGTCAGCCTGCTCCTGCGCGCTGAGCCCGTCGACGAGCTTGACCAGCAATGACGATGTCGAGGACGGAGTCTGGGCCGCGCTCAGCGTCGGAATCAGCAGGGCGCACGCGATCGTGAGGAGGGCCGTGACGACAATAGCGCGCTTCAGCAACATAAACGCTCTCCTTCAGGGAATGGAGTGTCGATCGCTGGAATTGGCCAACGGACTCGTAACCAACGAGCCACGCAAGAGAGCGCAAGCCTCGTGCCATAGCCGAGGGGCGAAGGGCCCAAAGTGAAAAATTCTGCGTATGTGGGGGACTTGTTACGTAAATGCCCCCCTAGCCCACGCGAGCGCGCCTACCGGAAATGCACGGAGATCGGGATCGCACTGCGAGGCCGGTATGTAGTCCGGGACTCACTAGGAAAACTTTTTCACACGATCGAATCAAAAGCCGAGCGCTCCGTTCTGGACCAGGACCACGGCGAGCCAGGCGAGCTGGCCCCCAACGAACACCGCGAGCCCCTCGACGCGCCCCGCCCGCACGTGCGCCCGGTAATGGAACAGAGCGCCGAGCAGCGCGACCGGCGCGAAGAGTGCGCCGTGGTAGGTGGAGAGCACGCCGTAGCGCAGGAGGAGGCCGCCCGCGAAGCTCCAGAGGACCCACGCGCCGAGCCAAGCGGAGACGACCGAAACGAAGATCGAGGCGCGCGAACCGGGTCGGCCGAAGAAGCGCGCGGCGGCAGCGACGGCGATGCCGAGAAACAGGAGCGCGGCGATGGTCGCGAGCGCCCAGCGCGTCAAGCAGCGGAGTGTAGCCGGCCCACTCGGAGGTTGTCAATCGCAACAGATTGACCCTTCAGGCGATTTCACCCTAAAATCGCTAGATGACACCCGCCCGCACCCGGCATGTCCCGTCCCTTCGCAGCATGACGGGATTCGGTCGGGCGGAGGTCAGCGCCGGGCCGATCGCAATCACTGTGGAAGCGCGGTCCCTCAACCACCGACACCTCGACGTGACCTTCCGGCTCCCACGCGCCCTCGCCGGCCTCGAGATGGACGCACGTCGTGTGGTGCAGGCGCGTCTCGAGCGCGGGCACGTGGAGATCGCCGTCCAGCTCTCCCCCGCCGCGGGCGCCTCCGGGCAACAGGTTTCTGTGGACCAGGCGCTGGCGGCGGAGTACCTCGCGCTGGCGCGCCAGCTCGGCGCGGCGATCGGCGTCTACGGCGAGGTGACGCTCGCCTGGGTGCTCGAGCGCCCCGGCGTCGTGCGCCTGGAGGAGGCGGACGCGCCCACGCCTGACACCGCGTGGCCGGTCCTCTCGGATGCGCTGTCGCGCGCCCTCGACGAGCTCGTGGCGCAGCGCGCGGCCGAGGGTCAGACGCTGGCCACCGAGCTCCAGGGACTCACGGCGGAGCTCCGGGCCCAGGTGGACCTGGTCGAGGCACGCGTCCCCAGCGCCGTGACGCGCCGGGAAGAGCGGCTCCGCGAGCGGATCCGGGCGCTCCTCGGCGAGGCGTCGATCGACGAGGGGCGGATCCTCGGCGAGGTGGCGATCTGGGCGGACAAGACCGACGTGCGCGAGGAGCTGACGCGGCTCCGCGCGCACCTCGAGCAGTTCGCCCTCGTCCTCGACAAGGGCGGCGCCGTCGGGCGGCCGCTCGACTTCCTGATCCAGGAGCTGAACCGTGAGGTCAACACGATCGCCTCGAAGGCCGACGACCTCGAGGTCAGCCAGGCAGCGCTCGCGGCGAAGGGCCTGATCGAGAAGATGCGCGAGCAGGTGCAGAATCTTGAGTAGCGCGCGCGACGGGGGAGCGGAGCGCGGCCGGTGATCAGGCGGCACGGCACCCTGTTCGTCGTCTCCGCGCCGTCCGGCGCGGGCAAGACGACCTTGTGCCGTGAGATGCGGCTGCGGCTGCCCGACCTCGCGTACTCGGTGTCGGTGACGACGCGGGCGCCGCGGGCCGGCGAAATCGACGGTGCGGACTTCCGCTTCGTGACCGAGGCGGAGTTCCGCGCGATGCTGGCGCGCGGCGAGTTCGCCGAGTGGGCGACCGTGCACGGCAACCTCTACGGCACCCGGGCGCGACCGCTGGACGAGGCGCTCGCCGCGGGCCACGACGTCCTGCTCGACATCGATACGCAGGGCGCGGCGCAGCTCCGGGAGCGTTACCCGGAGGCGGTGCTCGTGTTCATCCTGGCGCCGTCCCTGAAGGAGCTCGAGCAGCGGCTGCGTGAGCGGCGCTCCGACGCCGACACCGAGATCAGGCGCCGGCTGGCACGCGCCCGGGAGGAGATCGCGCTGTGGCCGCGGTACGATTACCTCATCGTGAACCGTGACGTGAAGGAGGCGATGGAGCAGTTGGCGGCAATCATCCAGGCGGAGCGCTGTCGCACGCGCCGCTTGCGGCTCATATTCCCCGATCTGGAGGTGTCCGAGTGATGGCATTTCCCTCGCTCGAAGGCGCACTGCACAAGGTGTCCAACCGCTATCTGCTGGTCGTGCTCGCCGCGAAGCGGGCCCGGCAGATCAACCGCGGCGCGCCCGGGCGCGTCGAGAGCAAGCACAAGAAGCCGACGAGCCACGCGCTCGAGGAGATCGCGGCGGCCAAGGTCGAGTACCGCGTCAAGGAAGACGGAGAGACCGCCAAGGCATGAGCCTCGCCGGCCGCGAGCTGATCCTCGGCGTCACCGGGTCCATCGCGGCGTACAAGGCCGTGTACCTTCTGCGCGAGCTGACGCGGCTGGGGGCCGGGGTCACCGTCTGCCTGACCGAGCACGCGGCGCAGTTCGTGGCCCCGCTCACGTTCCGGACGCTCTCCGGCCGGCCGGTGCTCACCGACCTCTTCGACCCGCAGAGCGCCGACGCCGTCGAGCATGTCGCCCTGGCCGAGCGGGCCCACGCGGTCCTCGTCGCGCCGGCCACCGCGAACCTCCTGGCCAAGGCGGCGCACGGGATCGCCGACGATTTCCTGACGACGCTGCTCCTGGCCGCGCGCGCGCCCGTGCTCATGGTGCCGGCGATGGACGGGGGCATGTGGGAGCACCCGGCGGTCGTCGCCAATGTCGCGACGCTGCGCGGGCGCGGCGTCACGGTGCTCGAGCCCGATACGGGCGCGCTCGCCTCGGGCCTGTCGGGCAAGGGGCGGCTCCCCGAGCCCGACGCGATCGTCGAGGCGCTCCTGCGGGTGCTGACGCCGGCGCGCGACTTCGTCGGCGAGCGGCTCGTGATCACCGCGGGTCCGACGCGCGAGCCGATCGACCCGGTGCGCTACATCTCGAACCGCTCGTCGGGCAAGATGGGGTACGGCCTCGCCGCCGCCGCGCTCCGGCGCGGCGCCCAGGTGACGCTGATCGCGGGCCCCACGCAGCTCACACCGCCGCCCGGCGCGGTCTTCGTCCCCGTGCAGACGGCCGAGGAGATGCGCGAGGCGGTGCTCCAGCACCTGCCCTCGGCCACGGTCGTGATCAAGGCCGCCGCCGTCGCGGACTATCGCGCCCAGCACCCGGCGGCCGCGAAGATCAAGGGCAAGCGCGACCTGACACTCGAGCTCACGCCGAACCCGGACATCCTCGCCGAGGTTGCGGGCCGCCGCACCGGGGCGTTCATCGTCGGCTTCGCCGCGGAGACCCACGACGTCGCCGCGAACGCACGGGCGAAGCTCGAGAGCAAGGGGATCGACATGCTGATCGCGAACGACGTGAGCCAGCAGGGGATCGGCTTCGACGCCGACGAGAACGAGGTGCTGCTGCTCGACCGCTGGGGCGGCACGCGCGCGCTGCCCCGGATGCCGAAGACGGACGCGGCCAACATGATCCTGAGCCACATCCTCGCGGTGCGCGCCGCCGCGGCCGCGAAGAAGGCCGTGCGCTGAAGGAGGGAACGCCGGAGGATGACGACGGCGAACCCGTACCTGGCGCTCGCCGACGCGCTCGGCGCGCTCGGCGCCACGCTCCGCCATCACCGCGACCTCGGCTTCACCGAGCTCCCGCTCGAGGGCGGCTATCTCCTTTCCCCTGAGGAGGCGCTCCGCGCGCAGGAGCAGGCGCTCGCGGGCTGCCGGCGCTGCCGGCTGTGCGAGGGGCGGACCACGATCGTCTTCGGCTCAGGCAACCCGCGCGCCGACTTCGTCTGCATCGGCGAGGGGCCGGGCGCGGACGAGGACGCGCAGGGCCTGCCGTTCGTCGGGCGCGCCGGCCAGCTCCTCACGAAGATGCTGGCGTCCGTCGATCTCGCGCGCGAGGAGACCTATATCTGCAATACCGTCAAGTGCCGCCCTCCCGGCAACCGCAACCCCGAGCCGGACGAGCTCGCGGCATGCGCGCCGTTCCTGGCCGCGCAGCTCGCCGTGATCCAGCCGAAAGTCATCCTCTCCCTCGGTTCCGTCGCCACGCAGGCGCTGCTCGGCACCAAGGAGCCGATCGGCAAGCTGCGGGGCCGGATCCACCCCTACGGGTCGGCCGTGCTGATCCCGACGTTCCATCCGGCGTTCCTGCTCCGCAACCCGGGCCCCGAGTACCGGCGCATGGCCTGGGAAGACCTCAAGCTCGCCAAACGGGAATACGACCGCCGCCGAACCAAGTAGGATGATCGCGGACGTCGCCTTCGACGCCCCCCTCGCGCACCCGTTTTCCTACCGTGTGCCGGACGGCTGGCAGCTCAAGCCAGGCCAGCGGGTCCTGGCCCCGCTGCGCGGGGCCGCGCGCGTCGGCATGGTAGTGGCGCTGCGCGAGGGTGTGGACGCGCGCCTCAAGCCCCTGCTCCGCGTCGCCGATCCCGCACCGGTCCTGGTACCGGCCCAGCTCGACTTCGTCCGCTGGATCGCCTCGGAGAGCCTCTCGTCCGTCGGCTCGACATTCGCCGCGCTGCTGCCTCCGCCGCTGCTCGACTCCACCGCGCTGCTCGACTCCACGGCGACCGGGCCGGGGAGAGGCTCCTCGGCTCGGTACGACACTCGCACGGAGCCGCCCCCCGGCGCCCCTCGCGTCGCGCCGGACCAGCGTCCGACGCTGCTGGTCGGAACGGGTCGGGAGGAACAGATACTCGAGCGGATCAAGGAGGCGAAGGGCGGCGCGCTCGTGATCGCGGCCGATGTCGAAGCGGCGGCGCGGTGGGCGCAGCGGCTCGCGAAGCTCGACCGCGTGGTCCGGCTCGATTCCGGCGTGGACGAGGGGGCTCGTGCTCAGGCGTGGCGGCAGCTGGCCGACGGCTCGGCGCGGCTCGCGACCGGCACGCGCTCGGCGCTGCTGGCGCCGGTGGTGGAGCCGGGCATGCTCGTCCTGCTCGACGAGCACGAAGCCGCCCACAAGCCGCCGGGCCCACCGCGCCTCCATTCGCGCGAGGTCGTGCTCGAGCGCGCTGCACGCGAGGGCCTGACCCTCCTGCTGACCTCCGCGACGCCGAGCGTGGAGATGTGGTGGCAGGCCGGCAGCGGGCGCGCCGACGCGGTCCTCGCTCCGCCAGGCCCGTGGCCCGCCGTCAGCCTGGCCGACACGCGCGGGATCCTCCGCCGCGAGCCGCTGACGCCGCCGCTCGCGCGGGCGATCCGCGAGACCCTCGCCGCCGGCCGGCGGGTCTTCCTCGCCGTGAGCCGACTCACGTCCGCCCTGGCGTGCGACGAGTGCGGGACCGTCGTGCGATGTGCCCAGTGCATGCTCGCCCTCGCGTACTCGCGGGCCACCGCCACGCTCGCCTGCCGGCTCTGCGGGCGGACGGAGCCGCTCCCCGACACCTGCCCGAGCTGCCGCGGGCGGCGCCTGTCGCCGTTCGGCTGGGGCGTCGAGCGCGTCGAGCACGCGGTGCGGCGCCGCTTCCCCGACGCGCGGATCGCGCGCTACGACCCCGACGCCCTCCGAGGCGCGCGCGGCGAGACGCAGCGTAGAGCCGCGGCGGCGGCCCAGGTCGTCATCGGCACGCGCGGCGCGCTCCGACTCTTCGGACGCGCCGCGCTCGGCCTCGCCGGGTTCGTGTCGCCCGACCAGCTCCTGCGCCTCCCCGACTTCCGCGCGGGCGAACGGACGCTCGCGCTCCTGTGGGCCGCCGCCGAGCGCGTCGGCGCAGGCGGCGCGCTCGTCATCCAATCGCAGAACCCGACGCACTACGCGTTCGAGGCCGCGGCACGGCAGGACCTCGCCGCCTTCTACACGCCGGAGCTCCGCTTCCGCGCCGAGCTCGGCTATCCCCCGTTCCGCCGGCTCGCGATCGTCACCCTGCGCGGCGGAGGCGCGCCCGAGACCGAGCGCCTGGCCGAGAGGGTCTGCGCCGCGCTCCGCGCGTCGACGGCGCTCCAGGTCTATCCGCCGGGCGCCGACCGACGGAGCCGCGTGCGGCGCGTCGTCGTGAAGGGCCCTGCCGAGCTGCCGCGGCTCGTCGGCGCCGCGCTTCAGGAGTTCCGGGATCCGCGTCCGGAGGGCCGCGGTATCATAGACGTGGAGGTGGATCCGGTCGAATGGCCGTTCTGAGAATCAGGAAATACGGCGACCCCGAGCTCCGCCGGCGTGCCGAGCCCGTCGGCGAGATCACGCCCGAGATCCGCGGCATCATCGCGGATATGATCGACACGATGTACGACGAGGTCGGGATCGGCCTGGCCGCGCCGCAGGTCGGTGTCGCGCTGAGGCTGATCGTCGTCTGTGACGAGGAGGGGCGTGGCGCCCAGGCCCTCGTCGATCCCGTCATCGCCGCCCAGAGCGGCGAGGCGACGGCCGAGGAGGGCTGTCTCTCGATCCCGGGTGTCTTCGCGCCGGTCACGCGCTCGGAGTGGGTGAAGATCGAGGCCCGGGACGGCGACGGCCGGCCGGTGGCCATCGACGCGCGAGGGTTGCGCGCGCGCGTGCTCCAGCACGAGCTGGACCACCTCGACGGGATCCTCTTCATCGACCGCCTCGACCCGGTGACCCGCGATCGCATCAAGCGGAAGATCAAGAAGGAAGGTCTCCGCGAGGACGCCGCCCACCACGCCTTCGCGCTTTAGAGTCCTTTTCTACGGCACGCCCGAGTTCGCGCTGCCGACACTCGAGGCGCTCCTCCGTCACCACGACGTCGTCGCGGTCGTCACCCAGCCCGACCGCCCTGCCCACCGCGGTCGGCGCCTGACGCCGCCGCCGGTCAAGCTCAAGGCCCTCGCCGCCGGGCTTCCCGTCGTGCAGCCCGCGCGGCTGCGCGACCCGGAATGGCCCAGGTACCTCGCCGAGTTCCGCGCCGATGTGGCCGTCGTCGTCGCCTTCGGGCAGATCCTGCCGAAGGCGGTGCTCCAGGTCCCGGCACGGGGCTCCCTCAACGTCCACGCCTCGCTTCTGCCACGCTATCGCGGCGCCGCGCCGATCCAGTGGGCGATCATTCGGGGGGAGACGCTCACGGGCGTGACGACGTTCCAGATGGACGAGGGTATGGACACGGGACCCATTTTAATGGCGGCGCCGACGCCGATCGGCGCCGACGAGACCGCGGGCGAGCTGGCGGCGCGTCTCGCGACGCTCGGCGCCGAGCTCCTCGTGGACACGCTGGCGCGCCTCGACACACTCACGCCCACGCCCCAGCGCCACGAAGAGGCAACGCTCGCGCCGCGGCTCAAGAAGACCGACGGCTATCTCGAGTTCGCGCGGCCCGCGCGTGAGCTCGTGAATCTGGTCCGGGGGGGCAATCCCTGGCCCGGCGCCGTCGCCAAGGCACCGACGGGCCGAGTCGCGATCTGGCGCGCGACGGCCGTGGACACCCCGTCTAGTGCGCCGCCGGGCACGCTCGTCGCAGGTGAGGCCGGCGCCGTCATCGCCACGGGCGAGCGCGCGCTCCTGCCAGTCGAAGTTCAGCCCGAGAACCGCCGTCCGATGTCGTGGGGCGACTATCTGCGCGGCGCGCGCCTCGCTCCCGGCGCGCTCTTCACGACGCCGTGACGCGGAGGACCCCCTCCCGCCCCTCGCCGACGCGGCCCTCACCCGCGCGCGAAGTCGCGGCGCACGTGTTGGAGCGTGTCGAGGCCGACGCCGCGTATCCAGACGTGCTTCTCGACCACGCGCTCGGTTCGCATCGGCTCTCGCAGCGCGACGTCGCGCTCACGACGGAGCTCGTCTACGGCACGCTCCGCTGGCAGCGCTACCTCGACTGGATCCTCGCGCCGCACTCGAGACGCCGGCTCGAGTCGCTGGACGCCCGCGTGCGTGTGCTGCTCCGGATGGCGGCCTATCAGATCGCGTTCCTCGAGCGCGTCCCGTCGTTCGCCGCCGTGAACGACGCGGTCGCGCTCGCGCCCCGCACGCCCGGCGTCACGGCGTTCGTCAACGCCGTGCTCCGCTCGTTTGCGCGGCGGGGGGTCCGCGAGCGCGAGCCTGCGCCGCCCCGTGATCCCCTCGAGGCGCTCGCGACGCGCCGTTCGTTCCCCACCTGGATCGCCGAGCGCTGGGTGCTGCGATTCGGCCGGCCGGACGCCGAAGCCCTGATGGGCGCCATGAACGAGCGTCCGCCGCTCACGCTCCGCGCGAACACGTTGCGCATCTCGCGCGACGCGCTCGCCGCGCGCCTGACCGCGGAAGAGGGCCTCGCCTGGCGGCCCACGCAGTGGGCGCCCGAGGGGCTGGTGGTCGGGCCTGGCGGGGCCCCGGGGAACTGGGGAGCCTTCGCCGACGGGAGCTTCGTCGTCCAGGACGAGGCGTCGATGCTCGTCGCGCGGCTGCTCGAGCCGCGCCCCGGAGAGACGATCGCCGATGTCTGTGCCGCGCCAGGAACCAAGACCACTCACCTCGCCGAGCTCATGCAGAACCGCGGCCGCGTGCTCGCCTTCGACCCGCAGCCGGGGCGGCTCGAGCGTGTGCGCGAGGCGGCGGGGCGGCTCGGGATCACCATCGTCGAGCCCGTCGAGGGCACGGTCGAGGCTCTCGCTTCCCCCTTCCGCGCCGCCTGCGACGGCGTGCTCGTGGACGCGCCGTGCTCAAACCTCGGCGTCCTCAGGCGCAACCCCGACGTGAAGTGGCGACGGCAGCCGGCCGACCTCGCCACGAACGCGGAGCGTCAGGGACGGATCCTCGACGCCGCGGCGACGATGGTGAAGCCGGGCGGCCGCCTCGTCTACGCGACGTGCTCGCTCGAGCCCGAGGAGAACGAGGCGGTCGTGCAAGCGTTCCTCGCCGCCCATCCCGAGATCCGCGTCGACCCGCCAGGCGAGTTTCCGCTCCCGATCGATCCGGACGGCACGCTGCGCTGCCTGCCCCACCGCCACGGCACCGACGGGTTCACGGCCGTCCGCTTCCGCCGGTCTCCGGATCGGGGTATAACAGCACCGTGATCAAGATCGCGCCCTCGATCCTCTCGGCGGACTTCGCCGCCCTCGGCCACGACATCGCGCGGGTCGAGGCGGGCGGCGCCGACCAGCTCCACGTGGACGTCATGGACGGGCGATTCGTGCCCAACATCACCATCGGTCCGGTCGTCGTCGCCGCGATCCGTAAGCGCACCCGGCTGCCCCTCGACGTGCACCTGATGATCGTGGAGCCCGAACGCTACATCTCCGAGTTCGTCGCCGCGGGCGCCGATATGATCACGATCCACGCGGAGGCGTGCCCGCATCTCCAGCGCACGCTCGCCCAGATCCGCGAGCTCGGTGCCAGGGCCGGCGTGGCGCTGAACCCCTCGACGTCGCCGGCCGTGCTCGAGTACGTCCTCGACGACCTCGACCTCGTCCTCGTGATGTCGGTCAATCCCGGGTTCGGTGGCCAGGCGTTCATCCCGACCACTCACCGCAAGATCCGGGAAATCCGCGCGCGCCTCGGCGACCGAAGCGTGGACGTCTCCGTGGACGGCGGCGTCAAGACCGACCTCGCGAAGTCGCTCGCGGACGACGGCGCCTCCACGCTCGTCGCTGGCTCGGCGATCTTTGGCGCCGCCGATCCGGCGGCGGCGGTCAGAGCGATACGCGATGCCGCCACGGGGCGGTAGCCGCGACGCCGTGTCCGTCGTGAACGTGTTCGCCCACCGCGGGGAGTTCTTCCGCGTCCTCCAGGAGACGCAGCGGAGCCAGACGGCCGTGATGACCGTGGCGCCCGCGGCGGACGCCGGGCCGCCCGAGGTCCACGACGCCGATCAGATCGTCTACGTCGTCGAGGGCGAGGCGATCGTGACGCTCGGCGACGACGAGCACAAGGCGGGCCCTGGAGCCCTCGTCATGATCCCCGCGGGCACGCGCCACCACGTCCGCAATCCCGGCCCGACGCCGCTCTTCTTCGTCACCGTCTACGCGCCGCCCGAGTACTGACCATGAGCACCCTGGAAGTCGCCGTCGCGGATCTGCTGCCGTAGGCCGCAGGGCCCTCCCCGATCCACTGAATCCCCCCGCGGCGGCGCCTCGTCTCAACGTCCGGGAGACGATGATGCGCGTCGCCGAGCTCTGGCGCTATCCTGTGAAGTCGCTCGCCGGCGAGCGTCTCGAGAGCGCGGAGCTCACGGTCAACGGGATCGTCGGCGATCGGGTCGTCCACGTGCGTGACGAGCGCGGCCGGGTGATCACCGCGCGCACCCATCCGAGGCTGCTCGCGCTCCACGCGACGCTCGGCCCGGACGGCGAGCCGCGGCTCGACGGCCGGCCTTGGGCGGCGGAAGAGTCGGCCGTCGCCGTACGAGAGGCGGCCGGCCCCGACGCGCGACTCGCGCGCTACGACGGACGCGAGCGGTTCGACGTGCTCCCGCTGCTCGTCGCGACCGACGGCGCGATCGCAGCGCTCGGCGTGGACGGGCGCCGGCTCCGGCCCAACATCGTCGTCGAGGGCGTCGAGGGCCGGGCCGAGCGCGGGTGGCCCGGCCGCCGGCTCAGGATCGCCGACGCGCTCATCGCCGTCGAGAAGGTCCGCGGCCGGTGCGTGATGACGACGTATGACCCCGACACGCAGGTACAGGACCTCTCGGTCCTGAAGCGCATCGTCAGTGAGTTCGGCGGGCGCATGGCGCTCGACTGCGACGTCCTCGAGGGCGGCGTGCTGCGGGTCGGCGATCCCGTGGCATTCGTCTAGCCTCCTTCGCCGCCGTCCGGTGCTGGCGCGCCGCCGCTAGGTTGTTTCCAGGGGCCGGCGCCGGGCGCCGAGAGCTTCTCGGTGACCGCCAGGCTGCGGGCCGCGATCACCTCGAGGCCGCCAAGCGCGAGAACGATCAGGGCGCCGACGATCAGCAGGAACTTGCGCATCTGCGTGCCTCCTTTAGCGCGACTCCTCCCGCTCCACCTCGGACAGGAGCTCGGCCGCGCCGACGAGCCCCACGAGGTCATCACCCGCGAGCACTGCGAGGGGCCCGCGGCCGTCCCTCATCAGTCGAGCGGCTTCGGCGATCGGCGTGTCGGGCACGATCGTCGCGACATCACGCCGCATGATCGACTCAACCGGAATGCGCGCGAGGGCACCCCTGACTTCGCCGATCGAGAGGGTCGTCGCCGCAGAGGGCCGTGCCGCAGCCAGATCGTCGGCCGTGACCAACCCGACGAGCCGATCATGATGGACCACGGCGACGGCCTCCCCACCTCCGCTCGACCGCAGCGCTGCCTCGGCGTCCTCGAGCGTCGCCGTCGGTTCTACCGCCGGGACCGGGCGCAGGAGCGAGCGGACATCCCGCGTCATGTGGCGAGCACCGGACAGGGGGCGCGTCGTATCGTCTCGCGTACCACCGCGGCACCCGGCCGGCCTCCCATGACGATGAGCTCCGCACCCGTGGTCGCTGCGCTATTGAGGACGCCTTCAACGACATCGCCGGCCCGCACGTCGACACGGGTCGTCGAGCGATCTTCACGCGGCACGAGGCGGGCGAGGGCGGCGCGCGCCTCCGCCAGGCGCCATCGTTGCACGTCCGCCTCGACGCCCGCGGGTAAGCCCTCCGCGACGCGCCGGGACAGCCCGCGCATCACGTGTAGCAGTGTCAGCATCGCGCCGTGTCGCCGCGTGATGTCGAGGGCGACGTCGAGCGCCGTGTGCATGCTGCGGCGCCGGCCCGGCGAGGCCGCCAGGCTGACAGCCACCAGCAGCCGCGACAGGCGCGGCGGCGTCTCCTGCTCGAGACGTTCGACGAGCGCCCCGAGCAAGTCGGTGGTGGTCACCACTCCCATGACTTCTACGCTGTCGGCCACCACGGCGGCGCGGTGTCCTCGCGTCCTCAACGCGTGGGCGACGTCCGACGATGTCGCGTCCGGTGGCACGATGACCGGGTCGCGGCGCATCGCGTCGGCCACCGTCAGCCCGGATGTGAAGGCCGGCAGCTCGTGGACCGCGAGGCACGGCACGGTTGATGGGCCAGCGGCACGAGCGTCGGCTGGCGTCAGCACCCCTGCGAGGCGACCGCCATCCATCACGACCAGACAGCCGCCCGGGTCCGAGGCAAGCCGCATCGCGGCCGCAGCCAAGCTCTCCCGGGCTTCGACGATTCCGCTGGAGCACCGCATCAACGTCTTGATTCGCATATGGTGGCCTCCTTGGCTTAGGCTGACCGTTGTCCCGAGACGCGTCCGACAAGGACCGGAACCGGAGACTTCTGGATGATGTCATCGGCGACATTCCGCGTGAGCCATCGGCGGGCGCCGCGGGCGGCGACATCGACGAGCGCAATGGCCTCGGCGCCCCACGCCTGCGCAGTGTCGAGCGCCACAGCTCGCGGATCGCCGAACCGAACCTCCGAGCTCACCGCGAACCCGTCATCGCGAAGGCGGGCGGCAACTCCCGCCAGCTCAAGGCTCGCCGCACCGCGCGCGGCGTCCTCGCTCTGGTTGGCGTAGCTCAGCGTCCGTGATCCGGCGATGACCGTCCGTCCCGGCGCTAGCACGACGAGCAGATGGACGTCGCCGCCGACGGGGGCCAGCAGGCGACGGACCCACGGCACGATTCGACGGCCGACGAGGCCGTCGTCGAGCAGCACGAGAATGCGTCGGAACATAGAACCTCCTTCGTGGTTCATATCCGTCTTCGTGGTTCACATCCGTCGTTGGAGCCCGCCGCGCGGGTGCAACGCGCTTGCCAGCATCCGACTGCGTGGCTTCCCTGACGCGATTCCCTGGAAAAATCGCCGACGCAACGCAAGGATGAACCCTGACGCCGGCCGCGCTGACCCGGTGGAATCGAACACCGTTCCACGGGTCGACACGCCTGAATGACACCGATCGACACGCGGAGTGGCACGTCCAGAACGCCGCGAGTCAGCCGAGTGACGCGCTCCTTGTAATCGTCACCACGCTGACAGAATCGAATTCGTGACGATCATGCGCCGCGTGTCGAACTGACTGGCGACGTTAGCGAGAGACGGGCAGTCAGACCGTCGGGATCAAATGCCCTGCGTGCAGGCCGTCGAAGTGAGGCGGGAGAAGTTCATATGGAGGTGCAACCCGATCGGTTTTACGGTCGGTGAAATCAGGCAGGTGGACGATGCGGCCTACTTCCTGCGGAACTCGGCTGGGAGCTTCACCCACTGGTAGACCCCGACGTTAAGCTGCTGGAGCGTCCAGCGCTCGGGATACCAGTAGCCCGTCGTCGTCTCGGCGACGTAGTAGCCCGGGATCTCAACCGTCTGCTCAGACGTCTGGGGCGGCACACCGTCGGGGAGCGGCGTCCGTAACTGAATCACGACCTGCTGCGGCGCCACCGGAACGTACTGGATCACCGTGCCGTAAGTCTCTGACAGGAACCGGTCCGGGTTGTTGGGCGCCCACGGCATGGCGGGGTGCGGGTTTCTGGTGAAGTCGGCCGGGTTACTCGGGTTCCCGGCTTGGGCGGCCGCCGGCGCCGCCGTCAGGAGCACGCCGAGACACGAGATGAGTAGAGCTCGAAGCGTCATGGCAGCAGGATAACTCGGCCAGGCGGGCCGTGCGACCCTTCTTATTTGCTATTCCGTAAATCATTCCGTAATTTAGGTTCTCCATGCTGGATTCCCTGAGTACGCGTCTCCAGTCGATCTTCGACCGCCTTGGCGGCCACGGCCGCCTGACGGAAGAAAACATCCAGGAAGCCCTGCGCGAGGTACGGGTCGCCCTCCTGGAGGCCGACGTCAACTTCAAGGTCGTCCGCACCTTCATCGATCGCGTGAGAGACAAGGCCGTGGGCCAGGACGTTTTGAGGTCGCTGACGCCGGCCCAGCAGGTCGTCAAGGTGGTCCACGACGAGCTGGTCGAGCTCCTGGGCGGCAGCGGCCACCGGCTCGCCCCGGCGCCTCATCCGCCCACCGTGATCATGCTCATCGGGCTCCAGGGCTCGGGCAAGACGACGACCGCCGCGAAGCTCGCGCGCTGGTACACGAAGCAGGGCCAGCATCCGCTGCTCGCCGCCGCCGACACCCAGCGCCCGGCCGCGCAGGAACAGCTCCGAACGCTCGGCGCCCAGCTCGACGTGCCCGTCGTCGCGGCCGCCGGACAGACGCCGCTCGAGATCTGCCGCCAGGCGCGCGAGGAGGCCGCGACGCGCGGGCTCACGCCCCTCATCCTCGACACCGCGGGCCGGCTCCACATCGACGAGGCGATGCTCGAGGAGCTCGTGGCGATCCGCAAGCAGGTGGGACCCCACCACGTGCTGCTCGTCGTGGACGCCATGACGGGCCAGGACGCGGTGACCGTCGCCGACCACTTCAACAAGGCGGTCGGCATCGACGCCGTGATCCTCACGAAACTGGACGGCGACGCGCGCGGCGGCGCGGCCCTCTCCGTGCGCTCGGTGACGGGCCGGCCGATCGCGTTCGCGGGGACGGGCGAGAAGACCGACGCGCTCGAGCCATTCCACCCCGACCGGCTCGCCTCGCGGATCCTCGGCATGGGCGACGTGCTCTCGCTCGTCGAGCGCGCCCAGGAGACGGTGGACCAGGAGAAAGCCGAGGAGCTCGTCCGGAAGCTCCGCGAGGACGCGTTCACACTCGACGACTTCCGCGAGCAGCTCCACCAGGTGCGCCAGCTCGGGCCGCTCGACCAGATCCTCGGCATGCTACCCTTCGGCAAGGCGCTCAAGGCGGCGCCGAAAGACCTCACCGCGGAGTCGGCAGACCTCGGCCGCTTCGACGCGATCCTCTCGTCGATGACGCCGGCCGAGCGGAGGAGCCCGGAGATCATCAACGGCAGCCGTCGCCAGCGGATCGCGCGCGGCAGCGGCACCACCGTGCAGGACGTCAACCGGCTGCTCAAGCAGTTCGCGCAGTTGCGGAAGATGATGAAGCAGTTCAAGGGCATGGAGGGGAAGCTGCGGCTTCCCACACTGAGGGGGTGACGACGTGGCAGTTTCGATTCGACTCAGACGCACCGGGACGAACAAGCGGCCGACCTATCGGGTGGTCGTCGCAGAGTCGCGCGCGCCGCGCGACGGACGGTTCATCGAGATCCTGGGACACTACAACCCGCTGACGCAGCCTCCGACCGTGAAGATCGACCGGGCGAAGGTCCAGGCGTGGATCGCCAAGGGCGCCCAGCCCTCGAACACCGTGCGGAAGCTCCTGGCGAACGTGAAGGCCGAGTGAGCGAGCGCCTCGTCGTGATCGGCGCGATCGCGCGGGCCCACGGGCTCTCCGGCGAGGTCCGCGTGACGCCGATGACGGACCATCCGGAACGGTTCGCACGCCTGCGGGAGTGCCTGCTGTGGGACACGGCGCGCGATCGGCGCGAGCAGCACCGGATTACCGCCGTGCGGCGACAGGGCACGGCGGTCCTGGTGACCCTCGAGGGGTGCGACTCCGCCGAGGCCGCGACCGCGCTCGTGGGACGCCTCGTGGCGCTGCCGGAGGACGACGCCCTGCCGCTCGCGCCGGGGCACTTCTACCCCTGGCAGCTCGAGGGGTGCCGCGTGGTGACGGAGGACGGGCGGGAGGTCGGGCGGGTGACCGGCATCGAGCGGTCGCCGGCGCAGGACCTCTGGGTCGTGGCAGACGAGGCGCGTGAGCACTTGATCCCGGCGGTCCCGGAGATCGTGAGCGAGGTCGACCTCGAGGCGCGCCGGGTGGTGATCCGCCCGCCCGAGGGCTTGCTCGACTTGTAGGTACGGGATGCGGATCGACATCGTGACGCTCTTCCCCGGCATGGTAGAGCCGGTGCTCGGCGCGTCGATGCTCGGTCGCGCGCGCGCCCGCGGGCTCGTTGACATCCGGGTGCTGGATCTCCGAGACTACGCGAAGGGCAAGCACCGGATCGCCGACGATTATCAGTTCGGCGGCGGCGGGGGCATGGTGCTCAAGCCGGAGCCGCTGTTTGCCGCGGTGGAAGCGCTGCGCACCCCGGGCGCGCGCGTCATCCTCCTGGACCCGCGTGGGCGGACGTTCACGCAGAAGGTCGCGGCGGAGCTGGCGCGCGAGACGCACCTGATCCTCCTCGCGGGGAGGTACGAGGGCGTCGACGCGCGGGTGAGCGAGCGACTGGTGGACGACTCGATCTCGATCGGCGACTACGTGCTGACGGGTGGCGAGCTGCCGGCGCTGGTGGTGACCGACGCGGTCGCGCGGCTCCTGCCCGGGGTGCTCGGCGCCGAGGGCGCGACGGAGCGGGAGTCGTTCGCGAGCGGGTTGCTGGAGCCGCCGCAGTACACGCGGCCCGAGGAGTTCCAGGGCGCACGCGTGCCGGCGGTGCTCCTCTCCGGGGATCACGCGCGGATCGCCCGGTGGCGGCGGGTGCAGGCGCTCTGGCTCACGTGGCGGACACGGCCAGAGCTTTTGAAGAGCACGGGTCTGACATCCGACGAGCAGCGGCTCGTCGAACGATTCGAACGCGGGGAGACGCCGGAGCAGATCGACGCCTCCGCGCATTAGCCCACGGTTCGAGCGCCGGCTTGGCCGGCGCGATCGACCCTGGGGGGAGGATTCGGAAGGGGGGCGAAGCCCCCCTCCGAGCGAAACGTCATGGACGCGATTCGGTTGGTCGAGGCCGGGCAGCTCAAGAAGGACCGGGACGGATTCGGGCCGGGCGACACGGTCCGCGTGTACGTCAAGGTCGTCGAGGGCGAGAAGGAGCGCACGCAGCTCTTCGAGGGTATCGTGCTCAGGAAGCGCGGCGAGGGCGGCCGCGCGTCGTTCACGGTGCGGCGCGTTTCGTACGGCGTCGGCGTCGAGCGCACGTTCCCGCTGCACTCGCCGCGCATCGAGCGCGTCGAGGTCGTGCGGCGGAGCCGCGTGCGACGCGCGAAGCTCTACTACCTCCGCGGGCTCGCGGGCAAGGCGGCGAGGCTCAAGGAGAAGCGCGCCGCCATGGTCCCCACCACGACCGAAGAGTAGCCGCGATCCCGCCGGCGTGACGCCGCCCTCGGCACCGTACCGCTACGAAGCTCAAGCCTGGAAGACCGGTGTCGGGCGAATCGCGGGAGTGGACGAGGCCGGGCGCGGGCCGCTGGCGGGGCCGGTGGTCGCCGCCGCCGTCGTCATCGCTCCCGACCGGCGCATCAAAGGGCTCGCCGACTCGAAGCTCCTCCTCCCGGGAGAGCGCGAGACGCTGTTCCACCTGATCCGCGGGCACGCCCTCGCCGTCGGCGTGGGCGTCGTCGACCACGAGACGATCGACCGGATCAACATCCTCGAGGCGACCCGGCAGGCGATGGCGCGCGCGCTCGCGCAGCTCGCCGTCATGCCGGAGCTGATCATCACCGACTTCGTCAACCTCCCTGCCCTGCCCTGTCCGCAGAAAAACCTCGTCGCGGGCGACCGGCGCTGCGCGAGCGTGGCGGCGGCGTCGATCGTCGCCAAGGTCACACGCGATCTGATCATGGTGGAGGCCGACCGGCAGTTCCCCGAGTACGGCTTCGCCCGCCACAAGGGCTACGCGACTGCCGAGCACCTCGCCGCGCTCGACCGCCACGGGCCCTGCCCGATCCACCGGCGCACGTTCGCCGGCGTCTGGCGCCAGGGGGAGCTGTTCGTCCTGGGAGAGGACGACTGAGCCGTGGACTCGCTGATCGCGGGCGTCCGCTGGATCCACATCCTCGCGGGGACGATCGCGCTCTTCGTCGCGCCCGTCCCGATGCTCACAGCGAAGGGCGGCCGCACCCACCGCCGCTGGGGGAAGGTCTACTTCTGGGCGATGGCGGCCGTCGCGCTGACGGCCGTCGTCCTCGCCGTCTGGCGCCCCGTCGTCTTCCTGGCTCTCCTCGCCGTGTTCAGCTTCTACTCGGCGTTCTCGGGGTATCGTGCGCTCTTCCGCAAGCGCCCGCGCGAGGGGGCGCACGCGAGCGCGCTCGACTGGACCGCGGCGATCGTGACCTTCGCGGCGAGCGCAACGCTGGCGGTCCTCGGCGTGCTCAAGCCCAGCCCCGCGTGGGAGCGCGTGGGCGTCGTGCCGGTGATCTTCGGCGGTGTCGGCATGGTCCTCTCCGGCCTCGACCTCTGGAAGTTCGCGCGGCCACGCGCGGACCGGAACCAGTGGTGGTTCGACCACATGGCGGGGATGCTCGGTTCCTACATCGCCACGGTGTCGGCCTTCTCCGTCGTGAACTTCACGTTCCTGCCGACCGCGGTCCGCTGGCTCTGGCCCACCGCCATCGGCACGCCGCTGGTCGCCGCGTGGATCACGTACTACAAGCTGCGATTCCGCCGCGCGAAGACCGCGACCGCTCCCGCCTAGGATGCCGGACGCCACTGGCGACTCCGTTTCGGTGCGCTGCTGCATCGCGGGGGGCGGCCCGGCCGGCATCATGCTCGGGCTCCTGCTGGCCCGAGCCGGCGTGAGCGTCCTCGTCCTGGAAAAGCACGCCGATTTCCTGCGAGATTTTCGCGGCGACACGATCCACCCGTCCACGCTCGATGTGATGCACGAGCTGGGACTGCTGGACGACGTCCTCCGGCTACCGCACCAGGAGGTCCGCGAGCTGAGGGCACAACTCGGCGAGGTGGCGCTGCCGATCGCGGACTTCACTCACCTGCCGACGCGCTGCCGGTTCCTGGCCCTCATGCCACAGTGGGACTTCCTGAACCTCCTCGTCGAACGGGCGACGACCCGCTATCCCGCATTCCATCGGCGGATGCGGGCCGAGGTGACCGAGCTCCTCCAGGAGGGACGGCGCGTCGTGGGCGTCCTCGCGACGACGCCGAACGGTCCACTGAAGGTTCACGCCAACCTTGTCGTCGCCGCCGATGGTCGGCATTCGATCGTCCGGGAGAAGGCCGGACTACGAGTCAAGGCGCTGGGGGCGCCGATGGACGTGCTGTGGTTCCGACTCTCTCGAACGCCGGGCGATCCGACGGCCACGATGGGTCGCTTCGATGTCGGACAGATCTTCATCACGATCAACCGCGGCGAGTATTGGCAGTGCGGCTACGTGATCCCCAAGGGCACGGTCGACGAGATTCGCCAGCGGGGGCTCCTCGCGTTCCGCAAGGCCGTGGCCCGGCTGGTACCGTACGTGAGCGATCGAACGCACGAGCTCCGCGACTGGGACGACGTCAAGCTCTTGACCGTGTGCGTCGACCGCCTGTCCCAGTGGTATCGTCCAGGTCTCCTCTGCATCGGAGACGCCGCGCACGCGATGTCGCCGATCGGCGGCGTCGGCATCAACCTGGCGATTCAGGACGCGGTGGCCGCAGCCAACATCCTCGCCGCGCCACTGCGTGACGGGCGGCCGACGCTCGACCAGCTGCGCAGGGTCCAGAAGCGGCGTGAGCTGCCGACGCGCATCACCCAGTGGCTCCAGGTGACGATCCAGCGGCGCCTCATCACGCCCGTCCTGGCCGGCGCGCGGCCGTTGAAGCCGCCCCTCGCCGTCCGCCTCCTCGCGCGCTTCGCCCT
>Ga0209056_10001487_pt1 | contig 25873 bp, 16 predicted proteins | sample GraSoiAngelo_114_FD_185876 | JGI IMG/M metagenome (GOLD analysis project Ga0209056, IMG submission 185876) | Grasslands soil microbial communities from the Angelo Coastal Reserve, California, USA - 14_0903_13_40cm (SPAdes) (version 2) | ecosystem: Environmental > Terrestrial > Soil > Grasslands... | reverse complement strand
TTCGTCCCCCGGCAACATAGGTCAAAGGAAACGAACAGATAGAAGTAGTCGCGGTGTTGAACAATGAATGGCGCTTCCACCGCCTGCCAATCGCCGGGCAATCCGGGCGGGTTCGGAGGAGGGTTCGGTGGATTCGGAGGTGGTGGGGGGTTCTCAGGTGGGGGGGCGGGAGGGCGGTTTTAGCGTCGCCTGCCGGAAAATCGGGACTCTTGACGAGCCCGCCAGCGGCCCGTATAAGCAGCAGTAACGCCGTCAGCGTTCGGGGATTCCCAATGGCCGTCATCCCTTGGGTCATCCTACAAGAGCAGTCGTGCGCAGATCCGCACCACCGTCAGGGTGGGGCGGCGCGGCGTTGTCCCTAGACGCTGGGTGCTCTAGACCCGGGATTCAAAGGGGGGATCCGTATGACCAAGGATCGTTGTTTGGTTCGTTCCATCCTCACCAGCGGGCTGGTGCTGTTCGCGTCGCTCCCCGTCGTCGTCGGGACGGCGCTCGCACAGGAGCCCACTCACGTGGTCGGCCAGGTCCAGGATTCCGCCACACAGAAGCCGATGTCGGGCGTGCGGGTCGGTGTCATGGGCACGACGGCCGGAACCGTGACCGACGCGAACGGCCGCTATGCGCTGAACGTTCCAGCCGGCCGGGACAGTCTCACGTTCAAGCGCATCGGCTACCGGTCCGTGACTCGGTTGGTCGCGTCCGTCGTCGACGTCGCGATGTCGTTCCAGGCGATGCAGCTCGAGGCGGTCCCCGTGACCACGGCGCTCGGCATCGAGCGGGAGCCGCGGACCCTGCCATACTCGGCGCAGCGGGTCGACGGCGACGTGCTGTCGAACGTGCCCACGACGAACGTGGTCTCGGCGTTACAGGGCAACGTGGCGGGCCTCTACGTCACCAATTCCAGCAACCCGTTCGGCTCGGCGCGCATCGTGTCGCGCGGCGCGGGCTCGATCCTGGGTGAAAACCAGCCGTTGGTCGTCGTGGACGGCATCCCGATCGACAACTCGGCGGCGCGGAACGATGGCTACGGGGGCGGCTCGCTGGGCGGCTACGACGTCGGCAACGCGGCGGCGGACATCGACGCGAACAACGTCGAGTCGATCACCGTGCTGAAAGGCCCGAACGCCGCGGCGCTGTACGGCTCGCGCGCGGCGAACGGCGCGATCGTCATCGTCACGAAGAGCGGCAAGGGCGGCTCAAATCAGGGCTTCGGCGTCACGGCCGTGTTCGGCACGACGACGGAGGCGCCGCTGCGGCTGCCGGACTACCAGAACCGATACGGCCAAGGCTTCTACGGTGAGTTCGACTTCGTGGACGGCAACTTCGGCGGGATCAACGACGGCGCGGACGAGAGCTGGGGTCCAAAGCTCGACGGCCGGACGATGGGGTGCGTCTACCCCAGAGATACCCTGGGCAATCCCATCGTGAGTGCCGGCTACGACACGAGCAAGCCCTGCCACCAGTTCTTCGGCGCTGGGCCGTGGGCGGCGCACCCGAACAACGTGCGTGACTTCTGGAACAACGGGGTGATGACGAACCTGAACGTGGCCGTGACCAAGAGCAGCGAACGGAACAACATCCGGCTGTCGGTCGGGCGCACCGGCGAGGCCGGGATGTACCCGAACAACAATAACACGCGCACGGACCTGTCCCTCGCCGGCGGGGCGCAGATGTCGGACCGCTGGAGCGCCGAGGCGTCGATCAACTACGTCAACAACCTTTTCCAGAACCAGCCCCAGCAGGCGTACGAGGAGACGGACCCGATGCAGGGGTTCATCTGGTTCGGCCGCCAGGTCGACACTCGGATCCTCAAGGACAACCTGTACCGTGACCTGAACGATCCGCTCACCCAGCAGATCATCAAGGGCGATGGGCTCCTGCGCACCGATGCGCCTATCCCCTACAGTTGGAACTACAGCTACCATCCCAGCCCCTACTGGGAGGCCACCGCCAAGACGACCGACTATGCGCGGGACCGGGGGATCGGCCACGCCGCGGTGACGTACAAGTTCAACGACTGGTTGAGTGTGACCGGCCGTACCGGCCGCGACTGGTACCAGGATCATTATCGGGCGAACTACCCGGTGAACAACATCTCGCCCTACAACGGGGGCGGACTGCTGGACGTCGCCGAGACGCACAGCGAAACCAACAGCGATTTTCTCGTCACCGGCACCCGCCCGTTGTTCAAGGACCTGACCGTGACGGTCAACGCCGGCGGCAACGCGCGCGTGAACGAGTTCAACGGGACTGCCGGCATTGTCTCCCGTCTCGTAATTCCCGGCGTCTACACCTTGGCGAACTCGGACGGCTCGCCGAGCGTCGGTATCGGCGTGTCGAAGAAAAAGGTCAACTCGCTCTATGGCCTGGCCAGCTTCAATTTCAAAGACTGGCTCAACGTGGATGTGACCGGTCGCAATGACTGGTCGTCGACGCTGCCGCGCAATCAGAACTCGATCTTCTACCCCTCGGTCGGCGCGGCTTTCATCGTCACCGACGCGCTGCGCGTTCAGAGCCACCTCTTGTCGTACGCCAAGCTGCGCGCCAGCTGGACCCGCGTGGGCAACGACACCGATCCCTACCAGCTCGCGGCCGTGTACGGATCCGGGACGGCGTGGGGCGGACAGCCTACCTTCACCGCGCCGGACCGCCTGCCGAACGCGAAGCTCAGACCGGAGCGAACGACCGGCGAGGAAATTGGCGCCGATCTGGGGTTGTTCGACAACCGGATCGCCCTGAATGCGACTGTGTATCAGAAGTCCACCACGGATCAGATTCTTCCTGTTTCCATCCCGACCGAGACGGGCTACACCCAGCACATCGTGAACTCCGGCGAGGTGCGGAACCGCGGGATCGAGATCGCGACGACGATCAGGCCGATCGACCGGCCCGACTTCCGGTGGGAAGTAGTGGCGAACTGGTCGAAGAACACGAACAAAGTGCTCTCGCTCTCGAACGGCGTGCAGCGCATTGTCGTGGGCAATTATTGGGGCGTCAGCGTGACGGCCGACTCCGGCCAGCCGTACGGCACCCTGGTGGGCACCAAGTGGCAACGGGACGACCAGGGTCATATCGTCGTCGACTCGGCGAGTGGGCTGCCGGTCCGCGACTCGAAGCAGGTCGCCCTCGGCAATTACAACGCCGACTGGGTAGGGGGCATCACGAACACCTTCACCTACAAGAACCTGAGTCTGTCGTTTTCGTTCGACGGGCAGATGGGCGGCAATGTCTACTCGGTGACGAAGTGGTTCGGCCAGTACTCGGGAGTGCTGCAGGCGACCCTGCAGGGACGCGAGCACGATTGGAACGACATGTTCGTCGTGCCCAATGCCGTCTACCAGAGCGGCAGTGGCGCGTTCCTACCCGACACCGTGCACGTGCTGGCGCAGGACTATTGGCACAACACCTTCTACGCCAATGAAATGGGCATCCTGGACGCGAGCTACCTGAAGCTGCGCGAGCTGCGCCTCGCCTACGAGGTGCCGTCGTCTATCGCCCGGCACTTGGGCTTCTCCGCAGCGACCATCGCGCTGGTTGGGCACAACCTGCTGCTCTGGGCTAAGCAGCCTACGATCGACCCGGAGACCGCGTTCGATACCAGCAACCGCCAGGGCGTCGAGAACGGCCAGCTGCCAACGGCACGCAGCTTCGGCTTCACCCTGTCCGTGCGGCCATAGCCGCTTGGGAGAAAGGAGCCACTATGCGATACAAAATCCTGAGCGTCTGCGCTGCACTGACCATGGGCGGCGTTTCCTGCAGCGACCTGACGTCGATCAACCAGAACCCCAATGGCCCCACCGACGTGCCGCCGCCGTCGCTCTTGTCGAGCGTCATTCAGGCGACGGTGAACGGGGTCGGCGGCGTCACCAGCCTCAACATCCGGGGCGGTGGGCTCTGGGTGCAGTACTACGCCGAGATCCAGTATCGGGACGAGGACAAGTACATCGTGCGCCCCGGCACCGACGGTGAGTGGGGATTCTACGCTGGACCACTCGAGGACGCGCAGCGGATGATCGGCAAAGGCGTTGCCGGGGGTATACCCAACTGGGAGGCCGTGGGGCGGATCATGAAGTCCTACGTCTTCAGCGTCATGACCGACGCGATGGGCGACATTCCGTATTCGGAGGCGTTCAAGGGAGACACGCTCCTGACGCCCAAGTACGACACGCAACAGGCCATTTACACGGCCCTGTTCGCCGACCTGGTGAAGGCCAGCGGGCAGATCGACCCCGCGGGCATCGGCTTCACCAAGGGCGACATCATGTATTTCGGCGACATGACCAAGTGGCGCAAGTTTGCCAACTCGCTGCGGCTGCGCCTGGCGATGCATCTGGCGAATGTCGATCCCGCCACGGCGCAGAGCGAAGCCCTGGCCGCCGTCACGGCAGGCGTGTTCGACAGCAGCGGGGACAATGCCCAGCTCATGTACCTCGCGAGCGCGCCGAACCAGAACCCGATCTACAACGACGCCCGCGGGCGCGATGATTACGGCATGAGCAAGACCTATGTGGACTCGCTCAAGAGTTGGAACGACCCGCGCCTGCCGGTCTTCGCGCAGCTCAACAAGGACACGATCGTCGCCAACCGGACCTACAGGGGCCTGCCGAACGGGCTGAATGATGGCGCGGGCGACCCGCTCTTCCTGATCTCGCGCTACGGCGCCTACTGGCGCGAGAAGCCCGCGGCCCCCCTGGAGCTCCTCACGTACTCCGAGGTGCTGTTCCTCGAGGCGGAGGCGGCGCAGCGCGGCTGGATCACCGGTGATCCCGCCACGCTCTACGGCGCCGCGATTACTGCATCCATGCAGCAATACGGGGTCGCCCCCACCGACATCGCTACGTACCTGGCCCAGCCGCGCGTGCAGTACAACGCGCCCACCGCGCTCACCCAGATCGCGTACCAGAAGTGGGTCTCCTTATTCATGCAGGGCATGGAAGCCTGGACCGAGGTACGGCGTACCCAGGTTCCGACTCTGGCGCCCGGCCCGGACGCAGTGCTCGCAAAGATCCCGGAGCGCTTGCCCTACGCGGACAACGAGCTGGTGCTGAACAAGGCGAACGTCGACGCGGCCGTGGCGGCGCAGCATTTCACGAGCAGCACTGATCTGCAGACGCCGCTCTGGTTCACCGGTCGGTAGTAAGCGCGGCGCAGTAGAGCCCACCGAACCAGGAAACAACCGCCCCCGGAGAGCACGCCGCTCCCCGGGGGCGTTTCGCCTCACCCAGCGCGTCGTGTCAGTTTCTCGTCATGCTATCCGCACGCTGCAGGAAGATCAGAATCAGCCCGTGGCCGCTGCTGGGATAGCCGGGCCGCGACGTGACACCCAGCGAGTAGACTTCGATGCGTTGCGCGTCCATGGCCTGGATGGTGACGAGCGGACAGGTATCCACGGTCCGCGTCCCGTCCACGTACACGTCCGGGTTGGAGCTGCCTGTGACACTGTCCTTACCGCGCAGCTCCAGGTTGGGACAGCGGCTGTACTGCGACCAACTCGAGATGTGCAGCTGCGGCATCGCTTTCTTGACGGCGTCGAGGACGGTGCGGCCGGGGTCGGCCGAGAGCGCGTCGCCGGTGATGATCACGCTGCCCGCCGTGGTCGGCGACAGCGGCCTCCCGCCGGGCTCGGTAGACCGGTCAAACGGCCGGGACGTCGCGCAGCCGAGCACGAGCAGTGGGAGCGCGAGCAGGACGGGGACGGAACGGAAACGCAGCATGGCGCACCTCCGCGTGAGACCAAGTCCCTAGGTCTAGAATGGCGCGCCGGACGCCGGGGCGCCAGACCCTTCATGGGTGGCACGCTCCCGTTGATTCTCCTCTCTCGCGGGCGCATTCTCTAGCATGGCCTCACAGCTCACGATCGACATTCTCGGCGACGCGGTCAGCCGCGCGCTCGGACCCCGGCTCGCGGCCCTGTTGCTGTATGGGTCGGCGGCACGTGGAACCCACGTCCCCAAGCGGTCCGACGTGAACACCCTGCTGATCTGTGAGGCGGTGGACGGTGCGCTGTTCGACGCCCTCGCCCCGGTGGTGCGCGCCTGGACCAAAGCCGGCCATCCGGCCCCGCTCGTCCTCACGGAGCGGGAGTGGCGCGAGTCGGCGGACGCGTTCCCGATCGAGTACGAGGACATGCGGGAGGCGCACCGGCTGCTCGCGGGGCGTGACCCATGGTCGGGCATCCGGGTCGACCGCGACGATCTGCGCCGCCAGCTCGAGCGCGAGCTGATGGGCAAGCTGGTGCGGTTGCGCCAGGCGTACGCCGCCCTGTGGGCCGAGCCGAACCGCCTCGCGGGCGTGATCGTAGGGAGCGCGCCCGGCTTTTTCACGATGCTGCGCGCCCTGCTGCGGCTCGCGGGCCGACCGGTGCCCGCTCGCCCCGAAACGCTCGTGGGCGCCGCGGCGGCGCTGGTGGGCTTTACGGCGGCGGAGCTGGCGCCGCTCATCCGGCACGCGGAAGGCGGGCCGGCCCTCCGGCTCGAGGGGGGAGCGCGCGACCCGCTGGTGGCGGCGTATCTCGGCGCGGTGGCGCGGGCGGCGCAATATGTGAACGGACTCGCTTAAGCGGAGGATCGCAATCGTCATCGTTTTTCCCACCCTGAAGGGTGGGCTCGGCGGTGAGCGTGCGCCCTGAAGGGCGCTGCCCTTTAGGGCATACCAGCGCCGAGCCCGGGCTTCAGCCCGGGGATCACATTTGTGACCCACTTGGAAGGATGGATACTCGTGACTGGAACGATGCGACGATGGGGATGGGTGCTGGCCGTCGGTACGGGACTCGGCGCCGCCGGCTGCGGTTACAACACCATCCAGACGTATGACGAGCAGGTGAATGCCGCGGCGTCGCAGATCAAGGTGCAGTTGCAGCGGCGCGCCGATCTGGTCCCGAACCTGGTGGAGACGGTGAAGGGCTATGCCAAGCAGGAGCAGACCGTGTTCACGGAAGTGGCGGAGGCGCGCGCCAAGCTCGCCGGGGCGGTGCAGGGCGGCACCCTGCAGCAGATGGCCGAGGCCAACAACGCCCTGACGGCCCCGCTCGGCCGCCTGCTCGCGATCGCCGAGAATTATCCGCAGCTCAAGTCCAACGAGAACTTCCGGGCCCTGCAGGACCAGCTCGAGGGGACGGAGAACCGCATCGCGGTGGCGCGCCAGGACTACAACGAGGCGGTGAACCGCTACAACGCCTACATCCGGCGCTTCCCGCAGGTGTTGACCGCCAAGCTGCTCGGCAAGGGGCCGCGGGAGTACTTCGAGCTGCAGACGCCCGGGGCGGCGCAGGCGCCGAAGGTGGATTTCTCGAAGTAGGCGACCGTCGTCCAGTCCCGTGGTGTTGCATCCTGGCAACACCACGGGCGGTTTTCCCGACAAAATGCTTACGGTGCGCCTCTTGCAGGGTGCAGCGATGGCTCCACACTAGTGTCTGTGTGGAACGCAACGCCCAAGTGTTGCGCGCGTTCGTCACTCGCACTCAAGCGTGTCCTGTCTGCCGTTGGGCACGGTTGCGTATTCGCTGACTCGAGCAGACCCAGCCCTCCTCGCCGCGCCTTCGCGCGCGAGGGGCTGTTTCCTTATGCGGTGCGTGGCAACCACCTCGAAGGAGGAGTCCGTATGCGCATTTTCATTCGTCCGCCACTGCTCCTGCTCCTGGAGTTCTGCGGGGTGTTGGGCGCGCTGGCGCTCGGGCCCGTCCGTGCAGTCGCTCAGGACCAGGTGACGATCACGGGGCGCGTGACCGGTGCCGTCGGCGAGCCACTTCGTGATGCCAACGTCTCGCTGTTTGAACTCGATCTCGGCGCGTGGACCGGGCACGACGGGGCATATCGCCTGGTGGTTCCGGCGCCGCGGGCGCGAGGCCAGCAGGCCAAACTGAGCGTGCGGATCATCGGCTACCGGGCGGCGTCGGCGGCGGTGACGCTCACGCCGGGCGCCTCGGTAGAGCACAACTTCCAGCTCACGTCCGATCCACTACGACTGGACGAGGTCGTTGTGACGGGCGCCGGCACGGAGCAGTTGCGCGAAAAGCTCGGCACCGCGATGTCGAGCGTTGATGCGACGACTCTGCAGCGTGCGAACGAGGCCAACCTGGTGCAGGCGCTGGCGGGAAAGTTGCCGAACGTGCTGACCAACCAGGCGAGTGGCGACGCCGGTGCCTCGACCGCGATCCAGATCCGGGGGCCGAAGACGTTCGGCACCAGCCAGCCGACCATTATCGTAGACGGTGTGCCCATCAGTAACGTTACGCGTGCGGAAAACGGGCAGGTCAACGCCCCGCTGTCTGGCGCGCCGTCGCCCAACCGGGCGGCGGACCTGAACTTGGACGACTACGATACCGCCGAGGTGCTGATGGGAGCGGCGGCGACGTCGATCTACGGCGCCAGCGCCGGCTCGGCGGGGGCGATCCTGCTGACCTCGAAGCGCGGGCGACCGGGGCGGACCCAGTACACCCTCCGCTCGACCATGCAGTTCGATCGGCCGGTGCGAACGCTGCCCGTGCAACGGAAGTACGGTGTCGGCTCGGGCGGCGTTTCGACCAATTGCTTTACGGTGAACTGCTCCATCAGCTCGAGTTTCTTCTCGTGGGGGCCGGAGATCGCCCCGGGGACGGCGACGTACGACCACGGCGCCGAGATCTTCGAGACGGGTCACACGGTCGAGAATACGCTGTCGTTGTCGGGCGGCAGCGAGCGTACGACGTTCTACCTGTCGGTGGGCCAGTTCAATCAAGACGGCTTCATCGTGGGGAACCGGGACACGTACGAGCGGTACACGGCGCGGTTCAACGGTTCGCATACGCTCTTCGAGAACCTCGTGGTCAGTGCGAACATTTCGGTGGTGCAGACCAAGACCAGCGGGCTGGACCGCGGGAACTCGATCAACGGGATCGGGATTGGCGCCCTGCGCCAGCCGCCGGACTTCAACGCGCAGCAGTATCTCAGCCCGACGTCCGGACTGCACCGCTCCTGGCGGTTCCCGAACCCGGGTCCCACGGCGTTCACCAACAACCGCGGTTTCGACAACCCGTTCTACGCGCTCAATAACGACGATCTCCTCGGCCAGACCGGCCGGTACTTCGGCAACATCAACGTGAACTGGAAGCCGCTCGGGTGGCTGCAGGTCAACTGGACCCTCGGTGGCGACTACAACGGCGACGACCGCACCTACGCGTATGCGCAGGCCAGCTCGGGGACTACGGGCGGAGCGCTGGAGCGCTGGCAGTTCTACGATCGACTGTTCGATCACACGTTGACCGCCACCGGGTCCCACGAATTCAGTCGTAACGTGCGGGGCACCATTGCGGTCGGCCAGAACCTGGACGAAACGTACTTCCGTCAGGTCGACGTGTTCGCGCAAACCTGGCTCGCACCCACGCCGTTCAAGCTGTCGAACACGACGACTCGTACGACGCCGAGCGACCGGGAAGAGCGCCGTCGCGTGGAAGGGTACTTCGCGCAGGGCAACGTCGACCTGTACGACCAGCTGTTCCTGCAGGCTCGCATTCGCAATGATGCGAACTCGGCGTTCGGGATCAACCACCAGCGCGCCTGGTATCCCGGCGGCAGTGCGGCGTGGAGCTTCACGAAGGCCGTCCATCTGCCCGAGCAGATCGTGAACTTCGGCAAGGTCCGCCTGGCCTATGGCGAGAGCGGTCAGCAGCCGCCCCTGTACGCCACCCAGGATGTGTTCTCGACCACGTCGTTTGCGGACTTCAACCCTGGCTCGCTCCAGGCGCCGAACTTGAACGGCATTGGCGGGCTGTACCCTTCGCCCACCCGCGGGAACCCCGACATCAAGCCGGAGCGGGTGCGCGAGGTAGAAGCGGGCGTCGACTTGGGGCTGTTCCGGGGCCGCGCCGATTTGTCCGTGACGCGCTACGACTCCAAGTCCAAGGACGTCGTGTTCAGCGTGAATCTCGTGCCGACCACCGGCTACACCAACATGAACATCAACGCGGGCGAGCTGACCAACAAAGGTTGGGAGTTGAGCAGCGACATCCGCCTGCTCCAGCGCCCGGACCTCTCGATCGACCTCGGAGCCAACTGGGCACGCAACCGCAACCTGGTCACGAGCCTCGGGGCGACCGCGAGCCAGCTCGCCGGGGATGTCCCGATGGCCACGCCCGAGAACTGCGGTCCCGAGGCGAAGGTGCCCCGCTGTCAAATTGGGATCGGATCCTCGTTCGCTGGACAGACGACGCACGCGCAGGTCGGCTACCCGGTCGGCGTCTGGCGCTCCGTGGACTTTGCGCGGTGCGGTCGGGGGCTCGGCATGATCGGGAATGACTCCGTTGGCTTCTACTGCCAGGGCAAGCCGGACGGTGCCTTGTATGTCGGGGCGAATGGATTCCCGATTGTTGATCCGACCACGCGTGCGATCGGGAACCCGTGGCCCGACTGGACCGCCGGCATCTCCCTCACCGCAAACTACAAGGGGCTCCAGTTGAGCGCGTTTCTCGATCACCGCCACGGCGGAGATGTGCTCAATATGACGCGCTCGTCGATGGATCAGTACGGCACGCACAAGGACACGGAGATTCGCGGCCAGACGCGCACGTTCGGCAAGGACATGGTGTGTTACAACAAGACATGTGATGGGCTGAATGGTCCAGTGGTCGGGCCGGGTGCGGGCACGGCCGTCGTGATTGGCGAGAGCTGGTTCACGGGCCTAGGTGCCACGGGCGGCCCCATCACCACCCGGCTCGAGGACGGGACCTTCACCCGCCTGCGCGAGGTTTCGATCAGCTATTCGTTCCGAGACCCGTGGGTGAGCAAGATCGCGGGGATGCGGCAAATGGACCTGAAGCTGTCCGGCCGCAACCTGAAGCTCTGGACCGATTACAGCGGCTACGATCCGGAGATCAACCTCGGCGGGGCGCAAAACGCCAACCGCGGCATCGACTGGTTCAACGCCCCGCTCGCGCGGGCGTGGGTGCTCCAGCTCACATTCTATCACTGATCAACGCGAGGGAACTGCGATGAACACGTGCACAAGAGCAGCAGCCGTCCTCGCGCTGACCCTCGTCGGTGCGGGATGCAGTGACTTTCTGCAGGGCCCGGGGTTGACTGAGAACCCGAACAATCCGACCACGGGCACGCCGCTGCAGCAACTGATCGCCGTGCAGGCCAACATGGCCACGCGCCTGGAAGGCCAGCTCGCACGGTGTGCGGGCGTCTATACACAGCAATTGATCGGCAGCAACAACCAGCAGCTCTCGTTCTGCACGCAGTACCGGGTGACCGAGAGCGACATCTCCGGCCAGATGAACGGGTTCTACGTTGGTGGCGGCTTGCTCAGCATGCGGGCCATTCAAGCCGCGGCGCAGGCCTCCGGTGACCAGTTCTTGCTGGGCATGACCAAAGTCTGGGAAGGCCTTGCGATCGGCACGGCGACATCCGTGTGGGGCGATCTACCCTATAGCGAGGCCGTGAACCCAAACATCGCCGAGCCCGTTCTGGACTCACAGGAAAGCATTTATGCCGGGGTCGAAACGCGTCTCGATGAGGGGATCACGGCGTTGCAGGCGGCGCTGGCCGGTGACACGACCGGGAACTGCGTGCCCGCGCAAGGCGATTTGATCTACTGCGCCGCGGCGGTCCCCCGTGCCACCGAGATCCGGCGGTGGATCAGGGCGGCCAACACGCTCAAGGCCCGCTTCCACCTCCACCTCGTGGAGCGACACGGCAATAGCGAGTATGGCCTAGCCCTCGCGGCGGCACTGAACGGCATTTCGGAAGCGCCGACGAACGCGACGCAGGCGATTCATGGCCAGGCCGTGGGGGACTTCCGCATGTTCCACGGCTCCGTGCAGGACTTCGACGCCAACATATGGGGTGAGTTCCTATCGACGCGTCAGGATTTGGTTGCGGGGAACGTGCTGGTCCAGATCCTCAAGACGCGTAACGACCCACGCCTGGCGGCGTACTTCGATGCCAACGCCCAGGGACAATTCGTGGGGGCAGATCAGAACGACTCGACCATCCGCGCGCCGGGGTGCCCGGCACTCCCGGCGGCTTGTCCCGCGTCGGTCATCAACACGACGGTCCGCCGGCAATTCACCTTTCGCCAGCCGATCGTGACCTGGGCGGAAAATCAGCTCATCCTGGCCGAAGCGAAGTACATGACGGGTGATTCGGTAGGCGCGGTCGCGAGCGTGGACGCGGTGCGCACGGCCGTGGGCATGCCGGCACTCGGCAACGTGTCGTTCACCGACGTGATGACGGAGAAGTACATTGCGATGTTCCAGAACATCGACGTCTGGTCTGATTACAAGCGCTCCTGCATTCCAGCGGTGACGCCGTTCGGCAAGCCCCCCGCCCCGGAAGTGTTGGGCCGCATGCCCTACGGCTCCGGCGAGCGGACATCGAACCCGCATATTCCGCTGCCGTCGGCGTATCCGACGGGTACGACGGGGTCCTCGCCGGTGCGCAACTGGAACGACCCGAACCATTGCTAACGGTGCGGCGGCACCCGACAACCGGTCCGACTTCGGCCGGGCCGGTTGTCTCGTGTGCCCTGGCCGTGGGGCTCCTGCTCTTGCTCGCGGCGTGCTACACGCGGGGTCCCCTCACCACGCCGGTGCCGGCCCCGGGGACGCGGATCGTGGCCCAGGTGACCGACTCCGGCGTCGTGGCCCTGAGCAACGCGCTCGGGTCCGGCCCGGTGGAGGTGGAGGGCGTGGTCGCGGCCGCCGACGACAGGTCGTGGGATTTGCAGTTGGTGCGGGTCGAGTATCGTGGCGGCGCCTCGGTCTTGTGGAACCGCGAACGGGTCAGCTTCCCGCGAGCGACGCTCGCCCACCCGACCCAGAAGCGGCTGGACCGCGGGAAGAGCTGGCTCGTTGCGGGGGCCGTCACGGCGACCGCGCTCCTCGCCGCCCGGTTGTTCGGTGCGATTGGCGGTGGTGAGACCCCCAACCCACCGCCTCCGCCGCCCAACTGACAGTCGAGGCGCGCCCGCGACGCGATCAGGGCCGCGAGGGAGACGTGTCGGTCTCGTTGCCGACGCGGGTCCAAATCACGATGACGCCGCAGCGCGCGTTCAACAGGTTGGATTGGAACTCGGACGGGATTTGCGAGGCGCCGCTGTAGACCTCGACCGCGACGACGTCCTCGGGGACGATGTACTGGTTGATCGAAATCTCGCCGGTCACCGGGAAGGGCGTCCCATTGACGTAGAACAGCACCGGACAAGCACGCGCCCCCGAGACGCCCGTCGTGCGCGCCATGCGGATCACATCGCTGGGCCCGAACGGTCCGGGGAGAGACTGGACCTGAACGCCGGGGACGCGACGCAGCACATCGGTGAAAACGCGCGGCTGCATCCGCGCGATCTCCGCGCGATTGAAGTAGTGGCCGTTCCCCGTGGCCCGTCGCCCTTCAAACCCCCGCATCGCCGGCAGGCGCCCTGCCTCCGCTTCCACCGCCACTCCCTCGAGCGGTACGGGTGCCAGGGTAAGAACGATGTGCAGGGCCACCGTTTCGCCCTGCCCAACCTTGACCTGTTGCAGGACCGCGAGGTAGCCCAGCAACCGGACCTCGACCACGTGAGTGCCGGGGGAGACACGAGTGAGGACAAAGCGCCCCCGCTGGTCGGACACCACCGCCGGCCCGGCGCCGGCCACCCGGATTCGCGCGTCCGCCAGCGGACCGCTGTCGGTGCCCACTACGGTGCCGGTCAGTGTACCCCATCCCTGCGCCGCGATCTGAAGCGGGAGGAGCAGCGGCCAGTACGCAGCGGTCCGTCTCACCGGAAGGCGACCACGAATCCATAGTGCCCGCCCCACGGTCTGGTTGTCAAGGAAGGACTCGGGAGCAACGTAAGCAGTGCGCGAAGGGGCGACCTGTATGTTGCGTCTACGCAACACCGGCCTACAAGACGCTTGCATTACGCCTCTTGCGAGGGGTCCAGGGTAGCTACACACTAGTTTCAACCGCTGACTTGCGAACCCGAGCCCTCCATACCCGCTGCCACTGCGGGCGGAGGGCTTTGCCACCCCGATGGAGGAATCCACATGCGCATTGCCGTTCGTTCTCCGCTGCGCGCGCTGCTGGTGCTCGCCGGGCTGGTCGGTGCTGTGACACGCGCCGGGCGGGCCCAGCAGGGCACGATCACGGGCCGTGTCACCGATCAAGCCAACGGTCAACCACTCGTCGGCGCGCGCGTGACCATCGTGGGGACGTCGCTTGTCACACAGACGAATGCCGAGGGACGGTACGCCCTCTCCAGCGTGCCCGGAGGTCAGGTGACACTGCGCGCCAGCGCAGTCGGGTTCGGCGCCGCGTCGCGCGCCGTCACCGTCAGCGCCGGAGGAGCGGCGGTGGTCGACTTGGCGCTCGCGCTGGCGCCGTACTCGCTCGATGAGGTCGTGGTGACCTCCACCGGCGTTCAGGCGAAACGAGAACTCGGCAACTCGATCGCCCAGATCGATGCCGCCAAGCTTGTCGAAACCGCCCCGATCACGAACGTGACCGACCTCCTAGTGGCGAAGGCGGCCGGCGTCGACGTGCTGCCGGGCGCCGTGACCGGTGCCCCGGCGCGTGTGCGGATCCGCGGGACGAACAGCCTCTCCCTGACGAATGAGCCGGTGTATTTCCTTGACGGCATCCGCGTGACGAGCCAGAACCGGTCATCAGGGGTGTGCGACGTCGGCTGCGCTCCGCCGAGCCGCATCAACGATTTGAACCCCGAGGATTTCGAGTCGATCGAGGTGGTGAAGGGACCGGCTGCATCCGCATTGTACGGGACGGACGCGGCGAACGGCGTCGTGGTAATCAGGACCAAGCACGGCCAACCAGGCAAAGCACGCTGGAACGTGTACGCCGAGCAGGGCGTCATCAGGGATAACAACGACTATCCCGATGCCGTGCGGGGCTGGCGCACCGGGACGACCGCGGCGACGACGTCGACGCCCACCAACGGAGTGCAGTGCATCATCACGCAGGTCGCTTCCGGGGCATGCGCGCAGGACAGCGTGACCCGATTCAATCTGTTCCGAGACCCTCAAACCACACCACTCGGAACTGGTCATCGGCAGCAATACGGGCTGCAGGTGTCGGGCGGGTCGGATGCGGTGCGGTACTACGTGTCGGGGGATTGGGAGGACGAGCTCGGCCAGACGAAGATGCCGCAGTTCGCAGCGGACACGCTCGCCGCGATCCGGCAGATCCCGGGGGTGCCGGGCGACGAACTGCGGCCCAACGGCCTGTTGCGGACGAGTATCCGAGCCAACGTCGCGGCGAACCCGACTCCCCGCATCGACCTCGAGGGCTCCACCACGTTCATCACCAGCAAGCTCCGCGTACTCCCGACGGACAACAACACCACTGGCCTGCTGTCCAACGCCTTGGGCGGCCCGGGGAACAAGACCAACGGGCTGTACGGCTACAGGGCCTTCACCCCCGATGAGATGTTCTCCGAGGCGATCGGGCAGGACATCAACCGATTCATCGGGAGCGGCACGGGCCGGTGGCGTCCGACGGGCTGGCTCGCGTTCCGCGCGATCGGCGGCGTCGACTACGCCAGCCGGTTAGACACCGATCTCTGTGTACGTGGCGAGTGCGTGAATTTTGCCACCCGAAAGACCGGCTTCAAGCAGGACGATCGCACGAGCTTCTTCCAGTACACACTCGACGTGAACGGGACGGCATCGTTCACCCTCAGCCCGACGGTGACGTCGCGCACGACGGTGGGCGCGCAATACTTCAAGACCAAGAGCGATCTCAACGTGGCCTTTGCCGAAAACCTGGCGGGCGGCGCGACGACGGTCACCGGTGGAGCGATTCCGACGGTAGCGGAGAGTACCACCGTGTCCGCGACCGTGGGCGCGTTCGTGGAGCAGGAATTCGGGTACAAAGACCGGCTGTTCGTGAACGGCGGCCTCCGCGCGGACGACAACAGCGCCTTCGGCAAGGACTTCAAGACGGTCTTCTATCCGAAGCTGAGCGTGTCGTACGTGATCTCGGAAGAGCCCTTCTTTCCCAAGTGGCGCTGGATCAACAGTGTGCGACTGCGCGGCGCGATCGGTGCCTCGGGCGTCCAGCCTGGCACGACCGATGCCGCGCGCTTCTTCCTGCCGCAGACGGCGAGCGTCCCGACGGGCGTGAACGCGCTCGACACCCCTTCGCTGGTTTACAGCGCCGTCGGGAACACTGCCTTGAAGCCGGAGCGGGCCCGGGAATACGAGATCGGCGGGGAAGTGACGTTGTTCGACAGCCGAGCCTACCTCGACGTCACGTACTACAACAAGCGGACGTCGAACGCGCTCATCGCCCGCCAGCTGCCTCCCTCCGCGGGTGGGCCTATCAACCGATTCGAGAACCTTGGCGCGGTCGTGAATCGTGGCGTCGAGGCGCTCGCCAATCTGCACTTGCTCGACATGCCGAACTTCGGCTTCGATCTGACCGTCAACGCCGCCTACAACACCAACTTCATCGCCGACATGGGCGGGCTGCCGCCGATCATCGGCACCACGACGCGGCAGACCCAAGGCTACCCGATCAACGGCTGGTGGCAGCGGCCCTACACCTTCCAGGACCTGGACGGTAATGGCATCATCACCGCCAACGAAATCACCGTGGCCGACAGTGCGGTGTTTGTCGGCTACGCGAACCCGCGGTGGGAGGTCGTTTACCTGCCCGGCTTCGACCTGTTCAACAAACGGCTGCGCATCCAGGGGCTGTTCGACCACAAGAGCGGCTACTACCAGCTCAACGGCACCGAGCGCATCCGCTGCGAGTCGCGGCTGAACTGTGAGGGCTTGGTGGACCCGAAGGCACCGCTGTGGGAGCAGGCGCGCGTCGTCGCGCTGCGCGAGACGCCGTCGCGCACCCAGTGGGGCTTCATCGAGAAGGCGTCGTTTGTCCGGCTGCGGGAGGCCTCGGCGACATACGAGCTGCCCGCGGCATGGGCTCAGTCATTCCGGGCCACCCGCGCGAGCTTCACGATCGCGGTCCGTAACCTCTGGAAGGCCACCGGATTCAGTGGCATCGATCCCGAGGCGAACTATTTCGAAGGCGCCACCGGGATTGTGAGCAACTTCCAGACATCGCCGCCGCCGACCTATTGGACGTTCCGCTTGAACGTGGGCTTCTGAGGTCGGGAGGACAGGTGACCGATATACGACCGCGAAAGGGGACTTTTGACATGACGAAATACCTCGTCCTAGCATGCTTCCTCGCGCTGCCCGGACTCGCATGTACCGACACACTGCTCAACGTGACCGATCCCGACATTATCGTGGCGGCGAATTCGGCATCCGCGGCGCAGGGCCTGGCGAACGGCGCGGTGTTGCGGCTGGCGCAGGCGGTGAGCGGCACCCAAGGGCCGGATGCCCTGTTCATGTTCGGTGGGCTGCTCACCGACGAATGGCGCTCCGGCGACACGTTCATCCAACGCAACACGATGGATCAGCGAATTTGGGATCCGAACAACACGTTCAACGCCGGGCCCTTCCGCAACCTGAACCGGGTTCGGACGCAGGCCGCGCTCGCCATCGATGGGCTGCGCACGTACCTGCCGACTGCTCTCGCCGACATCGCCCGGATGTTCGATTTCATCGCATACACCCAGGTCCTGATGGGCGAGCATTACTGCAACGGCGTCCCGCTGAGCAGCATCTCGGGCACGACGGTCGTGCTTGGTGACCCGCTTTCGAACGACTCTCTGTTCAAGCTCGCGATCGCCAACGCCGACTCCGCGCTCGGCATCGTACGGGGGGCGGACTCCGCTCGCGTCGCGAACTTCGCGAAGGTGATCCGGGGCCGCGCCATGCTGGACCGCGGCGACACTGCGGGCGCACGGGCCGCGGTAACGGGTATCGCACGCTCGTTTCGCTACGACGTCACGCACTCCTTGAACGTCAACGACAACCAGCTGTGGGCGTTGAACGCAAACTCTCGCCGCTACACCATGGGCGACGTGGAGGGTGGGACCGGGCTGCCTTATGTAAGAGGGGATTCGGTCAAGGATCCGATCATTCTCCCAGCCGCATTCGGGTCGTCCCCGAAGATCGGCGATCCGCGGATCCCGACCAAGACGGGCCCGGACGGTATCTTCGACACCGCGTTCCCTACCAAAGTCATCCGACAGGGGGCTTGGGGGCGGACGAGCTCCGTCACGATCGCAAGCGGCGTCGAGGCGCGGTTGATCGTGGCCGAGGTGGCGCTCGGCGAGGGCGACGCGGCCACATGGCTCGGCGAGCTGAACGCCCTGCGGGCTGACACGACACTGTTGCCGGTCCCTCAGGACACGAGCTTCCGGCCGGTGCAGGGAACAAGGCTCGCCCCGCTCACGGACCCTGGGCCGTCGCTCGGTGACAGCTTGCGGGTGGACGTGCTGTTTCGGGAACGGGGATTCTGGATGTTTTCGACTGGTCACCGGCTGGGCGACATGCGCCGACTGGTGCGAGCGACCTCGGCCCCAGCGGTCGGCCGCGTGGGCGGGTACGGCCGCGCGATCAATTCGGTTTATCCGAACGGCGCGTGGTTCAAGGGCGGGAACTACGGCGACGCAATCCAGATGGTGCTTCCGGTGGAGGAGCTGAACAACCCGAACTTCCACGGCTGCACCGACCGCAATCCGTGAGGGGGCGCCGCGCCACGAGCGACGACACGGGGGCGGCCTGCGGGGCGCCCCCGCGATGTGTCAGGGATGTCCGCCCGTGGTCGTCGTGATCACGATGACGCCGGAGGTCGAAGCGGCGCCGTACAGGGTGGTGGCGTCGAGACCCGTGAGGATCTCGATCGTGAGGATGTCGGTGGCGGCGACTTGCCTGAGGACCCGGAGATCGTCGATGGGTACGTGATCGAGGATCACGCGCACCTGGTCGTCCTGGTAGAGGCTGGCCCGCCCGCGGCGCTGGATCCGGGCGGGCTCCCCGCGGACCTCTCGCAGCTGCACATTGGGAACGGTGAACCGCACGGCGTCCCACGCCGTCTTGGCGCCGGACTTGGCGATCGCATCGGCCATGATGACCCTACCGCCGGTCGGCGCACTCGACGGCTCGATCCCGGCACGCGCACCCCCACAACCCCCGACCCCGAGCAGACCCAGCCACAAACACGAGAGGGGACGCAACACCTTGCGTCCCCTCGCGCCGCTCGTCCAAGGCCGACCCTCAGTCCACGATCGCATCCGGCATCACGTACTTCAGCGGGTCCACCGGTTTGTGGTTCACCCACACCTCGTAGTGCAAGTGCGGCCCGGTCGAGAGTCCCGTCGAGCCGACGTAGGCAATCTTCTCCCCGCGCTTCACGCGCTGGCCACGCGCGGCGATAATCCTCGAGCAGTGCGCGAACCGCGTCACCAACCCGAAGCCGTGGTCCAGCGTGATCATGTTGCCGTACCCCTCTTCCCACTTGACGTCCGTCACGATGCCCGCGGCGGGCGCGTCGATTTCGGCGCCCATGGGCGCCGAGACGTCGATTCCCTCGTGCGGCCGCGCCAGATGGAGAATCGGATGCACCCGCTCCCGCATGAACGCGCTCGTGAGCCAGCCCTTGGTCGGCATGATCGACGGCGTGGCCGCCAGGCGGTCACGCTGGTGCGACAGCGAATCGAACGCCTGATTGAGCGACCGCACCAGGATGTTGGCCCGCCGCGAGAGGACGTCCACGTCGAGCCGCGCCGCGAGCGCCTCCCGACCGTCGGGACCGAGTGCCTTGAGGCTGTCACCCTCCGACCAGCTGCCGGCGGGACCGCCGATCCCCGCCTGCTGCACCGTCGTGTCGGTCGGCGTGAGCCCCGCCAGCAACCGCAGCTCCTGCTCGCGCTGGCTGAAGCGGTGCAGCGTGTCGTGCAGCACCGCCATCCGCTCGCGCATCTGCTGGATCTCGTTCGCCAGGACGCGGTTTTCGTTTTCGAGCGCGCGGCTGCGCGTGATGTTCACGCCACGCGAGATGGCGGCGACGCCCAGCACCAGGAACGTCAGCGCCAGCACGCTGCCGATGCCCAGCAGGGTTTTCAAGAAGGTCTGAGACACCTCGACGGCGCGGGACAAGCCCGAGCCGTGAGGCACCACCATGACGGTCCAGCGTCGCTCCGCCTTCTTCCGCATCAGCCTTTCGGACCTCACATCGACACGTATGGCCGGCGCGCGCGCGCCGGTCCTACTGCTACCGACCGAAGGGAGAATCCGGACAGGGCGTGGGCCCGGTCGCCCGTGGGAGTCCTAACCTACGCCTCGCCGTCCGGGTCGTCAACGGTCGTCAACATGGCCCCGACGTGAGCTATATCACATTTCCCCAGGGCCTTACGCCTGAGCCGCGCGGGGCTTGGGGAACAGGATCGGCGGCTTGAGGATGTGCCGCCCTGCGAGGTCCAGGGTGCCCAGCTCCGTCAGCCGGATGCTCGCGAGGCGTTCCGACGGGGAGGGGCCGAGTGTGCCCCAGATGGTCTGCGAGGTCGCAGGCAGGAACGGCTGCGCCAGGACCGCGAGCCGGCCCACCGTGCGCGCCAAGTTGGCGAGCACGGAGTCGAGCTCCGCGGCCCGCTCCGGCTGCTTGGCGAGCTTGTACGGCGCGGTCTCTTCCACGTAGCGGTTGGCCGCGCCGGCGAGGGCGACGAGCTGGGCAGCGCCTTCCTGCACGCGGTTCGCGTCCATGGCGCTCGCGTACGTCGCGAGCGCGCCGCGCGCGGCGCGCTCGAGCGGCGTGTCGTAGTTGCAGGGGTCGCGCGGCACCACGGCTCCGCGGTAGTTCGCGATCATCGTGAGCGAGCGCGACACGAGGTTGCCGATCGTGTCGGCGAGCTCGGACGTGTACCGGGCGTCGAATCGCTCCCAGGTGAAGTCGCCGTCGTTCTCGAAGCCGACTTCGCGCAGTAGGAAGTAGCGCAGCGCGTCGGCTCCGTGATAGTCGATCGCCTCGCTCAGGCTGACCGCCGCGCCGGCGGTCTTGCTCATCTTGGCGCCCGACCACTGCACGTACCCGTGCGCCCACACCGCGCGCGGCGGCGGCAGCTCGGCCGCGAGCAGCATGGCGGGCCAGATCACGCAGTGGAAGCGCGTGATGCCCTTGCCGATGACGTGCAGATCGGCGGGCCACAGGCGCTCGAAGCCAGCTTCGGGGAATCCGGTGGCGGACAAATAGTTGATCAAGGCGTCGAACCACACGTACACGGTCTGCTGCGGGTCGCCCGGGAAGGGGATGCCCCAGGGCTGGCGCTGCCGCGAGATCGAGATGTCCTGCAGCCCCGCCTCGAGCAGCCGCACCACCTCGTTGCGGCGGATCTGGGGCTCGACCGAGAGGGCGCCGGAGCGGATGCGCTCGAGCACCGCGTCGCGGTAGGCGCTCAACCGAAAGAAATGATTGCGCTCGCGCGTCGGGATCAGCTCGAGCGTGGGGTGCTCCACGCAGTGCCCGTCCACGATCTGCGCCCCGGTCTTGAATTCCTCGCACCCGGTGCAGTAGAGCCCCTCGTACTCGGCTTCGAACAGATCTTGAGGACGGCGCTGCCGGATGCGCTCCAGCAGGGCGGTGACCGAGCGGGCGTGCCGCGGCTCCGTGGTCCGGATCCAGTCGTCATAGCTGCAGCCGAGGCGGCGCCAGTACCCGGCGAAGGTGTCGGCCATGCGATCGACCCACGCCTGCGGCGTGACGCCCGACCGGGCGGCGGCCTGGATGACGGACTGGCTGTGCTCGTCCATTCCCATCAGGAAGTGGACGTCGTCGCCGCGCAACCGGTGGTAGCGGGCGATGCAGTCCGCACCGACCTTCTCGAGCGCGTGCCCCAGGTGCGGTTCGCCGTTCGAGTAGTCGATTGCCGTCGTGAGGTAGAACTTAGGCAACGGGGGGCTCCACGCGCGCTGTTTCCCCCGTGAGCTTCTCGAGCGCCACCACGCGCGTGTCGCCGTCCCCACCCTCCAGGCGGAGCGTCACGGTCTCGCGGAAGATGTCCACGGCGAGCACGCGCTCGGCACCGGCGGCGGTGCGCAGGATTCTGCCCTCCTTGGGGAAGCGCTTGCGCGTCTGCACGTAGAAGTCGTGCTCGTAGCGCAGGCAGCAGAGCAGGCGCCCGCAGCCGCCCGAGATCTGCGACGGGTTGAGCGACAGGTGCTGATCCTTGGCGAGCGACAGGCTCACGGGCCGGAGCTCGGGCAGCCAGCTCGAGCAGCAGTACTGCCGGCCGCACCGGCCGACGCCGTCGAGGCGTTTGGCTTCGTCGCGCGCCCCGATCTGGCGCAGCTCGATGCGCGTGTGAAACAGGCTCGCGAGGTCCCGCACCAGCGCGCGGAAGTCCACCCGCTGCTCGGCCGTGAAGTAGACGGTGAGCTTTTTCTTGTCCCACTGCCACTCGGCATCGGAGACCTTCATCGGCAGGCTGTGCTGGTGGACGCGATCCATCACTTTGCGGCGCACCTGGTCCTCATCGAGGTGCAAGCGCTCGGCCAGCGTGGTGTCGTCCGGGGTGGCCCGGCGCAGGATGCGGTGGGACACCGGGGCGGGAGCCTCGGCGAGGCTGCAGCCGCTGCATCCCGAGCCGCACTTCTTGGCGGCCACGGGCCCGAGGGCGGACACGCGGCCGAGGTCCTCGCCCCGCTCCACCTCCACGATCACGGCCTCGTGCAGGGCGAGCGGCTCGGGTGAGGGCCAGGTGAAGTATTCTTTGCGGTTCCCTTTGAACCGGACTTCGACGACGTCGTTCAACTCACTTCTCGCTCAGCGCACCCATCGAAAGGTACTTCTCTTCCCGTCGTTTGAGGAGCTTGTCGATCTTGATCTTGCGCAGCTGACGCACGTGGCGTTGCAGCGTCTCGCCCAACGCCTCCGCCGCCGCTTCGGGATCGGCGTGCGCCCCGCCCGGGGGCTCGGGGATGATCTCGTCGATCACGCCGAGCTCCTGCAGATCCTCGGCGGTGATCTTGAGCGCCTCGGCGGCGCGCTCGCGCTGGCTCGCGTCCTTCCACAGGATGGCGGCGCACCCCTCGGGGGAGATGACGGAGTACACCGAGTTCTCGAGCATCACCACCCGGTCCGCCAGACCCACGGCGAGGGCGCCCCCGGATCCGCCTTCGCCGATCACGGCGGTGAGGATCGGGGTGCGCAGCGTGGCCATCTCGACCAGGTTGCGCGCGATCGCTTCGGCCTGGCCGCGCTCCTCGGCGCCGAGCCCGGGGTAGGCGCCCGGCGTGTCCACCAATGTGATCACGGGAGCGCGGAACTGCTCGGCGAGGCGCATCAGGCGCAGCGCCTTGCGGTAGCCCTCGGGATGCGCCATCCCGAAATTGCGCCGCAGGTTCTCCTTCGTGTCACGACCCTTCTGGTGGCCGATGACCATGACGCTGACGCCGTCGAGCCGCGCCCATCCCGCGACGATCGCCGGGTCGTCGCGGAACAGCCGGTCGCCGTGCAGCTCCACGAAGTCGGTGAACACGGTGCTCAGGTAGTCGAGCGTGTAAGGCCGCTTCGGATGGCGCGCCACCTGGACGCGCTGCATGGGCGTCAGGTTCTTGTAGATCTCGGCGCGGAGCTCGGCGAGCTTCTTCTCGAGCGGGGCGAGCTCCTTCGCGACGTCCACGGCCGTCTCGGCGGCGACGCGTTTCATCTCCTCGATCTGCCGCTCCAGCTCGAGCAGCGGGCGCTCGAAGTCCAGGGTGTGGGTCGCCATCACATCGTCCGCACGAGATGCACGCAGTCCGGCCCCAGCAGGTCGCGCAACGCCCCAAGCAGCTCGTCGTCCACGGCGACTCGCAGCGAGCGACTGCGCAGGCGGGCGGCACTGACCCCGGGCGCAAGCCCGGGGACGCTCCCCCCGCCGTTGCTATGTGCTTCTTCCCATTCCACCAGCACCGGGGCCGGTCCCGGATGCGCGGCGCACAGCGCCGCCACCGCGCGACTGGCGTCGGGCGGCGGCGGCGTGAGCGGGGACCAGCGCAACGCCACGGCGATCGCGCCCGCCGTCTTCAGCTCGTCGAGCGGCTGCGCGGCCTCGACGATGAACGGCGCCTGCTCCTCGTCGCGGTCGCGCGCGCTGTAGCCGCCCGACAGGAGCAGCGCCCCGTCGGGGCGGATCACCTCGTTGAGCTTGGCCCACGCCTCGGGAAACACCAACGCCTCCGCCGTGCCGTGGAAGTCCTCGAGCGTGAGTCGCGCGTACTCGGCGCCCGACTTCTTGGAGATCTGTCGCTTCAGCACCGTCACCACCGCCGCGATCCGGACCTTCTGCTCGTTCCACTGGCCCAGCGTGGCGGTGGTGCGGGTCCCGAAAAGCTCCACCTCCGCGCGGTAGCGGTCCAGGGGATGCCCGGAAATGAAGAATCCGAGCACGGCCTTCTCGCGGGCGAGCCGTTCGTGCTCCGACCGGGGGGGCACGTCGGGGAGCGGGGCCCGGGGCCCAGGGCTCGGGGTCTCCCCCGCGAACAGTGGATGCTGACCCGAGTCCCGCTCCGCCTGGCGAGCCTGCGCCTCGCTGAACGCGTGGTCCAGGGCGGCCACCAGTTGCGCGCGGTGGCCACCGAGGGAATCACACGCGCCCGCGTCGACCAGCGCCTCGATCACGCGCTTGTTGCAGAGCCGCAGGTCGATGCGCTCACACAGCTCCACGAGCGAGCGATACGGTCCATCCGCCTGGCGGCCCGCGAGGATGGACTCGATCGCGCCCGCGCCCACGTTCTTGATCGCGCCCAGGCCGAAGCGGATCCGTTGGTCGCCCACCACCGTGAACTTGAAGCCCGACTCGTTCACGTCGGGGGGGAGGACCTCGAGACCCAGCTCGCGCGCCTCGTTGATGTAGCGCACCACGTTGTCGGTGTTGCCGATCTCCGACGAGAGCAGCGCGGCCATGAACTCCGCGGGGTAGTGCGCCTTGAGCCACGCCGTCCGGTAGGAGAGCACCGAGTACGCGACCGCGTGCGACTTGTTGAACCCGTAGCGGCCGAACGTTTCGATCTGCGCGGCGATGTCCTCGATCGTGCGCCGGTCGTGCCCCAGGGGGGGCGCCACCGCACGCTTCACGAAGCGGCCGAGCTCGTGCTGGATCAGCTCCTTGTCCTTCTTGCCCACCGCCTTGCGCAGCACGTCGGCTTCGGCGAGCGAGAAGCCGGCGAGCACGTTCGCAATGCGCATCACCTGTTCCTGATAGGTGATGACGCCGTACGTCGGCTTGAGGATCTCCTCCAGGGCGGGATGGGGGTAGCGGACCGGCTCGCGCCCCAGCTTGCGATTGATGAAGACGAGGTGCATCCCGGTGTCGAGCGGTCCGGGCCGGAGCAGCGCGTTGGTGGCGACCAGGTCGTCGAACCGGTCGCATTTCATGTTGCGGAGGCAGTCGGTGGCGAGCGGCGACTCAAACTGGAAGACGCCCGCCGTGCGCCCTGATCCCAGCAGCCGGTAGACCGCGGGATCCGCCAAGTCCAGCGCGTCCATGTCGAGGCGGATGCCGTGCCGCGCCTGCACCATCCCCACCGCGTCGTGGATCACGGTCAGGGTGCGGAGGCCGAGCACGTCGATCTTGAGCATCCCTACCTGCTCGAGCGCCACCATGTCGTACTGCGTGATGATGGCGTCCGGCTCCTGAGGGGCGAGGCAGACCGGCACGTAGTCGGTGAGCGGTCCGGGCGCGATCACGACGCCCGCCGCGTGCACCGACGCGTGGCGCGCCAATCCCTCGATGCGCGACCCCAGCTCGAGGATCTTGCGCACCCGCTCGTCCTGGCGGACGAGCTGCTTCAGCTCGGGAGAGCGCTCGGGCGCGTCCGCCAGTGTGGTGCTCACGCCCGGCCCGGCCGGAATGAGCTTGGTGAAGCGATCGACCTCGCCCGGCTCGACGCGCAGCGTGCGCGCCACGTCGCGGAAGGCGGAGCGCGCCTTGAGGGTCCCGAACGTGATGATCTGGCCGACCGAATCCCGCCCGTAGCGCTCGCGCACGTACTGCATCACCTCGCCCCGCC
>Ga0209056_10001486_pt1 | contig 25876 bp, 27 predicted proteins | sample GraSoiAngelo_114_FD_185876 | JGI IMG/M metagenome (GOLD analysis project Ga0209056, IMG submission 185876) | Grasslands soil microbial communities from the Angelo Coastal Reserve, California, USA - 14_0903_13_40cm (SPAdes) (version 2) | ecosystem: Environmental > Terrestrial > Soil > Grasslands... | reverse complement strand
GCGTCTGGACCGTAGTCGCGGCGAACGTGCTGGCGGTGGGCGCGATGGGTTGGTACGTGTGGGCGACGCACCCGGTGTTGCGGCGCAGGCTGCGTGAGCCGGTACAGGTGCATGTGTGACACCCGCCGTCGGTCTCTGTCTCTCATGCCGGTGGGTGCGCACGGTCACCAATCGGCGCGGCTCCACCTTCTTCCGGTGCGGCCGCGCCGACACTGATCCGGGCTTCCCGCGCTATCCGCCGCTGCCGGTGTTGCAGTGCGCCGGGTACGAGAACGCGGGGTCGGGCGACGAGACGGGGAGCGGGGAGGCGGGAGAGGTTTCATAGCGGGGCCGCCCTATTGCGTCGGCGAGGCCGTTCGCTCACTTTGGGTTCGCGTCCCCTGGACACCGCACAACAGCGAGGTCGCTCGTGGCTCAACCGCGTCCGCTGGAGCGCGCGAAGCTGCTCTTCTTCCGCTACTTCGAGCAGACGTTCGTGCTGCTGCTCGTGCTCGCGATGGTGGCGATTCACAACCTCGTGGACCAGAAGTTCGCCTTTCTCAGCTTCTACTACTTGCCCATGATCCTCGCCGGCTTCTACGGCGGCCGGCGGTTCGCCGTGATGGCCGGGGTGTTCGTGGTCGGGCTCGTGTTCTACTGGCAGGACGTGCAGGGCCTCGACATGCTCCCGGGCTTGTACGGCGACGCGCTGCTCGCGCTCGCGCCGTGGGCGGGATTCCTCATCCTCACCGGGTACGTCGTGGGCGGGCTCGCCGAGCAGCGTCAGGCGCGCCTGGCCGAGGTGAAGAACGCGTATCTGGCGACGCTCGAGCTGCTGACCTACCACATCGAATCCGCGGAGCGCAACCAGCAGGGCCACTCGAACCGCGTGGCGGACGTCGCGGCTGCGATCGGGCGTGAATTGAACCTCCCCGAGGACGACGTGGAGAACCTGCGCGTGGCGGCGTTGCTGCACGAGGTGGGCACGCGCGATCAGCGGCTGCTGCGCCTCCTGTCACGCTCGGTGACGGATTCGTCGGTGACGGTGGCGCGCGCCATGCGCGGCGCGGCTCAGATCATCGGGGAATACGGCCATTATTACGAGATCGTGGGCGAGGATTGGGACATCGAATCGCTGCCGCTTCCGACCACGGTGAAGATTCTGGCGGTAGCGGACGCGTTCGAGACCCTACAGATGGCGACGCCGGTGCGTCCGGCGTTTCCCAAGTGGAGCGCGCTCGAGGAAGTGGAGAAGGGCGCGGGCAAGACGTTTGCGAAGAACGCGGTGCGGGCGTTGCGGGCCGTGGCCGGCCGGCCCGAGGCGACGGCGCCCGAGGCGGGATTGAAGGTCGTCTAGGCGTCCGGGGGGGGCTCGCGGCGCCCGCTCACCACCCCGCTCGCCACGCCGACGCCGAACGCCACCGCGGTCCCGATGGTGACGATCGGGAGCGCGGCGATGGGAAGGGCGACCGCGGTCGCCGCCAGTCCCGCGACGAGCGGCGCCGCGGGGCGCTGGACCGCCTTGACGAAGCGCAGCCGGCGGCGCACGAAGTTCCGCGCGCCCAGGAAGCCGCCGCCCAACGCCGCCGCTCCGATCAGCAAACCCAGCATGTCGTCTCTCCCGGTCGCAAGCCTTACGCAACTTGCGACCGGAGAGTTTCCACCGCAATCTCTGCACGTGCAACCGTCCTGGTGATTCGTCAATCAGAGGAGTGATGATGCCCCGGATGTCGTCTACGACCCCCGTGTTGCTCGGCCTCGCGTGCGCCGCCGGCCTGTCCGCCCAGACGCTCCGGGTCCCCTACACGACGTTCACGCTCCCCAACGGGCTGCAGGTGCTCCTGCACGAGGACCACTCCGTGCCGGTGGTGGCGGTGAACACCTGGTACCACGTCGGCTCGTCGGACGAGCGGACCGGCCGCACCGGGTTCGCCCATCTGTTCGAGCACATCATGTTCATGGGCTCGGAGCACGTGCCGACCGGCGAATTCGACCGGCTGCTCGAGGCGGCGGGCGGCGACAACAATGGCTCGACCACGGAGGACCGCACCAACTACTACGAAGACGGCCCGGCCAACGCCCTGCCCCTCATGCTGTACCTCGACTCGGACCGCCTCGGGTTCCTGCTGCCCGAGATCACCACCGACAAGGTCGACATCCAACGGGGCGTGGTGCAGAACGAGCGGCGGCAGAGCTATGAGAACCGTCCCTACGGACTCGCCCAGGAGAATATTGTCGACCGGCTGTATCCGCCGAATCACCCGTACCATTGGCCGGTGATCGGGTCGATGCAGGATCTGCATGCGGCCACACTGGAAGATGTGCGCCGCTTCTTCCAGACCTACTACACGCCCAACAACGCGACCATCGCCATCGCGGGGGACATCTCGCCGGCAGACGCCCGCGCGCTGGTGGAGCGGTACTTCGGGGATATCCCGCGCGGCCCCGCCGTGACCCGCACGCCGCCACCTCCTGTTCGCCTCAGCGCGGACGTCCCCGCGGTGCTCGAGGACAAGGTGCAGCTGCCGCGCGTGTACGACGCATGGCACACGGTCAAGGCGTTCGCGGACGACGACGCGACGCTCGACGTGGTCGCGAACGTGCTCGCCGGCGGCCGCTCGTCGCGCTTGTACCGGCGCCTGGTGTACGACATGCAGATCGCCACCGACGTCGTGGCGTTTCAGGACGGCACTCGCATCGACGGCAAGTTCGAGATCTTCGCCACCGCCCGCCCGGGGCACGAGCTCGGCGAGCTGCAGCGGGTGATCGACGAGGAGCTGCGCAAGCTGGCGGACCAGGGCCCCACGGCGCGGGAGGTCGAGCGGGCGCGCAACACGTTCGAAGCGGAGTTCCTGTCCCGCATGGAGCGGGTGGGCGGCTTCGGGGGCAAGGCGGATCAGCTGAACTTCTACAACTACTTCGTGGGCACGCCGGACTACTTTCAGAAGGACCTCGACCGCTACGGTCGGGTGCGGCCCGCGGCCGTGCAGCGCGCCGTCAAGACCTATCTCACGGGCGCGCACCGCGTGGTGCTGAGCGTGGTGCCGCAAGGGAAAGCGGAGCTGGGGGTGAAGCCATGAGCCGCCGCTGCGCCGGTGTGATGGTGCTCGCGATCCTACTGTGCGGTCGTCTGAGTGCCCAAGCCGTCGATCGCGCGAAGCCTCCGACCCTCCCGCCCCCGCCCGCCCTCAAGCTGCCCGCGATCCAGACGGCGACGCTCCCCTCCGGCCTGACGCTCGCCGTGGTGGAGGTGCACAAGGTGCCGGTGGTGGACGTCCAGGTGCTGGTGGACGCCGGGGCGGCGCGCGATCCGGCGGACCTCCCGGGGCTCGCGACCTTCACCGCGCTGATGCTGCAGCAGGGGGCGGGCACGCGCCGCGCGCTCGACGTGGCGGACGAGGCGGCGTTCCTCGGCGCGCAGCTCAACACGACGGCGACGGCGGATGGCGCCGTGGCCTCGCTGCACGTGCCGCGGCGGCGGCTCGAGGCGGCCCTCGACCTGCTCGCCGACGTGGTGCTGCGGCCCACCTTTTCCGACTCGGAGGTGGCCCGCCAGCGCGAGCTGCGGAGTGCGCAGCTGGTGCAGCAGCGTGACGAGCCCGTCGCCGTGGCCAACGTGGCGTTCCCGGCGATCGTGTACGGGCCGGGTCATCCGTACGGGCATCCGCTGAACGGCACCGATGGCGCCACCGCCGCGCTGACGCGCGATCGCGTGGCGGGATTTTATCGTGCCTACTACCGGCCGAACGACGCGCGCATCCTCATGGTCGGCGACATCACGCTGGCCCAGGCGCGCGGGCTCGTGGCGGCACGGTTCGGCGCGTGGCCGCAGGGCGACGTGCCCGGGCTCGCGGGTGGAACCGCGCCGGCCACCGCGACGCGGGCCGTCTATCTGATCGACAAACCCGGTGCGGCGCAGTCGGTAATCCGGATCGGCCACATCGGACCGGCGCGCTCCACGCCCGACTGGTACGCCCTGGAAGTGCTCAACACGATCCTGGGCGGTGCGTTCACCTCGCGCTTGAACCAGAATCTGCGCGAGACGCACGGGTACACCTACGGCGCGTTCTCGCAGTTCGCGGCGCGGCGGCTGGCGGGCGCGTTCGTCGCGCTCGCGTCGGTCGTGACCGCCAAGACCGACAGCTCGCTGGTCGAGTTCCTGAAGGAGCTGCGTCGCATCCGCGAGGAGCCGGTCCCCGAGGGAGAGCTCGCCAAGGCCAAAGCGTACGTCACGCTCGGGCTGCCGGGAGACTTCGAGACGACGGGCGGGGCCGCTGCGCGGTTCCGCGAGGTGCTCAGCTACGGCCTGCCGCTCGACTACTACGACCGCTACATCGGGCGGATCGGCGCCGTCACGGCCGCCGACGTGCAGCGTGTCGCCCGGCAGTACATCGATCCGGACCATTTCGACATCGTGGTGGTGGGTGACAAGGCGCAAATCGAGGCGGGGATCAGGGCCTTGAACGAGGGACCGATCGTCTACCGGGACCTGTGGGGGCAGGAGATCAAGTAGTCACCACCGGATCGCCGCGCTCGCCCACGTAAACCCCGAGCCGAACGCCGTGAGGACGAGCAGGTCACCCCGCGCGAGCCGCCCCTCGTCCAGGGCTTCGTGCAGCGCGATCGGGATCGACGCGGCGGTCGTGTTGCCGTACTTCTGGATGTTCACGTACACCTGATCGTCCCGCAGGCCGGCCGCCTTCTGCACCATCTCGATGATCCGCAGGTTCGCCTGGTGTGGCACCAGCAGCTTCACGTCGGCGGGCGTCAGGCCGTTCGCCATGAGCGCGGCCTTGACCGACTGCGGCATCAGGATGGAGGCGTACTTGAAGACCTCGCGCCCGTCCATCACGGCGCGGTGCTTGCCCGCGCGGATCAGCTCTTCGCTGATGAACGGGTCGTGCGCCAGTCCGGGAGCGTCCACCCACAGCTTCTCAGCGTGCCGGCCGTCGGCGTACAGGTGCGTCGTGAGCACACCGCGTCCCGGGTCGTCGGTGGGGCCGAGGATCGCGACGCCGGCGCCGTCGCCGAACAACACCGCCGTATCGCGCCCGGCAGTCGTCTTGTCGAGCCCGCGCGAATGCACCTCCGCGCCCACCAGCAGCACGCGGCGGTACTGGCCGGTGCGGATCCAGGCGTCGGCCACCGACAGCCCGTACACGAACCCCGAGCACTGGTTGCGCACGTCGATGGCCGGCACGTCGGAAAGGCCCAGCTCGCGCGCGAGAAAGACGCCGTTGCCGGGCTCGAAATGGTCCGGCGTGCAGGTGCAGTAGACGATGCAGTCCAGGTCGGCGGGCTGCATACCCGCGCGGTCGAGCGCGCGGCACGTCGCCTCGCGCGCGAGTGAGGCCCCGGTCTCGCCCTCGGACACCCAGTGCCGGGTCCTGATCCCCGAGCGCTGCGCGATCCACTCGTCGGACGTCTCCATCGTGCGGGCGAGGTCGTCGTTCGAGACGACCCGCTCGGGGACGTGGAAGCCGGTGGCGATGAACTCCGTGCGGGGCATCGACCTTCCTTGCGGGGACGGGGCGACGGCAGGAGATTTCGCCCCCGACCCGCTCGTTGGCAAGGACTCATGGATCTCACCGTCAGCCGGGCGCAGTACGACGCCGTGCGCGGGGCCCGGCACCTGCCCGACGTCCTGAAAAACGTGCTCGACGGCGCCAGCCGGGCGGGGGACGGCTACCGGCTCCACCTCACGTACGAGGAGGCCACGGCGCTCAACGAGCTGTGCGCCTGGAACGTCCATACGGATGCAAGCGGGGCCGTAACCCCGGACTCCAAGGTGTTCGACGACCTGGTGAAGGCGATCCTCACGCATCCGGACTACTAGACGTCTAGGCGTCTAGACGTCTAGGCGTCTAGGGGGGCATATGACGAAGCGGCTCTTGGTCGTGCTTGGATGCCTGACGTTTCCCCTTTCCCCTTTCCCGTTTCCCGGCCTCTCGGCGCAGCAGCGCGCGATGACCATCGAGGACTATCTCGCGCTCCCGAGCGTCGGCGACCCGCAGCTCTCGCCTGACGGCAAGTGGGTCGCCTACACCGTGACCCACTACTTGCTCAAGGAGAACCGCGGCACCACACGCATCTGGCTGGCCGACGTGGCGGGCGGTACGACGCGCCAGCTCACCGCGGGCCCTGGCTCGGACCGCCAGCCTCGCTGGGCGCCCGACGGGCGCACGCTGGCCTTCGTCTCGACGCGGGAGAGCGGGGCGCAGTTGTGGCTGTTGCCGGTGGGAGGGACGGGGGGTGAGGCGCGCCGTGTCTCGAGCCTCGCCGACGGTGTGTCCGACCCGGTGTGGCTGCCCGACGGGACGGGCGTACTGGTCACGAGCGACATCAAGTGGCCCGCGGACCAGGAGATCGACCGCCGCAACGGGGACTACCCCACCGAGGCCCGCATCTGGACGGAGCTGATGTGGCGCCACTGGGACGAGTGGCGGGCCGGCAAGCGACAGCACCTGTTCCTCGTGTCCATCGCCGACGGCGGCGCCAGGGATCTCACGCCGGTGGACCACGATGTGCCCACGATCGCCACGAGCGGCGATGGCGACGTGGCGGTCGCGCCGGACGGTAAGGAGATCGCGGTGGCACTGCACGGCGACTCGAGCGTGGCGGACAACACGAACGTCGACGTGTATGTCATGCGCGCCGACGGCTCCGGGATGCACGCGCTCACCGCGGGCCGGGGGGCCGACAATACCCCCCGCTACTCTCCCGACGGACGCTGGCTCGCGTATCTCTCGATGGAGCGCCCGGGGTTCGAAGCTGATCGAGAGCGCTTGATGCTGGTCGAGCGGGAGGGCGGCCGGACGCTCGAGGCCACCGCCGGTTGGACCCTTTCGGTCGGGTCGTACAGCTGGTGTCCGGACTCGAAGTGCATCTACGCGGTGGTGGAGGAGCGCGGGCGCGAGAACGTGTATCGGATCGACGTGCCGTCATGGCGGCGGTCCCAGGTCATCGGGTCGGCGGGCGTGAACACGAGCGTCAGCATCGCTCCCGATGGCAAGACGCTCGCCTACCTCCATCAGACCGCGACGCATCCCGCGGAGCTGTGGGTCGGGGGCCGCCAGCTGTCGCACCACAGTGACGCCGCCGTAGCCGGGCTCGCGCTCGCGCCGCTCGAGCAATTCGGCTTCCGCGGCGCGCTGGGCGACTCGGTGTACGGCTGGATCCTCAAACCGCCGGGGTTCGAAGCGTCGAAGCAATACCCGCTCGTCTACCTGCTGCACGGCGGCCCCCAGACGGCCTGGCTCGACCTGTGGCACGCGCGCTGGAACTACCAGATGTTCGCCGCGCGGGGCTACGTCGTCGTGGCCGTGAATCGCCACGGCTCGACCGGCTACGGACAGAAGTTCACCGACGCCGTGTCGCAGCACTGGGGCGACTATCCGTACGAAGATCTGATGCAGGGGCTCGACATCGTGGCCCGGCTGCCGTACGTGGACTCGACGCGCATGGGCGCGGCCGGGGCTTCCTACGGCGGCTACATGGTGTACTGGATGGCCGGCCACACCAACCGCATCAAGGCCTTCGTCGCGCACGACGGCGTGTTCAACCCGGCGAGCATGGCGGGGAGCACCGAGGAGCTGTGGTTCGTGGACTGGGAGTTCGGCAGCCCCCCGCACGCCAGCCGGGCGCTGTACGAGAAGTGGTCGCCGCTGAACTTCGCGCGCAACTGGAAGACGCCGATCCTGATCGTGCACTCCCAGCTCGATTACCGCGTGGACCTGTCCGAGGGCTACCAGGCGTTCACGGCGGCCAAAGTGGTGGGCGTGCCGGCCAAGTTCCTGTACTTTCCCGACGAGGGACACTGGGTGCTCAAGCCCCGCAACCGCCGCCTGTGGTGGAGCACGGTGCTCGACTGGCTCGACCAGTACCTCCGGCCGCAAGCGCTGACGGGAGCCCGCTAATGGGCGAGCCCTTCGTCAAGACCGTGACCCGCACCTCGCTCGTGGCCGGTGTGCTGGGCGTCGTGTTCCTGGTGCTCCTGCCGCGCCACGGGTCGCTTGGCTCGGACTTCGTCGACACGTTCACGATGGCGTTCTGTTTCACGTTCCTCGGCTACTATGTCGACAAGCTGCTGCTGGCCCTCCCGGGAATCCGCGAGGGCGTCGGGCCGCTGGTGCGCGTCGCCGGCTGGTTCGGCGGGGGCCTGTGGTGCTACGTCATCGCGCGCTGGCTGTGGATGCACTATGGGCGGGATCTGCGTGATTTGCCGGGGCTCGTGTGGGGGGGCGTGTTTCTGGTGATCCTCGAGCTGGTGGTCAGGAGACAGAGCGCCAACAGCGGCCAGTAGAGTTGTCAGACGCCAAGCCGCAAGCGGTTAACAGTGCCAGTGGCCAGGGTGTCCTTTGCACTGTTCCTCTGGTTACCGCTTGCGGCTTGGCGTCTGGCAACTGCCCTGTCGTCTCACTACTGATTCACTGACTTCTGCCACGTGTTGTTGCCCCGCCGCACATCCGGAAAATTCTGCCCGGGATCGATCTCCACCTTCACGACCTCCGCCGGCACCTTCCGCTCGTAGACGTAGTGATTGCCCTGGAACCAGATCTCCACCGGGAGCCGGATGTCGTCCGCCGCGCCGTTGGCGTAGCCGAGCCGCAGGTCCACGGGCATCGGCAGCGCGCCCGGACTCGAGAGGAACACGGCCGCGGTGGTGCCGGTCGAGTCGCTGCGCATGCGCACCGAATCCACGGCCTGGTCCACGACGTCGGTGCGGTAGAACCAGCCGCGCCAGAACCACGAGAGGTCCTCGCCCAACCCGTCTTCCATGGAGCGGAAGAAATCCGCCGGCGTGGGGTGTTTGTAAGCCCAGCGCCGGATGTACTCGCGGAACGCGGCGTCGAATCGCGCGGTGTCGGCGAGAATGTGCTGGCGCAAGAGATACAGTCCAGTTGCGGGCTTGTTGTACTCGATCTGGCCCAGCAGGCGCGGGCTCACGCGGTCGGCGGCGACGAGCGGCGGCTCGTCCTGACCGCTCGCGGCGAACTGCGCCCACTGGGCCGCCACCCCGCGCCCCTGAGGCGTGGCGTCGTGATAAAACGCCAGTGTCGAGTAGATATTGATGAACGTGTTGAACCCCTCGTCCATCCAGGCGTACAGCCGCTCGTTCGACCCGACGATCATGGGGAACCATCCATGGCCCAGCTCGTGGGTCGTCACGCCGAACAGGCCACGATCTCCCGCGCGCTGGCCGCAAAACACGATCATCGGGTACTCCATGCCGCCCACCGGTCCCGCCACATTGATCGCGGTCGGGTAGGGGTAGGGGAACCATTTCTCCGAGTAATGCTTGATCGAGTGGCGCGCGTACTCCGTGGAGCGTGCCCAGTCCGGGTTCGCCTCTGGCGGATAGAACGACTGGATCAGGACGCCGTCGTAGCCGCTCGCGTCCCAGATGAAGTTCGCGGCCGCGGCCCAGGCCACGTCGCGCACGTGCTTCGCGGTGTAGTGCCACGTGAGCGTCGGGCTCGCGCCGGAGGGACGCGTCGACGCCTGCGCCACCTCCGCCTTCGCGACGATGGCCACGGTCGCGTCCGAGCGCAGGGCACGGGCGAGGCGGGCGCGTTCCGCCGCCGTGAGCACCTCGAGCGGGTTCATCAGGGTACCGGTCGCGGCCACCAGGAAGCCGCGCGGCACCGTGATGGCGACGTCGAAGTCACCGTACTCGAGGTAGAACTCGCCCTGGCCGAGGTACTGCTCCGTGTTCCAGCCGCGCACGTCGTCGTACACGGCCACGCGCGGGTACCACTGAGCGATCTCGTAGAGCCAGCCGCTCGCGAACTGCTCCCGTCCCATGCGGTCGGATCCGTGCTCCGGCACTTCGAAGCGATACGCCAGCTCGAGCTCCGCCTGGCCCCCGGGCGCGAGCGGCCGGTCGAGATCGGCGCGCAGCATGGTGCCGTTCAGTGTCGTGGCGAGCGGGACCCGACCCGCCGCCCGGCCGATCCGTCGCACGGCCCGGAGGTAATCGATCGTATACCCTCCCTCGAAGCCGCGGCCCGCGAAGCGTGCGTCGGTCGGATTGAGAAACGCCCCGCGGCTCGACGCCTTGTAGATGTTCTGGTCGAGCTGGAGCCAGACGTAGCGCAGGGTGTCGGGGGAGTTGTTGGTATAGCGGATCGTCTCCGCGCCCGCGATGGTGTGGGTCGCCGTGTCGAGCGACGCCCGGATGGTGTAGTCGGCGCGCTGCTGCCAGTAGCGCGGCCCCGGCGCGCCGGAGCCCTCCCGCAGCGGGGTCGCAGTGGGGAGGACGAGTCGCCGGAACGGCGACGTGTCACTCACCTGGGGCGGCAGGTTGGCCGCAGCGGCGGCCGGCTGTTGCAGCGCGGCGAGCACGAAGGCGAGCGGGAGCATCGCTGCTACGTCCTCCTATTCCGTGGGCTTCGCTTCCTGCAAGTACCCCGTGGCGACGCCGCCCACGACCATCGCGAGCCCCAGCCAGCCGAGCGGCGACAACCGCTGGTTGAACAGGATCAGTGCGAGCAGCGTGCCGACCACCGGCTCGATCGTCGCGGCCACGGCCGTGGGCGCGGCGTCGATCCGCTTGACGCCCGCGAAAAACAGGAAGTTCGCGGCGAGGACGGAGCCGAGCGACAAGAGCAGCACGTAGATCCAGGCGCCGGTCGTGTGCGGTGGCAGCGGCGTGTGTCCGCTGAGCGGTAGCACGACGCCCAACACGACCACCCCGCCGACGATCTCGAGGAACAGCACCTGGAGCGCGCCATAGCGCGGCACCGCGAAGCGGGCGAGCAGCGTAGTCCCCGCGTACGACAGCATGGCGAGCAGCCCGCCCGCCACGCCCTGGATCAGGCTCGGCAACGGAATCGCGGCGGCGCCCGCGCCGTGGCTCCCCCCCTGGACCGTGAGGGCCGCTCCCGCCATCACGACGAGGGCGAGCAGTACGCGCAGGGTGGTGAGCCGCTCGCCCAGGAGCGGCTTGGCGAGAATCGCGACGAGGACGGGCGCCACGTAGAGCAACGCCGCGGCTCCGGCGACCCCCGTTCCGGCGATGCCGAATTGGTACGCCACCTCGAAAAGGGCCACCAGCGCACCGCCGCCCAGGCCCACGAGCAGCCAGGCGGTGCGATCGATTCGGAACAGCTGCGGCCGAAGCACGCCATACAGGAGCAGGCCGGCGAGACCGAGCACCAGGCGCCAGAAGCCGATCCCGGTGATCGCCTCGCCGGCCCGGTACAGCGCCGTGGAGAGCGGGCCCGTGGTGCCCCACACGGCGCCGGCCGCGAGGGCGAACAGATAGCCGGCGAGGCGGCTCGAGCGCGCGGTCAGACGCGCTTGCCCGTGTGGAGCGCCGCGCGAATGGCCTGAGTGATGGCGTCGCGGTCGCCCGGCCGGCCCCACCATTCGAGCGCGAAGCGACCGAACGCCAGCACGCCCAACAGGGTGCCCAGGAGCAGCAGCACGACTCTGGAGCCGGGCGACTGGGGCTCGAGGCGGGTGGGCACGAGGGCCAGCACGAAGCACACAACGGCGGGGGCGAGCCACACCGGCAGGAGCAGCCGGGCGAGCAACGTCATCCCGAACCGGCCCTCGAGCACGGTGGCGTCGCCCCGCTGGCGGAACTGCCCGACGAACGTGCGGCGGAACAACGCGCGGTAGCGGGCGGCGTCGCGGTAATAGAGCACCGCGCCGCCCCCGCGAATCCAGCCGTCCATCCCGGCCGCGTTCCAGGGGCGCGCGTCGATCGCCGCCTCGAGCCGGGCAGCTGCGTCGGCCGGGGAGCCCGGGCACGCGAAGGTCACTGCTCGCACGGCACCAGCTCTCCCCGCAGCACGGTGATGGCCTGGCCCCCGAGCACCACGCGGTCGCCGGCGAGCCGTACGCGGACCACGCCGCCGCGCGCCGAGGCCTGGTAGCCGGTCAGCTCGGGCCTATGCAGCCGCTCGCTCCAGAACGGCGCCAAGGCGCAGTGAGCGGAGCCGGTGACCGGATCCTCCGGTACGCCGCTCTGGGGCGCGAAGAAGCGCGACACGAAGTCGAAGCCCGGCGTCGTGGCGCGCGCCGTCACGATGATCCCGCGCGCGTCCACGCGCTCGAGCGCCGACAGATCCGGCTTGAGGCCGCGCACCGCATCTTCGGAGTCGAGCTCGACCAGGTAGTCGAACTTGGAGCGGCCTACCCAGCGGGTCCCGGCGCGGAGCGCGGCGGCGAGGCCGGCGGGCGCCGGCGCGGGCGCTGGCGGCGTAGCGGGGAAATCGAGCTCGATCCAGTCACCCGAACGCCGGGCCGTGAGCACTCCGCTCTGAGTGTGGAAGCGCGCCTCGCGGTCCGCGGAGAGATAGCCGTCCTCCCATAGGACGTGCGCGCTCGCCAGCGTCGCGTGACCGCACAGGGCGACCTCAACGGCGGGAGTGAACCAGCGGAGCCGGTAATCACCGTTCTCGGGATGGAGAAACGCCGTTTCCGCGAGGTTCATCTCGCGCGCCACGTCCTGCATCCAGGGCTCGCCCCGCGCCTGGGGCAGGACGCACACGGCGGCCGGGTTGCCGCGGAACGCCCGGTCGGCGAACGCGTCCACCTGTACGATCTTCAAGCCCATGGGTCTAACTTAGCCTGCCGCCGGCGCGTCGCGACAGCGCGTGGACCACGAGACCGAGCACGACTGCGCCGACCAGGATCCACGTCTCGCTTCGGGCCACGCGACCGAGCGCGGCGGTCGCCGCGGCGCCGTAGGCGTAGCCGAGCCAGGTGAACAGCGGCGCCCAGGCGAGCGCCGTGCCGGCGTTGAAGCGGAAAAAGCGCAGCGGCTCGATGCGCGCTACGCCACACAGGATCGGCAGCGGCAGCCGGATGCCGTACGCGAAGCGCATCAGCAGCATGACGCGGGTGTCGTGCGCCCGCACCAGGACGCGGGCGCGCTCGACGGCCGGACGCCAGTGCGGAGGCAAGCGAGCCAGCAGCGGCTCCCCGTAGCGCCGGCCGAGCGCGAAATAGATCTGATGTCCCAGTGTGGCGGGGAGCAGCGCGATCAGCGTCACCGCCCACCACGGCCAGTACCCCGCCGCAGCGAGCGCGCCGCCCACGATGACGGCCGCTTCTCCCTGGAGCCAGGCCCAGACGAATAGCACCGGGCCGCCATAGCTGTGGATTACCGCGCCGAGATCCATGCCTCGGCGCAATCTACGCGGTCAGGCCGCGGTCAGGTGTGGCGCGCGGGGCAGAGCTCGGTATGGAGCCGGGCAGCCTGGTCCCGGAGCAGGCGGCGTGCGGTATGGCGCGCGAAGTTCCAGCTGCGCCAGTCATCGTGGTCGAGCCGGGCACGCTGGCTCAGCAGGCCGGCCGCGACCGCGCACCGGGCGGTGGCGTCGAGGTGGGGATAGGCCCGCAGCAGAACCGGCACGGCGTCGGCGCTGAGCGACGCCGCGTACCAGCCGTCGAAGGGACGCTCGACGGGAGGACGCGCCAGGTTAGTCCGGACGATGACTGCGTCGGGATTGAGGAGGTGCAATCCACCGAGGACGACGAAGCCTTGCACCAATACGCCGAAGGCGAAGCGCCGGCGCTGCCCGCGCAGCGCCGTCCAGCCGAACCACGCGGCGACGCCGGCGAGGTACAGCATGAAGGCGGTCGAGTACAGGCGGATTTCCGAAAGCCCGTAGGCACTCACGTACAGCCGCATCCGCTCGAGCGCGGACGCCATGACGACCGCGAGCAGCAGGAGCAGGACGATGGCGAGCTGCCGGAACGTGCGCTGGTGCGCCGCCGGCTCGTTGCGGAGCAGCCAGTCGGCGCCCGTGAGCAGGGGGAGCACGAGGGCGCTGGCCGTCACGAGCTCGAAGAAGCCGCGGCGGGCGTACTCGGCATACGTGAGGCCGCCCGCGGCGACGACGAGCGTGGCGCCGCCGAACAGGTAGCGCAGCTGAATGACCACGAAGACGAGAAACAGCAGACTCACAAGGCCCAGCGCGGTAGCCACGGGAATGATGCCGAGCGACAGCCCGCTCTCCCCCTCGGAAGCCGGCACGAGCGAACGGATCAATGCTCCCCGGAAGTATCCCGCCACCAGCGCCCCCCACACCGCGAACAGGATTACGTGAGACAGCAAGTCGCCGAAGTCGACGTCGAATGCACTGGCAACCACGGTCCGGAACACGCTGTCAGCCGACGTAAACAGACCTCCGAACACCACGAGCAGGGGGAACGCCAGCGCCGCGCCCAGCGCCGCTCCGCGGACCTGCCGCATCCGTCCTTCGCTCGGGAGCTCGCTCCAGGTCACGTCGCGACCCACGAGCGGGAAGACGCCCAACCACGCGTCCAGGGCGCTGGCAATGCCGGCATGCACGTATTGCCACGCCTGGCGCCCGCGCAGCGCGACGCCCTTGAGGCTCAGGCCGGCGACCGCCAGGAGGACGATGAGGCCGACGACATCGAACAAATGGAGGATCGTCGCGTCGCGCGCCACGAAATTCGACGCGACAAGCAGCGCCCCGCCGGCGAGCCACAGCGCGTCGCGGGTCACCGCCACGTGGTGGCGGCGGACGAGCCACCACCCTCCCGCGACGAGGGCGACGGTGCACACGAAGGCATTCAGGCCCCATGGCTCGGCGCGCAGCAGCGCGTCGCCGAGGACTCCCGCCAGAGTCGCCGCGCCGAGGATGTCCAGCCCGAGACGTGTTCGCTCGCTCACGGCGCTCATTGTGCCGGCCCCGAGCTGGTTTTCGAAGCGATCCAATTCAGCAGCATCAAGCAGGGCACGACGTACGGGAACACGCCGTACAGCGTATCGCTCACGGAGTGCGAGTGTCGGTCCACGGCCAGGAACACCTGGGCGCAGAACACCACCGCCAGGGCCACGAGCCCGACGCCAGGCCAGCTCACCGGCCGGTATACCCAGCCCCAGGGCAGGAACCAGCCGCGCCCACCGCTCACGGCGCTCATCCCGCCGCCGCCTCGGGCAGGGCGCCGAAGCGGCGTTGGCGCGTCCGGAAATCGCCCACGGCGCGCGTCAGCTCCGCGGGGCTGAAGTCGGGCCACATGGTGTCGGTGAAGTACAACTCGGCATAGGCGGCTTCCCACAAGAGGAAGTCCGAGAGCCGCTGCTCGCCGCCGGTGCGGATCATCAGGTCGACGTCGGGGAGGATGACGCCGGCCCGAATCGCCCAGCGGGCCGAGTAGTCGACCGCCAGCCGGAGCACGAGCCGGTTGCCTCGACCCGTGGCGCGCTCGGCGGCGGCGATCCCGGCCACGAGCGGCGCGGGCAGCCGATCGCGCCGCCCGACCACCTCCAGCCGCACGCCGTTCTTCACCAGGCGCGGCGTCTCGGTGCGGAGGTGACGGGCGAACAGCCGCATCAGCGCGGCGACCTCGGTCGGCGGGCGCTTCCAGTTGTCGGCGGAGAAGGCGTACAAGGTGAGGGCGGCGATGCCCTGGTCGGGGGCGGCCTCGACCACCCGGCGGACGGCGTCGGCGCCGGCGCGATGGCCCGTGACGCGGGGCAGGCCGCGGCGCGCGGCCCAGCGGCCGTTGCCGTCCATGATGATCGCGACGTGGATCGAAGAGCTTTGCGGCATAAAGTCAGACCTCAAAAAAAATTGCTCGCTCACCCCTGACGGGTGACGCGAATGAGTGCTTCCATGTGGTCGAGGTAATGCTCCAGGGCACGCCGCCCGGTACTCGTCAACCGGTATTCGGTCTTGGGGATCCGTCCCGCGAACGACTTGGTGCAGGTGACGTAGGACGCCTCCTCGAGCTTGCGGGCGTGCACGCTCAGGTTGCCGTCCGTCGTCTTGAGCAGCGCCTTGAGCTCGTTGAAGCTGAGGCTGTCGTTCACGGCGAGCGCGCTCACAATGCCGAGGCGCACGCGCTCGTGGATCAGCCGGTCGAGCTCGGCGGTACGCGGGCCGGCGCGGGCGCGCGCCCGCGCGACGTCCCGCTCGGCCGCCTCAGTCTTTCTCGCTACTCCCTGTCTAGCCACCGTACCTCCGGGCAATGATCGTGCCGAACACCATGTGCAGCCCACCGAACCCGGCCGCCATCAACCAGTTTCCCCACGCTGCCGGTCCGAGCAGCGCCGCGGCACCGAAGGTCATGAAGCAGACCCCCATCACGGGGACGATGCGGACCGAAAACGCGCCGCCCGTCACGAACCCGGTGCCGTACAGCAGCAGCCACGTTCCCGGGAGTGCATGCCACAGCCCCGCCCGCGACAGCGCCACCGTGAGCAGGCCACCCACGACCATCGGAGGCAGAAAGCTCAAGCCGGCCCGGCGTCCCGGCCCCGAAAGCAGGGGATCGTTCACGGCGAACGCTTTGCGCACCATGGTCGCGCCGCCGATCCCGAGCGCCACGACCGCCTCGCCCAGCCAGGTGGCGAGCCACAGCTCGGGCGTCGGCTGCCGAGCGGCCAAGAGCGCCGCGACGAGCGCGGTCGCTCCCACGGCCACCTGCCCCCACCCCGGTACGGCGGTGAACGATCCCGCCCGCTCCATGGTCTGCCGGATGTAGCGGAGGTTGTCGAGCGCGCGATCGTGCAGCGGCCGCGGGGCGGTCATGCCGAACGATCGCTTCACGCCCGCCTGTTGTCAAGTACTTTGTAACATAAAGTAACTACGCTTCCAGCGTGCGCATCTACATCTCCGTCGACATGGAAGGCATCGCCGGCGTGGTCCACGAGTCCCAGACGGACCCGACCGACCCGGCCTGTGCGGCGGAGTACGCGCGCTTCCGGCGCCTCATGACGGCGGAGGCCAATGCGGCCGTGGAGGGAGCGGTCGCGGCGGGGGCGACCCGGGTGGTCGTGAACGACAGCCACTGGTTCATGCGCAACCTGCTGGCGGAGGAGCTGCATCAGGCGGCGGAGCTCGTGGCCGGGGATCCCAAGCCGCGCTCCATGGTGCAGGGGATCGATGAGAAGGAGCCGGGTGGGTTCGACGCTGCTCTCTTCATAGGGTATCACGCGCGCGCCGGCACCGCGCACGCCATCCTCGACCACACGTACGCCGATCGCATTTACGAGGTACGCTTGAACGGCACCCCGGTGGGTGAGCTCGGCATCAACGCGGCGTTCGCGGGCGTGCACCGCGTGCCGGTGGCACTCGTGAGTGGGGACTCCGCGCTGGCGTCCGAGGCGAAGGACCTGCTGGGCGACGGCGTGAGCACGGTCGTCGTGAAGCACGCGGTGGGCCGGCACGCCGCGCGGAGCGTCGCTCCCGCGCTGGCCTGCAGCATGATCCGGGACGAGGTGACCCGGACGCTCCAGCGCAAGCACGTGCCGTTCGTCCTGCAGCCGCCGATCGCGCTCGAGGTGGATTTCGCCCAGACCGTCCATGCCGACATGGCGGAATTGTGTCCCGGCGCGACGCGCACGGCGGGCCGCACGGTGGCGTTCTCGCACGACGATTACCGCGAGGTGTTCCGGGTCTGGCGGGTGCTGCTAAACCTCTCAGCGGTGGTCTAAACGCGGGGCGCCCCTGGCTATGTTGCGCGGGCGCCTCTATGATGGAGGCTTGACCACTCTCCTCGATCGTCTCCAAGCCGCCGTCGCAGACCACTACTCGGTTGCCTGCGAGATCGGCCGTGGTGGCATGGCGACGGTGTACCGGGGAGACGATCTCAGGCTGGAGCGCCGGGTCGCGATCAAGCTGCTCCATCCGCAGCTCGCGACGGGCCTCGGTGTGGAGCGCTTTCTGCGCGAGATCAAGACCGCGGCCGCGCTGAGCCACCCCCACATCGTCCCGTTGTTCGATTCCGGCGAGTCCGGCGGACTGTTGTTCTACGTCATGCCGTACATCGAGGGCGAGACGTTGCGTGGTCGGCTGACGCGCGAAGGCAGCCTGCCGATCGAGGACGCGGTCCGCATCGCATGCGAAGTCTTGGAAGCGCTCGGGTACGCCCATGCGCACGGCGTGGTGCACCGCGACATCAAGCCCGAGAACATCATCTTCTCGGCGGGCCGGGCGCTCGTGACCGACTTCGGGATCGCGCGCGCGGTGTCGGCCGCGAGTCTCGAGCCGCTCACCATCGACGGCGCCGTCGGGACGCCCGCCTACATGAGTCCGGAGCAGGTGAGCCAGAGCCCGCAGCTCGACGGGCGGTCCGACATCTACAGTCTCGGCTGCACGCTGTACGAGATGCTCACCGGGTCGGTGCCCTTCACCGGGCCCACGGCGCAGGCCGTGATGGCGCGCCAGCTGCTCGATGTGGTCCCGCCGATCCGAAGCGTGCGGCCGGCGGTGCGGCACGCCCTGGAACAGGCCGTGCTGACGGCGCTGGCCAAGGTGCCCGCGGATCGATTCGCCACCGCCGGCCAGTTCGCCCGAGCGCTGAACGCGCCCGACGAGGCGACTCTCGACGGCGAAGGGGGCGAATCGATCGCCGTCTTGCCGTTCGAGAACCTGAGTGGCGACCCCGACTTCGAGTATTTCAGCGAGGGCATCGCCGAAGAGATCATCAACGCCCTCACCCATCTGCCCGGCCTGCGCGTCGCCGCGCGTACGTCGTCGTTCGCGTTCCGCGGGCAGGGCATCGATCTCGCCGAGGTCGGCGCGAAGCTCAAGGTCGGGACGGTGCTCGTGGGGAGCGTGCGCCGGGCGGGCAACCGGCTGCGAATCAGCGCCCAGCTCGTGAAGGTCGCCGACGGTTACCATCTCTGGTCGGAGCGCTACGACCGCGAGATGCCGGACGTGTTCGCGATCCAGGACGAGATCGCGAAGGCGATCGCCAACCGGCTGCGGGTCACGCTCGGAGAGGATGGGGCGCCGCTGGTCACACCGGCCACCGACAATCTCGACGCCTATCATCTCTACTTGAAGGGACGGTATTACCTGGCGCAGCGCGGGCTCGGGCTCAAGAAGGCGCTTGAGTGTTTCGATAAGGCGCTGGCGTTCGATCCGAACTACGCGCTCGCCTACGCGGGCCTCGCCGACGCGGGTACGGTGCTGGCGGAGTACGGGGTCGCGCCACCCAACGTGGTCCGACCCAAGGCGCGCGCGGCCGTGCAGCGGGCGCTCGAGCTGGCGCCCGACCTCGCGGAGGTTCATTGCGCTTCCGGGGCGCTGGCCTTCATCTGCGACTGGGACTGGCCTCGCGCAGCGCGAGACTTGCGACGTGCGGTGGAGCTGAATCCGCGCTCCGTCACGGCGCGGCAATGGCTCTCGTACTATCTGGTCTTCATCGAGGGCCGGCTCGAGGACGGCGTCGCGCAGGCCCGGCGCGCCCTCGAGCTCGACCCGTTGGCGCCGTTGCTGGTGATGCAGCTCGGCATGACGCTCACGGGGGCGGGTCGCTATGACGAAGCCGTCTCGTCGTTCCGGCGGGCCGGGGATCTCGCCCCGATGATGTTCCAGGCCACCATTCATTTAGGGCTGGTCCTCAATCATCTGGGCAGGAGCGATGAGGCCATCGGGCCCTTGGAAGTGGCGGTGACCACGTCCGGACGTCACCCATGGACGCTCGCCGCGCTCGCCGTGTGCTATAGCTCGCTTGGCAGGCAGGCCGATGTGGAGGCGATTCATGACGAGCTCGTCGCGCGTGCCCGGCGCGAGTACCTCCAGTCGACCGTCCTTGCCATCGTGGCGGCGAGCCTGGGATGCACGGACGACGCGTTCGCGTTGCTCGAGCGGGCGTGCGAGGAGCACGACGGTATCCTGGTGTACTCGAAGCGCTATCCTTTCTTCAAGGTGCTCCAGGCCGATCCGCGGATGGCGCGCATTTACCGGCGCATCGGGTTCCCCGACGCGGCCCCCTACGGAGCGAGCAGCACCAGCCCGTAATCTCCCACGATCTCGAACCCGATCGCCAGGTACGCTGCCCGCGCCGCCGCATTGCTTGGATCGGCGAACAGCACGGCCCGTCGCACCCCCTGCTTGCCTGCCGCCACGAGCGAGCCCGCCACCACGCTGCGCGCGTAGCCCCGGCCGCGGAACTCGGGCGGCGTCCAGACCCCGCCGATCTGCACGATGTCCGGGAGCATCGCGTTGAATACCGCGTACGCGACAGGCGTCTCCCCGCGCACCAGCACCCAGTCGGCGGCCCGCGCGTGTTGCAGCAGAACGTCGGCCTGGCTCGCGCGGCGCAGGTCGAGCGCGTCGGACGCGCCGAGCGCCTCCACTGAAAAGCTCGCGCGCCACTGCGCCAACACCACGAGCTCATGCTCTGCGGGATGGCGGCAGCGCACCGCGCCGCTCGCGAGCGGCGGCGGCACCACCAACCGGTCCAGCTCGAGTGCGTACAGTTCGTCGCGACTGTCCTTGACGGCAGGGGCGGTGGCGAGCCCGAGCGCGGCGCGCGCGGCGACGACCTGTGCCCACGGACCCGAGAACCCCGTGGCCGCGCGGCGCGAGCGGCGCACCGCTTCCGCCGCCAGCGCGGCGACGTGTGCGGGTGCCTGCACCAGGATCATTCCGTTCCAGCAGTGCGCCACCACCCCGACCATGCGGCCGTCCTCGAGCGCCGCTACGTATGTCGCCTGCAATGGCTGCCCGCCGTCCACGAGACCGGCCGCCCGCGCGTTGGAGCGCAGGAACATCGACGAATCAGCATGGGCGACGAGGAACGCGTCGAGCGCGGCTTCGTCGCCGGGGCCGAGCAGCCGGACCTCAGGCACCGCTCAGCCCGGCGGCGAGCGGTGCAGCTTGAGGATCTTGAGCGACAGGCTACGCGCCAGGATCCCGATCCCCCCCGGGTCGCCCTGGCGTCGAGGCACCGCCCGATAGATCAGGATGACCAGCAGCCAGGTGAGCCAGCTCGACCGCTCGCTCCACGACAGCCCACGCAGCATGAGCCACGGCTGGGTGTAGGCCGCCGTCCACGGCTGCCAGTCGGCCTGGGCGAGGGCGATCGGCCTGGCGAGAATTCGGTTCGAGCGGAAGCCGTGCGCGCTCGGGCTCGACAGGTTCCAGACGCACGTCGCCTTGCCCCACCCGTGATTGTCGCTCGCGCCCACCACGAGCAGGTCGTGTTCCCGCGCAAGCTCGAGCACCCGGGTGCGCGCGGGCGCGGGAAACGCGAGCGCTTTGGGGGCACAGTTCACGATCTCGAAGCCGTCCACGCCGCTGGCGACGAAGCGATCGAGATCGTCCCAGTGATTGCGCCAGTACTCGGGCAGCGACGCGATGCCGATCGCGCCCTGGCTGTGCAGCGCCGCGAACACGGCGAGCATTCCGGGGGTGTCGCGGTTGAACTTGGCGCGGTCGATCATGGTCACCGGGCCCAGCGCAACCACGTGCTGGCCGTACACGCTCCATTCGACGCCCGGCAACAGCGGGATCGGGTAGCCCGTGGTGTCGTCGTCGAAGATCACGTTGTGATCGGTGACGTAGGACGCCCCGAACCCCTGCGCCGCATGCCAGCGCGCCAGATCACGCGCGCTCCAGCCAGGTCGCCCGTCGTGTGAAGCGGCCGTGTGGGCGTGGTAGTCGATCACCGTGAGGGTGGAGTCCGCGGGCGCGAGCTGCATCACCGGACGGGGGAGGAGCACCGCGGCCACGCCCAGCGCCACGACGGCGAGCGGACCGAGCGACGCCCGGAGCGGCCGCCGCCGCGGAGAGCCGGAGCGCGCGAGACCCCACACGCCGAGGCCGATCACCCAGACGAGCAGGAACCACCAGGCCCGCCCCATGCTCAGGAACGTGAGCGCGTCGAGCACGTCCGACAGCGGTGCCAGCAGGGTGTAGAAGGTGGGGCGCACCAGGTCCACGTCGTAGGGCGGTGCGCCCGTGACTGCATCGACGAGCGGAGGGAGCGGTGCGAGCGCCGAGACGATGACCAGCGCCAGGAGGGTGAATGTGATCGGGTAGCGGCGCAGGAGATTCATCCGTACAATCTTGGGCATGCGGGCACTCCACGCCACATTGTTCGGTGCCGTGACGCTCGACCGGTTCGCCGCGATCCCCGACGTGGTGCTCGGCCCCTTGGCGGGCCGGTCCGAGGCCGAGTGGCACCGCGCTCCGCCCGGCAAGTGGACCCCGGCGCAGATCGTCCATCACCTCGCGATTTCGGTGGATGGCAGCAGTCGCGTGTTCCAGGAGCGGCGCGCCAAGCCCGCGATGCGGCGCCGACCGCGGCCGCTGCGGCAACGGCTGGCGCATTTCCTGTATCTCGATGTCGGGTGGATTCCCTCGGGGCGGCGCGCCCCGGAGGTAACCGAGCCGGCCGAGCATCCCGATGCGCGCGTGGTGGAGCGTCAGCTGCGCGACGGCGTGACGCGCTTTCTCGCGCTCGCCCGCGAGCTGCTGCCGGACCGCCAGGCCGACCTATTCGTGAGGCATCCTGCGTTCGGTGACCTCACGCTCCCCGAGTGGCTGCAATTCCACGTGCGCCATTGCGCCCATCACGCCAAGCAGATTCGGGCGCGGCTCGCGTCATGACCCGGAAGAAAGACAAGCTCACGGTGCGCGTGCCCAACCCCAAGGCGCCCGTGAAGCAGCGGCTCAAGACCCCGGCGCACAAGGTGCACCGGTCCGCGAAGCAGTACCGCCGGAGGGAGAAGCATCCGCACCGGTCTTTGGACGTCGGGTGACGGCCATCCGCTGCGGGGCACGGCAACGTAACCTGGTAAGACCGAACGCCCTCCAAAACAACGGTGCCTCAAAATGCCCGACTATACCTATCTGATCGTCGGCGGCGGCATGACCGCGGACGCCGCCGCCCAGGCCATCCGCGAAGCCGATCCCGCCGGCACGATCGGCGTGATCGGCGCCGAGCCGCACCCGCCGTACGACCGACCGCCGCTCTCGAAAGCGCTCTGGAAAGGCGAGCCCGAGGAGAAGATCTGGCGAAAGACCGCCGCCACCGGGGCCGAGCTGCACCTGGGCCGCCGGGTCGCGTCGATCGATCCGCGGGCGCACCAGGCGATGGACGACCGGGGCACGAAATACCGCTTCGCAAAGCTGTTGCTCGCCACCGGCGGGATGCCGCGACAGCTGCCGCTCAAGACGGACCAGATCATCTATTACCGCACGCTCGACGACTACCGCCGGCTGCGCCCGCTCGCGAGCCAGAGCGTGCGCTTCGGCGTGATCGGCGGCGGCTTTATCGGGAGCGAAGTCGCCGCGGCGCTCCGGATGCAGGGACGCGACGTGACGATGCTCATCCCGGAGGCGGGGGTCGGCGCCCGCGTGTTTCCGGCCGATTTGTCGGGCTTCCTGGTCGACTACTATCGGCAGAAGGGCGTGACGATGCGGATGGGGGAGGGGATGGCGGGGCTCGATCGGCGCGCGGGGTCGTGTGTGGTGCGCACCTCCACCGGCGGCGAGCTGGTGGCCGAGGTCCTGGTGGCGGGACTGGGCATCACGCCGGCGGTGGAGCTGGCCGAGCAGGCGGGCCTGCCGGTGGACAACGGGGTTTTGGTGGACGAGTTCTGTCGCACCAGTCATCCGGATGTGTATGCCGCGGGCGACGTCGCCAACTTCGCGAATCCGGCGCTGGGCACCCGGCTGCGCGTGGAGCACGAAGACAACGCCGACACGATGGGACGCACCGCCGGCCTCAACATGGCGGGCCGGGCGACCGCCTACGATCATCTGCCCTTCTTCTATTCGGATCTGTTTGACCTGGGCTATGAAGCCGTGGGTGAGCTGGACCCGCGGCTCGAGACCGTGCCTGATTGGAAGGAGCCGTTCCGGGAGGGCGTGGTCTACTATCTGAAAGACGGCCGGGTGCGCGGCGTGCTCCTGTGGAACACGTGGGGACAGGTGGACCACGCGCGCGCGCTCATCGCGGAGCGGGGCCCATTCCGGGCGAAGGACTTGAAGGGGCGGTTGCCCGCCTAGTGCGCGGGCGTGACACGGTCGCTGCGTTGTCGCTCGCCGTCGTGCTCGGCGTGGCGCTCGGTCTCGCCACGGCGCAGGTGAACCGCCTCGCGGACCAATCGCTGCGGCGCGGGCTCGCGGACGTACGGCGCGGCGTCGAGGTGCTCCTGGCCAGTCGCGCGGCGACGCTCGCCGGGATGAGCCGGGTGAGCGTCCAGGACGCGAAGCTGCGCGAGCGGCTGAGAAACCGCGACGATCACGCCGACGCGTTGGACCAAGCCGAGCGATGCCGCGCGCTGCTCGGCGCCGCCTGGGTGCTGGTGACCAACGAGCACGGGGTCGTTGTAGTACGCACCGACTATCCGGAGGAGGTCGACGCCGACCTGTCGCGCGGCGCGCTCGTGGCAGGCGCCTTGTCCGGAGAATCCTCCAGCGGGGCGTGGCTCGACGAGCGGCTGCACCGGCTGTTCATGGCGGCGGCGGTGCCGCTCGGAGCGGCATCGGCCGAGCCGGCCAAGCCCGAAGGAGCACTGGTGGCCGCGTACGCGCTCGACGATTCGCTCGCTCTCGAGATCAAGCAGTCCACGACTGCCGACGTGGTGCTGTTTGCACTGGACACGCTGGACCGGCCCTACGTAGTCGGCAGCACCCTGCCGCGCGAAGCCGTCGGGCCGGCGCTCGCGGCCGACACGTTGGCGTGGCGCCGCTTCGCGGGCGACTCGGGTGCCGTGGAGGTGTCGGCACTCGTGGGTGGGGAGCATCTGATCGGTCTCGCGAATCCGATCCGCTCGGCGGGGGGCGATGCGTTCGGCGGGTTCATCGTATTCCGCTCGCGCGAGCGGGAGGGGACGGCATATGCCGGGCTGCGGCGCACCGTGGCGGTCGCATTCGCGCTGGCGCTCGCCGTGGCACTTTTCGTAAGCGCTAGATTCCTCCGAACCACGGATACCCCTGGTCCTCCCAGTATCCGCCCGGCCGCTGATCGGTGAAGCTCATCGATACCAAGTACTTCGTCAGCTTGTAGCCGAGCTTGGTCGGCGAGTACAGCCGCAGCGGCGCGCCGTGCGCCGGTGGCAGCGGGTTGTCGTTCATCCCGTACGCCAGGATGGTTTGCGGGTGCATCGCGCTCGCCAGGTCCCATCCGTTCGAGTACCCAGCGTCGAACGATTCGAAATTGATGTAGCGCGCCGTCCGGAGCGGGCGGCAGCGCTCCACGATCGCGGACACCGGGACGCCGTGCCAGCTCGCGATCGCCGACCAGCCCTCGACGCAATGGTGCTTCACCGTGTACGACGTGCGTGGCAGGCGCATCAGGTCCTCGGGCGACAGCTCGAGCGGTTGCTCCACCAGGCCCTGGACGCGCAGGCGCCAGCGCTCCGGTTCGGACAGCATGGGCGTCGACGCCGAGATGAAATAGCTCGGCAGCATGGCACTGCGCTCGGCGGGTGAGTACGTCCGCGCCAGATGCGTGGGGGAGAACAACACCTTCTCGCCCACCCAATCGTTGACCCGGCTCCAGTCGAGCAGCAACGGGCGAACCGCGCCGCCGCCATCCCAGCCGCACGCGGCGACCAGCGACGCTACACCCCCAGCCATGCCCAACCTGACAAATGCGCGCCGGTCGATCTCGTGCAACGTGGCGTCGTGGCGTCGTAGCGTCCGTCTCTCAGTCATGACTCGGGAATCTCCCGCGATACCACCCGGTGATCATGGCCCGCAGCGAAGGGGGGTCCACGACGAACACGAGCACCACGTGAGTGATGGTGAACGCCACGAAGAGCCACACGGTCCAGAAGTGCCAGTAGCGGGCCGCCTGGAACCCGCCGAACAGGGCGGTGAGCCAGCCGAGCTGCGTCGGCTTGTAGATGGCGAGCCCGGTCAGCACGGCGAGGACGCCGAGCGCGTAGATGCTCGAGTAGGCGAGCTTCTGGAGCGGGTTGTGCTTGCCCTGGGGCGGGTGGTCTTTTCGCAGTCGCAAGTAGTAGGCGGCCATGGCGAGCGCGCCCGGGACGTCGCGCGGTCGGAACAGCAGGGCTCGCCACTCGCCGCTCTTCACCAGGTAGCCGAGATAGAGGAGGCCGGCCGTGACGAGGGGCCACATGAGGGCGAAGTGCCAGTTCAGAGCCCCGGCAAGCCAGCCGCCCAGCCGGCTCCAGTGCGGGAACTGCGCCCCGTCGAGCGGA
>Ga0209056_10001485_pt1 | contig 25890 bp, 22 predicted proteins | sample GraSoiAngelo_114_FD_185876 | JGI IMG/M metagenome (GOLD analysis project Ga0209056, IMG submission 185876) | Grasslands soil microbial communities from the Angelo Coastal Reserve, California, USA - 14_0903_13_40cm (SPAdes) (version 2) | ecosystem: Environmental > Terrestrial > Soil > Grasslands... | reverse complement strand
TCGTCGACTTCCGCTCGCCTCGGAGGCCCTCTTGGACGCCGAGTGCTTCCTTGAGGGCGAACCGGTAGCGGGTCGCGAGGAAGCTCGAGAGCAGGAAGAACAGGAGGAGGAAAAGCCACGTCACGTCACCGAAGATCCCGATGACCATGCCGACGACGAAGGCCGCCAGGCTGCCGTCCCACGTGAGGACACTGCGCCGGTACGCGAGGGCGCTCAGTGCTCCGGTCAGCAAGGTGCTGACGAGGACCAAGGGCACGAAATCCAACGACACTGGCGCGGTCAAAACGAGGTCCGGTTATAGCCTTTCCGACCCGATTCTCGGACCGTGGTTACCAGGAGTCCAGGGACCGTTGTTTCTGCTCCGATCGCGCGGTCCCGAATTTCTCCAACGCGGCGTTAATCCGGTCGGGCGAGAAGTCGTGTTCGTCGCACAGCATGTGCCGGACGCCATCGGCATCCGGATCGCGGAATCGGAGTTCGACGTTCGGCAGGACGTTCGGCTTCAGGAAGATTTCGCGGACCTCGTCCTTTGATTCTATGTCGACGCCGAGTTCTACGAGGGCCGGCCCGAGCGTTCCGTGTTTCTTGATCAGCGCGAGCGCCTTCTTCGGCCCGATTCCTTTCACGCCCTCATTGAAATCCGTGCCGATCAGCAAGCCCATGTCGACGAGCTGCTCGCGCGTGATGCCCAGGTTCGCCAACGTGGACTCGAGGGAGATCTCCTCCGGTTGGACGTCCACGTAGACATCCTTCCGAGGCAACTTCCGGCGACCGCTGATCGCGAGGTTCTTCACGAGCCGCGGCGATCCGAACAACAGGGAATCGAAGTCCTGCGACGCCGCCGCGTATGCCACGCCGCTCTGGGCCATCGCGCTCGCCTGCGCCTCCCCTTCCGCGGGCGCTTGGACCCATGGGATTCCGAGCAACTCGAGGAGTCGCTTCGACTGGTCGACCATCTCATCCGTCAGCCGCGAGGTCTGCATCGCCTTCGTGCGAGCGGTCGCGAGGTCTCCGATCTCGACGGCCTCCCGCCACTCCCGCTCCGCTCGCCGCTTGATCTCGCCTCGGGCCACGAGGGTGCGGGCCTTCAGCCGAGGCGGCTCCCCATCGAAGACGAACGCAGGCTTGATGCTCGCCGCGACGAAGTTCGAGACGCGGTAGATGATCCCGGACAGGTGCGACGTCACACGGCCTTCGTGGTCCATTAGCGGGGTTCCGTCCGGTTGGCGGATGATCGCGAGGAACTGGTACAACGTGTTGAAGGCGTCGATCGCGAGAATTTTCCCGGCGAAATCCTCGAGCGTCCGCGGCTCGGAGGTGACGATGTCCGCGAGGTTAAGGCCCATTCGGACGGCAGAAGGTGAGGCATTCTAAAGCGTTTGTGCGCGCGGGAAACGATGTCACGCGAGGGAGACCGGCGGGCCAGTGTTCTCCGTGAACACAGCTGAACCGACGCCATCTTACCGACCTTCCCGAGTTCGCCTCGCGGACGGAGGGACGTGACTTGATCCTTGAACTCGAAGCGTCCGTCGTGACGTCGAGACCTCGGGCGGTCCGCCTGGTGATCCCATTCTTCGTGGGCGTGGTCCTGATCCTGGCCGCGTTGATCGCCATCCCCAAGGCGTCGGCCGCGCCGCCAGGCGTGTTCCAGCCCCCGCACTCCGATTACGGAGTCGACACGGACTCAGACGGGCTGTTCAACGCTCTCGTCGTCGAAGTCAACATGTCGATCGCGCAGACGGGGGATTATCTGATCAGCGCGTATCTTCACGACGCGTCATACCGATTGTCCACGGGGAATTCCACACAAGCCCATCTCGACCCGGGACCGAATTCGGTCCCCGTCGCCTTGGACGGGTGGCGGATTAACGTGTCCGGCGTGGACGGACCGTACAGCGTCGAGCTCTCCCTCTATGAACGCACGTACGGCCTGAGCGACTCGGGCGTCCACACCACCGCGGCGTACAGCCACCTCGAGTTCGAGTCTCCCCCGGCGTACCTCGTTCCGCCGTTTGCCGACGTCGGAGTCGACACAAATGGGAACGGCCGATTCGACGACCTCGCCGTCGACGTCAATTTGACGGTCGAGCAAACGGAGTACTACGGTCTGTCCGGAAACCTCCGCGGCCTCGATGTATCCGCGTCGACCCCATGGCAGTCGTACGCGCCGGGCTCCTACTCGGTCCGACTCCTCTTCGACGGGACGGCAATCCACGAGAAGGGGATCGACGGCCCGTATGTCGTCGACTTCACGCTTTACATGAGGGACCGGCAGATTGGGTTCAACAATCACACGACCGGGCCGTACCGGGCCTCGGACTTCGAGAGCCCGCCTCCTCCGCCCCCGCGGAACCTCGGGACGCTCCCCGGCGGCCGAGTCAGTTTCGCCTACGCCATCAATGATGCCGGCCAAGTCGTCGGCACCAGCGAGGGCGGATCCGGGGCCTTCCTCTGGCAGAATGGCGTCATGATGGACCTCGGGACCCTGGGTGGCGCCTCCTCGAGCGCGTCGGGGATCAACGAGGCGGGCCAGATCGTCGGCATTAGCAACAATGCGTCCGGAGAATCCCATGCGTTCGTCTGGGACAACGGCACGATGACGGACCTCGGGACGCTCCCCGGGGATTACTACAGCGAAGCGTACGGCATCAGCGATGCCGGCCAGGTCGTCGGCTACAGCTTTGATTCGAGCCGGACATACCACGCATTCCTGTGGCAAGCCGGCACCATGACCGACCTCGGGAATCTGGGTGTAGCCTACTACACCGTCGCGTGGGCGATCAACGACGCCGGGCAAGCCGTCGGCGGGAGCAGCCCCGACTACGGCGTGGAGCACGCATTCCTCTGGTCCGGCGGTGGGATGCAAGACCTCGGGACCCTCGGGGGCTCCGCAAGCGAAGCCCGGGCCATTAACGACGCGGGCCAAGTGGTCGGATGGAGCCTCAATGCCAGCGGCGCAACGCACGCGTTCCTCTGGCAGAACGGCACGATGACCGACCTGGGCACGCTTCCGGGCGGATACGCAGGTTACGCCTATGGCATCAACGACGCCGGGCAAGTCGTCGGGACCAGCGAGGATTCGTCCGGCGTCACGCATGCATTCCTCTGGTCCGGCGGCACGATGATCGACCTCGGCACGTTGGGAGGCTGTTGCGGCGAAGCGCGGGGCATCAACGATGCCCACCAAGTGGTGGGCGGGAGCGCGACGGCGGCAGGTTTCACGAACGCCGTCCTCTGGACCGTCCCGGGCCCTGACGGCCCGCAGTCCCCCGCGAGCCTGGCGGGAGAACCGGGATCGACTTCGGCAAGCCCGCAACCAATGAGTGGAGGGACCGGAGGGACAATCCCCGCCGCGCGATCGAAACTCGATGCCTTCGGGAACTAGCCGGTGCACGGAACCGAGCACCCACGACAAAAAGTGGACTAGGCTTCCCGTCCTCGGTGCCCGTTGGACCTCGAACTGTTTGCGACCAAACACAACCGAAGCGTCAGCTTATCAGGGACCCATTTCAGTCCGGGCGTCATGTTACGGATGGGAAGAACACTCGTGATTGGACTGCTGGTCCTCTTCGCGCTATCGTTGGTAACGGCGTCTCATGCCTCGTCCACGGTCTCGGTGCGAGACCTCGGAGTCCTGCCGGGTTACACGACGACCGAGGCCCAGGGGATCAACGAAGCGGGACGGATTGTCGGGACGAGCGGCGACGGCGGATCCCAGTCTCGTCCGTTCCTGTGGAACGACGGCGTCATGACGAACCTCGGGACGCTCGGCGGCAGCCGCGGCATCGCACATGGAATCAGCGACACCGGTTTCATCGCCGGCGAGAGCGAGGTCGCCTCCCATGAGATGCATGCGTTCCTCTGGGAGAACGGAAACATGAAGGACCTCGGTCTCGGCGTCGCCTTCGCGGTCAACGATCAAGGACAGGCGGCCGGCTGTGGATTCCCCACGTCTTCGGCGCCCCCCTGTCATGCCGTCCTCTGGCAGAGCGGCCAGGTGACGGACCTCGGGACCCTCGGCGGTCATTCCGGCTCGGCGTACGGCATCAACGACGCCGGCCAGGTCGTGGGCAGCAGTCTCTCGACCGACGGCTTCATGCACGCATTCCTCTGGCAAGCCGGCACCATGACCGACCTCGGAGGTCTGCCGGGATACCAGTTCAGCGCCGCGTGGGACATCAACGCCGCGGGCCAGGTCGTGGGCAGTAGCATCGGCGCCGACGGCATCACGCACGCCGTCCTCTGGGAGGCCGGCGTTGTCCGGGACCTCGGGAATCTGGGCGGTCGCGCCACGATCGCGTACGGCATCAACGACGCCGGCCAGGTCGTGGGGATCTCCATCCCCGCGGACGGTCCGATCGACGGATTCCTGTGGCGGGACGGCGTGATGACGAAGTTGCCGACCCCGGGCAATGGCGACGGCGCAGGGTCCGACATCAACGGGGCCGGTCAGGTGGTCGGCGGCCACTACCTGTACGCGTTCGGCGCGACGCCAGCCACGCCGATGTCCGGCATGGCGTTCTACATCGCGTCCGCAGGGCTCGCCGGGGCGACGTTCGCCTTCTATCACGTTCGCCGGAGCTTCCGACCGCGGAAGAATCCGAACAGGAGGTGAATGTCGAACCGAATCTTCTAGAAACTAGCACCGGGGGCAACGGTCGGGATCCGCTCCCCGAGGTGCCCCCGGACGTCCCGCGTGTTTTCGCAGCTCTTCCGTTCCATCGAGCGCTCCGGTCTCTACATCTCCGCGGCCCGCACTCCGAGGAGGAAGGTCTCTTGTCCCAGGCCCGCCTCCACGACGTACGATTTCGCGTCCGGCTGCGTGACGAACTGCATCTCGAGGGCGTTCGAATCCCGCAGGATCATGTCTTTCCAGGGTTGAAGCATCGCGCGGAACGACTTGTCGGCGACCAATTCGATTTCGACGATCCGGTCATCGGCCAAGCGCATGTCCTTCCGGGCCTCGCGAACGATGTTCACGATTTCCTTCGCCCACCCTTCGGCGATCAGTTCCCTCGACATGCGCGTATCGAGATAGACGACCCCGCCCTCGAACGGCTCTTCGACGACGTATTCCGGGATCGACTCGATGAACGACACCATCGACGGGTCGATGCGGACCTTCTGGCCCTCGATCCCGACGGAGTACTCGCCTCGGTCCAGTCCCGCTTTGATCTTCCAGGCGTCTTGGGATCGCAGCAGGATTTCGATCTTCCTCGCCCAGAGCTTGTACGCGGCGCTGACGGAGTCCATGTGGACCTGCACGTCGATCTTCATGCCGCGCCACATGTCGTTCGGGGAGACGAGGTCGAGCTCTTTCGCCCCGCTCTGTCCCACGATGACCTTGCGGAACGCACTCACGGCGTCGTAGCCGAGCTGGTCCACGGTCTTGATGGCGATCCGCGCGACGGGCCAGTATCGCTCGATCCCCCCGCGATGTTTCGCCTGGAACGCGGCCTCGAGGGTGAGCCGCAGGAAGTCGACGTACGCGTTCACCTGCTCGTCCGAAATCTGAAGCGTGCCCGCTTCCTTCGACGCGATGATCGTCTGGCGGATCTGACGGGAGATTTCCTCCGTCGGGCCGACGGTCGCGTCCGAGACCTGGCGGAGGACCGCCACGGCTTGCCCGAAGCCTTCGCGCTCGATGGACTTCCGCGCCCACGTGAGGAAGTCCGATTGCCCATCGCCCGCCGCGAGGAGCCCGCGCTCCATCAGCATCGGGATCTTGCTGACCGGGCAGTCTTCGAGCGGGCCGAGCGAGACGCCCGCGACGTCGGTCGCGAAGAGGACCTTCCGCACCGCGTCCCGGATGCCCGGGAGCTCCGCGGGGTCGCCGGACCATTCCTCGAGCCGTGGCCCGTACGCGTCGTGGATGTCCTTGAGGACCTGGACGACGTACAGGGGGAGGATCGGCGGTTCTTTCCCGCGCATCGTCACGGCGAGGAACGCCTGGGGACCGCGGGCCGCGAGGACCGTCGTCCCGCCGAACGTCGCGGTCTGGATGCTCTTCCCGCCGTTGGGGAACGCCCGGTTCACGAACTCCTTCACCTTCGCCTCGAGGTTCGCGGCGCGGGACGCCTCCTCCGGCGGCAGGAACGTCCGGGACTCGTGGCACACCAGGGCGCCCGTCGAATGGAACAGGAGGCCGTCGTCGATCAGGTAGCCGGTCTCCGATTCGACGCGGACGACCGCGGTGTCGGTCGTCTGATGCTTTCCGTCGTCGAGCGGTCGCGTGTAGTGGACCTCGAAGTCGAAGTCCATCGTGCCGGCTTCCTTCGGCTTGAGCCCGAATTCGAGCGACACCTTCTGGTTCGGCTCGATCTTCTCGATCGTCCGGAGTCCCAGGACTTCGACGGGCCCGCTCACGATCGGGGTGACGTGCTCGGCGGGCCAGTTCCCCTTGTTCGTGATGTTCATCTCGAACCGGTTCCAGCGGTTCGCCTGTAACCCGGCGTTCGTCGTCTCGAGGAACAGACGCGGGTACCGATCCTTCAGGAGTCCCTCGACCTTCGCTTTCGCGGTCACCTCGGCCCGGTCGATCAGGGATTCGGCCCCTTTGAGGTCCTCGAGGCGCATCGCGTCCTCCGCCTTCTGAAGGAGCGCTTCGACGTCCGAGAGGTCCCCGTGGACCGCCTGCGCCTGCGCGACCGTGGTCCGGATCCGTTCCATGTCGGCCCGTGCCTTGTCGAGCACCGTCCGCCGGCGTTGGCGCGTGAGCGATTCTTTCGCCCGCCGCAGGTATTCGTCCATCTGCCGCGCGTTCTTCTTCTGGATCGCCCCCTCGATCTTCGTCAGGTACGATTCCGCCTCGCGGACGTCCAGGTTCTGGCTCTTCGCGATCGAGATGTCGTTGATCAACGAAGCGAGCTCGACCTCGACCTTCTTCGAGGCGATCTCGCCCTTCTGCCGCTCGAGGGACTCGTGGAGGCCTTGCTGGATCTCCCGGACCCGCTCGTACTTGCCCTCGTGGTAGGCCTCTTCCGCCTCCCGCAGGAGGAGCTCGGCCTGGCTCGTGTCCGCGCCGATCCCCTTCATCTCGCCGACCGTGTCGCGGGCCGCGGTCAGGATGTCGCCCATCCGTTCCCGCAGCTGGCTCTTGACGAGGTCGGCCTGCGTCCTCGCCTGTTCGATGAACTGCCATGCGAGCTGGATGTCCGTCTCCAGGGTCGACTGGGCTTTCGCCAGGAGTTCGTTCGCTTCGGTCGCCTGGGCCGTGCCGAGCGCGTCGATCGCCATCGCGGTCAGGGTGACGGGGCTCTCCGACAACGCGCCCATGTCCGCGGTCGGGTTCTTCGCGACGAACACGAGCTTCTTGATCATCTCGTCGATGCCGTCCAGCTGGTGGAGGAGCCCGGTCCACTTCTCGAGGACGTTCCCGTACCGGTCCTCGACCTCCTTCAGGACCTGGAGCATGTACAGCGGGAGGAGCTTCGGCTCCTGCCCGACGATCACCGCCGCGAGGAACGTGTGCGGCGAACGTTCGATCAGGATCTTCGAGTCGCCGAAATCGAGGCGCTTCATCCCGATCCGCGTGCGGGTCCTGAATGAGTCCTTCACGAAGTCCTGCACGACCGTGAGCATGCCGGAGAAGATGTCCTCGTCGATCTCCTCCCGGAACTTGCGGCTGTGGTGCGCGATGAGCCGACCGTCGGAGTGGATCAGGAAGACGTCCTCGACGAGGTACGTCGACGCCGGTTCGACCTTGATCTCCTTGGTGTCGCGGACCTCGTAGCGGTTTTCGTCGAAGAGCCGCTTGTACGTGATCCCCACCGCGACCGGGAGCGGGCCCGTGCCCTTCGGCCTCACGCCGACTCGCACCGGGACGACCTCGCCCACGCCGATCTCCGCGATCGGTGCGACGCCTTTCGCCTCGAGGTCGCCGGAGAACTCGATCTGGACGTTCCGCGCCGGCAACTTCCCGCGGTTCTCGATCTCGACGACGTACTGGTTCCACTCCCCCGCCTGCAGGCCCGCCGCCGGAAGGCGGAGCGCCAGGTTCGGATATTTGTTCTTGATGAAATTCTGGATCTGGATTCCGACCGAGACTTCGGCCTGTTTGATCAGGATGTCCGCCATCGCGATGTCGCTCGCGTGGAGGGCGGCCTCCGCTTGCTCGAGCGAACCCTCCGCATCTCCGAGCTCGGCCCCGAGGCGCTTCGCGTTCGCCATCATCGTCGAGACCGCGTGGACGCGGGCCTCGTACCTCTCGAGGAAGTGGGACTTGCGGGACTCCTCGAGGGACGCGCGCGCGTCCGCGAGTCCCCGCTCGAACCCGTCGACGTTGCCCTCCTCGATGGCCTTTCGCGCCCCTTGCAGATGTCCGCGCGCGGCCACGGAAGGGACCCCGAGCCGTTCGGACTGGGTGACGAGCTCCTCGAGGCTCTGGATCTCGTCCATCGACCTCTTGACGATTTGATGCCGCTTCGCGTCCAGCAAGCGCTCTTGCAAGTCCCCTCGGAGCCGGTAGACTGCCTCGAGGTCGTCCGCGGCCGCGGCGTCCTCGGCGTGCGCACGATACTCTTCGAGTTCCTCCTCGTGGAGGCCGAGGGACACGCCTTCCTCAACCATGGGCGAGAACGAGCCGACGACCGAACCGAGATGCGCCTTGCGCGCCAGTTCGACTTCTTCGGAGATGCGCTTGGCATAGCCGCCGACCTCGTGCAGCTCGCCGGCGTCGATCATCGCCTCGGCCCGCGCGAGGATTTCCGCCGCCGTCCGGACGTCCGCCCCGAATTTCGCATGGGCCTCGACCTTGGCCCGGAGCTCCGACAGGCTGTCCCGTGCGACCCGCGTCTCCCTGTCGCGCCGGGCCTCGTCGAGGATGTCTTCGATGACCTTCTTGTACTCGATCGCCTCGACGAAACGTCCGTCATCGATCGCCTCGCGCGCATTCAGCAAGACGACCTCCGCCCGGCCCGGGTCGAGTCCGGTGGATCGCACTTCGGCGACCTCGCGTTCGACGTAGGAGACGAGGTCTTTCGCGGCCGCCTCGAGTCCGTCGTTCAGGCGGGCGGCCATCTCCTTCGTTTCCGTGAGCTCCTGCGAGATGTCATCGAACCGCCCTTCTTCGAAGGCGGTTTCGGCCCGGCCGAGCGCCGCGTCCGCACCGTAGATCGAGATGTCCGCGCGTGCGAGATCGGAAATCGTCTTGCGGATCGCCGCGAGCTCCGATCGGGCGGCCTCTTGGGCTCTCCGGCGGGCCTCCGCCTCTCGACTCTTGAGCTCCCGGAGCCCCTCCGCGACCTCCTTCTCGGCGGCCCGCGCATGCTCGACCGCGTCCGCATACTCCCCTCGCTGGAACGCCGCTTCCGCGGTGTCGAGATGGGCGACCGCCTTCTCGACTTCGAGTCCAGCATCTCTCCCTTCGTGGATCTTGCGTTCCGCGCGGCCGATCAGGTTCCTCGACGCGGCGACGAGCTCGTTCATCAGCTCCTTCGCGGTCGCGTCGAGGTCCGTCAGGATCACATCGACGTCGTCGAAGTTCCGGTCCTCGATGGCGTGTTCCGCCGCTCGCAGACTTTCTTCGGCACCCGTGATGTCGATGTCCGCCTTCCGCAAGTCCATGATGAGCTTCTTGACCATGATGAATTTCGTCGCGGCACTGCGCGCTTTCTCCAACGTCCTCCGCTGTTCCTCCTGATGTCGGACGTGCCGTCGGTCCGACAGGAGTCGATCGATTTCGCCGTTCGCCTGAAGCACCTCGGCAGGTTGGCCCGCTTGGACGGCGGCTTGTGCGCGCTCCAGAAGGGCCGTGAACTCCGGCGCCTCGATGCCATCGCGGGTCGCCTGCTCGACTTCCTTCCGCGCCCGTTCCAGAGCCCCCTTCGCCTGGTGGTTCAAGGTGACCTTGACGCCTTTCACGATCCCATCCGCAGAGGCGACCAGGTGTTCCGCCTCCTCGAGGGACCCTCGGTCGATCGCCTGCTCGGCGGCCCCGAGCGTCTCGAGCGCGTGCGCGAGATCCACGTTTTGCGGAAGGAGGTCTTGGATCTCGGCCCGCACAGACTCCATCCGCCGGTGGATCTCCTCCGTGCGCTCTTGTTTCGACCGCGCGACGTCCGCATCCGATTTTCGTTTCGTGTCCGCCGCCGCGTGCGCGAGCTCTTCGACCTCGGAGATGCACGCCTTGCCCGCATAGATCGTGTCGCCGTAGCGAGCCTCGGAGTACGAGGTCTCCGCATCTTGCAACATTTGGGCCGCGGTGTCGACTTGGATGCCGTCGGCCTTCGCCCGAGCGACCTCGCCGCGAGCCTGGCCGAGGACCTCCGCCGCGGAGCTTCGCATGAGCTCGCGCGTCGCGAAGATGTCGTGTTCGACGCTGTCCAGGAGGGCGTCCGCGTGGAAGAACCGGCGTTCCTGGATCCCGATCGCGGCGTCCGCGAGCTTCCCCTCCAGGCCGACCGTGTCGTTCTGTCCGCCCTGTCGAAGCGCGACGATGTCGTCCCGCGCCTCGATCACGCGCACGTTCAGCTTCGACTCCGTCTCGGCGTCGGCATCGGCCATGCGTTTGTCGATCAAGGCCTGCATGTCGAGCTTCTTGCCGAGCGAGACCGCATCGTCGACCTCTTTCAGCAGCTGACGGGCGACGGCGGGGTCGAGGCCGCGGGCCGCGTTCATCAGGATGATCTGGAGGGACTGCTCCATGATCGTGCGGAAGTGCGAGTCCCGGGCACTTTCGGCGGCGTGACGCGCCCGGGCCACCAGGCGCCGCGCGGCCGCGAGGTCTTTCGCCTCGACCGCCTTCGCAAGATCGACGAGGGTCTGCTCGAAATCGGCGGCGTCGGCGCCGAGATTCCGCAGGTCCTCGCCGTCGACTTGGAGGCTCGCGAACGCGTCCCGGACCGTCTGGAGGAGGGAGGCTTCCCGGACCGCGTCGTGGGCGTCCTTCGCGAGGGCTCCGACCTTGCCGTACTCTTTCGCCTCGAGGGCCGTCCGGGCGTCGTCGAGGATCGCTTCGGCGCGGCTCACGTCGACTCCTTTGCGACGCTCTCGAGACGCTTCGCGGGCGGACTCCCGCAGACTCCCGTCGACGACGGCGTACCGCCGCGCCTCCTGCAAACCGCTCCGGGCCCTCTGGGCTAGGAGGGGAATGTCCGCGTAGACGCCCCGTCGGAGCGCGTCCCTCGCCTGGGTCAGGACCTTGCGGGCCTCGGCGATGTTCACGCCGTCCCGGCGAGCCGCGTCGACGTCCGCCGCGGCGCGGTCCAAGATCGTCTCCGCGCGCGCATACTTGCGCTGCGCGTCCGCGTGCTCGATTGCCTTCGAGGCGAGCGGTCGGATTCGATGGTACTCCCGCAGGGCGAGCGCGTTCCGGGCTTCGGCGAGATGGTCCTCGGCTTGCTCGACGTTCCCGCCGCGCTCGCTCGCATATCGCACCCGGGCTTCCGCTTTTTCGACGATTCCTTGGAGGACCCGCTCCCGTCGCTGGTCGAGCGTCCGGATGGAGACGCGCCGAAGCAGGCGCTCCGCCGCGATGAAGTCCCCGCCGGCCACGAGGGCCCGAGCCTGGTCGATATTCCGCTGAAATGCCAACGTTTCAATGCCGGCCTTCTTCGCCCCGTCGAGGACCGCGTCCGCGTACGCGAGCGCATCGGCGACGCGAGCCTTCCGCCGCGCGATCTCGAGGACCCGCCGAGCGGCACGGGCGAGATCCAACGCCCGTCCCAGGTCGCCGGCGGCCTCCGTCTGCTCCGCCCGTTCCAATAGGCTCCGGGCGAACGAAGGGTCCGGGTCACGGCTCGAGGCGACCAGGTCTTTCCGGGCGGCCGCGAGGGCCCTTTTTGCGATTTCCGGCGTCGTCCTCGTGGTCAGGCGGCGGTCGAACGGCTGCCCGCAGACATCGCAGGCGGATCGCCCGTCCGGTACATCCGACTCGCAGAGGGGGCAGCGGGCCATGTGGCTCCAACCGAGGGGTCGCCCTCCGCAGCGGGAGGGAATGACACCGTTGGATGTCGGCTAAGCCGCTATAAAAGAAGCGTCCTCGATATCTCACGTGATAACCGTATGGCTCGGACCGGTTCCGGGCCCGTTCCCGAAAAGCTTCAGTAGCCGCGCGCCGTTCGCGCGGCGGTCTGGGCCATCCCGCGAGGGCAAACCCGGAGGTGTCTCGATTGGCGGCGCGGCGGGGTCGTTCGCTCGTCGGGATGGCGGTCGTTGACCGCGACGGCGTGGAGGTCGGCTACGTCTCCGGGGAAGAGGCGAACGCCCTCGTCCTCGGGGAAGGCTCCGGGGGCCGCATGCGGCTCGGCCGACGGTTCGTGAGCGCGGTCGTCGACCGCGTCACCCTCCGCGGACCGGCGTCGGAGATTTTCGTCGGACTGAACGTCATCGATTCGGACGGTGAGTTCGTCGGCATCGTCCGGGACACGAACGAAGCGGACGATGTGCTGGATTCGTTCATCGTGGAGGACGAGTCGGGAGAAATGGTCAACGTCCTCCTCGAGGACGTCCGGGCGATCGATGAGTGGGTCGAGCTCTCGGTGGCCGGCGACTCCCTCTACGAAAAAGGCTAGGCCTCGTCCTCGGACGCCGGCGTCATCAGGATCCCGGTCCCGAGCCACACGAGGAGCCCGATCGTGACGAGGATCCCGCCGTAGCCTGTGACCAGGTTCACTGCGATCAGGGCCACGGGCAGTAGTGTCCCGATCACGAATCCGAGGCGGACCATCGCAGGCGCCTCGATGCCCTCATGCTCCTAAAGGTTTGTGAGCCCCGACTTGCGTCGGCCCGAATCCTGTCCTAGACGCGCTTCGAACGGGCGCGCCCTTTCTCCGCCGCCTGCCGGATGGCCATCAGGTTCTCACGAATCCGGTCGGGGAAGATGCCGCTGCCCGATACGAGGATGTCCGCCCCGGCCTCTGCGGCGATTGCCCCCGTGTCGACTTTGATCCCGCCATCCACTTGGATTTCCGTCGCGAGACCTTCCTTGTCGACATACAGACGGGCCTCGTGGATTTTCGGCACGACATCCGCACGAAACGCCTGCCCCGAGAATCCGGGGTGGACTGTCATGATGAGGAGCAGATCGACGTCCCTCAGGAACGGACGCGCTTTTTCGAATGGCGTGGCGGGATTCAGGACGACCCCCGGGCTGATTCCCGCATCGCGGATCTTTCGGAGGGTCGCGCGGACATCATGGTCGCTCTCGACGTGGACCGTGAGATCGTCGACACCGGCGTCGGCAAAGGCCTGCACGAAGTCCTGCGGATGCGTGACCATCAAATGGGCGTCGAAAGGGACCTTGGTCAGTGCCCGGATCGATTTGACGATCGCAGGGCCCATCGTCAGGTTGGGGACGAAGTGGCCATCCATGACGTCGATGTGGAGCATGTCCGCCCCGGCCTCGGCGGCTTCGCGCACTTGGTCCCCGAGGCGGTCGAACCGCGCGGACAGGATCGAGGGTGCGATCTTGATGGGCATCGAGCGGCGCAACGGACGCGCGTGGAATAAGATTTCCCTCCCCGCGGCGACCGCCGCAGGGAGGACGACATTGGCGGGAGCGTCTAGGCTCGATGGAACGACGCGAGTTCCGCGACGATCTTCATTCCACCGAAGAAGTTGACCGCTCTCACGACGTTTCCGACGTCGCCGCTGAACCACGCTTCCGCCGCGAGGCGAGGCCGGCCGCATTCATCGCCTCCAAGGCCCACCACGGGTCCCTCGCGATCATCTGTCGCGAGTCGGTCGATCGTCGGCAGGGCGACGCGGACCGGGATCGAAGAGAACGTTCCCGCGGGTGTCGTCACCTTCTCCAGCTCGCCGGACTGAAGCATCAGCCGGATTGGCGCCGTCGCGTTGAACATGTGTTTGAACCCGAACGATTCGTTCGGCCCGTCGAAGCGCCACTCGATCATAGCGTGGATCGTTGCGTTGCTCGAGACGTTCCAGGTCTCGTTCTCGGCGATCGGGAACGCCCAGATGTCGAGCGCGGGCTCGTAGGTCGTCTCGACGGTCGCGGTGTACGACGTATTGAACCAACCGCGGTCCGTCCAGAGCGAACTCTTCAGATGGACCGTCCGGACCTCTTTCAGCTCCGCGAGATCGGAAGCGCGGTACAATGCATACCCGTCCACGGTCGCATTCTCCATCACCGGTCGAAACAGCATCAAGGTCGACGAGTTCGTCTCTCCCGCATCTCGGGCCGCATCGAACACGCTCCCGAGGTGGAACGAGCCCTGCATCGTCACGTTGTATTCGGAGTTGTCCGCGGACACGACCGTTCGGGTCAGCGCTCCGGTGAGGGACGGGCTTCCCCACGTCGGACCGGTGACAAAGACGTCCGGCGGGGTCGAGTTCACGTTGTACGTCCAGCTGTCTCCGACGTGCCACGTCGGCGTATTGATCGACGTCGCTTGCGGCGTCTGCGGCGTCTTCGGGCCCGATGGAGAGCCCAACTTTGCGAGGTCCGCCGGGCCGAAGGCAACCGCCGCGATTGCGATGCCAACCAGTGCGACGGTGATGGCGACCAAGCCAAGAGGTCTGATGCGCATCCTGTTCCTCCTGTAGCGAAGCCCGCGAAGAACGCCCAGAGTATAAGGGAATTGTTAGACGGACGTAGAACATCCGCGTGAGTTCATCGAACATGTTTAGAACTGATAACATCTCGCGACGGATTTGAGTGAGTAGCATTCGGACGAATTACTCAGGCGATGACTTTCGAATTCAATCGCTCTTCATCCGGATAGTCATATTGTAGCCCAGCGAGACGGCGAGGACGATTTTCGATTAGGCGGCCGCTTTTGCGAGCCACAAGGCTTCATCCTGTCACGAGCCATGTGGCGCTGAATGGCATCCCGCTCACCCCGCGAGGTCCGGACGCCGTGGAAGATGAATCGATGGACCCTGGAGCCGCTGATCCTGAGCTGGTCGTGGATCCTCACCTTCGGTGGTGTACTTCTTTTCGTGAGCTTCGCGGTGTATGGGTTGGGGACCGCGCTCGCGGTTGTCGTGGTGGTCTTGCTATGGGCTGCGGTTGCGATTGCATGGTCTCGGGTGCGGGCCGCGAAGAACCCGCGTTGACCCGCGACAAAGCCCTTAAGATGCGCCCGGCATGTCCCCGCCGTCTCAGGCCAGAGACGGGGCGGGGCAGGCCACGGTCGACGTTTCCGAGGAGCTCATCGCGACCCTCAAGAAGAAGGCCGTGACCCTCCGGAAGCACATCATCCGGATGACACACAACGCGCAAAGCGGCCATCCGGGCGGCTCCATGTCCGCCGCGGACATCGTCACGGCCTTGTACTTTCATGTGCTCCGCGTCGATCCGAAGAATCCGACGTGGCCCGACCGGGATCGATTCGTCCTGAGCAAGGGCCACGCGTGTCCCGTGTGGTACGCGGCCTTGGCGGAGCGCGGCTTCTTCCCCGTCGACGAGCTGCTGACCTTCCGCAAGCTGAACAGCCGCCTCCAGGGGCATCCGGAACTCGGGACGACGCCGGGCGTCGAGAACGCCGCGGGCGCGGAGGGCCAAGGCCTCTCCTTCTCCGTCGGGCTCGCCCTCGCGGCCCGGATGGATCACAAGCCGTGGCGGGTGTACTGCATCCTCGGGGACGGGGAACAGGATGTCGGGCAGACGTGGGAGGCCGCGATGGCCTCGTCGAAGTACGGCCTCGATAACCTCACCGCGTTCATCGATCGGAACGGGATCCAGCAAGAGGGCCGCACGGAGGACATCATGCCCCTCGAGCCGCTCGCGGAGAAATGGGAGGCGTTCAACTGGCACGTCCTGACGATCGACGGACACGACTTCCGCCAGATCCTCGCGGCGATCGAGGAGGCCCACCGCACGAGAGGCCGGCCCACGGCGGTCATCTCCCGTACCGTGAAAGGCAAAGGCGTGTCCTTCATGGAGAACAAGATCAAGTATCACGGCGCCGCGACGAGCGATGAGGAGTTGAAGCTCGCCCTCGCGGAGCTCGAGGCCCAGGAGGCGTCGATCTGGCCGTGACCGCAGGCCCCTGGAAGATGGAGAGCCAGCGGACGTACTTCGGGCGAGCCCTGGTGGAACTCGGACGGCGGAACCCCAGCGTCGTCGTGGTGGGCGCGGACACGACGGAGTCCCTGAAGTCGATCGAATTCGGGAAAGCCTTCCCGGACCGCTTCTTCCAGCTCGGGATCGCCGAGCCGAACATGATCTCCGTGGCCGCCGGCCTCGCCGCCGCGGGGAAAATCCCCTTCGCGACGACGTATTCCGTGTTCGGTTCCGCGCATACGTACAACATCATCCGCCAGAACGTCGCGTACACGAACTTGAACGTGAAGGTGTTCTGCTCCCATGCCGGTCTCACGGTCGGCCCGGATGGGGCGACACACCAGATCAACGAGGACCTCGGCCTGATGCGCGGCATCCCGCGCATGACGGTGCTCGTCCCCGCGGACGGTCCCGAGACGGGGAAGTGCGTTGCGGCCGCCGCGGCGATGAAGGGGCCGGTCTACTGCCGTTTCTCGCGCACGAATGTGCCGACCATTACGTCGATGGAGGACGAGTTCGTGATCGGAAAGGCGCGCGTCCTGCGGGACGGATCCGACATCGCGCTGATCGGTTGCGGCCTCATGGTGGCCCGTTGTCTCGAGGCTGCGGAGGCGCTCAAGCGGGCCGGGATCAAGGCGCGGGTGATCAACCTGTCGACCGTCAAGCCGCTCGATGTCGCGACGATCGACCGCGCGGCGCGGGAGACCGGGGGGATCGTGACGGCCGAAGAACACACGGTCGTCCATGGGATCGGTGGCGCGATCGCGACCGCCATCGCGGCGAACCATCCCGTCCCGATGGCATACATCGGCGTTCAGGATGTATTCGGCGAGAGCGGAGAAGCGGACGAGCTCCTTCATAAGTACGGGCTGACGACAGAGAACATCGTGGATGCGGCCCATGGCGTGATGAAGCGCCGGGCTCGATCCGAATAAACCGGCCGATTCCGATTCGGTGGGGTTGGCTCACGCCGCAGTCTTGATCGGTCCCTTTTCGTTGTACCGCTGGACCGTCACGAAGCCCGCGACGTTCTCATGGGCGATGTCCCAGCCCGCGGCGTCGTCCCGGAGAGACCACCGCCGGATGTTCGTCACGGTCGACTTCCTCATGTTGATCCCGTCGGGCAAGAGGATGTAGCCTTCGAATGGGGTGCCCGTGACCGGATTGCGGATGTGCTCGCTCTGCACTTCGCCGATCCCTTCGACCGCGAACGAGCTGTCGACTCCCTTGAATTTGAAATCGATTTTCGTGGCCTTCGTCGGCAGCGTCTTCGTGAACGTGCTGGGGAAGATTGCGAACACGCCGCCGCCCTCCTTCCCTCCGGTGATCTTCTCGATCGCCTCGCGCTGGTCGGGCTTTGCCTTCGGATCGATGTACACCCGGCCCGTCCCGTTTCCCATGTGGATCGCCCGGGGCCACCGGAGGCCCCACGCGAACGTCGTGCCGTCCAGCTTGGTCGTCCCGAACGTCCCCTTCCGGATGTGCCACGACACGAGTGCTTCGCAACTGCCCGTCGTCGGCAGCGCGTTGAAATTGCATGGGCATCCCCATGCGCAGTTGCAACTCTGGATGTACTCCGCCTCAATATTCCATTTCGTTGGCATCGACCAGACCTCCGGCCCGGAGATGGGCATCCGAAGACCGATACTTAACCGTTCTCGGAATGGTTTCCGACTCGGCCCGTCCGTTCCTTACATTCATGCCACGACGATCGTTACCCGCGGTCGAATGGGAGAGGCGACCGGCCAAGGCCCCGCGATTCTGCTCCGACGAGTCACGATTCCGGTTGCCGCCGCGGTGGCCCTCGTCGTCGCCGCGGCTTGGTATGCGACGTGGACGTCCTCGGACTTTCTGATGGCTCTGATGGCTCCATCGACGATCGTATCGTCCGACCTCGTCCTTTTCTTTGCCCTCCTGGTCGTCATGATGGTCGCGATGATGTTGCCCTCGGCGATGCCGATGATCCTCGCCTTCCGAGGGATGACGCGGCTCGAGGCGGGTCGGCCGACAAAGCCCGCGGACAACACCGCGACTGTCCTGTTCGTCATGCCGTATTTCCTCGTCTGGGGCGCGTTTGGTGTCGCAGCAATCCTGGGATTGATTGGCCTCGGGCTCATCGGCGCCATAGGCACGACGAGCGGCCCGTTCGTCTTCGCGTCGGCGGTGACGCTCGTGGCGGCAGGCCTCTGGCAAGTCACGCGGACGAAAGAAGTCTGCCTGACGCACTGCACGTCGCCGATGTCGTTCGTCATGCGGCACTGGCGGTCCGGCCGAATCGGCGCAATCCGCATGGGCCTTCGCCACTCCCTGTATTGCGTCGGATGCTGCTGGCTCTTCATGCTCGTCCTCTTCATCTCCGGGTCGATGAGCCTCCTCTGGATGGGCGGGATCTCGGTCGTGATCTTTGCGGAGAAGCTCGGGGACCGGACCCTTCTCCTGTCCCGAGCGATCGGCGCCCTCCTCGTCGCTTTCGGCACTCTTGCTGGCGTACGTGTGTTTATCGCGATGTAGTGCTGGACCACAACAGTCGGGTCGACAGCCCCTGACCCGAAGGGACCTGCGCGTTACGCCGCCGACTCCGGCATTTCCTTAATCTGACGGACCGGCGAGAAGAGAACCCAGAGGAACGAGAATGCGCCGCCCAGGAGGCCGACGATGATGGCAGGCCGAACCCCAATCGCGTCGCCCAAGACGCCACCGGCAATCGCACCGAGGGGCAAGGTCCCCCAGACGATTGTCCGCATCGTCGCGTTCAGGCGCCCTTGGAGCCGGACCGGCACGATCGCTTGGCGGAAGCTGACCTGATTGATATTGTAGTACAGGTTGCCGATCAAGGAAACGAAGAACATCCCCGCGATTGCGAAGAAGGCGAACGGGCCCGACACGAACGGGAACGGCAGCATGACAGGTCCGAACAGGACGGCCCCGAGGATGATCGCGCCGCCCACGCCGATTCGCTTCGCGACCGCACCCGCGGAGACGGCTCCCACGATCCCACCGATGGATCCAACGGCGAACATGAGGCCGAGGGTGAGCGGGGTGAAACCAAGCTCGTCCTTCAGGTAGAGGATCAGGAGGGCGGCGAAGACGGCGCTGGAGAAGAAGTTCGACCATGCCGTGCATGCGGCGATATGCCGCAGCCGCGGTTCTCGGAGCACGACTTGAAGCCCTTCCTTGACCTCCAAGAGGACGGACCGGCGCTGCCCCGGATCGGGGGTTGGCTCCCGCTTGATGATCGCGATCAAGGTCGCGGCGGAGAAGAAGAAGGAGGCGGCGTCGAAGATCATGGCGAACGGCGCCTTGAACAGCTCGATGACCGCACCCGCGAGCGCCGGGCCTCCGGTGTTGGCGACCGAGTTGCTCGTCTCCAGCTTGCTGTTCGCGTCGACCAGCTGGTTGCGCTCCACGAGCGCTGGAAGGTATGCCTGGTAGGCGACATCGAAGAAGACGGTCAGGATTCCGATTAGGAACGAGAAGACGTACAGATAGGCCATGTGCAGGAGCCCGACGAGGCCGAGCGCCGCGATCGTCGCGATCATGAGGCCGCGGCCCAGGTCGGCACGGATCAGCACGGCTCGTCGCCCCCTTCGATCGACCCACACGCCCACGAGGAGTCCGAAGAGAAGAAACGGCAGGGTGCCGGCAAATCCGAGGAACCCCATCTCGAGCGGCTTGGCGGCGAGAACGTAGACCGCGATGACGGGGATTGCGAGGCCGGTGAACTGGTCTCCCAGCCGAGAGACGGATTGCCCAAGCCACAACAGGAGAAAGTCGCGGTGTCGCCATAGGGAGGCCGCCGGGGCCATGATGGGCAGCCCGCATGGTCCGTTCCCATAAGTACGTTCGCCCCTTCGATGAGCCGCCGAAGGTAAGTTCACGGACCCCGCCACAAAGATTAAGGGGGACGCGTGTCTACATTATGTGTCTACATGTACGCCAAAGTCCGACGCTGGGGGAATGGCCTCGCCCTCCGGGTTCACAAGAAAGACCTCGAGTCTGCGGGGGTCGGCGAGGGAGACGTCGTGCAAGTCGAGCTGATCCGACTACGCGAGAGTGGACGCTTGGACCTGCGGTCCCTTCCGGTCTTCGAGGACGAGGATCCCCGGGCGAGCGTGCGGCACGACCGGTACCTGTACGGGTGAGCCCTTGCAGGTCGCGGACACCAGCTTCCTCTACGCACTCTTCTCGAAATCCGACGTCTTCCACAGCAAAGCCCGCCGAGCCGCAATCTCCGCCGATGCGATTCTTGTGCCGAGCGAGATTTACTCGGAAACGGTGTCACTCATACATTGCCGCGTGGGATTCGCCGCCGCGAAATCGGCGGGAGGCTGGATGCGTGCGCAGAAACGAATGGAGGTCGCCGCGTCCCCTCGCTCCGTGTTGAATGGGTGCTGGGGGATCTTCCGCGAGGCACGCGGACGGCTCAGCTACCCCGACGCCGTGGTTCTCGCCTGGTGCCGGGAACGACGCGCCACGCCCCTTGCATTCGATCAGGCGATTCTTCGCCGCGCAAAGAGATAGCCACCTGAAGGGCTGTCAACGTTCTTAACCCGGCAGGGGTATCGGCCCGCCCGGACGGCCATGGTCAAGATCTTCTTGGACACCGCGGACATCGACGAGATCCGCGAGGCGGCATCATGGGGCGTCCTCGACGGCGTCACGACGAACCCGACGCTCGTCGCGAAGACCGGCCGGAAGTGGTCCGAGGTCATCCAGGATATCCTCGCCCTCGTCGACGGCCCGATCTCCTTGGAAGTCACCACGACCCAGGCCGACGAGATGATCAAGCAGGGCCGGCAACTCGCTAAGCTCCACCAGAACGTCGTCGTGAAGATCCAGATGACGACGGAGGGCCTCAAGGCGATCAAGGCGCTTTCCTCGGAGGGCGTGCGAATCAACACGACCCTCATCTTCTCGTCGAACCAAGCGATCCTGGCGGCGAAGGCCGGCGCGAAATACGTGAGCCCGTTCATCGGCCGACTGGACGACATGGGCCAGGAAGGCATGCAAGTGATTCGGGAGATCGTCGAGATCTTCCGGAACTACGATTGGGAATGCGAGGTCCTCGTCGCGTCGATCCGCCACCCCTTGCACGTGATCGAAGCCGCGAGGCTGGGCGCCGACATCGTCACGATGCCGTTCGATGTCCTGAAGAAGATGACCCAGCACGCGCTGACGGACGTCGGGCTGAAACGATTCTTGGACGACTGGGCGAAGGTCCCGAAGTAGCGGACGCCTCGTCCCGAACCCGCCGACCGGTCTGGTTCACGCGGCCTACTCGACGACGAGGTCCTCGATCGCGGGGCTCGCCGCGACCTTGCGACCGAGCGGCGTGATCTGATAGCGGAATGTCGCGGGCAAGGTGCTCGATTTCAGGAACGTCTTCGGACCGGCATTGTACTGGACGAGGAGCTCCAGTCGCACGAGGTTGTCGAGTTCCTCCATGACCTCGTCCGGCTTCACATCCTGCATGTTCGCGAACAGCTCGCTCTTCGTGATCCCGTTGCCTTCGCGGCGGGCCGCGAAGACGAGGATCCGCTGACGGAGGAGTTTCCGTACCTTCCGGTTCTTCTCTCCGGCCATCATCGCGTCCACGGCCTGACCGATGATCCCGGCGAACGCTTCTTCGACGCCCTCACCGGTCGCCGCGCTCGTCAGGGAGGTCGGCGCCCCGGGAAAATTCCCTCGGAGCCAGGTGGACTCCTCCGGCCCGATCTTGGAGACCTTTGCTCGATCGACCTTGTTGAAGACGATCCGGAATGGCACGCCCCCCGTCACGGCCGATATGGCCCGGATCCACTCCGAGAGGGTGCGCAAGGTATCCGGACGCTCGATGTCGCACACGGCCAGGGCCCCCTGGGTGCCGTAGAACAGCGCGTCCCGGAAATTCTCCCGGATCGCGTGCTCCCCCATCTGGTCGAAGATCGCGATGTTCGCCTGGATGACGTCCCCTTCCTCGTCGCCGGGCAGCTCGACGTCGACCCGGTGCATGTGGACGCCGAGGGTGCCCTTGTATTCCGGGTTGTGGCGGGCCTCGACATAGCGCTGAATGAGGCTCGTCTTGCCAACGGCACGCTCGCCGACGACGTTGATCTTGAGCTTCAGGCGTCGGATTCGCAAGGCCTCGGCGAGTCCGTTGCCGGCCTCAAAAGCCCTCCGGGACGATTATCAGCCTATCAACTCTGCAAACCGAACGTTAGGCCGCGACCGAACGGGAGGGAATCCTTCAAGAGCCCATGGCGGCATCGGATTCCAGGCCATGGACTCCGGCGGCGCGAAGATCACGTTGGACCAGGAGAGCTTCAAGGCGCTCGCCTCGGACGTCCGCGTCGGGATCCTGAAGCGCCTCGACACGCGGCGGGAGACGGTCACGGACCTGAGCAACCTCCTGAGTCTGAGCAAGCCGACCCTCCTCGAGCACCTCGAGAAACTCCAGTCCGCCGGCCTCGTGAAGCGAGTGGACGAGGGGCGGAAGTGGATCTACTACGAACTCTCGGACAAGGGCCGCAAGATCCTGCATCCGGAGCGCGTCGCGATCACCCTCGTCCTCGGCCTCGCGGTGGCCCTCGCCGCGATCGGCGCGTTCCTCGTGATTTCGGCCAGCTCCGGCGGTCTTGTCGCTGCCCCGGCGTACAACGCTTCCGCGCCTGCGGCCCAGGCACCCAGCACGTTCGGCGGACCGGTCGCCTTCGCGGGCATCGCGTTCGTCCTCTCCGTCGTCTCCGGCCTGGTCGCCCTCGCCTTGCGGCTCGTCGGCCAGAAGCGGCGGAAGCAGTTCTTCGAGCAGCTCGGCGTCGCGTGACGTCCCGTCTCCCGCGGCAGTCCGGGAAATCGTTATGAGCGCACGGCGCCTTCGCACAGTCGTGATCCGGCCATGGCGGGGGCGGACCGAGTGGGCGGTCCCTCTGCTCCTGTTCCTCGCGATCGTCCTCGTCGCGGCGCTCGCGTTCAACGTCGCGAACCTCGACACCGGGGGAGAGGCGATCCCGGGAGGGAGTGTTGCCGGCGGCACGGAGCCGACCGCCCTCGGCTTCCTCGACCCGCTCCTCGGCGACGTCTTCCTCGTCCTCTTCGCGAGTTCCGTCGTCGCGATCCTCGTGTTCGCGTTGCTCCGCCGGCGGGTCCGCCCGAAGGCGCCCACGAAACCGTTCTCATGGTGGCAGGTCGTCTCGTCCGCGATCGGGCTCGTGTTGGTCTTCGCGCTCCTGCTCGTCTGGCCCCGGATGATTCACGCGCTCCGCGTCGGCCAGACCGCTCCGACGACGGGTGATGCGGGGGCGGCGAGTGGCGCCGGATGGCCCGTCGCGGCGGGCGCGCCCCTCGGCTTGTTCCTCGGCCTGACGGTCTTCGCGACGATTGTCATCTTGTTCGCCTTGCTCCGACGCGGCGCTGGCGTCGTCGAGATCGAAGACGAGCCGCCGGGAGACGATCCGATGGCGCGACATGCCGCGGCCGACGCGGTGCAGGACGCGATCGAGGAGCTCGAGGTCGGCGGAGACGTCCGGTCCGTGATCCTCGCGTGCTTCCACCGGTTCTGCGCGCTCCTCGGCGCTCGCGGAATCACGGCGCAGGGCGCCCTCACCCCGAGGGAGCTCGAGGGCCTCGCGGTCGAGCGCCTCCGGGTCTCTCGGGACGCTTCGGAGACCCTGACCTCCCTCTTCGAGGAGGCCCGCTACAGCGAGCATCCGCTGGGCGAGGCGGACCGCCAACGGGCGATCGAGAGCCTCGCGGGCATCCGGGTCGCGTTGGGGGCGTAGGATGTTCCGGCGGGGGATTCCGGCCACCACGGGCCATCCCCCTGGGCTCGAGCCGCGGCCGCGGATCCCGCTCCCCGCGGTCGGCCTCATCCTGGCCTTCGCGGTGCTCCTCGGGATGCTCCTGTACTACGCGCAATTCAGCGGAGCCATCCGGTGGCTGCTCGGGGTCCTCGCCTTGGCGGCCCTCGCGGGGATCGCGTGGGGTCAGATCCGGCGGCGGACGGCGGAACCGGCGCCGCTCGTCGGCCCGCGGTCCCCCGAGGCGAGCCGCGATGGCGAGCTCGATTTGTTCGCGGCCGCCGTGCGACGGGCGTCCCGCGGCCTGCCGTACAGCCAGGTCCTCGTCGCCTCCCGCGCGCGGTCGGCGTTCCTCGAGCGGGCCCGGCTCGCCCTCGGCCTCCCGCCCGAGACGATCCGCGACGCGCAGCGGGACCCGGGCGCGCTCCGGCGGCTGTTCGGCGACGACGCCCTCGTGGACTTCCTGTATCTCGAGGCGGGCGACCTCGACGATCGATTCGCCTGGGTCCAACGGGCTCGCGCCCGAGGCAGTTTCGACCGCGAGTTCCGCGACGTCCTCGCGCGGATGGAGGCGTGGCGGTGAACATCGCGTCCGTCCGGGAGGTCGGGGGCGATCTCCTCGACGCGGTCGAGACCGTGATCGTCGGCAAACGCGCGGTCCTGGAACGCGTCCTCTGGGCGATCCTCGGCGACGGTCATCTCCTGATCGAGGACGTCCCCGGGTTGGCGAAGACGTTGATCGCGAAGTCGTTCGCCGCGGGCCTGGGCCTCTCGTTTCGCCGCATCCAATTCACGCCGGACCTGCTCCCCGCGGACATCACGGGGACATACGTGTTCGACCGCAAGACCGGCGACTTCGTCCTTCGACGGGGTCCGGTCTTCACGAACGTGCTCCTCGCGGACGAAATCAACCGGGCGCCGCCGAAGACCCAGAGCGCACTCCTCGAGGCCATGCAGGAACGCCAGGCGACCCTGGAGGGGGAGACGTTCCATCTGGACCGGCCGTTCTTCGTGATCGCGACGCAGAATCCGATCGAGCACGAGGGCACGTACCCGCTCCCCGAGGCCCAGGTCGATCGCTTCCTCCTGAAGATCGACGTCGGCTATCCGACGCGGGAGGGGGAGATCGAGGTCCTCGAGCGGCGCCGGAGGCGTCGCGCCGACGATGCCACGCTCGAAGCGGTCACGACGCCGGACGAGGTGCGCGCCCTGCAGGCCGCGATCGAGGACGTCCACGTGGAACCGGCGGTCGAAGGATACATGGTCGACATCGTGGCGGCGACCCGGGCCCACAGCCAGGTCGACGTCGGCGCGAGCCCACGGGGGTCGCTCGCCTTGCTCAAGGTGTCGCGCGCCCGCGCCGCGATCGCCGGACGGGATTTCGTGACGCCGGACGACGTCAAGGCGGTCGCGATGCCGGCGCTCGCCCATCGGATCATCCTGAAACCGGATCCCTGGATTCGAGGCGTCCGGACCGCCTCGATCCTGGCGGACGTGCTCGGGCAGGTCCCCGTGCCCAAGGTGCCGTGACATGCGCACGCCCCTGTCGAGTGGCCTCGCCGCGGCATCCCTCGGGCTCTTGATCGCGGGGCTCGCGGTCCGGAGCTGGCAGGTCATCCTGCTCGCATTGCCGCCGGTGATCGTCCTGGCCTTGGGCTCTCTGTTCCCGCCGGCGAGGCCGCGTCTCGTCGCCGTCCGGACCCTCTCTCGCGACCGAGCCGAGGCCGGCCGGGATGTCGAGGTGAAGCTCGTCGTCCGGAACGAGGGCCCTCCCTTGGATCTCGTCGAGATTGTCGACGTCTTGCCGCGGGAGTTCGCGGTCATCCACGGGACGAACCATGCGGTCGTATCCCTCGAGCGAGGCGGCACGATCCCGCTCTCGTACACCGCGCGGTCGCCGGTGAAAGGCGATTTCCGGATCGGACCGGTGCGCGCGCGGTCCCTGGATCCGCTCGCCCTCGGGGCGGAGGATGCGACCCTTCCGATCGAGGCCCGTCTCGTCGTCGCGCCGGCGATGGAAGACCTCCGGAGGACCAAGCTCCAGCCGCGCCGCACGCGTCCGTGGTACGGGCAGGTCGCCTCGAGGCAGATCGGCGCCGGGACGGACTTCTGGGGCGTTCGGGAGTACACGGCGGGCGACGAGGTGCG
>Ga0209056_10001480_pt1 | contig 25932 bp, 24 predicted proteins | sample GraSoiAngelo_114_FD_185876 | JGI IMG/M metagenome (GOLD analysis project Ga0209056, IMG submission 185876) | Grasslands soil microbial communities from the Angelo Coastal Reserve, California, USA - 14_0903_13_40cm (SPAdes) (version 2) | ecosystem: Environmental > Terrestrial > Soil > Grasslands... | reverse complement strand
CTGCCGCAGCGCCAGCGTCTTTATCTCGCGCTGCGCGGCGTCGCGCTCGATCTCGCGCCAGCCGTACGTTCCGCGAAGGTAGCGCTCGTAGATGCTCTCGATGCCGGTCCGACCGATGTCGTCGTCGCCGAGATAGCCCTGGTCGCGCAGCTTTCCGAGCTCGTCCTCGGTGATCGGACCGGTGTATCCGATGACCGGCGAATAGAGTGTCCCGTTGACGTAGAGCCGGATGCTTTCGGGATCGACGCGCACACCCGGAAAGAGCTCGGCCCGCTCGGTGATGGCGAACGCGATCTCCCGCGGAACCGGCGTCTTCGAGATGCGCACCGGCTCGTAGGGATTGCGCTGGCGCTGCGTCCGGACGGCATCTCCCACCGCGTCGCTGGGCAGGCCGAGGACGGCGCCGAGGCGCTGAAAGAGCTCGGTCTCCCGGGGCCGCGGCAGGTCGACGGGGATCACGCTTACCGCGAAGCCAGGAACGTTGCGGGCGAGGACATAACCGCGCCGGTCGGTGATGCCGCCGCGCTCGGCCGCTACGGGCAGCCGAAGGATGCGGTTTTGCTCCGAAAGGTCGTGGTAGTAGTCGCCACGCACGATCTCGAGGTCATACAGGCGTGCGGTGAGCGCCGAGAAGACCACCGCGATCACAACGCCGAAGGCGATGAAGCGCCGGGGGTGGACGAACGCGCGCGGCTCCTCTCTTCTCACCACACCCCTAACGCCCCCTGCCTCTCGGTGGCGCGGCGCAGGAGTCTCGCCACGGGATAGATCGCGAGCGCCAGGAGTCCGGTGTAGATCGCGCTCGCCACGGCGGTCCCCGCCGCGAGCGGCATGGAGGCGACGGGCTGGGCCGTCGCGAGGAGGATCCCTAGGTATCCCAGCGCCGCGACGAGCGCGGCGAGGCCCACGAGCAGCGCCGCGACAATGATTGGCGTCGGTCGGGTACTTCCCCGATCGCGGACCCCGATCGCCGCGACGGGTGGCAGCGAGGCGAGTGCGAACGCGCCAAGCGGCCCGCCCGAGAGGAGGTCAGACGCCAGACCACCCAGGAACGCCCACCAGACCGCTTCGCGAGCGCCGGCGGCGACCGCCCAGCAGCCAGCAACCAATATCGGTAGCGACGGACGGGCTGCACCGATCGCGATGAGCGGCGCGACCGTCCCTTGGAGCAGGGCGGCCGACAACGGGATCAGGACCGCCAGCGCCAGGCGCACGGTTCCCCCTTCGCGGGACCAAGCGGTCGTGGCCACCTTCCCTCCGTTCCGATCTTCCGATCAGGAATGCGCGCGACGACCGACCGCACGCGCGGTCGCGTGTGCGGGAGCTGGGTGCTGGACCTCGAGCTCTTCTTCGAGCTGCGGGAAGGGGTCCTCGTCGCGCAGCTTTGCGCCCACGTAGATGAGCACGAGACGCAACGTCGCCGCGACAGGCACCGCGACCAGAACACCCAGCAGACCGAAGAGCGCGCCGCCTGTCAGCAAGGAGAAGATCACGACCGCCGGATGGAGTTTCACGATCCGCCCGATCACGAACGGGATCACGAAGTAGTCCTCTAGGTGACGCAGCACGGTGTACATGGCTGCGACGATCGCTACATACCAGATCTGCGATAGCCCCCACGGCGCGGGATGACCGAGCGCGACCAGGCACGCGATCGCGCCGGCCGTAATCGGGCCGACGATCGGGATCACCTCGAGCACGCCCGTCATGAGCGCGAGGAGCAGAGCGAATGGCACCTGCAGCACCGAAAGCCCGATCACCGTCACCGTCGCCATCACGCCGATGAGAAAGATCTGCCCCCGCACGTAGCGGCCGAGCAGCGTGTTGACCTGGGCGAAGAGCGGGATGATCTCGTTCCGCTGGCTTGGCGGCAGGAGACGTCGGAGCCACTGGAAGAGCCGGGGCGCGTCGCGCAGGAGGAAGAACGTCGCGATGAGGAAGACGAGGAGTTCGAGCAGGAAATGACCGAAGCCGACCACGAAGGGGACCGCTCCGCGGGCGATCATCTGGCTTAGGTCGGTGATGCCCGCGAAATTCACGAGCAGCGCGTCGAGATCTCCGAGGCCGAGCTGATCGGCCGTCTCCGCCAGGGTGTTCTGCGCGTTCGCGACGAGCGAAGGGAGCGACCGTTGCAGGTCACGCACCTGGTCGACGGCGAGTGGCACGAGAACCCGACCGCCACCTATTATGGTTGCGACCAGCGCCACGAAGACGATCAGCGCGGCGATGGTCCGAGGCATAGAGAAGCGCCGCTCGAGGAGGGCCACGACCGGCAGGAGGACGTACGCCAGGATTCCCGCCCAGACGAACGGTCGCACGATGTCACCCGCGCGATAGACGATGTACAAGGCGGCGAGTCCGAACAGGGCGACGACCACCCGCTTGGTCGTGCCACTCCAACGTGCTCCCATGGTCTGCACCGGATTATCAGCCCGATCGGGGAACCGACGACGTCGGAAGCGTTGCGACCTCGCTACCTGAAAAGGTAGCAAACCACGAGCCTCATTGGTACGGCGCGGCATCGCGCTCCGCGCGCGCGTCGGCTAGAATGGTAGGCACGAAAGCATCCCGGACTCTCCCTACTTTTACCCCATTTTCGTCACCTCATTCGCGACCCCTTCCGGCGGATGTTTCACGTGTGACAGGGGCTGATCGGTGACGGTCTTGGTGATCAGCAACCAGAAGGGTGGGGTGGGGAAGACAACCACCGCAATCAGCCTTGGAGCGGCCTTCGTTGCCCAGGGTCAGCGTGTGCTTGTGGTCGATCTCGACCCGCAAGCCAACGCGACGAGCGGTCTTGGCGTGAGCAAGGAGCTGCCGAATGCCATCTATGGAGTGTTGTTGAACGAGCGACCGCTAGGCGACTCGATCGTACCGACGGCTATGGAGGGGCTCGATCTCGTCCCCTCCGGGCCGGATATGGCTGGAGCCGAGGTCCAGCTCGTGCCGATCATGGCCAGGGAGTACCGCCTCCGGCAGGCTCTCCGTGACACCCACGGCTACGACACCGTGCTCGTCGACTGCCCGCCGTCTCTCGGCCTGCTGACCGTCAACGCTCTCGCGGCGGGCGACGCCGTGCTTATTCCAGTTCAGTGCGAGTACTACGCGCTCGAGGGCCTTGCCCAGCTGCTGAGCACGATCGAAGCGGTCCGGGAGCGCCTCAACGACCACCTCGTGCTGCTGGCGATCGTTCTCACGATGGAGGACCGCCGGAACCGACTGTCACTTCAGGTGATCGATGAAGTGCAGCGGCACTTTCCCGACCTTGTGGCTCGCTCGCGTATCCCGAGGACGGTGCGGCTCGCGGAGGCGCCGAGCCACGGCCTCCCGATCTCCATCTACGACCCCAAATCCCCCGCCACACAGGCCTACAACGACCTCGCGCGCGAGCTCTCCCAGCGCTTGAAGGCGCGCGCCCCCCTCGCCGTCCGCGGAGCGATCGCCTGATGGCGCGCAGCGGCCTCGGGCGCGGCCTCGACGTGCTCCTTGGTCAGAGCCCTGTCCCCGCCGGCGTCGCAATTACGCCAACCGCGTCCGAGATCCCGCTCGAGCGGGTCACCCCCAATCGCCAGCAACCCAGGACGTCGTTCGATCCTGAGGGCCTCTCCGAGCTCGCGGCTTCCATCCGGAGGCACGGGGTCTTGCAACCAATAGTGGTATCTCGGAGCGGAGACGGCTACGAGCTGGTTGCCGGTCACCGCCGGGTGCTCGCCGCACGCTTGGCGGGGAAGAGCACCATCCCGGCCGTCGTGCGCGACGAGGTTTCCGACCGCCTCGAACTCGCGCTCACCGAGAACCTTCAGCGAACCGACCTCAACGCGATCGAGGCCGCTCGCGCCTACAAGCTCCTGATGGAGACGTACGACCTCACCCAGGAGCAACTCGCCGAGCGCCTAGGAAAGTCGCGCTCCGCCGTGGCCAATACGCTGCGCACGCTCTCCGCGCCGCAGCCACTCCAGGATGCGGTCCTCGAAGGAAAGATCGGGGAGGGACACCTGCGGGCGCTGCTTGCGCTACCTCTTTCGGATGCGCTTCACGCGCTGGCGACGGTTGTGGCGAAAGGTCTCTCGGTTCGCGAGGCCGAGGCCCTTGCGCGCAAGATGGTCCATCCGACGCGCCGTGGGCGGGCGCGCGCTCGACTGCGGGGAGGCGATCCGGATCTCGCCGAGGTCACGAGCGAGCTGCGCGCGGCGCTCGGTACGAAGGTCGAGATCCTTCGCGGTCGCCGCGGCGGACGGATCGCGATCCAGTTCTATTCGGACGAGGACTTCGAACGGCTCTATGAGCTCCTCGTCCGAGCGGGAAAGGCGTAAGCATGGCCGTCCGCAAAGAACCACCTAAGACAACGAAGCGCGGCTCGTATGGCGCGAGCGACATCCAGGTCCTCGAGGGCCTCGAGGCCGTGCGCCGCCGCCCCGGCATGTACATCGGAACGACCGATCTGCGTGGACTGCATCACCTCGTCCGCGAGGTCCTCGACAACTCGATCGACGAGGCCATGAACGGTACCTGCGATCGCATCGACGTGTGGATCGGCGAGTCGAACGAGATCACCGTCGCCGACAACGGCCGTGGCATCCCCGTCGGGCCCCATCCGACGCAAAAGGATCCGCGCGGTCGGCCGATGGATGCCCTCGAGGTCGTCATGACGATCTTGCACGCCGGCGGAAAGTTTGGCGGCACTGGCTACAAAGTCTCGGGCGGACTGCACGGCGTCGGTGTCTCCGTCGTAAACGCGCTCGCATCGAGCACCGTGGTCGAGGTCCACCGTGACGGGAAGATCTACACACAGTCGTTCGAACGGGGCAAGCCGGCATCGGCCGTGCGCACGATCCCGAAGCCACAACTCCCGATCCCGCCGGTCCTCCCCTGGAAGGAGTCCGGCCGGGCCACCGGCACGGTCACGCGCTTCGCGCCCGACAAGGAGATGTTCCCGGTCATCGAGTGGGATGCCGGGGTCATCACGCAGTGGTTACGCGAGACCGCGTATCTGAACAAGAGCCTCTGGCTCGCGCTCCACGACGAACGGACTGGGGCCGAGGAGAACTACTACTTCGATGGCGGGGTCATCAGCTTCGTGCGCCACCTGAATCGGTCGCACCAGACCCTGCATCCGAAGCCCGTGTACGTCGAGCGGACATTCGACAACGCGACCGTCGTCGAGGTCGCGTTGCAGTACAACGACAGCTTTGCCGAGAAGGTCTACACGTTCGCGAACAACATCAACACCATCGACGGCGGCGCGCATCTTACGGGCTTCCGTACCGCCCTGACGCGGACGATCAACGCGTACGCGCGCAAGAGCGGGGCGCTCAAGGAGTCCGACCCCAACCTCACCTCCGACGACGTTCGCGAAGGGCTCACCGCCGTGATCAGCGTGAAGATCCGCGAGCCGCAATTCGAGGGTCAGACCAAGACGCGCCTTGGGAACGCCGAGATCGCCGGGCAGGTCGCCGCAGCGGTCAACGATGCGCTCGGCGCGTACCTCGAGGAGAACCCGCCCGACGCCAAGCGCATCGTCGAGAAGTCCCTCACCGCGTTCCGCGCCCGCGAAGCGGCGCGGAAAGCGCGCGATGTTTTCCGCAAGGGGGCGCTCGACGGTTTCTCGCTGCCGGGGAAGCTCGCCGACTGCTCAGAGCGCGACCCCGAGAAGTGCGAGCTCTTCATCGTCGAGGGGCCGTCCGCCGGCGGGAGCGCCAAGGCCGGGCGCGATCGGCGGACGCAGGCGATCCTGCCGCTCAAAGGGAAGATCCTGAACGTCGAGAAGGCGCGCGCCGACAAGATGCTCGGCAACGAGGAGATCAAGGCGCTCATCACCGCCCTCGGCACGGGCATCGGGGATTACTTCGACGTCAAGAAGCTTCGGTACGGCCAGACGATCCTGCTGTGCGACGCCGACGTGGACGGGTCCCACATCCGCACGCTTCTCCTGACCCTGCTGTACCGCCACTTCCGTCCTCTGATCGAAGACGGCCGGATCTATATCGGACAGCCGCCGCTCTATCGCCTACAGCTCGGCAAGGAAGTGCGCTGGGCCTACTCGGATCACGAACGCGACAAGGCGATCAAGGAGCTGAAGAGCGTCGCGAAGACCAAGCGCGACGACCGCAAGAAAGCTGCGGGGGACAAGGCCGAAGTCGACGGCGACAAAGCGACCTCTCGCGCCCGCCGGCGCGCAGCGGAGGAGGCCGAAGATCAAGTGGAGACCGCGTCGACGAACACGGACGAGGGGACCGACGACGGCAAAGGCGGCCGCGAGCCGGCGATCGCGCGCTACAAGGGGCTGGGCGAGATGAACGCCGAGCAGCTCTGGGACACGACGCTGAACCCCGCGACCCGGACCCTGAAACGGGTCACGCTCGAGGACGCCGAGCTGGCCGACCTGGTATTCGACGAGCTCATGGGGAGTGAGGTCGAAGGCCGCAAGAAATGGATCATGGCCAACGCCGACAAGGCGGCCCTCGACATCTGATGGCAAGGCTTTCCGAGCTGGGCGTGGATTTCCAGCACTGGTGCTTCGCGTGCGGGCAGCTCAACAACGGCGGTATGCACCTCGACTTCGACGTGTCGCGCGATCGCGCCGAGGCCCGCTACACGGCGCTCCAGCGCCACCAGGGCTACGACGGCGTCCTGCATGGCGGTGTAGTGACGGCGCTCCTCGACGAGGCCATGGGCTGGGCGATCTTCCACCAGGGGATCTGGGGCGTCACCGCGCGCATCAACGTGAGCTTCCGACTGCCGGTCCCGGTGGGCGAGGAGATTCGGGTCGTCGGCGAAGTCACGCGCGATCGCGGCAGGCTCATCGAAACGCGTGGCGCCGTCACGCGCGCCCGCGACGGTGAGATGCTCGCGGAGGCGGACGCGATATTTTTGAGGATGCCGGAGGAACGACGGCGCGAGCTCGAGCGCCGCTATTCGAAGACCGACGAAGCCTTCGCCCGCGTTCGGGCGGCTGTCGAAGCCGAAGAATCCGCACCTCTGGTCGAGCACGGCCGCACGTGATCGGAGACCTACGGTGATCGACGAGCCACGCAACGAGCGCGTGATCCCGGTCGAGCTCGAGCACGAGATGCGCCAGGCATATCTCGACTACTCGATGAGCGTGATCGTCGCGCGCGCGCTCCCCGACGTGCGTGATGGGCTCAAACCGGTGCAGCGTCGCATCCTCTACACGATGCACGAGATGGGCCTGCGGAACGATCGGCCGTTTCGCAAGTCCGCCGCGATCGTCGGCGACGTGATGGGGAAATACCACCCGCACGGCGATGTGCCGATCTATGACGCGCTGGTCCGGCTCGCGCAGGATTTCGCCGCCCGGTACCCGCTCGTGCAGGGTCAGGGGAACTTCGGCTGCTTCACCGGCGACACGAAGGTCGAACTCTATAACGGCGAGCAGAAGACCTTCAGCGAGCTCGTGGAGATGGCCCACAAGGGCATGCGCGCCGAGATCTTCACGGTCGACGCGCACCGCAACGTCCGGATCAAGCCGCTCCGCGCCCCTCGACTTGTCCGCCGGAACGACCCTGTCGTCAAGCTGACCCTCGAGTCGGGAGCCGAGATCCTCTGCACGCCCGATCACCGCTACATGCTTCGCGACGGGACGTACCGAGAGGCCCAGCAACTCAAAGGCAAGGACCAGCTCATGCCGTTCTCGCGGACGGCGATCCCCGAGCGCCTCCACCGGACAGGAGCGTTCCCGATCCCGGCCAGCCTGACCGCAAAGGTCGCGAAGGTCGAGCCCGCAGGGCGCGCCGATGTCTATGACCTCACCGTCGACGTCACGCAGAACTTCGCGCTGGCCGCTGGGGTGTTCGCGCACAACTCGATCGACGATGACCCGCCCGCGCACATGCGCTACACGGAGGCGCGCCTCGCTGCGATCTCGAACGAGATGCTCGCGGACATCGAGAAGGCAACGGTCGACTGGATGCCGAACTACGACAACCGGCATCAGCAGCCAACGGTGCTCCCGGCGCCGCTCCCGAACCTCATCGTCAACGGGTCGGCGGGCATCGCCGTGGGCATGGCGACCAATATCCCGCCGCACAACCTGCGCGAGATCGTCGAGGCGACCAAGCGCCTCATCGACGATCCGGATCTGACCACGGACGACCTTTGCGACACCGTCATCGGTCCCGATTTTCCGGGCGGCGGCGTCATCTACCGCTTCGAAGAGCAACGGAATGTCGAGACCGGGGCGGCCGAGCGCGTGGACGCGATCCGGCGTGCGTACGCCCAGGGCCGCGGCCGCGTGATCGCGCGGGCCAAAGCACACAACGAGCAGCTCCGTGGCAACCGCGACGCGATCATCGTCACCGAGCTGCCCTACGCCGTGAACAAGGCCTCACTCATCGAGAAGATCGCGGAGCTCGTGCAGAACAAGCGCCTCGCCGGAATATCCGATATCCGCGATGAGAGCGACCGCGAGGGCATGCGCGTCGTCATCGAGATCAAGCGCGACGACGACCCAACCCTCGTGCTGAACAACCTCTACAAGCACACCGCGATGCAGTCCGCGTTCAACCTCAACATGCTGGCGCTCGTCCAGCAGCACCCGCGGACGCTCTCTCTGAAAGAGATCCTCCAGCACCACGTCGATCACCGCCGTGAAGTCATCCGGCGCCGCACCGAGCACGACCTTGGAAAGGCGAAGGAACGCGCGCACATCCTCGAGGGGCTCAAGATCGCCCACGACCACATCGACGAGATCATCAAGCTGATCCGCGCGCACAAGGGTCAGGAGGCTCTCCTCGTCGGCAAGCTGCGCGAGGGGTTCGGCCTTACGGAGGTGCAGGCCAAGGCCATTCTCGAGATGCAGCTCCGCCGGCTCTCCGGCCTCGAGCGCGCGAAGCTGGACGACGACTACCGCGAAACGATCCAGCTCATCTCGGAGCTCGAGTCGATCCTCGCGAATCCCCGCAAGATCCTCTTCCTGATCAAATCTGACCTTGATGAGCTCGCGACCAAGTACGGCGACGACCGACGCACCGAGATCGTCGACGACACCCCGCGCCAGCTCTCGGCCGAAGAGCTCGTGGCCGACGAGGACGTGGTCATCGCCATCTCGAGTCGCAACTACGTCAAGCGCATCCCTCTCTCGACCTACCGTGCACAGCACCGCGGCGGGCGCGGGGTCATCGGGATGGCGACGCGCGATGAGGACGACGTCGAGCATCTTGTCGTCGCTCGCACCCACGACCGCCTGTACGTCTTCACCGACCGCGGCCGCGTCTTCGCGGTCAAGGTGTTCGAGCTCCCGGACGCGAGTCGCACCGCGAAGGGCACGCCGATCCAGAACATCCTCGAGGCGATGCAGGCCGGCGAGCGCGTCTCGGCGCTCGTCGCGCTCCGAGACGGTACGACCGCCGAACACCTGGTGATGGCGACGCGCAAGGGGTTCGTAAAGAAGACGGCGCTTTCCGAGTACACGAACGTGCGTCGCGCCGGTCTCATCGCCATCGCTCTCCGGAAGGGCGACGAGCTCGCCTGGGTCGCGCAGTGCACGGCCAAGGACCGCATCGTCCTGGCGACACGAAAAGGAAAGGCGATCACATTCAAAGCCACCGACGCTCGCCCGATGGGTCGGCAGACCCAGGGCGTCACCGGCATCCGTCTCGCCAAAGGCGACGAGGTGGTCGGAATGGGCATCGGCCGACAACGAACTGAGGTCCTCTCCGTCACCGAAAACGGGTTTGGGAAGCGGACGGCGGTCGAGGACTTCCCGACCCAGGGCCGAGGCGGGCAGGGCGTCATCCTGGCCGCGCTCTCACCGAAGACGGGCAACGTCGCCTCGATCCAGGTGGTTGATGAAGGCACCGAGGAGATCCTCCTCATCACGTCGACCGGGGTCGTGATCCGCACACCGCTCGAGCAGGTCCGCGTGCTCGGCCGCGCGACCATGGGCGTCAAGGTCATGGCGGTCGGAGAGGCGAAAATCGCCTCGATCGCGACCTTCACACCGACTCGGCCGGCGCAAACTCAGCTCGCACTGCCCAAGTAACAGCGCCGTCGGAACGCCCAGCAGGCGCCCAGGCGGGTCGCAATCGGGGCGCATGCCTGGTCGGTTCACGTGCATTCCAGCGCCTGCCAGTACCTTTTTCGACCGAATTGACGTTGTCCTGAGCGAGCGCGCCCCGTTATGGTGGCGGCGCGCGCGAATGGGAGGGGCAACGAACTGATCACGCTCGACGACGTCAGCAAGCACTACCCCAACGGCACCGAGGCGCTGCGCGACGTCGATCTTCGGATCGAATCGGGTGACTTCGTCTTCCTCGTCGGCTCGTCCGGGGCGGGCAAGTCGACCCTCATCCGCCTTCTGATCCGCGATGAGCTTCCCTCGTCGGGCCGGGTCTGGGTCGATGGACAGGACGTCGTCCGAATGCGCCGCTCGGCGGTCCCCAAGCTGCGCCGCCGCGTCGGCGTGGTCTTCCAGGACTTCAAGCTCCTCCCGCGACGGACGGTCGCCGAGAACGTCGGTTTCGCGCTTTTGGTCACGGGTCATTCCGATGAAGAAGCACGTGAGGAGACCGAGCGAGCCCTTTCGCTGGTCGGGCTCGCAGAGCGGCGCGATCACTTCCCCGATCAGCTCTCGGGCGGAGAGCAGCAACGCGCCGCGATGGCGCGCGCGCTCGTGAGTCGCCCCAAGATCCTCATCGCCGACGAGCCGACCGGGAACCTCGACCCGGTGACGAGCTGGGAGATCATCAAGCTCCTCATTCGCGTGAACGAGCTCGGCACGACGCTGGTCATGGCGACGCACAACGCCGAGATCGTCAACGCTCTCCGCCGGCGTGTCGTGCACCTCGACCGCGGCATGGTCGTCCGCGACGAGCGCGAGGGGCTGTACGCGGCATGAAGCGGGTCTCCTACGTGCTCTCCGCGGCGTGGCAAGGCTTCTGGCGCAACCCGGTGATGAGCCTCGCGTCCACCTTCACCGTGGGCCTCATGCTTCTGCTCTTCGCGTTCTTCCTCGCGACCGACCGCGGGCTGCAGGCGACGGTGGGCGTCCTCGAGTCGAAGGTGGAGCTTGCGCTCTTCCTCGAGGACGACGCGAAGGTCTCGGACGTCCTGGCGCTTCGCGCGCAGATCGAAGCCGACCCCGCCGTCTCGCACGTCGACTACATCACCAAGGATCAGGCGATGGCGCGTCTTGTGGACATCGCATCGCGTCAGCCGGACATCCAGATCGTCGACATCTCATCGAACCCGTTGCAGAACTCGCTCGAGATCAAGCTTCAGAACGCGCAGGACGCGCCGCGGATCGGCGCGACGCTGCGCCAGGAGGTCGGCAAGGGCGTGGTGTACGAGGTCGTCGACAACCCGTCGGTCGTCGACAAGCTCCTGACGATCACGCGTGTCCTTTCATTCGGCGGCGTCGCGGTGCTCGCGATGATGCTCGTCGTCGCGCTCTTCGTGATCGTGAACACCATCCGCATCGCCGTGCACGCGCGGCGCGACGAGATCGAGATCATGAAGCTCGTCGGCGCCACCGACTGGTTCGTTCGCTGGCCCTTCATCCTCGAGGGAATGCTCGTGGGCGCGCTCGGCGCGATGGCCGCCCTCACGGTGGTCGTGCTGGCGGCGGGGCCGGTGTCGAACGCGCTCGTCGGCTTCCTCGAGATCGTCCCACTCTCGTTCGGCGCGGCATTCCTGTGGCAGCTCGTCGGCAGCGTCTTCGCCCTGGCTCTCGCGGTCGGCGGCGGCGGCGCGATGCTCTCCGTACGAGCGCATCTGGCGAAGTGAGACCGAGACGCGCCTTGACCCGCGCCTCCTCGCGGTGCCACGATGGCCCGCACATGGGAACTCCCCGGCGGTCCGCTCGGGGAGGTGGGGTATGGAGGATGCATGCCGGCCGCGCGATGACGATCGCGCTAGTGCTCGGCGCCCTCCTGGCTGGCACTCAGCCGGCTTCCGCCGACGACCCGCTCACCGAAGCGCTCAAGCGCAAGCAGGAGCTCGAGCGCGCCGTCCAGGTCTCGCGCGCCAACACCGCACGCTACCAGGCCGCGGCCAGCCAGTTCCAGGCGGTCATCAGCCAAACGAATGCGCGGATCGCGGAGCTCGCGGCGAAGGAGGACGCGGCGCAGTCCGAGGCCGACGAGCTCTTCTACGAGATCCAGATCGCCGAGGAGCAGCTCGCGCTCGTCACGTTCCAGCTCGATGAGACCCGCGCGCTCGCGGATTCGCTGAACGCGCAGGCCGCCGAAGAGACCAAGCAGCTCGCGACGCGCGAGGCCTTGTACGCGCGTCACTTAAGAACCACGTACCGGCAGGCTCTGATCAGTCCGCTCGAGATGCTTCTCTCGTCGTCGTCGCTCACCGAGTTCGCGAACCGTCTCCAGGCGATGATCTTCATCAACCGTCAGGACGTTCAGCTGGCGAGCGAGATCCGGGGACTTCGCGCGGACACACAGAGCAAGCAGAACGAGGCCTCGGCGAAAGAGAAGGAGATCCTCGGCCTCGGCGATCAGATCACGACCCAGCGGAGGCTCCTCGCCGCCGAGAAGGACCGCTACGACAAGCTCGTCGCCGAGGCGCAGGCGGCGATCGGCGAGCAGGCCGACACGCGAGCCGGCGCCGCCGCGAACAAGCAGAACGCTCAGGGCCAAGTCGTTCAGTCGAAGGGCCAGACCGTTGAGCTCCAGCGCCAGCTCAACGACGCCGAGGCGCGGTACGAGATGCTCGCCGCGGCCGCCGCCGGCGGATGCGGGTGCGGCGCCTTCACCGGGTCGAAGCTCGCGATGTGGCCCCTCAGTGGTCCGATCACCTCACCATTCGGTCCGCGGTGGGGCGGATTCCACAACGGCATCGACATCGCCGCACCGATGTACACGCCGATCCGCGCGGCGTCTCTCGGCAAGGTGGTCACCGTCGGGCGCCCGTACATCGCGTACGGCGACACCGCGGTCGTCGTGATCATCGCGCACGGCTCGAACTTCTCGACGCTCTACGGGCACCTCGACGATCGGCGCTGGCCGATCGTGCAGGTCGGCCAGACGGTCTCGGCAGGTCAGATCATCGCGTACGTGGGCATGACCGGATTCACCACCGGACCGCACCTGCACTTCATGACGATCATGGACGGGCGCGCCGTCAACCCACGCATCTACCTCCCTTGATTTAGCAGCTAGGCCGGCTTCGGCTTTCGCCTCAGCGGCGGCGCTGCGGGCTCAAGGCTGGTGGATGCTCGCTCGGCGACGTGAAGTCGCCTCGCTCGCGTTCTTGCGCCCACTAATCCCCGATTCCCAGGCATCCCTTTATGCGACCGCGCTTACGTTGACGCCGTCGAGCCGCCATGTGAGCATCAGGAGCGAAAGAAAGGAGGTGATGTGGAGTGGGCGATGCCAGTGGGAATCTAAAGACCCAGGCCGGCTCACTTCAGCCTTTCGGAATGCATCCAACTGAGGTGATCGCAAGCTAAAGCCTCGGGTCTTTGGTGACCCCGGCAACAAGGAGCGGCGGCAGCGATGCCGCCGCTCTTCGTTTCTTCACCCTAGTCTCCCGTCTCATGCCAGCCCGTAAGACCGAAGCGGCACCCCCGCAAGACCGCGAAACCCTTCTCGCCGATAACCGGAAGGCGCGCTTCGACTACGACATCGAGCGACGCCTCGAGGCGGGGATCGCCCTGCGCGGGACGGAGATCAAATCCCTCCGTGCCGGCCACGCGAACCTCCGCGACGGATACGCGCGTGTGGAGCGAGGCGAGGTCTGGCTACGGAACGTGCATATCGCCCCCTGGGCGAACTCCGCGTACACCAATCACGATCCGCTTCGGCCGCGGAAGCTCCTATTGCACAAGGACGAGATCGGGCAGCTCGTGGGCACGGTCGCCCAGAAGGGCTACACCCTAGTCCCGCTGCGGATGTACACGAAGAACGGCCGCGCCAAGGTCGAGCTCGGCGTCGCGCGCGGCCGCAAACGGTACGACAAGCGGCAGATCATCAAGGAGCGGGAGGCCGCGCGCGAGATGGATGTCGCCATCCGCCGGAGGGTGGGCCGGGGCTAGTCGCGGCGCTGGAAGGCGCGGACCGCCACGAGCAGCATCACCCCGCCGAACGCGAGCACGATCCCCGCTTCGACCGGGATCGCGAGCGTCCGGTCGAAGATGTTGATCGCGAACCGCTCGACGGGGAACCCCGATGAGCCGAGGAGCACGCGACGGATCGGATCGATCCCGTACGACGCCGGGTTGAGCCGGGTCAGGACGGTCATCCAGCCGGGAAGGCCGACGAGCGGGAACAGCGCTCCAGACAGAAAGAACATCGGCATCATCAGGAAGTTCATCACGACCTGAAATCCCTGCATCGAGCGCATGAACGACGCGAGCGCGACGCCCATCGCGGACAGGCCGAACGCGAGCACGAACGTCAGCACGACGACCTGAGCGATCACCAGAGGGGCGAGCGTCACGCCGACGAACGGCGCCAGCACCAGCAGGATGAGCCCCTGGACCATCGCCTGGGTAGCCCCGCCCAGAGTCTTGCCGACCGCGATCGCCGCTCGGTCGATCGGCGCGACGAGGAGCTCGCGCATGAAGCCGAACTCGCGGTCCCACACGATCGACATGGCGCCGAAGATCGCTGTGAACAGCACCGACATGCTGATCACACCCGGGTAGATGAACTGGGTGTAGCTGACGCCCGGGCCGCCCGCGGTGCCGGCGCCGAACCCGCCGCCGAGCGAGGACGCGAGACCTGTCCCGAAGATGACCAGATACAGCAGCGGCTGGGCCAGCGACGCCCCGACCCGCGCTCGATCCCGCCAGTAGCGGATGATGTCGCGCCACCACACGATGTAGACCGCGCCGAGGAAGCCGCCGCCCAGGCCGCGCAGCGGAGCGACCGCCGCCGTTGTGCGTTGTGCGGCCGTCGTCATCGGCGACCTCCGCGCCACATGCGGCCCATGTTCCGCAGCATGTCCTTTTCGCTCGCGCCCTCGGTACGGATCGCGTGGCCGGTGAGCTTGAGGAAAACATCGTCGAGGCTGGGCCGACTGAGCGCCACGGAGTCGATGCCCATCGGAAGATCGCGCACCAGTCGGGGCAAGAACGACGCGCCGTCGGGCACCTCGATCCGCAGGGTGCCGTTCGCCGCAAGTGGTGCGATCCCGAACCGCTCGGCGATCTCCTTCGCCGCGGCCGGCACATCCGCGACCGTCAGCGTGATCACGTCCCCACCGATACGAGACTTGAGCTCCGCCGGCGTGCCGAGCGCGACGATCTTGCCCCGGTCGATGATCGCGATGCGGTCGCAAAACTCGGCCTCGTCCATGTAGTGCGTCGTCATGAAGAGCGTGACGCCCTCGCGACGTCGCAGCTCCTGGAGGTAGTCCCAGATGTGCTTGCGGGTCTGGGGATCAAGTCCCAGGGTGGGCTCGTCGAGGAAGAGCACCTTCGGGTGGTGAAGGACGCCACGCGCGATCTCGAGGCGCCGCTTCATGCCCCCGGAGAAGGTCTTGACGAGTGAAGCGGCGCGATCGGAGAGCTCAACGACGCGAAGCAGCTCATCGATGCGCTGGCGCCGCAGCGCGCCCGGCACGCCATAGATGCGGCCGTGCAGCTCGAGGTTCTCGCGTGCGGTCAGCTGGTCGTCGAGCGAGGGATCCTGGAAGACGAGGCCGATACGCGATCGAACGGCCCCCGGGTCATGCGCGACATCGATGCCCGCGACGCGTGCCTCACCGGCCGTCGGCCGCAGGAGCGTGCAGAGGATGCTGATCGTCGTCGTCTTGCCGGCGCCGTTCGGGCCGAGGAAGCCGAAGACCTCGCCTGGTTCGACTTCGAGATGGATGCCGCGGACCGCCTCGAGATCGCCGTACGTCTTGACAAGGCCGCGAACCTCGATGACGCCCACCGCTTAGTCCCCGAACGCCGGTACGGTCTCGGCCTCGGGCTGTGGCGCACGAGCGGTGCGGCCGCGGATCGGGACCTCCTGAAGGAATAGCGAGAGAACGACGGCCAGCCCGGCGACGCCGGCAGCTATGAGGAAGATGTCGTGCAGGGAGGAGGCGAGCGCGCTCCGGATCGCGACGAGCACCGGCGGCGGGATCCGCTGCATGACGGCGGGATCGAAGATCGCCTGCGCGTTACCGTTGGCCGGAATCGCGCCCGCAAACTGCGGCGGGATCGAAGCGACGATCTTCTGCGTGAGCTCATGGGAGAGCACCGCACCGAGGATGGCAACGCCCACGGTGCTTCCGATGTTCCGCCAGAACTGGATCTGGCTCGAGACGACGCCGAGGTACCGAGGGTCGACCGCGCTCTGCGTCGCGTTCAGATAGAGCGGCATGCCGACCCCAACGCCGAGCCCGACGAGCACGAGGTCGCGCACGACCTCGATCTCGGGACTACCGACCGTGACCTGCGAGAGCAGGTACAGACCGATCACCAGGAGCACTGCGCCGACCGTCCCGAGGTACCGGTAGCGACGCATGCGAACCATGAGCTGGCCGGTGATGAGGCTTGCGACGATGAGACCGACCATGAGCGGGGTGATCAGGAGACCCGAGTTCGTCGCGGGGATGCCGAGGACTCCCTGATAGACGAGCCCAACGAAGAGGATCGCGCCGAACATGGCGAATCCGAGGAGAAAACCGATCGCGGTGGAAACTGCGAACGTCGGGTTCTTCCAGAGGTCGAATGGGACGACCGGGTGCGGGTCACGCCGTTCGATGACGAAGAAGATCACGCCCATGACGGCCGCGATGAGAAGCAATCCGATCACCTCGGGAGAGGTGAAATCGTGGTCACGCGTGATCGAGAGCGCGATCAGAAGCGGCACGAGCGTCGCGGCGAGGGCGAACGCGCCGGCGAAGTCGATGTCGCGCCAAGAGGCCGCGTGGCGCACCGAGGGGAGCGTGAGGAACACGACGACGATGGCGAGGATGCCGACCGGGACGTTGACGTAGAAGACCCAGCGCCAGCTGAGATTGTCGGTGAGATAGCCACCGACGACGGGACCGACGACCGAGGCGATGCCGAAGATCCCGGCAAAGACGCCCTGCAGCCTGGCGCGCTGGGCCGGCGAGTAGAGATCGGCGATGGTAGCGAACACGCTCGCGAAGAGAACGCCGCCGAAGATTCCCTGAAGCGCGCGGAACGCGACGAGCTCGGCCATGTTTTGCGCTTGACCGCAGAGAGCCGATGCGATGACGAAGCCGATCATTCCGGCGAGAAGGAAGGGCTTCCGGCCGAAGAGGTCGCCGAGCTTTCCGGCGATCGGCGTCAGGATGGTCGAGGTCACCAGATACGCCGTGGCGACCCACGCGAAGTAGTCCAGCCCGTTTAGCTCGGCGACGATGCGGGGGAGGGCCGTGCCGACGATGGTCTGGTCGAGCGCGGCGAGGAAAAGCGCGAGCGCCACTCCGACCGTCGCCAGGATGCGGGCGCTGCGAGTCATTTCAGCGGGCATTGGCGGTCTCCTTGGTCATGGCATCGATCGATTCGTTCAGGTCCGTCAGGGCGGCACGCAGACGTGCGCGCTTGTCGGCGGGGACGCGTGCGAGTAGGGCGGCCACGCCCCGCTTCATGACCTCGCCGTACTTGTCCAGCTCACGGCGTCCCTGAGCGGTCAGCTCGACGAGCACGACCCGCCGATCTTCCGAGTCCTCGAGGCGACGGACGAAACCGTCGCGCGAGAGCGAATCGACGAGCTCGGTCAGCGCGGGGGCCGTCATCGCGCACCGTTGCGCGAGATCGCCGCTCCGCATGGCGCGCTCGCGAAGCTGCCACATGACACTGGCGCGATTCGCCGACACGTGGCTGTGCTCGCGGCTCGCGGCCGTGGCCATCTTCACAATGCGCAGGGTGTCCAGGAGAAGCCCCGCGAGCTCGAGGTCCTCGGCCTTCGCGGGGGGATGACGCTCGATCAACGCAGTCATTACGCTTCGGGCTCCAAATAGTTAGGTCGCCGAAATGTAAGGGACCCGTAGCAACAACGCAAGCTTTCTGGACTGCATCGTCTGACGCAGAAGCGCGCGAGCGTGCGGCTAGCCGGCGCCGGACTCCACGAAGGGCTGCTCGATGTCGGCCGCGAAGAACTTCGTGCCGCCGCACGTCGGGCACCGCGAGGGTGCATCGGTCCCGTGCACGACGGTCCCACAGGCCTCGCAGCGGAAATGCTTCTGGCCGCCCTTGGCGGGGATGACCGCCGGTGACTCCGCGAGCAGCTGGCGGATCTGCCCGAGCTCGCTCGCCACGTGCAAAGGCTCGATACCCGCGCCAGTCTGGTCCGCCTCGACGAGGCGGTTCATGAGCGCGTCCAGGCGCTCGAGAGCTTCCTTCACGACCGGCCTCCCCTGTGGACGACAGGATAAAGCGCTCCACATGCACCCACGCGCACCGCTTGCGGCGCGCGTGGCCGATGAGCGCTTCGCGCTATGCGGCCGTGCTGGCCTTCGAGGCCTCGGCCGCGATCCGGCGCGACCCGATCAGGTACGCGACCACGCCGATCACGAGGACAACCGCGTATGCGCCGGCACCAAAGGTCGGTAGGCCGAGCGCCCGATCGAGCGAGTACGGACCCGGATCAGCGACTCCGCTGATCGCGGCGATGGCGCCGAGCGTGAACGGGAACTCGATACCACCCTTGGAGTTCCAAAATCCCTTCGCCCAGTGAGCGCGCGCGATGGCCACGCCCATCTGGATCGTGAGCGCCGCGGCGACCAGAGGGACGAGGAAACCGAGCGCGAACGCGATGCCACCCGCGAGCTCCGCGAACGCGGAAACGTACGCCCAGAAGACCGGCGGCCGCATGCCCATACGGGTGATGCCTTGCGTCCAACCCGCGAGGCCAGGCCCGCCCCACACCCCGAGGACTTTCTGTGCGCCGTGAGCCGCCATCACAAGGCCGACGACGCCGCGGGCGAGGGCGAGAGCGAGATCGGTGGAGATGACGAATGTGCTGAAGGTCATCGGGATGATCCTCCTTCTTGGATTTTCCCGGCGCGATAACGCGCGCTACAACGAACGTATTCCCATTCAACGGCTCGCTCGCCCGTCCGCTCGAGCGCCGTATCGTGCGTCCCGGTGAAGCTCGACCACGTCGTGATCTCGGTGAGCGATTTCATCCGCGCGAACGCTTTCTATAGAGACGTGCTCGGTGTCGAGATCGTAGAGATCGATGAGCGCCTCGCCTACCGCATCGGCGAGCAGCAGCTCAATGTGCATGGCCCGGGCGTTCGTCCGGCGATGGTCGCGCGTGTGCCGGTGGCGCCTGGGAACAGCGACTTGTGCTTCGAATGGGACGGCCCGATCGCCGGCGCGGTCGAACACCTGCATAGGCACGGCGTTGCGATCGAGGCCGGACCGATGACCCGGGGTGGGCGACGGGGGCGCGGGACGAGCGTGTACTTCCGCGATCCCGACGGAAGCCTGCTCGAGTTCATTTCGTACGAGGGCACAACTCTGCGCTAGCCGGACGCGCCGGGTCCGATCCGCCGTGCGAACTCGACCACAGCACCCACAAGCTCCGGGAATCGCTCCGGTTCGAGGCCGTGCGTGCGACAGAGAATGTCGCCGCGCTGCACCTCCCACGTCAGCGGAAGGTGCGGCGCGAGATCGACCAGCCACGCCATGAGGTCGACGTCGAGGAGCGCGGTCGCGAAGCCCCGTTCCGGGGACGACACCCGGTATCTCGCGTTGAAGTCTCCCCACTCGAGCTGGACCCGCTCCGGCGCGACGTGCACGTCCGGCACCATCGAGGCCGGCTCGATCACGACGTGCGGGCGATGCCCGCCGATGGCTCCGACCGCGCAGGCATAACGGACCGGCTCAGACCGTAGTGCGCGGTAGTCCGCAGTTCCATCAGGATGCTGGGTGCCGCTGTCCACCTGCTGGATGTATAGGAAATCGAGCGCGGTGACGGGAACTCCGCCGATCGTCCCCGTCATGACGTTCTCGCAGGTCTGCTCGATGCCGCGTGAGAAGAGCTCGAAAGGAAAGGCCTGTCCGATCGATCCCGGGTAGGCCGGGTCACCGCGCGAGAATTGCAGACCGAGCATGCGTGCGGCTCGCTCCATGCGATCTGCGCGGCTGAGCTCGCGGCGTACAAGACGCAGGTAGAGCGGGGCCACCGCCGCGAGGCCCGCGCCGAGCACGATGATCACGAGCGCGAGTAGCGGCATGACGGCGACTTTAGATGGCCCACGGTCGCGTTTAGCCGCTTCGCGGTCCCTTTGTAGGCGCTTCGCGCCTTCCAGAACATCGTCGGCCGGCCGGAGTGAGCTGCGGCTCCCTCCGCCGGCCTCCTCGTCCTGTGGAGATGGGGGAGGGTCGAACTCCCCGTCCAAGGCCTGCGCGCGGATCGCGTCTACGAGCGTAGTCGGCGATTTTTTTCTCGCGGAATGAGGCGCGCACCGACACGCTCCTCGTTCTCGCCAGGCCGTGGATCTTTGGCCCGCCTACCGGCCGCTCGGCGGGCCGCAGCTCCGCTGATGGCGCCCTTCCCGGCCCGCGGAGCGGGGACCGGGAGGACGTCTCACTGACTAGGCAGCGAGAGCGTAAGAAGTGTTGGCAGTTGTCTGCCTGCCGTTCGGATTAACGAGGAGGAACGGCGTTCCTCGGCTCGCGGCGGTCCGTTTGCGTGCCCTGTCGAAACCACGCATCCCCGTGTCCGCTATCGCGCCCGGTTTCCCGGGCAAGACAATTGTACGGCTAATGAAGTACTCGGGAAGCGTTTGGACCCTGGTGTGTGCCGTCTTCCTTGCGGCGTGTTCGTCCACGTCGACGCCCCCGCGATCGGCGAGCCCGGTGCTCGCGGCGGCGGCGAGCCCGACGACGCCCGTACCTTCGCCAGCCGCGTCATCTGCTGCGCCCGCGGTGCGGTACGTCGCGATCGGTGCATCCGACAGCGTCGGCGTCGGCGCGTCGGATCCGGTGAGGGGCTCGTGGCCGGCTCGGATCGCGGCGCGCCTGCCGGCGGGCTCCGCGTACGTGAACCTCGGGGTCTCAGGATCGATCGCACTGCAGGCGAGTCGCGAACAGCTACCCGGCGCGATCGCGCAGCGACCGACCGTGGTCACGATCTGGCTGGCCGTCAACGATCTCAACGCGACGATCGATCGGGCGTCGTACGCCGATGCGCTCGGCGGTATCGTCGACGCTCTCGTGCAGCGCAGCGACGCGGCGATCTTCGTCGGCAATGTTCCCGACCTCCGGACCGTCCCGGTCTACGCGAGCGTCGACAAGCTCGTCCTCCTGGTGCGCATCAACGCATACAACGACGCCATCGCCGAGATCGCCGCGCGCAGCCCGACACGCATCTTCGTGGTCGACCTGTTCACTGGGAGCGCCGATCTCGTGTCGACGGCGACCGTCGCGCAGGACGGATTCCATCCATCCGATGCGGGCTATCAGCTGATCGCGGACCGCTTCGCGAACGCGATGCGCGCGAAGGGCGTGCCCCTGCGGAGCTAGTCCGCGGGGCTTTCCAAAGCGACGCGCGGGGCCGGCAGCGCGGTCGGCACGATGAGGCGTACCGCCCCGGCCATGATCGCGCAGCCTGCCGTCATGAAGACCACGCCGATCAGCAGGACGACGCGCGGGTCCGCCACGCCGAGAAGCGCTGCCGCGATGAATGGTGCGGCGGTGCCACGAAGTCCCATGAGCAGTGACTGGGCCGTCGCGTACTCGCCGATCCTATCCCGCGGCGCGATCTGCACGATGTTGGTGAAGAACGTGATCTCGCCGCCCGCGTTCACGATCCCAGCGACGATCGCGACGGGAATGAGGAGCCAGACGTCACCCGCGGCGATATAGCCGATCGGAACGAGCAGCGCCACCACGGTGTTTACGAGCGTCAGGCGGATCGATGAGCCACGGTCGATCATCCGGCCCCAAATGATGTACGCCACGACCATCGTCAACGACGACACCGCCATCATCCCGCCGATGAACGAGTTCGACGCATTGAAGTGATCGACGAGCAGGATCGGGTACACCGCGACGTTCATGAGATTGCCCATGCCGAACACGGTGAACGACAAGAGCAGTCGCCGATATTTGTGATCGGCCCACACGCCGCGCGCGATGTCCGGAAGAGGTCGCCGCGTCGCGGCCTTCGCCGACCCGTCGTACCGAACCCAGAAGAAGGCTATCGCGCCCGGCAGGCCGATGAGCGCCGCGGCGGCGAAGACCCACGACGCAGGGATGACATCGATGAACGTACCCGCGACCGCCGCGGACGCGATTCCGGCGATCGCGGCGCCGATGCGCACGTTCGCCATGGCTTGAGCCCGCTCCCGGTCGGGGTAGATACCCTGCATGAGCGCGGTGTACGCGCCGATGTTCGCGACGCTGATCGCGAAGAACGCGACCGTGGTCACGGCGAGCATCAGCGGCGTCGCCGCGACGAGGACGCCCGCGAGGAACGTGGCACGCGCCAGCGTGACCGTTCCCGCAACCACCCTGACAAGAGGGAACCCGGAAAGCAGATAGGCCGAGATCGGCGACAGGAGATGCCCGACGAACGGGGCCGCGATGACGATGGCGACGTCGGTGGTGGATCCACCAAGCCGCCGCACCACGATCGGCATGAAGGTGATGAGCACGGCGATGTACACGCCACCGCAGATGGCGCTGAAGGTGTCGATCCGAAAATTACGGCGGACGCGCGCGGGTGCCCAGTTGCCTTCCATCCGAGGAGCAGAACGTTAGCGCGCGAGCGGTGTTTTCCGGAAGACCCGCTTAGGGGCGATCTCGTGGCGGACCGAGGTCAGTCCGCGGCCGGTATCCACCCGGTCTCGGTCCGAAGCCGCGCCGCGGTCCATAGCGGCCTGGCGGCTCCCCCCGCAACCCGCCACCACTGCGTGGGCGGAAGGGGGCCGGCCCGCGAGCGCCGGGTGCGGTCGAGCTGATCACGACACGCCGGTTCGGATCGATGCCTACGGATTCGGTCTTCACTCCGGGCGTGTCCTGCACGGCGAGATGCACGATCCGCCGCTCGTAGGCGAGCATCGGCTCGAGCGTCACCGCCTGCCCGGTCGCGCGCACGCGCGACGCGACGCGTTGGGCGATCTCGCGGAGCTGATCCTCCCGCCGGCGCCGGTATCCCTCAATGTCGACGGGGATGTGCACCGTCCGGCCGACGCGGCGCGATGTGATGGCCGAAGTGATCTGCTGAAGGGCGACGAGGTTCTCGCCACCACGGCCGATCAATGCCCCCAGGTCCGGGCCGAGGACCTCGACGCCCTCGTGCCGCGGCCGGTCATCGAGAGCGACCTCCGCTTCGACCCCCATCAGGGCGAGCAGGTCCTTGAGCACCCCGGCCCCCGCCGCGAGCTCTTCAGCCAGCGCGGGTGACGCCGCCGCGTCCTCAGACTCTTCGTCGCGCTCGCGAAGCGCATCCGGCCGACGCGGTACCTCCGCCTCGTCGACGACCGGCTCGGGCTCCTGGACGGACTCCTCCTCCTGGAATGTGAGGAGCACGCGGGCGTCCTCGCCCCCGATGCCCAGTACGTTCGCGGGCTTGCCTTTTTCGAGGATCTCGATATCCACGTCGGTCCGTTTTTTCCCAAGTGACCGCAGTCCGCGTTCGATCGCCTCTTCCACCGAACGACCAGTGAACTCCTCCCCACGAAGCGGGCTCATCGCTTCCTCCTCCTTCCGCGCCGCCGACCGCCGGTCGCGTCACGCTTCTGCGCCCCGACCCCGTCCGCGAGCTTCATGTCCGCCTCAGCCTCCTTGATAGCGGCTTGCTCGCGCTCGCGCATCGCGCGATCAGCCGGCGTCGGGATCTGGTTCAAAGCTGGGACCCAGCGTGGCAGCTGGCCCCAGCCCATTACGAAGTACTGCTGCACGATCTGGAAGATCGTCGTGGTGATGTAGTAAATGAAGACGCCCGACGCGAGATCCTTGAAGAAGACAACCGTGATCAGCGGCAGGTAGTAGGTCATCGACTGCATCGTTCGCTGCGTCGGGTCATCGGTCTGCGGTGGGTTACGCGGCAGTGCCTGGACCGAGGCGATGAGCTGCAGGATCGCCGAGATGATCGGCAGCGGACCGATGAAGTCGAAGAACAGGTGATCGGGGTGGGCCAGGCTGCCGACCCACGGAAGCCAGTGGGCGGTCAGATCGATCGTATCGGCATCGCCCAGACCGGCGGGCGGAGGAATGAACGGCCACAGCACATGATCCCGGAGCTCCTGGACGCTGAGCGCGTGACTCCCGCTGAGGCCGCCGACCTGCTGGAACGCGGCGTACATGGCGAACAGCACCGGGAAGAACACCACCATCGGCAGGCACCCAGCCGCGGGATTGATGCCGCGCTCCTGGTAGAGCTTCATCTGCTCCTGCTGGACGCGCGCGCGATCGTTGCCGTATTTCTTCTTGATGTCGTTCAGCGCGGGCGCGAGCTCCTGCATCTTCCGGGAGGACATGACCTGCGCGCGGAAGAGCGGATAGAGCGCGAGGCGGATCGCCACCGTCACGATCACGACGGCGAGGCCGAAGTCATGGACCACGTCATAGGCGAGGACGAGCAGGTTGATCAGCGGGTGGACGAGGACGGCATTCCAAAGGTCGGTGATGAAGGGCGGCATCAACCAGCCCTGCGCTCTGGCACGGGGTCGTATCCACCCTGGCTCCAGGGATGGCAGGAGGCCAGGCGCTTCAGCGCGAGCCACCCGCCGCGGGTGACGCCGTAACGCTCGACCGCCCCCATGGCGTATTCCGAGCAGGTTGGCGTGTACCGGCAGGCTGCCGGGAGCATCGGACTCACGGCGCTCTTGTAGAAGCGAAGGGCCGCCAGGACCAAGGTCTTCATCGCTCGGACGATCGCGCCGCGACCGTGGCAAGCGCCGCCGCGGCGGCCTCGCGGAGCCTCGCATGTGGCGCGGACCCGACCGGCGGCCGCGCGACGATGATCAGGTCACAGCCGGCCCGTTGCTCGAGATCCCGGATCACAGTGCGGAATGCCTCGCGCACGCGGCGGCGCGCGCGATTCCGCGCGACACCGCGGCCGATGGAACGGGGAGCGGAAACGGCAAGGCGCATCGTCGTCAACCCGTTCGGTCGAGCGCGTACGGCAAAGAGCGAATGCTGGAGCTTCATTCCTTCGCTCCACACCGCGGCGATCTCCGCGTTCCGCCGCAGACGAGCGGCGTCCATGAACGCGGCCGCGTTAGACGACGGTGAGGCGCTTGCGGCCACGCGCGCGGCGCGCGGCGAGCACACGACGTCCGCCTGTGGTACGCATGCGCGCACGAAAACCGTGCACGCGCGAACGACGGCGGGTCTTCGGCTGATAAGTGCGCTTCACGGTCGAGTCCCTTCTCCCGCTGGGAACAAAGCGATCACGCTGATCAGAGGGTGTCTGTTTGTGTAAGTGAGCATAGCGCAGCGCGACGTCATCTTCCCTGGGGTATAGTTCGCGGGCTTCCAAGAGAGCGCGGTCTCTAGAGGTCTTTCCCTTCGGTGTGGCGATCCGCGGGTGCGTGCGGCATCACGTGCGTGTGGGGAGCGGTAGTGCACGAGCAGAGAGAAGGGGAACCGTTGAACCTCAAGCAGCTGTGGACCGCCGCTCTCGGCGAGCTGCAGGTGGGACTCTCGCGTGCGCAGTACGACACCTGGTTCAAGGAGACGCAGGTCATCTCCGAGGAGGACGACGTCTTCCTCATCGGAGTACCGAACGCATTCGCGCGTGAGTGGCTCGAGAGCAAGTTCCGTCCTCAAGTAAGGTCGACGCTCCAGCATCTTCTGGGGAAGACCGTCGACGTACGTTTCGTGACGTCCGCGGCGAACGCGCCGATGGCCGGTCGGATGGGCGGCACGAGCGTCGCGGCCCACCCCGGCGTCGGCGGATCCCAGCAGGTAGGCACACAGGACCGGCGGGAGGTGTCCGGCGCCCTTCTCAATCAGCGCTATACGTTCTCGACCTTCGTCGTCGGCTCCAATAACCGTCTGGCGCACGCGGCCGCGCTTTCGGTCGCCGAGCGGCC
>Ga0209056_10001477_pt1 | contig 25938 bp, 22 predicted proteins | sample GraSoiAngelo_114_FD_185876 | JGI IMG/M metagenome (GOLD analysis project Ga0209056, IMG submission 185876) | Grasslands soil microbial communities from the Angelo Coastal Reserve, California, USA - 14_0903_13_40cm (SPAdes) (version 2) | ecosystem: Environmental > Terrestrial > Soil > Grasslands... | reverse complement strand
GCTCCTGCGGGGCATGACGCGCCTGACCCCGCTGGTGCGCATGATGCGCCAGGCGGGCCTCAAGAAGCGCGTCGGCGAGATCCTGCTCTACGTGCCGCTCCTTGGCGTCGGCGGCTACGTCGGCGTCGTCACCTTCGGCGGCCCCCCGATGGCCGGGCTCGGCGCGGGCGTGGTCGCGGGCGCCATCCCGCTGATGATCGTGCGCCGCATGCAGCGAAAGCGGAACCACCTCTTCACGGAGCAGCTGCCCGACGCGCTCGACCTCATCCGCGCTGCACTCCAGGCCGGTCACTCGCTCTCGAGCGCGCTCTACGTCGTGGCCGACGAGTTCCCGGACCCGATTGCCCCGGAGTTCCGCGAAGTGGCCGAGGAGATGCGGCTCGGCCTTCCCATGCGGGACGCGCTCTACAACCTGACCGACCGCGTCGACGACTCGAACCTGCCGATCCTGATCATCGGCATCCTGGTTACGCAGGAGATCGGCGGCAACCTCGCCGAGGTACTGAACAACATCTCGCACACGATCCGCGAGCGCTTCAAGCTGCTGCGCGAGACGAAGGTCATGACGGCACAGGGAAAGATGTCGGGGAATCTGCTGAGCGCGCTGCCGTTCTGCGTCGCGATCGGCGTGTTCGTCATGAACCCGGTCTATTTCTCGCCGATGCTCCACACGACGACCGGGCTCTACATGCTCGGCTACGCCGTGGTGAGCATCGTCATCGGACACGTGGTCATCTCCCGCGTCACGAACATCCGCGTCTGAGGGAGCCGCCATGTCGCCGATGCTGATCACCATCCTCGCCTTCGTCACCGTCACCGGTGTCATGGCCGCCGTCCTCTTCATGGGGACGGCGAAGTCGCCGGTCGAGCAACGGTTGAAGAAGATGCTGCCCGACGGCGCGCCCGAGGCCGCCGAGGCGCGGAAAGCGCACGAAGGCAGCCTGATCAAGACGGCGCTCGCGGCGCTCGGCAACTACGGCGTGGGCGGCGGCGACAGCGGGCTCTCGCGCAAACTGTCGACGGCGGGCGTGCGCGGCCCGAACGCGACGCTTCACTTCCTCGGCATCCGCACGCTCTTGAGCTTCGGTCCGGCGCTCGCGGTCCTCGTGCCCCGCGTCTTGGCGGGCAAGCCCCTCGGCCCCTCGCTCGGAACGGCGGCGGCCATCTGGTTCGTCGGCCACATGATCGTGAACATGCGTCTCCGGTCGATGGGCAACCGACGGAGCCGCGAGATCACCGTCGTCCTTCCCGACACGCTCGATCTCATGGTCGTCTGCCTCGAGGCGGGCCTCGGTCTGAACGCCGCGATCGCGCGCGTCGGCAAGGAACGCTCGACGATGAAGGACCCGCTCGGCCAGGAGTTCGCGACGGTATCGCTCGAGCTGCGTAGCGGGCGGACGCGCGAGCAGGCGCTCCGCGGACTCGGCGAGCGGAACGGCGTCGGCGACCTGAAGACGCTGACCGGCATGATCATCCAGTGCGACCGCCTCGGCGCGAGCATGGGGACGACGCTGCGCTCGCACTCGGACCTCCTCCGCACCAAGCGGCGCCAGCGTGCCGAGGAGGCGGCCCGGAAGCTGCCGATCAAGCTGCTGATCCCGCTCGCGCTGTTCATCCTGCCGCCGCTCTTCACGGTCACCGTCGGGCCCGCCGTCCTCCAGATCATGGAGCTCTTCAAGGGCATGGGGGGCTGAGCGCGGACCGATGCAGCAGGCACGCGACGCCACGAGCGGCGTGGTGGTGGTCAACCGCCTGCGCTGCGCCGACACGCACTGGAGCCGGCTCTTCGGGCTCCTCGGCACGAAGGAGCTGCCCTCCGGCGAAGGGCTGTGGCTCAAGCGGTCCCGCCAGGTCCACATGATCGGCATGCGGTACCCGATCGACGTCGCCTTCCTCGACGACGAGCTGCAGATCCTGCGCACGATCAGTGCGCTGCGGCCCGGAAAGGTCTCGCCGCGGGTGGCGGGCGCGACGAGCGTCCTCGAGCTGCCGGCCGGGACGCTCGCCGAGACCGGCCTCAAGGAAGGCGCCCGGATGGAGATCGACGGCGAGCTCGAGCGGTCGCGCGGGCACGCCGGCACGCTCGCGACCGCCATTTCGAACCTGGCGCTCGCCTGCCTGTACGTGTTCTTCGCGTCGGCGCATTTCACCTTCGCGCGGCGCACCGGGCAGTGGCGGACGGCGATGCCGATCGTCGCCCTCGAAGCCGTCCTCGTGTGCCTCGCGCTCACGCGCCGTCGGAGCGTCGGCACGTCGTCGCGACCGGCGGACTGGACGATCGGCGTGCTCGGCGCGTTCCTGCCGCTGCTGCTTCGCCCCGATGAGGGATCTGGACCGCTCGCGCGGCTCGCCGAGCCGCTGCAGGCGGTCGGCCTGCTGATCACGCTCGCCGGCGTCGTGTCGCTCGGACGGAGCTTCGGGTTGATCGCGGCCGACCGCGGCATCAAGACGAGCGGCGCGTATCGGGTCGTCCGCCATCCGCTGTACGCGGGCTACCTCCTCGGCTACCTCGGCTACCTCGGCGTGTATCCGAGTCTCTGGAACTGCGCGATCACCGTCGGCACCGCCGTCGCCCTCAACTGGCGGGCGCACGTGGAGGAACGCTTCCTCGCCCGTGACCGGGCGTATCGGGCTTACCTGCGACGCGTCCGATGGCGCTTCCTGCCCTCACTCTACTAGGCCGCGAGCCGGCGGAACGCCTGCGCCGCGCGCTCCTCGTCGCGCTGCTCCTCGCCGGCGTCCTCGTCTTCGCCACCATCGACCGCGCGGACCCCGACCTCTGGGGGCACGTTCGCTACGGCCAGGACGTTCTCGCGAGCGGGCACCTGCCGGCGACCGCGACGTACACCTACACGGCGGCGTCCCAGCCCTGGATCAACCACGAGAACCTGAGCGAGATCGCCTTCGCCTTCGTGGCGGACCACGCTGGCGGGACCGGCCTCGCGGTCCTGAAGACCCTCCTCGCCCTCGGCCTTCTGGCGCTCATGATGGCGAGCGCGCGGCGCCAGGGCGCCGGCATCGCCACGACGTCCGTTGCCGTGCTCCTGGTGACGTTCGCCACGGCGCCGGGCTGGAGCTTCCGGCCCCAGGTGTTCACGTACGCCTTCTTCGCGGTGCAGGTCTTCGTCCTCGACCGGGTCTTCGGCGACGGACGGACGAAGCCCTCCGAGACGCGCCTGCTCTGGCTCCTGCCGCCGCTGTTCACGCTCTGGGCCAACACCCACGGCGGCTTCGTCGCGGGTCTCGGCGTGCTCGGCGTCTACCTCGGCTGCCGGGGCCTCGAGCGCCTGCACGCCGACGGCCGCGCGGGACTTCGGCCCGCCGCCCTGTACGGCGCCGTTGCGCTCGCCTGCGCCGGCGCCACGCTCGTCAATCCGTACGGCCTGGAGCTCCTCGTCTGGCTCGTCCGCGACCTCGTGCCACCACGACCAGAGATCTTCGAGTGGCGCGCGCTCTCGGCCTCCGACACCGTCTTTCCGCTGTTCGTCGCCATCTCCGCCCTGACCGGGACCGCGTGGATCGGGACGCGGCAGTGGCGTGACCGGGCGCGGACAGCGTTGCTCATCGCCACCGCATGGCAGTCGGTCACACACGTCCGCCACCTGCCGTTCTTCGCGATCGCGGCCGGCTTCTGGCTGCCTGCGCACCTGGAGCCGCTGCTCGATCGCATGCGTGCGATCCTCGGGCGGCGGCAAGGGACCCGCGCCGCGGGATCGGGCTGGGCGGCCACGGCTGTCTGGGTGGCCGACCTCGGACTCGTCGTCCTGGTCGCGCTCCACGCGCGCGCGCCGCTCGTCGACCGCAGCGTCTACCCGGTGAACGCGTTCCGCTACATGGCGAAGCGCCACCTGACTGGCAAGGTCGTCATGCACTTCGACTGGGCCCAATACGCGATTGCCGCGTTCGGCGACGACGCCCCGGTTGCTTTCGACGGTCGCCTCCGCACGTGCTACCCGCAGGACGTCGCCGACGCGTACTTCGACTTCCTCGTCGGCGACCACCTGATCCCGCGCTGGCGCGCCGGGGACTCGCCGCCCTTCGATGCCGCCCGGATGCTTCACCTTGGCGATCCCGACCTGGTCGTCGTCGCGCGCCACTTCACCCATTCCGTCGAGGTCATGGAAGCCCATCCGGAATGGGCGCTCCTCTACCAGGACGCCATTGCGCAGCTGTGGGGGCGGCGCGACCGCTACGACGACCCGGCACGCGCCGACTACGTGCCGCCCGCGCGCCGCTGGATCACGCAGGTGAGTCACAGCGGTTCGGTGCCGTGGCCGGCCCTGCCGCCGAGGCGGCTGGACGCCGGCGCCGCCCGGGGAACGCTCGCCGATGTCCGCGCCGGCACCGGCTCCGGCTGACGCGACGGCCGCGGGGCGCTGGGCCGGACCGCTCCTGGTGGCGGCCGTCGCGGCTACGATGCTCGCCGCCACCTGGAGTCGGTGGGCCGATCCGCTCGTCGACTTCGGGCGCGAGCTCTACGTGCCGTGGCAGCTCGTCCGCGGCCGGGTGCTCTATGCGGACGTCGCGTACCTGAACGGGCCGCTCTCGCCGTACCTCAACGCGCTCTGGTTTCGCCTCTTCGGGATCAGCATGCGGACGCTCGTGCTGTGCAACGCCGGCATCCTCGGGATCGTGATCGTCCTGCTCCACCGGCTCCTCGAGCCCGTGAGCGACGCGTTCACGGCGACCGCCGCCGGTCTCACGTTCGTCGCCGTCTTCGCCTTCGGACACGTGACGGCCGTCGGCAACTACAACTTCATCGCGCCGTACTGTCACGAGATGACTCATGGGCTCCTCTTCGCGCTCGTCGCCTTCGCATGCCTCGCGCGCCACGACGGCACCGGGCACCCGATGGCGGCGGCCGTGGCCGGTGCGGCGCTCGGGCTCGTTTTCCTGACCAAGCCCGAGCCGTTCGTGGCCGCCGCCCCCGCGTGCGCCGTGTGGCTCGCGACGCGCCGCCGGCGCGTGCTCGTCGTCGGCGCCTTCGTCGGCGGCGCGGTCGTGCCGCCGCTACTGGCGGTCGCGCTCTTGTCGCGCTCGATGCCCGCGGCCGTCGCGCTCCGCGGAGCTCTCGGATCGTGGCCTTGGGTGATGGGTGGCCAGGCCTCGTCGCTCGCGTTCTACCGCCTCATCATGGGCACGCAGGATCTGGGCGCGAGCCTCCGCGCAATGGCCTGGTCGCTCGCCGGGTACGGCGCGCTCCTCGCGCCGGCGGTGGCGCTCGCGCTCGCCGTACGCCGCGTCCAGCGGCCATGGCCGATCGCGCTCGGCGGCTTCGTCGGCGCGGCGCTCGTCCTCGGCGCCTGCTGCCCGCCGCGCTTCTGGCTGGAGGCGCCGCGCGCGCTCCCGTGCCTGACGTTCGCCGTGGCGGTCGGGTGGGGCACGGGGCTCTTCGGCGCGGCGGCGCCGCGCGGGCCGGTCCTGGCGCTCGTCATCTTCGCCCTCGCGCTCCTCGCCAAGATCTTCTTCAACGTGCACGCGTACCACTACGGTTTCGTGCTCGCGCTCCCGGCGACGCTGCTCGTCGTCGTGGCGCTCCTCGCCTGGGTGCCGGCGGCGATCACCGCCGCGGGCGGATGTGGCGCGCTGTTTCGGGCCGTCGCGGCGGCGGCCGTCGGGATCGCGGTTCTGACCCACGTCGAGGTGAGCGCCCGACGGTTCGCGGTCAAGACGCATCCCGTGGGCGGCGGGGCCGACAGCCTCCTCGCGGACGCGCGCGGCCCGATGGCCGCTGCCGCGCTCGAGATGATGGGGCGCGACGTCGACGTCGGGCGGAGCCTCGCCGTGCTGCCCGAAGGCGTGATGCTGAACTTCCTCAGTCGCCGCCCGAATCCGACGCCGTACACCAACTTCATGCCGCCCGAGCTGGCCTTCTACGGCGAGCCCCGCATGCTCGCGGCGCTCGACGCCGCACCGCCCGACTACGTGGCGCTGGTTCACAAGGACACCGGCGAATACGGCGCCCGCTTCTTCGGTCGCGACTACGGACGCGACCTCTACCGGTGGGTACGGCGGAACTATCGCGAGGTAGCGACGTTCGGCGCGACGCCGTTCCACGGTGCGCGTTTCGGGATCGCGCTGCTGCGCCTCGACGGTACCCGCCAGGTCTGTCGCCGCTGAGGCGGCGCAGGATCAGGACGCCTGCTGCAGCGCCTCGGCGCACCCCGTCGCGCGCAGGATCCGATCCAGCACCGAGCGGTCGGCGACGGCCGCGTAGCGGCTGCGGAGCGCGCCGAGCGACTTCGCGTGGTAGCGCTGCGTCTCCTGCGAGAACGGCCGGCCGCCGATCTCGACGCTGAACTCCTTCTCTCCGGCGGCGACCGCACGCGCGTTCGCGAGCGTCCACGGGAAAAAGACCGCCGCCATCTCGTCGCGCAGAAGGGGGGTGAGCGTCGGCTCGAGCTGCTCCCAGCGCTCGAAGGCGCCGTCGGCACGGGGCTCCAGCATGCGCGCGATCCACGCGAGCACAGTGGGCGCGCGACGGCGCATGACGGCCACCGGCGTGGGGTCCGTCGAGCACTGATAGAGCTGCGCGAACAGGCCGAAGTCCGCGAGCGCGGGACGCTCGCCGAAGAGGAACGGGCGGCGTGCAAGATGTGCCTCGAGGATCGCGAGCTGTCGTTCGAACGAGCCCTCGATGACATCCTTCGTCCGCTCCGACGACCCGACGAAACGGAGCCGCGGCACCATGCGCTGCCGGATCATCTCGGTCGCACCCCGCACCGTCTCGTCGTCGGCGCCCGGCATCGTCTCGCGCGCGATCCGCTCGGCGCAGGATATCTGGTCGGGCTCGTAGAACCAGCGGAAATGAAACATCGGCTTGTTGCCCCATTCGTCGGCATACTCCTCGATGAGCGCCGACAGGAACGCGAGCGTCGGATCCGGCGGATGGATCGACGGCTCCGGATGGCGCGCTTCGAGCGCTTCGATGATCGGGGTGGAGTCCTGCATCGCGGTGCCGTCCGGCGCGAGCACGAGCGGGATCAACGGCAGACGGGCATGGCGCTGGAACTCTTCGAGGGTGCTCGAGTCACGCACCACCCAGGTGTGCGGGATCTTCTTGTAGCGGAGGTACGAGCGCACCTTCACCGAGTAGGGAGAGAGCTCCGAGCCGAAGAGTCGCAGTGCGGTGGCCATGGCTCGGCTCCATACACCGGAACGGACGGAGGCGTCACGGGTCGGTTGACTGCCGGAAGCGATCGGCGTAGCCCGCAATGCCGGCCGGCGAGTCGCCGCTGGCCTTCGGATGCGCCTGGCCGACCTCGACTACGCGCTGCCGCCCGAGCTGGTGGCGCAGGAGCCGCCCGCGGAGCGCAGCGATGCCCGGCTGCTCGTGCTCGATCGCGTCACGGGCACCCGCCGGCATGGCGCCATCGGCGAGCTTCCGGAGCTGCTCCGCGCCGGCGATCTCCTCGTGCTGAACGACACGCGGGTGATTCCCGCGCGGGTCTACGGCCGGCGTCCGAGCGGCGGCCGGCTCGAGCTGCTCCTCGTGCGGCCGCTCGAAGACGCCGACGGCGAGTGGGAGGTCCTGGTGCGCGGGACCCCGCGTCCCGGGGAGCGGGTTCACCTCGCCGAGGGAGCCGGCGAGTGGGTCGTCCCGCTGCGCGACGGGACCTGGCGCCTCAAGCTCGTCGTCGACGGACCGGTGCTCGCCTGGCTCGAGCGCGTCGGCGAGGTCCCGCTGCCGCCGTACGTCGCACGGCCGGGCGGACCGACGGCCAGCGATCGCGAGCGGTACCAGACCGTCTATGCCGCGGCGCCGGGCGCCGTCGCGGCGCCGACGGCGGGACTGCATTTCACGCCGGCATTGCTCGCCACGCTCGCCTCGGCGGGCGTCGAGATGCGAACGCTCACGCTCCACGTCGGGCCGGGCACGTTCCAGCCGATCCGCACGGACACGCTCGCGGCGCACGTCATGGCACCCGAGCGCTATGTCGTGCCGCCCGAGACCGCCGGGCGGGTCAACGAGGCGCGCGCCGCGGGGCGCCGCATCGTCGCCGTCGGCACGACGACGGTGCGTGCGCTCGAAGCGGCCGGCGGGGACGGCAGGCTCCGCGCCGGCCCGGGCGAGGCCCGTCTCTTCATCCGGCCGGGCCATCGCTTCCGCATGGTCGACGTCCTGCTCACGAACTTCCACCTGCCGCGCTCGACGCTGCTGGCACTCGTCGCGGCACTGGCGGGATGGGACCATATCCGCACCGCCTACGAGGACGCCGTCCGTCGCGGGTACCGGTTCTACAGCTTCGGCGACGCGATGCTGATCACGTGAGTGACCGCTTCGCGTTCGAGGTGCTGCGCGAGGATCCGTCCGGGGCGCGGCTCGGACGCCTGGTGACGCCGCACGGCGCCGTCGAGACGCCGGCGTTCATGCCGGTCGGAACGCTCGGCTCGGTGAAGGGCCTGACACCCCGACAGCTCGACGAGGTCGGCGCGGACATCGTGCTCGCCAACGCGTATCACCTCGCGCAGCGTCCCGGGGTCGACACCGTGGCGGCGCTCGGCGGACTGCACGCGCTCATGGGCTGGCACCGTCCCATCCTCACCGACAGCGGCGGCTACCAGCTGATGAGCCTCGCCGAGCTCGTGCGGGTGGAGGACGAGGGCGTGCACTACCGGTCGCACGTCGACGGCCACGCGGGACTGTTCCGCCCCGAGGATGCAATCCGGGCGCAGGAAGCCCTCGGCGTCGACGTCGCCATGTCGCTCGACGAGTGCGTGGCGAGCGGGACGCCGCGTGAGCGCGTGGCACGCGCGGTGGCCCGCACGACCGCATGGGCCGCCCGCGGCCTCGCGGCGCGCACCCGCGCGGCGACGGCGGTCTTCGGCATCGTGCAGGGCGGGTTCGACGCGGAATTGCGCGCCGAGAGCGCGGCCGGGCTCACGGCGCTCCCGTTCGACGGCTACGCTGTCGGCGGGCTCTCGGTGGGCGAGCCGGTGCTCGAGACGACGCGCGTCGCCGCCGCAGCGGTCGGGCCGCTGCCCCGCGCACGGCCGCGCTACCTGATGGGCGTCGGCACGCCCGGCGATTTGCTTCGCTTCGTGGCCATGGGATATGACTTGTTCGATTGTGTCTTGCCGACGCGCAATGCGCGCAACGGAATGCTCTTCACGCGGGACGGCAAGCTCGTGATCCGCAACGCCCGTCACGCGCGGGATGCACGGCCGGTGGAGGAAGGGTGCGGGTGCTACACCTGCGCGCGCTTCAGCCGTGGTGCGCTGCGCCACCTGATGCTGGCGGGGGAGATGCTCGGCGCCGTGCTGTCGACGCTGCACAACCTCCATTTCTACCTGCGTCTCATGCGCGAGTTCCGGGCGGCGCTGCGGGAGGGTACCTTCCCGAGCCGGGCCGCCGTGGCGTGCGGGGCGTGGGCCTGACGTGGGGACGGGGTTCGGCCAGACGGGGGAGGGGGGCGGGCCGCCCGCCTATCTCAACGTCGGCTTTCTCGTCCTGCTCTTCAGCATCTTCTACTTCCTGCTCATCCGTCCGGAGCAGAAGCGTCGCCGCGACCAGGAGGCGCTGGCCGCGAACCTCAAGCGGAACGACCAGGTGGTCCTGAGCTGCGGCATGCACGGGCGCGTCGCCGCGCTCGCCGACAAAATGGTGACGCTCGAGATCGCGCCCAACGTTCGCATCCAGGTCGATCGCGCGGCGATCCAGACCGTGCAGCAGAAGGCCCCGGCGGTGGAAGCCCGGGACAAGGAGGGGCAGAAGTCGTGAGCCGAACCGTTCTCTACCGCGTGCTGCTGTTCGTCGTCCTGGCGGCAGCGGCGGTCGTGTTCCTCGTGCCGACGTTCCTCCGCCCCGCGCCCGTGTTCTGGCCGTGGCACCAGCCGGTGCGTCTCGGTCTGGACCTCCAGGGCGGTACCCACTTGCTCTACGGGGTCGAGATCGAGCAGGCGATCAACAACACCGTCGACCGGCATGCCCAGGACCTCGAGCGGGAGCTGCGGGACGCCCAGATCGGCGCCGTCACGGTCGAGCGCGAGGGGAAAACGGTGCGCCTCCGTCTCGCCAACAAGGAGAAGCGCCAGCAGGTCGTCGACCTCGTGAAGGAGCGCTTCCCGACACTCGTCACGGTGCCGAGCCAGGATGCCGATGCCGACCTGACGCTCACCCTCGAGCAGCGCGATGCGCAGCGCATCCGCGACAACGTCGTCGATCAGGCGCTGAAGATCATCCGGAACCGGATCGACCAGTTCGGCGTGTCCGAGCCCACCGTGCAGGCGCAGGGCGCGGACGAGATCGTCGTCCAGCTCCCGGGCATCCAGGATCCGCAGCGCGCGAAGGATCTGATCGGCAAGACGGCGCTCCTCGAGTTCAAGCTCCTCGCGACGGGCCCGCAGGCGGGCACCGTGGAGCACCCGGGGCCCGGCGTGCAGGTGCTCAACGGGAAGGGCGACGCCGGCGGGCGGCGGGCGTATCTCGTCGAGCGGCGGACGCTCATGACGGGCGACGTCATCACCGACGCGAGCGTCCGGCCCGGTACCGCGACGGAGGGCATGGCGGTCGACTTCTCGCTCGACGCCCGCGGCACGAAGCTCTTCGCCGACGGGACGAACGCCAACGTGGGTCGCAACCTCGCCATCGTGCTCGACAACTACGTGGAGTCCGCCCCGACGATTCGCGAGCCGATCACCGCCGGCCGCGGCCAGATCACGGGGCGGTTCGACTTCGCCGAGGCGCAGGACCTGGCGAACGTGCTGCGCAACGGGGCGCTGCCCGCACCGCTGAAGCTGATCGAGGAGCGGACGGTCGGCCCGTCGCTCGGCCAGGATTCGATCCGCAAGGGCGTCCTCTCGTTCGTGGTCGGCAGCGCGCTCGTGATCGCGTTCATGCTGGTGTACTACCGGGGCGGCGGCGTGATCGCCGACGCGGCGCTCCTCCTGAACATCCTCTTCCTGGTCGGCGCGTTCGCCGCCTTCGGGTTCACACTGTCGCTGCCCGGGATCGCCGGCATCGTCCTCACCATCGGGATGGCGGTCGACGCCAACGTGCTGATCCTCGAGCGCATCCGCGAGGAGCTGCGCCTCGGCAAGACGCCGCGGGCCGCGATCGACAACGGCTTCGAACGCGCCTGGTACGCGATCCGCGACTCGAACGTCACGACGTTCTGCTCTGGCCTGATCCTGTTCCAGTTCGGAACGGGCCCGGTCCGCGGGTTCGCCGTGACGCTCTGCCTCGGCATCCTGACGAGCCTCCTGACAGGCGTCTTCGGCACCCGCGTGGTGTACGATGTGCTCGTGTCCCGGCGCCGGCTGACGACGGTGAGCGTATGAAGGGGGGACCCATGGCGACCCGACCGACGGCCCGCACGGACAACGCGCCCACCGTCGAGCACCGCTTCTTCGAGCTGATCCCGCCCGGGCTGAGGATCGACTTCGTCGGCCTGCGGTTCAAGATGCTGATCGCCTCGTGGACGCTCATCTTGATCGGTCTCGTGTCGATCTACCTGCATGGCGGTCTCAACTACGGCATCGACTTCGCCGGCGGCACCATGGTGCACGTCCGGTTTGCCGCCGCGACGCCGGTCGCCGACATGCGCGCGGCGTTGTCGCGGCCCGAGCTGCGCGAGGTCGTCGTGCAGGACGTCGGCCAGGGCGGGAAGGAGTTCCAGATCCGGGTCCTCGGCGCACCGGAGGGCGGCAGCAGCGGCGTCGCCGATGCCATCAAGGCCGGCCTGCGGGAGAAGTTCGGCGAGGGCACCTACGACGTGCTGCGCGTCGAGACGGTTGGACCCAAGGTCGGGAAGGATCTCTGGCGGGATGCGACGCTCGCGGTCCTCGCCGCGACGCTCGTCATGGCGACGTACATCGCGCTGCGCTTCGAGATCCGCTTCGGTATCGGCGCCGCCGTCGCGCTGGTGCACGACGTGCTGATCACGCTCGGCGCGCTGTCGATCGCCAACATGGAGTTCGACCTCACGACGGTCGCCGCCCTGCTCACGGTCGTCGGCTACTCGGTGCACGACACCGTCATCGTCTCGGACCGGATCCGCGAGAACATGCGGAAGATGCGGCGCGAGACCCTCGCGACGATCATGAATCTGTCCATCAACGAGACGCTGTCGCGCACGCTGATCACCAGCGGCACAGCCATTCTCGTGACCGCGGCGCTGTTCGTACTGGGCGGAACCGTGATCCACAGCTTCGCTTTTGCGCTGCTCGTCGGCTTCATCGTCGGCACCTACTCGTCAATCTACGTCGCCAGCCCGATCGTGCTCTACCTCGAGGGCCGCAAGGGTACACGCGGTGGACGCGGCGCATAACTGCCTGAAAAAACAGTGGAATTTCGGGTTCCTTGACGCACCTGGCACGGCCCTGCTACCAAAACAGCGTCCCGGTGTTGCGGACGACCGTGTCGGAACATGCTCGAGAAGGACGACGTCCTCCTGAACAGCAAAGAGGTGGCGGAGATTCTCGACTGCAGCCCTGACACGGTGAACGAGCTCGCTCGCAAGAGCGTGCTGCCGGCCTTCAAGCGCGGCCGTCAGTGGCGGTTTCGGAAGCGGGACATCACCTCCTTCAAACGACAGCTGCGAGGCACCACGGCGGCATGACCCGCCCGGCTGTGCGCAGCGGCGGCCGGCAGGACTGACAGCCCGGGGTCCCGGAGCCCCGCTGACGACATAGGGAGGCGCATGGCACTCGCAAACGCGCAGCCGCACGAGAGCCGGCTGTACTACGAGTTTTCCCACCTCTACGACCTTCTGTTCCGTCACGTCTTCTATCCCCGCATCGCCACGGTGATCCGCTCGCTGGCGATCGAGCCGGGCGCTCGTGTCCTCGAGCTCGGTGTCGGTACGGGGCTGTCACTCGACGCGTACCCGCGCCATTGCCACGTGACGGGCATCGATCTCGCGCCCGACATGCTCGAGCGCGCGCAGGACAAGGTGAACCGCAACGGATGGCGCCACGTCGCCCTCGAGCAAGGCAACGCGCTCAACCTGCGCTTCGTCGACGACAGCTTCGACTACGTGATGGCCTTTCACGTGGTCAGCGTCGTCCCGGACCCGCATCGCATGATGGTGGAGGCGCGGCGCGTATGCCGGCCGGGGGGCGTCATCACCATCATCAACCACTTCCGGAGCGCGAACCCGACCCTCGCGCGCCTCATGCGCGCCATCGACCCGCTGACCCGCTGGCTCGGCTGGACGACGCTCCGCCTCGGCGACGTCGTCGACCGTACCGCCCTCCACGTCGAGCGCCAGTGGAAGACGGGCCAGCGCTCGCTCTTCACCATCGTCGTCGCGCGCAACGCCAAGGCCGTCCCGGCCGCCCGCCGGCTCCGCCCGTCGCGCCAAGTCGAAGCCGCCGCGGTTCCCGACTAATCCGGTCCGATCCGGGAAAGTGAGCGCGGCGCCGACCAGCGGCGCGTTCGCGGCGTTGCATCGCGGGAGCCGGGGGGCCGGACCGCCGACCCGCAGCTCCCGCGGACCGAGACTGCCCTCAGTGCCGCTGGTTCGACGGCGGGGCGAACGGGATGATGCCCCGCCGGAGCAGCAGATCCGCCTCGCGGCGCCCGCGCGTATGCAGCCACCGCTTATAGAGCCGGACCGTATCCTCCTGCCGACGAAACAGCTCCTGCGCGCTGATCTCCGCGAGCACTCGCACGAACTCCGGAAACCGCCCGGCGAGCTCCCCGAACAGCTCGGCGAGGCTCGCGCGCGGCGGCTGCGCCGAGAGCCGCGCATACGCAGTGCGGCCGAGCGCCGCGTAATAGTCGGGCCCCACGAGGCTCCGCTCGAGGCTGTCGACGAAGATCCCGGTGATGAAGAGCGCGGTGTCGGCGACGCGCTTCAGCTTCTCGTACCGTTGCGAGGCCGGCAGATGGAATGCCTCGAGGTAGTCGAGCGCAAGCGGCCGGTCGAGTAGCTCGCGACCCGGCCGGGCGTAGCCCTCGAGCAGCTGCACGAGGTAGAACTCGGTGGTCTCCGAGGACTCGACCTGCTGCACGGCCATCGCGGCCCGCACGAGCTGGTGGAAGAGCGCGGTCAGCGACCCGGTTTCGAGCGTCGAGTGGCTCATCCGTTAGCCGGAATTGGCAAGAACCGCGCCACGCCAACATTGTGAAGGCAAATCCGCGCATTATCAAACGTTCTCGCGTTGAAGCGTTTGCAGCCCTTTGCTACAAGCGTCCGTTCACCGTCACCATGTCAAAATCCAGCACGATCCCCGCGGTCCGGGGCTTCCGGGACGTCCTTCCCGAGGAGTGCGCGCACTGGCAGCGGCTCGAGGCGGCGGCGCGCGACCTCTTCGCCCGCTACGGTTTCGGAGAGATCCGCCTCCCCATCCTCGAGCGTACCGAGCTGTTCGCGCGCGCCGTTGGCGAGACGACGGACATCGTCGAAAAGGAGATGTTCTCGTTCCGCGACCGGGACAAGGAAGAGACCGCGGTCGCGCTCCGTCCGGAGGCGACGGCGAGCGTCGTGCGGGCCTATCTCGAATCCGGTCTGGTGCATCGCGACCGGCAGGCCCGGCTCTTCTACGCAGGCCCCATGTTCCGCCGTGAGCGCCCCCAGCGCGGCCGGTATCGCCAGTTCTATCAGATCGGCGCCGAGGTGCTCGGCCGCGACGACGCCCTGGCCGACGCCGAGCTGCTCGTCTGGCTCGTCCGCTACTTCGATCAGGTGGGCGCGCGCGGGACGCGGATCGAGCTGAACTCGCTCGGCGACGCCGCGTGCCGCCCGGCCTACCGCGAGCGCCTGCGGCAGTTCGGCCTCGCGCATCTCGACGCGCTCTGTGGTGACTGCCATCGCCGCCTCGAGCGCAATCCGCTGCGTCTCCTCGACTGCAAGGTGCCGGACTGCCGGGCCGTCATCGAGCGGGCCCCGGTGATGCGCGACAGCCTCTGCGCGGCGTGCACCGCGCATTTCGACGAGGTGCGCCTGCTCCTCGACCAGGAACGGGTCCCGTACGTCTTGAACCTGCGCCTCGTGCGCGGTCTCGACTACTATTGCCGGACGGCGTTCGAGATCGTCGCCGAGGGCGAGGGGCTCGGGGCGCAGAACGCGATCGGCGGCGGCGGGCGCTACGACGGGCTCGTGGCGATGCTCGGCGGGCCGGAGGTCGCCGGGGTCGGGTTCGCGCTCGGCCTCGACCGCGTCGCGATGGCCACCCCGGCGGCCGAGGATGCCGCCCCGGGGCCCGCGGCGCTGGTCCTCCCGCTCGAGCCGCGCGCCGTTGCCCCGGCACTTCGGCTCGCCACCCAGCTGCGGGACGAGGGGCTCGTGGTGGCCGTCGAGCCCGCGGGGCGGAGCCTCAAGGCGCTGCTCGGCGTCGCCAACCGCCGGCGCGCGCGGCTGGCCGTCATTCTCGGTCCCGACGAGCTCGCCGCCGGGCGGGCGACCGTGCGCGACCTCGCGAGCAGCGCCGACCGCCGGCAGGCACTCGACCTCGGGGCGCCGGGGGCGGAGCTCGCGCGCTGGGTACGGGCGGAGGTCGGCGCCTCGTGACGGTCGCGCAGCCGCTCGGCGACTGGCGGCGGACCGACGGGTGCGGCGTGCTCAGGCCCGCCGACACCGGCCGCGAGGTCACCGTGTGCGGCTGGGTGCATGCGCGGCGCGATCACGGCGGCGTGCTGTTCCTCGACCTCCGCGATCGGACGGGCCTCGTGCAGGTGGTGTGCAATCCGGCCGAGAGTCCGGAGGCGCACGCCCGGGCCGGCGACGTACGCCTCGAGTTCGTGGTCGCGGTCCGCGGGACCGTGCGCCCGCGACCGGGGGAGACGGTCAACCCCGATCTCCCGAGCGGCGCCATCGAGGTGGGCGCGTCGGCGCTGCACGTCCTGAACGGGGCACGGCCCACGCCGTTTCCGATCGACGACGCCGCCGAGGTAACGGAGTCCATGCGTCTCCGCTACCGCTACCTCGACCTCCGCCGTCCCGCCGTGCAGCGGAACCTCGTCCTGCGGCACGAGGTGGCACGCACCGTGCGCGAACACCTGACGCGCCTCGGCTTCATCGAAGTCGAGACCCCCGTGCTCGCCCGCTCGACGCCCGAGGGCGCGCGCGACTACCTCGTCCCGAGCCGCGTCCAGCGCGGCGCCTTCTACGCGCTGCCGCAATCGCCGCAGCTCTTCAAGCAGATCCTGATGGTGGCGGGCCTCGACCGCTACTACCAGATCGTGCGCTGCTTCCGGGACGAGGACCTGCGCGCGGACCGGCAGCCCGAATTCACGCAGATCGACCTCGAGATGTCCTTCGTCGGACGGGACGACGTCATGGGGGTGGTCGAGCCGATGATCGCCGATCTCTTCACCACGGTGCGGGGGAGGGTGACGCCGCGCCCGTTCCCGGTGCTGTCCCATCGCGAGGCGATGCAGCGCTTCGGCAGCGACCGTCCGGACCTCCGCGTCGACCTCGAGCTCGTCGACTTCTCGACGTGCTTCGCCGGAACCGAGTTCCGGGTCTTCGCCGACGCGCTCGCCGCGGGTCACGCGATCCGCGGCCTCGCGGTCCGGGGCGGCGGCGCGGCGCTCTCGCGCCGCGAGCTCGACGACCTCGTCGGCTTCGCCACCGCCGAGGGCGCACGCGGGCTCACCTGGATCCGGATCGGGGCGGACGGCTGGCAGTCGCCCGCCACGAAGTTCCTCTCCGACGGCGAGCGCACGCGGCTGACGGAAGCCGGCAAGCTCGAGCCGGGCCACCTGCTCCTGCTGCTCGCCGAGCCGGAGCCGGTCGCGTCGGCGGTGCTCTCGCGCATCCGCCTGCAGCTCGGTGAGCGCCTCGGCCGGGTGGCGAAGGGCGAGGACCGCTTTCTCTGGGTCGTCGACTTCCCGCTGCTCGAGCGCGATCCCGACGCCAACCGGTACGTCGCCGTCCATCACCCGTTCACCGCGCCGCTCGAGGAGGACCTCGACCGGCTCGAAAGCCACCCGCTCGAGATCCGGTCGCAGGCCTACGATCTCGTGCTCAACGGAACGGAGCTCGGCGGTGGCAGCATCCGGATCCACCAGCCGGAGGTCCAGCAGCGGGTATTCGCGCTGCTCGGCATGTCGGAGACCGACGCGCACGCGCGGTTCGGCTTTCTCCTCGAGGCCCTGTCGTTCGGCGCCCCGCCGCACGGCGGCATCGCCATCGGGTTCGACCGGCTGGTGATGCTCCTCGCCGGTGCCGACTCCATCCGCGACGTCATCGCGTTCCCGAAGACGCAACGCGCCGCGTGCCTGATGACCGAGGCGCCGTCGCCCGTCGATCCGGCGCAGCTGCGCGAGCTCGGACTGCGCGTCGTCAGCTGAGGAGCTGCTCGGCGGGCGTGGGGCGGACGCCGGCGGCCTCGGCGACGCCGGGGTGGGTCACGTGCCCGGCGAGCACGTTGGCCGCGCGCCGGAGCGCCGGGTTGCCGCGCAGCGCCGCGCTGAACCCGCGATCGGCGATCTCGAGCGCGTAGGACAGCGTGGCGTTGGTGAGCGCGAACGTTGCCGTGTGCGGCACCGCTGCCGGCATGTTGGTCACGCAGTAGTGGACGACGTCCTCCTCGACATAAGTCGGCTGGGCGTGCGTCGTCGGGTGGGACGTTTCGGCGCTGCCGCCCTGGTCGATCGAGAGGTCGACCAGCGCGGCGCCCGGCCGCATGGCGCCAACGAGCGCGCGCGGTAGGAGACGCGGGGCACGCGCGCCCGGAATGAGCACGGAGCCGATGACGAGATCGGCGGCGACGACTTCCTCCTCGAGGTTGGCCCGGTTCGACATCACGGTGGTCACGTGGCCGCCGAGGATGTCGTGCACGTAGCGGAGCTTCGCGGGGTCGATGTCGAGGATCGACACGTCGGCGCCGACGCCGACGGCCACCTGACAGGCGTTGGTGCCCGCGATCCCGGCGCCGACGATCACCACCTTGGCCGGCCGCACGCCGGAGGCCCCGGAGAGCAGCACGCCGCGGCCCCCGTTCTGCGCCTGCAGGCACCAGGATCCCGCCTGGACCGCCAGCCGGCCCGCGACCTCGCTCATCGGTGCGAGTAGCGGAAGGGAGCCGTCGTCGGGCTGGAGCGTCTCGTACGCGAGCGCGCGGACGCGCCGCTCGACGAGGGCGCGCGTGAGGTCGGGATTGGCGGCGAGGTGGAGGTACGTGAAGAGGATCACGTCGGGGCGAAGGTGCTCGTACTCGGGGAGCTGGGGCTCCTTCACCTTGAGAACGAGGTCGGCGCGAGCCCACACCGTCGCGGCGTCGGTCAGCGTGGCACCGGCGTCCCGGTAGCGGGCGTCGGGCAGCCGCGAGCCGGCGCCCGCGCCGTGCTCGACCAGCACCGCATGGCCGTGCGCGACGAGCGCGCCGACGCCGCTCGGCGTGAGCGCGACCCGGTTCTCTTCTTCCTTCACCTCGCGTGGCACGCCGATGATCACGGTGTCACTCTAGCACGGGGGGCGATCGCGGGCGTCGACCCTTGCCTCCCCGGAGGGTGGCCGATATATCGCGATACGCGACCTGGGACCTCGCGCGTGGGACAGACGATCGACGGCAAGGCCGTGGCGGCGGTGGTTCGAGCGGAGGTGCGCGAGCGCGTCGTCCGGCTTGCCGCACGCGGTATCGTCCCCGGGCTGGCGGCGGTGCTGGTCGGCGACGATCCGGCGTCGCTGGTGTACGTCGGCAACAAGGAGAAGGCCTGCGAGCAGGTGGGCATCCGCTCCCTTCGCCACCGGCTGCCCGCATCGACCTCCGAGACCGAGCTCGTGGCGCTCGTGCGTCGACTCGGACACGACGCGGACGTCCACGGCATCCTCGTGCAGCTACCGTTGCCCGCGCCGCTCCGCGCGCAGGTGGTGATCGAGGCACTGGCGCCCGAAAAGGACGTGGATGGGCTGCACCCCGTGAATCAGGGCCGGCTGCTCGCCGGTCTCCCGGGGCTCCGTCCGTGTACACCGCTCGGCGTCCTCCGGCTCCTCGACACGACCGGCGTCGCGCTCGCCGGGGCGCGTGCCGTCGTCGTCGGCCGGAGCGTGCTCGTCGGAAAGCCCGTCGCGTTCTTGCTGCTCGAGCGCCATGCCACCGTCACGCTCTGCCACTCGCGGACGGCCGACCTCGCGGGCGAGGTGGGGCGCGCGGACGTGGTCATCGCGGCGACCGGACAGCCGGCGCTCGTGCGCGGCGAGTGGATCAGGCCGGGCGCGGTCGTGATCGACGTCGGCATCAATCGCGGCGCGGACGGCCGGCTCTGCGGCGACGTCGAGTTCGAACCGGCTCGCGCGCGCGCCGCCTCGATCACGCCGGTGCCGGGCGGCGTCGGCCCGATGACGGTGGCCATGCTGCTCGCCAACACGGTGACCGCCGCCGAGCAGGCCGCGGCCGCGCGCGCCGCCTGACGGGATGGCGCGCCACCCGCCGCTCTACGACGCACATCGGTCGCTCGGGGCGCGCATGGTGGACTTCGCCGGATGGGAGATGCCGCTCTCGTATCGCGGTCCCGCCGAGGAGCACCAGGCCGTGCGCCGCCACTGCGGACTCTTCGACGTGAGCCACATGGGCGAGATCGAGGTGAGCGGCCCGAACGCCGCCGCGGCTTGCCAGGAGCTCACCGTGAACGACGTCTCCTCTGCAATGAAGCGGGCGGCGTTCTCGACGACCTCGTCGTGTACCGCCTCGGCGCCGAGCGCTACTTGCTCATCGTCAATGCGGCAAACACCGCCGCGGACGTCGCCTGGATCAACGCACGGATCGGCGGCCGGGCGGCGGTCGTGGATCGGAGCGCCGAGCTCGCGCTCCTCGCCCTGCAAGGTCCCGAGTCAGAGGTGGCGCTCAGAACGCTCACCGCGCTCGACCTTCCTCGCCTCCGGCCCTTCACCGCCTGCGAGAGCCGCGTCGCCGGCGAGCCGGCGGTCGTCTCGCGCACCGGGTACACGGGCGAGGACGGCTTCGAGATCGTCGTGGACGCCGAGTCGGCCGGTGCGGTGTGGGACGCGCTTCTGGAGGCCGCCAGCCGCCGCGAGGGCCTCCCGGCCGGTCTCGCCGCGCGCGACACCCTGCGGCTCGAGGCCGGACTGCCGCTCTGTGGCAGCGACATGGACGCGACGACAACGCCCCTCGAAGCGGGGCTCGCGTGGGTGGTGAAGCTCGGCAAGGGAGAGTTCGTCGGACGTACGGCGCTCGCGGCGCAGGCGGCGTCCGGGTTGACCCGCCGCCTCGTGGGCCTCGAGCTGCGTGAGCCCGGGATCCCGCGCCACGGCTATGGCGTCTGGCGCGACGGCACCGAGGTGGGCCGCGTGACGAGCGGGACCAAGTCGCCGACACTCGGCACCTTCATCGGCCTTGCCTACGTGGCGACCATGTCCGCCGCCTCGGGGACGCCACTCACCGTCGACATCCGCGGCCGGCGCGTGCCGGCCGTCGTCGTGGACCGCCCGTTCTACCGCCGGCGGCGATAGGAGCGAGATATGGAGTTTCCGGACGACCTTCGCTACACCCAGGAGCACGAGTGGCTCCGCCTGGAGGGCAACGAAGCGCTCGTTGGCATCACCGACTTCGCGCAGGACGCCCTCGGTGACGTGGTCTTCGTCGAGCTGCCGTCCATCGGCGCGACCTTCGCGTCCGGGCAAGCGTTCGGGGTGGTCGAGTCGAATAAGACGGTCTCGGACCTGTTCGCCCCGGTCGAGGGCCGCGTGACGGCCGTGAACCACGTCCTGCGGGACGAGCCCGAGCTCGTCAACAACGACCCGTATGGCGCAGGCTGGATGATCCGGCTCGTCGTGACCGACCGCGAGCAGGTGAACCGGCTCCTCGACGCCGAGGCCTATCGCACGTTCGTCGCGCAGCAGCGGACGTGAGCGGCTACACCCCGCACACCGACGCCGACATCGCGGCGATGCTCGCCACGATCGGCGTCCCGTCGATCGACGCGCTGTTCGCGCAGATCCCGGCGGCGCTCCGCGCCAACGCCGGGATCGATCTGCCCGCCGGGCTCACCGAGCCCGAGCTCATCGCACACGTCCAGGCGCTGGCGGCGCGGAACAGCGACGGCGCCGGTCCGGCCGTGTTCCTCGGTGGCGGCGCGTATCCGCATTGGATACCCACGGCCGTCGACCAGATCTTGCTGCGTTCGGAGTTCCTGACGGCTTACACGCCCTACCAGCCGGAGGTGAGTCAGGGCACGCTGCAGGCCACCTTCGAGTTCCAGACTTTTGCCGCGCTGCTCCTCGGCTTCGAGGTCGCCAACGCGAGCATGTACGACGGCGCCTCGGCGACGGCCGAGGCGGTGCTGATGGCACGGCGCATCCTGCCGGGCCGCCGCACGGTCTGGGTCTCGCGAGCGCTCCATCCGCACTATCGCGCGGTCATCGCCACCTACGTGCGCGGCCTCGGTGACGTCACGATCCGCGAGATCCCCTTCGCGACCGACGGCCGCACCGATCTCGCCGGCCTTCGGAAAACGCTCGACGCCGACACGCTGGCCGTCGTGCTCGGGCAACCGAACGTCTTCGGAGTTCTCGAGGACGTGACGGGGGCCGCCGAGCTCGCCACCGCCGTCGGTGCCCTCACCGTGACCGCCACGGCCGAGCCACTCGCGTTCGCGCTCGTCCGCCCACCGGGTGCCTGCGGCGCCGACGTCGCCGTCGCCGAGGCACAGAGCTTCGGGCTGCCCGTCAGCTACGGCGGGCCGGGCGTCGGGCTCTTCGCGACGCACGAACGCCACGTGCGCAGCATGCCGGGGCGTATCGTCGGCGAGACGGTCGACGCGCGCGGGCGGCGGGGGTTCGTCCTGACCCTGGCGACGCGCGAGCAGCACATCCGGCGGGAGCGGGCGACGTCGAACATCTGCACGAATCAGGGACTCTGCGCCCTCGCCGTCGCGATCCATCTCTCGCTGCTCGGGCGCCACGGTCTGCGCGCGGTGGCGGCGCTCAACTATCGCGCGGCCCACGCTGTGGCGGACCGCCTCGCGTCGGGCGGGGTCGTGCGGCGCTTCGCCGGCCCCTTCTTCAACGAGTTCGTGGTCCGGGCCCCACGGGGACGCTGGGAAGCGCTCGTGCAGGACGGCGTGATCGCCGGGTTCCCGCTGGCACGCTGGTACCCCGAGCTCGAGGACGCGCTGCTCCTCTGCGTCACCGAGGCGCACGCCGCGCGAGATGTCGACCGCCTGGTGCGCGGCCTCACGGCGCCCACCGTCCGCGCGGCGAGGACGTGAGCGATGCTCCTCGACGAGCCCCTCGTCTTCGAGCGCGGCGCCGCCGGCCGGATCGGCTGGCCCGTCGCCCACATATCCGAGTCCGATACGGACGCGGTGATCGCCGACCTGCCGCCCGCGCTCCGGCGCGACGACGGCCTCGCGGGCTTCCCGGAGATCAGCGAGCTCGAGGCGGTCCGCCACTTCGTCCGGCTGTCGCAGTGGAACTACAGTGCCGCGACGACGCTCTATCCGCTCGGCTCCTGCACGATGAAGTACAACCCGGTCGTCAACGAAGCCGTCGCGCGGCTCCCCGGATTCGCCGCGCTCCACCCCCTCGTGCCCGACCAGCTGGCGCAGGGTGCGCTCGAATTGATCGCGGCGCTGGAGCATGCCCTGGCCGCGGTGAGCGGTCTCGATGCGGTGTCCTTGCAGCCCGCGGCAGGCGCCCAGGGCGAGCTGCTCGGCATGCTGCTGATCCGGGCCTATCACACGGATCGGGGCGATCCGCGCCGGCGCGTGCTGATCCCGTCGAGCGCGCACGGGACCAACCCGGCGAGCGCCGCCCTCTGCGGTTACGACGTCACCGAGGTGCCCGTCGACGCCCGCGGCCTGCTGCCCGCGCGCGCCGTCGCGGCCGTGATGGACGAGTCCGTCGCCGCACTCATGGTGACGAACCCGAACACGCTCGGCCTCTTCGAGGAGGAGATCGAGGCGGTCGCGGCGGCGGTCCACGCGCGCGGTGGGCTCGTGTACATGGACGGCGCAAACGTGAACGCACTGATGGGCGTCGCCAAGCCCGCCGACATGGGCATCGACGTCATGCAGTTCAACCTGCACAAGACGTTCTCGACTCCGCACGGCGGCGGTGGCCCGGGTGCCGGGCCCGTCGCGGTGCGGGCGTCGATCGCCGACTATCTGCCGGTGCCGCGGCTCGTCCGGACGGCCGCCGGCCTCGGCTGGACCGACGATGCGCCCAAGGCCGTCGGCCGCATGCGATCGTTCTACGGCAATTTCGGCGTCCTCTTGCGGGCATACGCGTACGTCGCGCGGCTCGGTGGGCCCGGCTTGGCCGAGGTGACCCGCCTCGCCGTGCTGAACGCCAACTACGTGCGGGCACGGCTTTGCGGCACGTACCACCTCCCGTACGCCACCCCGTCGATGCACGAATGCGTGTTCTCCGACCGCGATCTCCAGGACTTCGGCGTGAGCACGCTCGACGTCGCCAAGCGGCTACTCGACTACGGGTTCTACGCTCCCACCATCTACTTCCCGCTCGTGGTCAAGGGCGCGCTCATGATCGAGCCGACGGAGACCGAGACCCGGGAGACGCTCGACCGCTTCGTCGAGGCGCTCACGGCGATCGCCGACGAAGCCCGGACGGATCCGTCGCTGGTGCGCAACGCCCCCCAGCGCACCGTGCTCGCGCGCCTGGACGAGACGCGTGCCGCCCGCCGTCCGATCCTCCGCTGGCACCGCCGTTGAGCCCCGCATCTGCGGCACAGTGTTTTGACTTCGGAAACACCCGCGTGTACGGTGCCCGCGGCGCGATGTCGGTGCTCAACACGAAGGTCCTCGTCCTCAACCGCTCGTACCTGCCGATCCAAATCACGTCGGTGCGCCGGGCGATCTCGCTGCTCTACCAGGACATCGCGCGCGCCGTGGATGAGCAGTACCGGGTCTTCGATTTCGCGAGCTGGGCCGATCTCGCGGCCGACGAGGACACGATCGGGCTCGTCAACCGGGCGATTCGCGTGCCGCGCGTCATCCTCTTGCTCGCTTACGATCGCGTCCCGCGGCGCTACGTCCGCTTCAGCCGTTTCAATATCTATGCGCGCGATCGGAACCGGTGCCAGTACTGTGGCCGGCAGTTCCCGCGCGCGGAGCTGAATCTCGATCACGTCGTGCCGCGGTCACGGGGCGGCACGTCGGTGTGGGAGAACGTCGTCTGCTCGTGTCATCGGTGCAATCGCCTGAAGGGTGGACGGACGCCCACGGAGGCGCGGATGCGGCTCATTCGTGAGCCCTACCGGCCGCAGTGGACGCCGTTCATGACCGAGACCTTCAGCCTGCGCCGCTACAAGGAGTGGATGCCGTTCCTGAGCGCGGTGGATGCGGCGTACTGGAACACGGAGCTGGTGGAGGGGTAGCGCTCGGGGGTCGATGCGGATCAAGCGGATCGAACTGAACGGCTTCAAATCGTTCCTGGAGCGGACCGTCCTCGAGCTTCCGCTCGGCGTCACGGCCATCGTCGGCCCGAACGGCTGCGGAAAGTCGAACATCGTCGACGCCATCCGCTGGGTGCTGGGCGAGCAGAGCCCCAAGCATCTCCGTGGCGAGGCCATGGAGGACGTCATCTTCACCGGCAACGGCGAGAGCGGGCCGCTCGGCATGGCCGAGGTGACGCTGCTGCTCGAGCGCGACGAGCGGGATCTCGAGCGCCGGGCGGCGGACGCGAGCGACGGGGTCGAGGAGGCGTTGCCGGCAGCATTGGCCGAGGCGAGCGAGATCGCCGTCACGCGGCGCTATTTCCGGTCGGGGGAATCCGAATACTTCATCAACCGGGTCCCGTGTCGGCTGCGCGACATCACCGAGCTGTTCCTCGGGACCGGCATCGGGACGAAGGCATACGCGATCATCGAACAGGGTCGCGTCGAGCAGCTGGTCAACGCCAAGCCCGAGGAGGTCCGGCTCTTCATCGAGGAAGCGGCGGGCACGACCCGATTCCGCAGCCGGAAACTCGCGGCCGAGCGCAAGATGGAACGGACGCGTGAGAACCTCGTGCGTGTCGAGGACGTGCTGCGCGAGCTCGAGCGCCAGATGGCGTCGCTCGAACGCCAGGCGCGGCGCGCCGAAGAGTACCATCGCATCAAGGACGGTCTCCGGGCGCTCGACCTCCGGGTCTTGGCTGCGCGGCAGCGCGCCTGGTCGGACGAGATGCGGACGCTCGGCGAGCGGCTCGCCGCCGTACGGGAGGAGGAGGCGCGGCTGCAGGAGGCCATTCGCCGCGCCCGCAGCGCCACCACGGAGGCCCGCGCTCGGCGCAGCAGCGACGAAGAACGCCTGCGGATTTGCGACGCGGAGATCGCCGAGCATCGCCTGCGCGCCGGTGAGGCTCGCACGCTCGCCGCCGCGCTGGCCACGCGCGAGACGGAGCTGCGGATGCGCACTGCCGATGCGGAGCGCGAGGTCGCGGCCCTGCAGCTCCGTCTCGACGATCTCGAAACCGAGTCGACCGGACTCGACGCCGCTCTCGAGCGGGCGGCCACTGAGGCGACCGAAGCCGAAAGCCGACGTCTCGACGCCGAGGCGCGGCTCAGAGCGCTCGAGGCGGAAGGGCCACCGCTCGAGCAGACGCTCGAGTCGCTCAAGGACGCGGTCGTCGAAGCCTCGGCAGAAGAGGCCCGCCTCCACAATCTCGCCGACGTCCTCCGCCAGCGTCACGAAGATCTCGAGGGACGCCGGCGAAAGCTCGAGGACGAGCGGCGGCTGCTCGGCGAGCGCCTGCGCGCGAACGCGCACGACACGGAGACGGCGCGCGAGGCGATTGCGAGCTGCGAGCGCGACCTTGGCGGTCTGGCGGCCGAGCGCGAGGCGTTGACTGCGCGACAGGTCGAGCTCGCCGGCCAGGAGGCAACGCGGCGCGCGGCCCTCGAAGCCGCGCGCGAGGCAGCGCGTCGCGCCGGGTCACGCGCCGACTCGTTGCGTGAGCTTCAGAGCCGCCATGAGGGATGCAAACGAGGCGCGGCCGGCCTGCTCGCCCGCGAACCGGGCACGGCGGCCTTGCTCGCGAGCGTGCTCCGCGTGCCGGCGGCGCTCGAGCGGGCGGTGGCTGCGGCGCT
>Ga0209056_10001476_pt1 | contig 25940 bp, 23 predicted proteins | sample GraSoiAngelo_114_FD_185876 | JGI IMG/M metagenome (GOLD analysis project Ga0209056, IMG submission 185876) | Grasslands soil microbial communities from the Angelo Coastal Reserve, California, USA - 14_0903_13_40cm (SPAdes) (version 2) | ecosystem: Environmental > Terrestrial > Soil > Grasslands... | reverse complement strand
GCTACCCATGAAAACAAATGCCCACACAAAATTGGGGAACCACGGTTCCCCAAACCCCTCCTCTAAGGGGAACAGAACCCATGAAAACACAAGCAATGACAATGAACTTGACCTAACCACATGTCTGCATCGCCCGGTTAGACCATGCGGATTTTTCTGATCAGTGTTTAGCCAAGAAATTGGCAGTTGCTTGTCCGCATCTTTCTGGATCCTGAATCCACATATCATGAGTCGCGCCGGGAATGGTGACCTGTTCCGCATTAGGCAGCAGATGATTCAAGGCGTCGTTGATCATTCGCAACGGAGCCAGAGTTTTCTCGCCAGTAATCAGCAATATCGGAAGCTTGAGGCTTCCTACAGCGTCGCGGCTTAGCAGCGGGAACGCATCTCGCGATGTGGTGAGAGCCTTCCATTCCCGAATGTTGTCCATGAGGGACTGCCTGAACTCCGCCGGCACCTGATCGTATGATCCTTTGCCGCTGAAATAATCGCACGCGACCCGCAGCGCCGTCTCTGGATCATCTCGTCGAAATGCTTCCCCCGCGGGTCTCCACATCGTTTCCATAAATTTGTCCAGTTCGGCCTGTCCTCCCGGAATTTCGGGCAGCCATCCCAAAATAGGCGGCTCCGCCAGCGTCAAACTGCGCACCCGCTCGGGATGTTCGGTCGCAAAGAACAGCGCCGTTAGGGCACCATAGGAGTAGCCGACGACATGGACGCGCTCCAGTTTAAGCGCGTCGAGCAGTGCGACGAGGTCCCGAGCTTCAACGATCGCTGAGTGATCGGGCGGAATCTCGGCGTTGTTATTGGGATAGTTGTAGCGCCTGCTATAGGCGACCACCCGGTAATGGCTGCTGATACGTTCGATCTGCGGGTTCCACTCCCGATAGTCTCCGAGCCCACCGTGAATTAGAACTACCGGCATGCCGCTGCCTTTCTCGAGGTAATGAAGCTCTATTCCATTAACCCGAACGTTCTTTATCAAAGCCGAGAACCGCTCTCCGTCACCTTGTTGGGCGACAAGTCCCGCCGATAGGAGCAAAAGCAGGAGCAGAGAGCCCATTAGTTGGCGCGTCTGTAACTTCATGTTTATCAGAACTGCATTTCCCGGTTAATCGGTCAAATTGGGTCTAATGAGATATGGATGGAATTTTTCCGTCTAATCCTCCTGCTCGCTTCGTGATCGCCCGATAAAAGCGGAAACATTGGAAGTCAGTTTTAGCGGGAAATGCCACGTGGTGCGAGGGAAAACCTCACCACTCTTTGAAATCGCCGGTGTGCTCGTGCGTGTCGATAACGTTGCCCGCTTCATCGAAAACGCGAATCACAGCATCATGTGAGCGGCTGAAAACACGGCCAACATTTGGTCGCGCCACGAAATGAAATTGGGAACGTTGTGAAAGAGAAATTAGTAGTGGTGTTTCGTCGCTTTGTTCTCTTTGCGCGGCATTGGGGCGGTCAATTTGGCAAAGTTGTCAAAGAGAAGTTAGTGATGCTGTTTCGCCGCTTTGTTCTGTTTGCGCGGAATGTGGGCCGCAATCGCCAAAACGATAACGAGGGCAAGCTCGGCCCCGAATTTGAATGGCATATGTAATGAATTCCTCCGTCGCAATGCGCGGGCCACTCGTTTCGGGCACCTGGATTTGGCACCGTCAGCATGCACGCTGGCATCACGGCTATTACCGAACTCGCCGTTAAAAACGGCCTGGCAAAATCGGTTGCCTTCGGACAACGCAACCAGAATTCGAATCGCCTTATTATATTCATGACCGACGATCGTCCCGGGCAATTACGCTAGGCCCATTGCCGTGTGGAGAACGAAAGAGAGACAGTTCCACCGCGTGAAGTACTGGGAAATCCTCGCTGACGATCTCAGCAAAGCCGGTTGGAGTTGGGGCTGTGTCTCAACCGTGGATTCTCGCAAGCGAATAATCTTTGTTGCGGACGCGCATCGCGGAGACGGTCAACGCTTCATTGTGCGCGCGGACGAAAAATTGAGCGCTTTTGTAGAACTTGAATCGGCTACTCGGTGTCGCGGCGAATTGTCTTGACACTCGACCGAGATTTTTCCAAAGCTCGACGTCGCTTAACGAGTCTGAATCAGGCGTGGGCGGCGTTTGTGCACGGCCTCTACCCCCCAGGACTGGCCATCCTTTTTTCAACCCTGCAACATTGCTGCCATTTAATCTTGCAGTCAGGATTCAGGGGGCCTTCAGGCGGATTCAAGACAGGCTTGCGTAAATGCTCCGGCTGCCTCGCGCATTAAGTGCGATTGCGTCGCGAGATTGAGCATGCGCCGCAGATTATACTCGGCAAGCGCGGTGTTGCTCAACGCGCGCTGCCTCTCAACGAGCGTGGCGTGTTCCTCCGCATTGAGATGCGATCCCCATTCTATCGCCTGCTCGGTGCTGACGAAAGTCGGGATGACGAGGTTCTTGCCGGGTCTATGCCACTCTTTCATACGGATGCCACAATCAAATTAAGACCTTCCTAATGTTCGTCTGGGCAGATCTTGCAAGAAAATTGCCGTTTCTTGTCCTGTCGTCCGAATTTCCTCTCCAGTTGTGATTCAGTGCCTTCAGGCGGGAAGGTTGCCAGGTCCCGATCAAAATGGTTTTCGTGCAACGCTGGTTTCGGCTGTCGGCAATCAGAGCGGTAAGATCATCCAACGCGCGGACGGTTCTCTAAGTTCACGGAATGGGCGAGCCGTTGTGCATAACTGCCGAACGCAATTTTTCCACCTCGTTTGAGAGGCTAAGAATAATTTTGATACCTGCGACGTTGATGCCGCGGACGGTTCGCAAATTTTGGATGCGTCGCAGACTGCGGATAGCGTTGCCATTGAAGGAGTAACCATGCCTTCTTGCCTTGGCCACCGGCGATATAAGGCCGTGTTTGCAATAAACCAAGATCATGCGGCGCGACATCTGCGCCAAATGCGCCGCCGTCTCAATGTTATAGACTGTGTGCGGGTCCGGCTCGAAAAGCTGGATCGCCATCTCTGGACGCTGAGCCGAAAAGCTCATCGTTTCTTCCTCCTTACGTTTGCGGTTGATGATCCCACAAAAACCTGGTCCTAGTGTTCAGCGGGGCTATATCGTGGCGCTGGTGATGACCATCCGCCACGATCGGCCCCAGCGTCGTCAAGCTACTTGGACTTCGATTTGCTTAGGTTTGGCCTTTTCGTTCTTCGGCAGATGCACCATGAGCAAGCCGTTTTTGAACTTGGCCTTGATTTTATCCGCATTAGCATCACTCGGCAGTGTGAAGCTCCGGAAAAAGGTACCGTACGAGCGTTCGATGCGGTGATGCTTCTTCCTTTTCTCCTCCTTCTCAAACCTGCGTTCTCCAGAGATCGTGAGCATGCCATTCTCGACTGAGATTTTTACGTCTTCCTTTCTCACGTCCGGCAATTCTGCCGTGATGAGATATTCTTGGTCGTCTTCGGTGATGTCCGCCAGCGGCGACCAATCGGCCAGAGTGATGCCCTCCTTGCCGTTCGTGCGCCGCAGAAGTGGGCGACCAAGAAGATTCGAGAAGCGATCCTGCAACTCCTCCAATTCCCTGACTGGCTCCCAGCGGGTTAGTGTGTTGATCATATCCATGCTATCCTTTCTTTTCCGGCGAGATTGTGTGTATCACCGTGTTCGGCCGCCGGTTGTCCGAACAATGAAATCGGCGTGCGTCAGCCTCGCGCAATGCTGGATAATGGCCAGGTAACTTAGGTTATCTTTTTAATCTCCCGATTATCGAACGTTTTTGGGAATGAGCGCATCGATGTCGTGACCGTCTCGGCACCTTTTTCTCGCGAATGGAGACCATTGCGGTTGGTCAGTGCGATAGCTAAAGAGCCAACATGTTTCCCATTCAAGATTCGGTGCACACTCGCTCGGTGCCGGTCGTGACACGCGCGTTAATCTTGATTAACGCATTGGTGTTTTTCTTTGAGTTGATGCGACCATTTTTTCAGGCGGTCAGGCGAAGCGACACTTTTTACATGCGCGCGTGACAACGAACTGATCCGCAACCGAATTGAGCAGATCGAAAGGGCGCGGGGATCACTCCCACCTCGATGACCTCCGGTTCGCGCTGGTCGATTGCTTTAGTTTAGGTGACGGCCTTCGCGCAGCGCCTCCATACGCCCCAGGACCCGGCCATCTCTTTGCAACCCTGCAGCATTTATGCCTTGTAACCTTGCAGCCGTGATTCAGTTCTAAGTCGTGGCAGGGTCAATTTGGCAGGTCGGGAAGGAGCGGGGAGTACGCCGTAAAAATACTCGCCGTCGTTGTCCTGGTGGGGCGAGTTGATAAACACGTTTGCAATATCGCCGGCGGCAGGCGCGCTGCGAGCCTTAAACAGATACAAGGTGATGCGCACGTTGTCGGCGTGCACCGCGCGCAGGACTTTTCCGTAAACGACGAAGCCTGCGACGAGCAGGATCAGGGAAAGCACCACTGAGCCAAAGTGAATGCGCAACGCTCCTGACCGGGGAAATAACAGGACGGCCATTGAACTTAAGGTGACGTGGATGGCGAGCAACGTGATGTAAGTCCAAAAGATAAGCCCCCGGAAATCCAGGGTGATCCAATTGCCCCCGCCTCTTCCTCCGGTGGACGCCAGATCCAGGCGGTAGATGGGAACCGCCAGCAGCCCAAGGAAACAGACAAATGATCAAATGTCTACGCCAGATGGACTTGATAAGACTTTTGTCGCCCAAAATAATGAGATGCGACACTTCGCGCGCATCGAGTCTCCCGTCGAGTTAGTTCGCTCCATTGCGCGGCGCGAGGCGCCATCGGTTTTCTTCGTTCTCTTCGATCTGCGACCAAATTATCGGGAACAGACGACCGGCGCGATGAGAAAAAGTAAACTTCACGGTTCTTTGAAATCGCCAGTGCGCTCGTGGGTTTCAATCACGTTGCCCGCTTCATCGTAAACGCGAATCACAGCATCATGTGAGCGGCTGAAAAACTTTGCGCGCTCGCGGCTGACAGCAGCGCCGATGCCGCTGGAATGATTCGCACGCAGCGGGACTTGACTTCGACCACAAGCTCCGGAGCGAACGTCAGGCCGGGAGTGACTTCCTCGTCCCGACCTTTGCGCTGCCAAGAAATGTCGCATTCTCATCAACCATCAGCCGGGGCGCTTCGATGTCACCACGCAGCGTGCAACCCGCCTGGAGCTCGCAGCATTCAGTCACGAAAATATTGCCCTCCACCGTCCCTCGCACCTTCACCGATTTCGTCCTGATCTCACCGCGTATGCGCGCGTGCTCCCCAAGCATGAGCGTTCCGGTGGAATCGATTGTGCCCTCCACCTCGCCGTCGATGAGCAGCTCGTTCAGGAATTTGACCGAGCCTTTGATCGAAACTCCTTGGGAGAGAAGAGCGCCGGATTGCGTTGGCAAGAACGCGCGGTTGGATGGCCCTGAGACGACAGATGGTCTGGCCGATTCGTTTGCGTGGGCCGCGGGTTCGGTCTTTCGAGTGAACATGTGCATCCCGTGATTCCTCCAGGTTTGGCCGCGTGGAAAGCTTATCTTTTTCCGTGCGCAACGACAGGAGAAAATGAGGGGCTATTGCGAGCCTGCAAGACGCACCCCCAATTCAGAATTTCGAAGAAGGGAAAAACCAGCATGGCGCGTTGCGGTCTAACGAGAATTGTCCCGGGGCCTTGCTATTGAACAAACGCTGAGGCGCCGTAGCGTAAGTCGTGGAACCGTCGAAGTCGTCCCCAGATAAAACGCCATTTGAGCGTTTCAAACGGCTGACAACGCGCGTGATGGGGACTCCAAAGAGCGAAATGGACGCCCGCGAAATAAAATATCGCGCCGCGAGAAAAACCAAGAATCGTCGCAGGCACCGTTAGCCTTTTTCACCCTTCTTTGAAATCCCCCGCTTGCTCGTGTGTTTCAATCACATTGCCCGCTTCATCGTAAACGCGAATCACAGCATCATGTGAGCGGCTGTAGAACTTGGCGTAGCCGATTGCGTTGCTGATTGCGTTTGCCCCAGCATACGAGGGCCTGCCTGCCCATTGCGCATGGCCAATAGGGAGCTTGGATAGATTGGCTTTGACTTGGACGGAGAAAAGCTCGCTTGCACTCTGCATCCGTGCACAAAATGTCTACCCCCCACACGGTACCCCGCCTGCCGAGGAGGTAGTCAAAGGCGACTCTTAGTCGTTACTGGTATTCATTATATTGGATAGAGATCGGACCGGCTAAATATGTAAGCACATGGATAAGGACCTTAGTAAACGTGTGCAGAAATCGTCAATGCCATCATGGCCGCATCATTTACCATCCGGCAATCAGAAACGATTCTAGCGCGATGCCATGCAGCGGGGCAGGGCATTCGTAAAAAGTGTCAATGATGCGTCAATGGGCCGGTCGTTCCCTAGTGTAAAGCTGGATTTTGAGTCCAGCGCGTCTGCCAATTCCGCCACGCCGGCACAAGCAATCGGAAGCTACGAAGCCCGCGTCGGCGCTCAAGTATTCGCAACGAGGTCCAGAGGTTGCAAACTTCGCGGCGGTCCGAAAATTTCGCGTAGAATGATTGCGTCGCGCAAACCCGATTTCGATGCAAGCAAGGTCGCTATGTCTGTTTTAAAATCTGCCCCCTTGGCAACTGGCGACATGGGTGGCGCGTAAGCTGCGGTAGGCGTTTTGATGATCGGCGGCTGTTCAACCGGCAACAGTCCTTCGTGAACTTCGAATGGGGGCGTGTCTATTATCTCCGCGCGTTTCGCAATTCCCGGTGGAGGACTTTCTCTTTGGATTAGGTCGCGTTTCCGCCGCTCTTCTCGCGTTAGATTCCAAAGCGGTGCAATTGGCGGCCGTACCGGCGCGAGTGGTCGGGGTGGAATGTGTGTGCGCGGAGCGACTGGCGGTGGTGGGCGCGTGGTTGCCGGTTGGCCAAGCGCTTCGAGGAATTTCCGAATGCGTTCTTCATCCGATTTCGTCGATGCTCTCCGGTTTGGCGGAGGCATTTCAGGCATAGATGGTGTCGATGTTTGCTCCCTCTGATTCCTGCTTGCCTTGCTGGCGGCTCTCGTCAGCAACTGGAACAAAAGCGCGGCCGCGATCAGCAAAAGGAACAGCAGATTTTCGAAATGAACGGCGATCACGCTTCGCATCGTTAAGCCCTGCCTCCTCAGCGTCAAGCGAAGACTGGAGCGGGTGACGAGGCTCGAACTCGCGACGTCCTCCTTGGCAAGGAGGTGCTCTACCACTGAGCTACACCCGCATTTTTCAGGGGGAACAAAATAATGTCCAGTGAACCGCCCGGCGCAACCTTTTAATTGCCCCACAGGATGGAATATTCTTCAAATAGTTGAATCCAAACAGGGCATTAAGCGCGTCCCATGTTCAGGAGAACCACTATGAAAAGATTGATCATTGCCTGCATTTGCTCGATAGCGCTGGCGATGGGCTTGTTTGCTCAGGCCCCGGCGACGTCGCCGACGCCTTCAGCGGCAGCAACAGCGCCGGTCACCGCCAGCGTGTCTCCATCGGATCTCGCCGACAGGATCCAACAGAAGCTGAAAAAAAAGCTTAGCGGCCAACACGGAATCATCATTGATGGGGGCGATCACGATGAAGATGCCGATCTTCGAAAGATGCGCGAATTCGTGGCGATTCCAATCGTGGCGATCGTGTTTCTGTCGATATTCGGCGCGCCTGTGCTGATCGTGATTATGATAGGAATGTTCGCTCTTTTAATCAGCCGCACGCGGCAGCGCACTATCCGAATGATGGTGGAGAAAGGTCAGCCGGTTCCCGCAGAACTGCTTGCACCGACCAAGCGAGCCGTGCGCCAGCGGTCGGATGTGCGGCGTGGCGTTATTTGGACCATGATCGGGCTCGGTGCGATGATCTTCTTTGGCGCCGTGAACGATTGGGAAGGCGGCACATGGTCATTAGGGCTAATTCCATTTCTAATCGGCCTCGGCTATCTCATCGTGTGGAAATTGGAAGGGAAGCAGGACGTTCCTCCTCCTCCGCCCCCGGTAACGTAGTATCATGACGTGGAGCTAACAGATGCGCAGCTTATTGCTCGGACTCTTGTTGATGACGATCATTATGCCTTCGCTGAACTGGTCCGAAATCATCAATCGACTGTGCGCGGTCTCCTTCGCCAGCTCACCGGCAGCGACATTGGGCTGGCCGATGACCTCGCGCAGGAGACGTTTCTGCGCGCCTACAAGAATTTGCGCAACTTTCGGGGCGAGGCGCGTTTCTCCACCTGGCTTTACCGGATCGCTTACAACTGTTTTCGGGAGCACGCGCGCAAACGTAAGGAACTGGTCGGCATCGACGAAGAACAACTGGAGCGCGAACACGATCCGCAGACGGTCGATCCCGCATTGCGCCACGATCTGATGCACGCCTTAAGTTTGCTTCCATTGCACGAGCGCACGGCTGTGGTGCTCTGTTGCCAGAATGGTTTGTCGCATGACGAAGCCGCGCGCGTCCTCGACATTCCGCTCGGCACCGTAAAGACCAACGTTTTGCGCGGCCGCGAGAAACTGAAGCGCACGCTAGCCGAGTGGGGACCGAATTGATACAATGAACGCGATGAACGACGACGACACGCTAGATCGACAATTGCGCGACGCGGCGCCGTATATCGACGACGAAGGCTTCACTGCGCGCGTTATCGCTAGGTTGCCAGCCCCGCGGCGTGAGCCGCGATGGCTGCGTGCAATGGTTCTGCTCGGCGTGACAGCACTAGGAAGCGGAGTCGCCTACTTGCTTTCCGGTGGCGGCCGCTTCGTCCGCGAAGGCGTGATCCAGTTATCGACCTTCCCGATTTGGCTGTTGCTCGTGTTCGCGTTCGGTTGCGGCCTCGTAGTTGGCGCCTTCGCTGTCATCTTTGCCATTCGCAAGACGCCAGAGGTCCGCGATCTTGGCCGGCTGCGGTTTTGAAACGGCGTCTCCGTTATGCTGCGGACAGCTCGCGCGCCTGCTTGACGTCCGCTTCGATCTGGCAGGCGAGCGAATCTACATTTTCAAATTTTTTTTCCGGCCTGAGATACCGGATGAATCGCACTTCGAGATCCTTGCCGTAGATATCGCGTTCGAAATCGAGCAGGTGAATCTCCAGAATTCGCTCAGGTTTGCCGGTGCTCACAGTCGGCCGATAACCGAGGTTCACTACGCCGGGATAAACAACTCCATCCAGCTTCGCTTCGGCGAAATAAACGCCGTTTGGCGGAAACTGCTCGTTGTGGGCGCTCAAATTTGCCGTCGGAAATCCGATTTTCTTTCCAACATTGTCGCCGCGCACGACTGTTCCCAGAATCGTGTATTCGCGGCCCAGCATCTCTGCCGCCTTCGTCAGATCACCCGCTTCCACAGCCTGACGGATCGTCGTACTGCTTACCACTTCGCCATCGACTGTTACCGGCGGAATTCCGACGACGTCGAAATCAAAGCGTGTGCCGAGCTTCTTGAGTAATTCGAGATTGCCGCGCCGATTTTTTCCAAACGACCATTCGTGGCCGACGCAGATTTCGCGCAGGGGCTTCGAATGCTTCACTAATTGCCGCACGAAGTCTTCCGGCTCGGTGGCCGCAAATTGCTTATCAAACGTAATGATCAAAAGATGGGCCATGCCAAGACTGCGAATCAAATCGATCTTGTGCCGGGTGGCGGTGAGCAAATGCGGCGCCGCTTCCGGCCGTAGTACTTTCTCCGGATGCGGGTCGAATGTGACTACGACAGGCGTTCCGTTGGCCGATCGAGCGTGTTCTGCGGAAGTCGAGATGACTGCCTGGTGACCGAGATGCACGCCATCGAAAACGCCGATGGCCAGAAAGAGCGGGCCTGGCAACCGCGACAATTCGGAAATGGATCGGAGCGTTTCCATCAAGAAAATGACAAATGACGAAGTTCGAATGGCGAAAATTCGATGCGCGTCAAATCATTCGAGCTTTGATATTTGGATTGCCTTCGAGCTTCGTCATTTTCATCACGCTCCGCGCATCCTCGAAACTTCTGGAAGACTCAGCATCCGGCTAAGAATTTCTTCGCGCGGCGCGTTTTTGATTTGATCGACCGTGATCGCGTTCGCCACGTCGAAGCGGCCGGATTTTATTCGGCGCAGCGATTTCAAGTGCGCGCCGCAGCCGAGCGCCTCACCGATGTCATGCACGTAGGTGCGAACATAGAACCCTTTACTGCACAGGACGCTGAAATCGATTTCGGGTAACGCGATCCGATCGATGCTGTAACGGTAAACGTGTACGAGGCGCGTCTCGCGCTCCACCACTTTTCCCTGGCGCGCGAGCTTGTAAAGCGGCACGCCGCCATGCTTTTTGGCGGAGACCATTGGTGGCAGCTGATAAAAATCGCCCCGGAACTTTTCAAACGCGGCTCGAATTTGATTTTCATCCAGCTCGGGGATCGGTCGGTGTTGAACCACTTCGCCTTGTCGATCTTGCGTGTCAGTCGTCACGCCAAGCACAAACGTGCCGGCGTATTCCTTATCTTCGCTCATGAGCAAATCCTGAACCTTCGTGCCACGCCCCACGGTGAGCAGGAGCAACCCAGTGGCGATCGGATCCAGCGTGCCACAATGACCGATTTTCTTGGTGCCGAGTTTTCGGCGAGTCAGTGCGACGACGTCATGCGACGTCATCCCCTCCGCTTTATCGACGAGCAGGACGCCGTCAGGAGTCGCGCTTAAGGACTTCACCAATTTCCTCCAGAACCTTTTCTTCGACTTCGGCGAGGCTTCCGCGGATGCGCGCGCCAGCGGCCAGTGTGTGCCCGCCGCCGCCGAATTTCTGGCAAATCGCGCAGACATCGACGGCTTCATCTTTGGAACGCATGCTCACGCGCACCTTTCCGCCGGCCAGTTCCTCAAAGAAGACGGCGACAATAACGCCGCGGATAGCCCGGAGATGATCGATCAGTCCTTCGTTATCTTCGGGAAGAACGGCCAAGTCTGCGGCGGTTTTTAAGCTGAGGCTAAAGCTCGCCACTCGTCCGTCCTCACCAAAACGCATGGTCCGGAGAAGGTCTCGCAACAGTTCCAGCCGGCGTCGGGGATAGTTTTCGTACAATTGCTGGCTTATTTGCCCAACGTCGAGACCGCCAGCGCGCACGAGTTCCGCCGCAATCTCGAACGTGCGCGCACTGGTTTTTGGATATTGAAACGAGCCTGTGTCAGTGGAGATCGCGGCAAAAAGATTTTCTGCGATGTCATGATTGAACGGCAGGTCCTGACTCTTGATCAATCTGAAAATGATTTCTCCAGTGGCGGGCGCGCTTGAGTCGATGATTACCAGATCGCCATACCCGGGATTACTGCGATGATGGTCGATGTTGATCCAGATTTTTGCCGAGCCAACCGCGGCGAGCGTAGTTCCAAGCCGATTTTGAATTGCCGTGTCGAGTGCGACGGCAACATCGACATCAATGGCCGTGGAGGGGGGCTTGGTCAACAATTCGGCGCGCGGCAGGAAGGAATACTTTTCGAGCATGCCGTCTTCATTCCAGATACGAACGTCCTTGCCAAGTTGCTGAAGCGAGAGAGCGAGCGCGAGCTGGCTGCCGAGCGCGTCACCGTCCGGGCGAACGTGACTCAAAATCGCGAAGCACTGATTGCCGCGCAGGACCTGGCCGATTTCTTCGAACGTGGTGTTGCTCACTCGTCCTCGCTGCGGGGTTTTTCGATATCCCGCAGAATCTCAAGGACGCGCGCGCCGCGTTCAATGGAATCGTCGAGATGAAAAACCAGATGCGGCGTGTACTTCAAAACGACGTGGCGGGAGAGTTCAGCTTGCAGGGCGGGACGATGCGCTTCCAGCTTATCTATCACGCTCGCGCCTGCTGCCGAGCCGAGAGTGCTTACGAAGACGTGCGCGCTTTTCAGGTCGGCCGTAACATCGACAGCGTTGATGCTTACCAGCACGCCTTCGAAGTTTATTTCGCGCGCAACGATGGCGCTCAGCTCACGTTTTACAAGTTCGTTTACGCGTAGTTGTCGATGTTTCATTTCTAGAATACTGCAAGCCTCTGGCTTGCTGCAGCGCGAACTGGAAGCTTGGGCTATATTTATAATTTTTGCGCAATCTGTTCGAGCTGGTAGCACTCGATCACGTCGCCGACTTCATATTCGCCGAAGACGCCTTGCTTGATCCCACATTCCAGACCGGAACGCACTTCTTTCACGTCGTCCTGGAAACGGTGCAATGTCGAAATCCCGCCGTCGTAAACCGGCTGGCGCTTTCGCAGGACGCGGGCGCGCGCGGCGCGGAGGATGCGACCATCGGTGACCAAACAACCCGCGACAATGCCTCTGCTTAGCTTGAAAATCTGCTTCACCTCCGCGTGTCCGATGACTGTTTCGCGAAGCTCGGGTTCAAGCAGCCCGGCCATGGCGTCTTTGATCTGATCGAGCAGTTCGTAAATGATGCTGTACAGTTTGATCTGCACGCCTTCGCGTTTCGTAGCCGAGACCGCCATGGCCTCGACCTTCACGTTGAAACCGACTACGACCGCGTCCGATGCGCTCGCCAGCAAAATGTCCGATTCCGAGATCGGTCCCACGGCTGAGTGGATAATTTCCAAATCGACCTTTTTGCTTTCGATCTGTTTCAACGCGCCTACGAGCGCTTCGAGTGAACCTTGCGCGTCGCACTTCAAAACGATGCGCAGGACTTTTTTGCCTTGAGCGGTTTCGAGCAAGGTTTCCAAAGTAGCGCGTTGCGGAACGAACAGCTTGGTCGCGCGCTTTGCCTCGAGGCGTTCATCGCTTAGTTGCTTCGCTGCGCGCTCCGATTCCATCACGAGGAATTGGTCGCCCGCATTTGGCAGGCCGGTAAAGCCAAGCACCTTGACCGGCGTTGAAGGCCCGGCTTCCTTCACTTGTTGGCCCCGGTCGTCAAGGAGCGATTTTACTTTGCCGTTGTAATCGCCGCAGATGAACGGGTCACCGATTTTTAATGTGCCCATCTGCACAATCACCGTGGCCGTGGGGCCGCGTCCGGGTTCCACTTGCGCTTCGATGACGGTGCCGCGTGGTCTGGCGGTAGGCGAGGCTTTGAGTTCTATCACCTCCGCCTGCAAAGCCATCATCTCCAGCAAGTGATCGATTCCAGTGCCTTTCGTTGCCGAAACGGGACAAACAATGGTTTCGCCGCCCCAATCTTCCGGGGTCAAACCGTGCTCCTGAAGTTGTTTCTTCACCCGGTCGATGTTCGCGCCCGGAAGATCCATTTTGTTGACAGCGACCATGATCTTCACGTGCGGTGCGGCCTTGGCGTGATTAATCGCTTCGACCGTTTGCGGCATGATGCCGTCGTCGGCTGCGATAACCAGCACGACGATGTCGGTCACATTAGCGCCGCGCGCGCGCATGGCGGTGAAGGCGGCGTGGCCCGGTGTGTCGATGAAGGTGATCTTCGTTCCATTATGCTCGACGCTGTAAGCGCCGATGTGTTGCGTGATCCCACCGGCTTCGCCAGCCGCGACGCGCGTCTTGCGAATCGCGTCCAGGAGCGTGGTCTTCCCATGATCTACGTGTCCCATGAACGTGATGATGGGACCGCGCGGCTCAAGTTCCTCTTCCTTTTCAATGACCGGAGGAGGCGGCGCCACAACCACTTGTTCCACTTTGTGAACGCCGGCGCCCTTTTCGCGGCGCTCCTTTTCCAGAACGAACCCATGATTCTCCGCGATCTTGGACGCGAGGTCCGGTTCGATTGTCTGGTTGATGTTTGCAAAAATGTTATACGTCATTAGCTCGGCGATGAGCTGGTGCGGTTTTAAGCCGAGTTCAGCCGCCAACTGCTTAACGACAATGGGCGGCTTGATATGAATGACTTTTGGTGGCGGCACCTCTACCTCTGCAAGCGCAGCGGCGTCATCATCGGTCGGTGCCTTTGCCTCGGGAGCTACTTCCGGCGCCGTAGCCGCTGGTGCTGATGGCGCCGGCGTTGGAGCCGGGATCGGAGGTCTCGGCATCGCAGGTTCTATCTTGGCCGGCACAGGTGGTTCAAGCTTCGGCAGAAGCTTCGAGATCGGCGGTAGCACCGTGCTCTTCGTTTTTACCTGACCATCTTTCGATTCCTTGTGCGCCTTTGCTTTGTCGATAAGTGAAACTGAAGGTCCGGCTTTCGCCGGCGCTAGTTTCGCTGAAGGCTCAAGCGTAACGTCGCGCTCCGTTTTTACGGGCGCCGCCGCAGGCGTGCGCGCTGTTTTCTTTTGCGGCTCCGCTTTTTTAGGCGCCGGCTTTGCCTTCGAGACGGCTGGCTTGCGCGCGACGGCAGGCTTCTTCCCAGCCGGTTTTCGCGTCGCGGTTTTGCTGGTCGTCTTGGTGGGCATTATAAAAGATCTCTTTCATGGCTCGTGCATTTTAAGCAGAGCCAGCTTTCTGCGGTTCTTCTTTCTGCGCTTCCTCTTCTCGAGGAACGGCATCGTGAATTTCCTGCGCTTTCGTTTCGTCCACGCCAAGAATATCTACAAAATCCTGCACATCGGCATCGCGCAATCCTTCGAAATTCGTGAATCCGGATTTTACGAGGGTAACCGCTTGCTCCTCAGTAATTGGCAGGGCGGCGGCGAGCGTTTGTGCCGCTTGCGCCACTTTTTGCTCGACCGCAGCCGTGGCCGAAGTGTCCTTGTCGATGTTGATTTCCCAACCAGTAAGCCGCGACGTTAACCGCGCGTTCTGCCCTTTTTTTCCGATCGCGAGAGAAAGCTGATCTTCGTCAACAGAGATCTGGACGGTTTTCTTCTCGGTATCGAAAATCAGGTTCTTCACTTTTGCTGGCTTGAGCGCTTCCAGGATGTACTCGCGCGGATCGGAACTCCACCGGATGATATCGACTTTTTCGTTGTTCAATTCGCGGACGATGTTCTTAACGCGTGAGCCGCGCATGCCGACGCACGCGCCGACTGGATCCACTTTCTCGTTCACGCTCCAAACCGCCATCTTTGTCCGATAACCCGCCTCGCGCGCGATTCCGCGAATCTCGACGGTGCCGTCGGCGATCTCGCTCACTTCTGACTCAAAAAGACGGCGCACAAAGTTCGGATGGCTGCGCGAGACGATGATCTCAGGACCACGGATTCCGTTCTCGACCGCTACCACGTAAGCGCGAAGCCGATCGCCGACATTGTAATCTTCCACCGCCACGCGTTCTCGCTGCGGCATGACTGCTTCGAATTTTCCAAGATCAAGAATCACGTCCGAACGATCGAACCGCCGCACGGTGCCGCTTACGATTTCTCCAGCGCGATCCTTGAACTCCTCATAAATCATTTCTTTTTCGACCTGACGGATGCGCTGCATCATTGCTTGCTTCGCAGTTTGTGCAGCGATGCGTCCAAAATTGCGCGGTGTGACTTCGATCTCGACGATGTCGCCCACTTTCGCGTCCGGCTTGATCTTGCGCGCTTTGGCGAGCTCGATCTCATCCTGTGGATTGCTCACATGATCAACTATCAGCAAATTCGCGAGCGCGCGGATTTCGCCGGTCTTTGGGTTGATGTCGATGCGTAAATCCCGTGACGCACCCACGCTCTTTTTCGAAGCTGAGAGGAGGGCGTTCGACACCGCTTCGAGCAGGATTTCGCGTTTGATTCCGCGCTCCCGCTCCAGGTAATCGAGCATGGCAATGAATTCCGCGTTCATAAAAACATATAGCCCGCAGACTAAAAAGAGCGGGACACCACTTCCCACTCCGTTCAGTGCGCGGACTAGAAAATCAATTTAAGGCCGTTCACCGGATCGTCAAGCCGGGCTTCGGTTTGATTTGACCTTAAGAGCCCAATGTCCAACATCCCAACGTTCCAATGAATTCGCGCATGCAAGCTTTGTTGATTGTGCTCTGCGTGTGGGCTGTGGTTTATCTTCCGGCGCTTGGTTCTCTCGCGATCAAAGGCGAAGAGGGGCGACGGATTTTTCCGGCGATCCGAATGCTTGAGACGGGCGATTATGTTGTTCCACAAGTGGGCACCAATCCGTATTTCCGAAAGCCGCCGTTGGTAAACTGGCTTGTGGCGGTGTCGTTTAAAATTTTTGGCGTACGAAATGAATGGACAGCGCGTCTGCCCTCAGCTCTTGCTGTGCTCGCAGTGGCGATCGCGTTTGTGACCGTCGCGCGCGCAAGCCTTGGACCACGTGGATCGACAGTAGCCTCGCTCATTTGGCTGACGAATATTGGAATGATAGAGAAGGGCCGGTTGATCGAGATTGAAGCGCTGTACGTTTCGCTTTCCGGCCTTGCCATCATTTTTTGGTTGAGTTTTTGGACTCAGAAGAAATCCGCGTGGTTGATTTGGGTTCCGGCCTCGACTTTTCTCGGGCTCGGCATGCTCGCAAAGGGTCCCACTCTTCTCGTATTTTTCTACGGCATCGCGCTGGCTATTCTTTGGCAGACCAGGAATTGGCGGCTGCTGTTTCACCCGGCGCATTTTGTCGCGCTCGCAATCATGCTCGGGATTTTTGGAGCCTGGGCCGTTCCATTTGCCAAGACTACAACGATGCAGCTGGCGATGCACAAATGGTCAATTCAATTCAGCGAACGGCTCAGTGGCACCAACTTCCAGTTTTTAAACTGGATCCAAAATGTACCTCGCGGGCTGGTTTATTTCCTCCCCTGGCTCATCCTGGTCCCGTTCATGCGATTTTCGGAATTTCACGATGATACGCAGCGGCAGCTTGCGGATGCTCTGGCGTGGGGGACTCTGGTCCCGTTTCTTGCAGTAAATCTTGTGCCTGGGGCGGCTGCTCGCTATAGCATGCCGTCTTTGGTCCCAGGGTCGTGGTTGTTGGCAATGAGCTATGCCGGCGGTGCATTGCGTTGGCCTAACAAACCGCACGTAGGAAGTGAACGCGCGTGGGCGAAGGTGGTGACTGCTTTTGTCGTAGTCGGGTTGCTGATTGGCGGAATCGGTTACCCGGTTGCTGCGCTTGCTTTAAGAGACAAGCAGCAAGTAAAAAGGGCGGCCGCAACGATTAACGCTGCTGTACCGGCGGGCGAGACACTTTACGTCGTGAATCCGCACTATCAGCCCGTTCTTTTCTATGTGAAAGCGCCCTTGGAATATGTGCGCAGCACCACAGAGCTTCCAGCTGACACTCGTTATTTTCTTATCCGCGCGGAAAAGGGAGAGGAAGCAGCGACCACGGAAAAGTGGACTCGCCGTCGGACGCATGAACTCGCTCGCGTCATAGATTACGGCAAACGCGAGATGATCCTCTTTGAGGTTGGTCCTTAAACGAAGATTGACAGGCTAACAAATCGGAATTGGTTAGCATGCTAACCAATTTTGTGTAGCCATGATCTCTGACTGGGAAACGTTTGGCCCGTTGCTCCACGGAACCGCTCGCGCGTGGCGGCAAAAACTGGACGAGCGTCTTAAGCCCATGGGCCTGAGCCAGGCAAAATGGCGGACGCTTCTGCATCTGTCTCTTGCTCAAGGCGCGCTTACTCAGGCGGAGATTGCAGCGCGGCTGGGCGTTGAAGAGCCCACCATGGTATCGCTGTTGCATCGGCTGGAGAGAGAAGGTTGGATCACGCGCAGAAGTTCGCCGCGCGATCGCCGTTGCAAAATGGTGCTGCTGGGCAGGCGCGCCCAGCGCGTAATCGCTCAAATCAATGCCGCGGCGGACAAACTCAGGCACGAACTGCTGGCCGATATTCCGAGATCTAAGCTGCAAACCTGCATCAACGTCTTGGCGCGAATTCGTGAGAAAGCTGAGAAAAACGATAGAGTCCGCAGAAGCACGACTTCAGCCGTTTCTCACGGTCACAACGGCCAAAACAGGCTGCGATATTCGATTTCAGGGAAAAAGGGCCTCCATGGCGCCGGAAGGAAATCCAAATGAAACGCAAACGCCTCACGAGCCACGCCGTTCCCCGATGGGCGTATCTGCTTTTCGTGGTGCTGGCAGCCCTTGTTCTCTACCGCATCTTTCAACATAGGATCAGCGAGGTCAAAGCGTCGCAGCCACCCCCGCGGCCAGTTGTTGTCGCACAAGTGACCACGAAAGATGTGCCGCTCTATCTCGATGAAATCGGAACGTGCGCGGCGTACGAAACAGTCCAGGTCCAGGCGCAGGTAAGCGGTCAAATCATAGGCCGCCACTTTCAAGATGGCGCGGATGTAAAGAAGGGCGATTTACTTTTCACGATTGATCCGCGTCCCTACCAGGCCGCGCTCGAGCAGGCACAAGGGCAGCTCGCGCAAGCGAAATCGAAACTGGTTCTCGATCAAATCACGCTGAAACGTCAGCAGGAATTACGCGCCCGTAATGTGATCTCGCCGCAGGATCTCGACACCGCTCAAGCGACGGTGAACAGCGATGAAGCTATGGTAAAAACGGCACAGGGCGCAGTCGCAGCCGCGCAGGTGAACCTCGACTACTGCACGATCCGCTCGCCTATCAATGGGCGGGCCGGACTGCGACTTGTCGATGTTGGGAACGTTGTCATGGGCGGTAGCGGCGGCGGCGGCGGCGCAGTGCTGCTCACAATTCAAGGGCTTGATCCGATCTACACGGACTTCACTATTTCCGAGACAGACCTGCCGCTGGTGCGGCGTTATCTGGGCGGGCCAAATGTCAAAGTCGAAACGCGTGCTCCGGACGGCAGCCTGCCTCCGCGTACTGGCGATCTTTATTTCATCGATACTGCCGTGCAGCCGGGCGCAGGCACCGTGAAAGCGCGCGCCGTCACGCCGAACGCGGACCATACTCTTTGGCCATCAGAGTTTGTGCGTGTGCGTTTCATTCTGGATGAGCTGAAAGACGCGAACCTTGTGCCTTCGCAAACGGTGCAGATCAGCCAGAACGGCCCGTTTGTTTTTGTCGTGAAACCAGACAACACAGTAGAACTGCGCAATGTGAAACCGGGTCAACGCCAAGATGGCGACATGCAGGTGATTGAAGATGGCCTCAAGGCTGGCGAGACGGTCGTTGTCACCGGCCAACTGGCTCTTGCGCCAGGAACGAAAGTGGAACCAAAGCCTTATAATCCGCCCGGCCCGTCCAATGGCGGTCAGGTCGCCGCCAAAGCTGCAATGTAGAATAGAATTGCACTTCTAAAATGGCTGGATCAGATCAACACGATGGTGAAACGGATCGCGAACACGAGTCGCGGTATCCTGCTAAAGATCGAGAACGTTCTGCGAAACCATTGAGGCCAGGCGCGCCGCCCACAGCGCCCGAGGCGAAGTTAGTTCAAGTTACGGGCTCTGGCCTTTCCGGACCATTCATTCGCCGGCCGGTCATGACGGTTTTGTTAACCTTGTCGGTGATCGTTGCTGGAATTGCTACCTATAACAAACTCGCTGTTAACGATCTGCCTGCGGTTGATTACCCGGTAATCCAGGTCACTTGTTCGTACCCCGGTGCGAATCCCACTACGATGGCGAATAACATCGCCACGCCATTGGAGAAACAATTTTTGCAAATTCCGGGACTTGACATCATCACCAGTAACAGCACGCAGGGAAACACTCAGTTCACGCTTCAGTTTGTTCTTAGCAAAAGTATCGTGGACGCGGCGACAGACGTACAGGCGGCGATCCAGCGCGCAACCGGAAAGCTGCCGCTGGATCTGCCAAGTCCGCCCACGTTTACCAAAACAAATCCAAACGATCAGGCTGTTTATCTGCTTGGTTTGATCTCGGACACTCTCACCGATGGTGATCTCTACAAATATGCCAACACTGCGGTAGCGCAGCGCATCGCGATTCTCCCGGGTGTTTCGCAGGTAAACATCTACGGCGTTCAAAGCGCAATTCGGATCAAGGCCGATCCCGCTGGACTGGCATCGCGTGGATTGACCATGGACGATCTGGCCAGCGCGATTAAAGCCGGAACAGTCTATTCTGGCGCCGGGCAATTCGATGGCCCGCACCGCACATTTGTTCTTCTTCCTAACGGACAGATCGATCAGGCGGAAGGTTATCGCAATCTGATTGTGGCCCGGAACCAGGATGGCTCCCCGGTTTATCTACGCGATGTGGCCGAGGTTCGCGATAGCGTTCAGGACGAGCGCATCTCGCGCTCTTTTTGGATGCGCGGTTTTAACCCTCCGGGATCGGTCGTCGTTCTGGCCGTCTCGCGACAGGCGGGTGCGAACGCCGTTGAGGTAGCGAATTCGGTCAAAGCGCTCTTCCCGCAGTTGCGCGCGAGCCTGCCCGGATCAATCGGACTGATTCCGGTCTTCGATCGGTCCCAAAGCATAGTCGATTCGGTTCACGATGTGCAGTGGACGCTGATGATCGCCTTTGTGCTGGTGGTGATGGTGATCTACGTCTTTCTCGGCCGGGCTACCGATACTCTTATCCCAGCAGTCGCACTGCCACTATCCCTCCTACTCACTGCTACGGCGATGTACATGCTCAACTTTTCCATCAACAATTTGACTTTGATGGCGCTCACATTGGCCATCGGCTTCTTGGTCGATGATGCCATTGTGTTCCTGGAAAATGTCGTGCGGCGTGCCGAGCACGGTGAATCCATCTTAAAGGCGGCTTATAACAGCGCCGGCGAAATCTCATTCACTATTCTATCGATGACGCTATCGCTCGCTGCCGTTTTCATTCCGCTGGTGTTTTTGCCCGGATTGTTGGGCCGCATTTTCCAGGAATTTTCGATCACGATTATCGTGGCGATTCTGGCGTCGGGGCTCGTTTCATTGACGCTTACCCCCTTGATGTGTGCGCGCATTCTGGGTGAACGCAGAGCCGGACATAAACGCGCATGGATGGAGCGACACACCGGAGACTTCATCAAGCGTGTCATCGCAGCTTACGGCAGGCTCCTGGACAAATTTCTGGATCGCGCCTGGCTGACAGTGCCGATCCTTCTCGCATGCATTCTTGGGCTGTGGTTCTTTTTCACCCATCTGCCTTTTACTTTGCTGCCTCCGGGAGACAGCGGTTTCATCAGGGGAGTTTTCATTGCGCAGGAGGGGTCTTCGCCCACGCAGATGCGCGCCTACCAGCAAGAGGTCAATCAAAAGTTGAAGGACGATCCGAACGTCGGCCAGTTTTTCACGCTCGCCGGTCTGGGCTCCAGGACTTCGTCGCAGCAAGGCTTGATTTTTTGTTTTCTCAAACCCAGAAATCAGCGGCCACCAATGGATCAGTGTGTCTTGCAATTGCAGAAATCCATTAGCTCCGTCCCAGGTATCGCTGCCGTCTTGCAGCCAAACCCGGTCTTGCAAATCAATGTCGGCGCCACTCAGCAGACGCAGGGGCAATACGCCTACACGTTGAACGGCATTGTGCCAGACGATGTTTACGCCGCAGCCGATCAGTTAATGGCGAGGCTCAAGGGTTTCAAGGGCTTTGCCTCTGTGCGCTCGGATTACTACAACAAAACGCCGAATCTGACTGTCGATATGGACCGTCAACGCGCCGCTGTCTATGGCGTTTCTACGTCAGCAGTACAAAGCCTGCTGCGCACCGCCTACTCCCAGAACTACGTCTATCTGATCAAGGAACCCGAGGATCAATATCAGGTGATCCTAGAAGTGAAAGACAGCGAGCGCGAGCATCCGTCTGATCTTAATGATCTTTACGTACGCAAGAACACAGGCGGATCATTCAGCGCCAGTGGTGCAGGCGGTGGGACCATCGCGACTACCACCGGCACTGCATCCAATCTTGTGCCGCTGCGCGCCGTGACAACGACCAAACAAGTCGTCGGCCCACTTGCGGTCAATCACTTTAATCAATTCACCAGCGTGACGATTAACTTCAATCTTCTGCCAAATGTTGCCATCGGCGATGCCACCAAGTTCATCGAGGACAGCTTCGCCCAGGTAAAGCAGCAGTTTCCGACTGTGCAAGCCACCTTCCAGGGCGAAGCGCTCGTGTTTCGCCAACTGTTTCATTCGCTACCGCTTCTGTTGCTTTCTGCGATTTTCGTTATGTATGTGATTCTGGGAATCCTTTACGAAAGCTACGTCCATCCTATCACGGTGCTTTTCCCGGCAATTGTGCCGGCAGTCGTCGGTGGTTTGTTCACGCTCTGGGCTTTTGGTTCGGTGTTGTCGCTCTACAGTGTCATCGGGTTATTCTTGTTATTGGGCATCGTAAAGAAGAACGGAATTTTGGTGGTAGATTTCGCGTTGAAACGAATCGACGAAGGCCTGGGGCTGCGGGAAGCCATTCATGAAGCGAGCCTCGAGCGTTTCCGCCCAATCATGATGACCACCTTTGCCGCTTTGATGGGCGCAGTGCCGCTTGCCCTGGGGTTCGGACACGACGCCTCCGCGCGGCGTCCGCTCGGGCTTGTCATTGTGGGTGGCCTGATTTTCTCACAAATGGTCACGCTGTTTGTGACGCCGGTGATTTATCTCTGGCTCGAATGGTTCCAGGAGCATGTTCTCGACAAAGTGCCATTCCTCCGCAGCGCGCATATGCACCACGATGGCGAACCTGCGCGAGGTGATGGCGAGATTCAGCCAGCGCCTGCTGCGGCCCGCTAATCCGGTTATTCCTGCTCCAAATGCTGTAGCGTGTGCTGTCCTCAGCGCACAAGCTCGATGTGTCACAAAAATCCGCTGAGGACAGCGGACACTACAGACGCACCGCCGTTCGGAGTTTCGTCGTTCATTCGAGCCTCGTCATTCGTCATTCGTCATTTATCTTGCGAGCATGCGCGCGATGGTGCTCGATAGGCCCAGTCAACCGCTGCAATTGCGCGACGTGCCAAAGCCGAAGGCCAAGGCAGGCGAACTGCTCGTCCGCGTGAATACTTGTGCCGTCTGCCGGACCGATCTCCACGTGGTCGATGGCGAACTGCCTGATCCGAAACTGCCACTGATTCCCGGACACCAGATTGTCGGCCCCGTCGAAGAAATCGGTGGTGGCGAAAATTCGCAATTTAAAGTGGGCGATCGGGTGGGCATTCCCTGGCTCGGCTGGACCGATGGCGAATGTGTCTATTGTCGTTCTAACCGGGAGAATCTTTGCGACCGCGCACGTTTCACCGGTTACACGATCGACGGCGGCTATGCAGAGTTCGTCGTCGCTGATTCGCGATTTTGTTTTCACCTTCCCGACAACTACAACGATGTCGATGTCGCGCCGCTCCTTTGCGCGGGGTTAATCGGTTACCGATCATATCGCAAAACTGGTGACGCTCGTCGGCTCGGGATTTACGGGTTCGGTAACGCTGCCAACTTAATCGCACAGGTAGCACTTCATGAGGGTCGCGAAGTTTTCGTGTTTACTCGCCCCGGCGACAAAGCGACGCAGGAGTCTGCAAAAAAACTAGGCGCGAAATGGGCGGGTGATTCTGACGAAATGCCACCGCGAAAACTCGATGCCGCGATTATCTTTGCCTCAGTCGGCCCGCTTGTTCCTGCGGCGCTGCATGCGCTTGCTAAGGGCGGCATCGTGGTTTGCGGAGGAATTCACATGAGCGACATCCCCTCGTTTCCCTATGCCGATCTTTGGGGTGAGCGAGCCATCACTTCCGTAGCCAACTTGACCCGCCGCGACGCGGAGGAATTTCTCGAGATCGCGCCACGCGTTCCCGTGCGAACAAAGACGGAAATATTTCCATTGGAAGAAGCGAACGCCGCGCTGGAGAAATTTCGCGCCGGTGAACTTACGGCGACTGCCGTTCTTGTGATCTAATCTCCGATTTGTTCGTTATCCCGCCCGCACGCGTGCGGCACTGCGAATCGGTTTGATAAAATTACCCGGGAGCCGTTTTTCGTCGTCCGGGACAGAGCCGGCGGCGTAGCCAAGCGCTTCTTCCTCGCGCGAGAGAAATGGTTTGAACCGGTTTTTGTCGATCGCTTTCATGAACGCTTCGTGCGGAGAGACGATTCCTTTTTCGAGCAAAGCCCAGACGGCATCATCCATGAATTGCATTCCTTGCGCTCTTCCGGAAACAATCACGTCCTGGAGCTTCTGGGTCGCGCCTTCGCGGATGATCGCGGCGACGGCTGCGTTGGCGATCAGAATTTCATTCACGGCGATGCGTCCTGGACGGTCCACTCGTTTCAAAAGCAATTGCGCTACCACGCCGCGAAGCGAGTTCGCAAGCATAGCGCGCGCCTGTGGCTGGCGTTCGGCGGGGAAAGCGTCCACCATACGATCTACTGTCTTGCGGGCATTGTTAGTGTGCAGCGTGCCGATTACGAGAAGGCCGGTCTCGGCGGCGGTGAGGGCGAGCGAAATCGTTTCGAGGTCGCGCATCTCACCTATCAGCACGATATCGGTGTCCTCCCGCAGCGCGGCCTTGAGAGCGGCGGGAAATGAGATCGAATCGCCCGGTACTTCCCGCTGCGTAACGATGCTGCGCTTATTGTCGTGCACAAATTCGATTGGTTCTTCGATTGTGACGACGTGTTTGGAGAAGTTTTGATTGATAAAGTCGATCAGCGCAGCTTGCGTCGTCGTCTTGCCGGAACCCGTTGGGCCGGTGACCAGAACAAGCCCGCCCCTTAGATAAGCAAATTCTTTTACTACCACCGGGATGCCCAGCTCCTCCAAGGTCGAAATTTTCGTCGGAATCAATCGAAAAGCCGCGCTATAACCATTAGACTGTTTAAAATAGTTAGTGCGAAAACGAGAGTTCTCATCCATCTGGTAAGCAAAATCGAGATCGCCGCGTTGTTCGAAAATTTCCCAGTTATTTGGGCCGCAAACTTCACTCATCATACGCGTGGCTTCCTCGTGCGAAATCTGCTCAGCGCGGATGGGCATGATATCGCCATGCTTCCGTATTTTTGGGGGTTGCCCCTCACCGATATGCAGATCGGATGCCTCCTGCTGCACGACGATGCCAAGAAATTGATCCAGATAAGCCATTTTCAGAGCCGGAATTACATTTTCAAGTGTTGCCGCACGATCTGTTTCTGGTCGGCACGCGCGTACGCTTCTTCTGCGCTGATCAACCCGCGCTCGTAGAGCTCAATCAATGCATCGTCCATCAAACGCATGCCCTGTTTCTTGCCAGTCTGAATAATGCCGGGCAGCATATAGGTTTTTGCTTCCCGAATCACGTTGGCCACAGCCGGTGTGTTGGTAAGAATCTCGAGTGCGAGCACCCGACCTGTTCCATCCTTCTTGGGTATCAGCTGGTGGCTGATCACCCCGCGCAAGGATTCAGCCACCATCACCCGGACATGTTCCTGTTGATCTGCCGGAAACACATCCAATAATCGATCGAGTGTGCGTGACGCATTACTCGTGTGCAGTGTTGCCAAAACGAGATGCCCGGTTTCGGCCGCAGTGATGGCAAGGGAAATCGTTTCCAAGTCGCGCATTTCGCCGACCATGATCACGTCAGGGTCTTCCCGGAGAGCAGCACGCAGTGCCGTAGCGAACGACTCTGTGTGCGTGAACACTTCGCGTTGGCTAACGTGGCAATTTTTCGAGGTAATGATGTATTCGATCGGGTCCTCGAGCGTGATGATGTGATCGTGCCGCTCCGTATTTACTTGCTCGATCATTGCCGCCAATGTCGTTGATTTACCGGTGCCGACGGAACCTGTGGCGAGAATCAGTCCGTTCTGGTAACGCGTGAGTATCTTGAGATGTTCGGGCAATCCGAGTTGGTCCATCGTCCGGACATGCGTATTGATCACCCGAAAAACAATTTCAGTCCCGAGCCGTTGCCGAACCACACTTGTCCGATAACGGGCGAACTTGTTTTCATAGGCAAAGTCGGAATCGCCGCGTGTGTTGAGCTCTTGCTTGTACACTTCCGGCATGAAGGCCTCGGCCAAAGCTACCGTCTGCTCTCCGGTCAGCCGTGGCGCGTCCGGCCACATTGGCTCCAAAGTTCCATGTACCCGCCAGATTGGTGGCGCGGCCACGCCCAGGTGAACGTCCGACGCGTCCGCCTTTTGCCCGATCTCGAGATACTCATCCACGTGCTCAAGCGGATGCGATGTGACTGGCGGAGCTGAAATCTTTGGGGTCATTGCGAACTGCCGGGATGATT